>Ga0209751_10005139_pt1 | contig 12404 bp, 12 predicted proteins | sample RifCSP13_1_FD_184019 | JGI IMG/M metagenome (GOLD analysis project Ga0209751, IMG submission 184019) | Soil microbial communities from Rifle, Colorado - Rifle CSP2_sed 13_1 (SPAdes) (version 2) | ecosystem: Environmental > Terrestrial > Deep subsurface > Rock core/Sediment | place: Rifle... | reverse complement strand
GCCGCTCATGGCCACCCTCGGCATCATCGGCATCCTCTACGGGGGGATCGTCTCCTGGGCGCAGCGGGACATGAAGCGGCTGGTCGCCATGAGCAGCGTCAGTCACCTCGGCTTCGTCACCCTCGGGGCGTTCACCCTGACGGTCGAGGGGCTGCAGGGCAGCCTGCTGCAGATGGTCAACCACGGCATCAGCACCGGCGGGCTGTTCCTGCTCGTCGGCGTCCTCTATGATCGCACCCACTCACGCCGGCTGGACGACTACGGCGGCGTGGCCACGCTGATGCCGCGCTTCGCGGTCGTGGCCACGATCGTCATGCTCTCCTCCATGGGCCTGCCCGGGACGAACGGATTCGTCGGCGAGTTCCTCATCCTGCTGGGTGCGTTCCGGGCGAACCCGGCGTACGCTGCCTGGGCGGCGGGCGGGGTCGTGCTCTCGGCCGTCTACCTGCTGTGGATGTATCAGCGCGTGATGCACGGGCCGGTCGGCTCCGCCGTCCCGGCGCGCCTCCCGGAGATCGGGGGGCGGGAGCTCGTGCTCTTTCTACCGCTCCTCGCGCTCATCTTCTGGATCGGCCTCTATCCGAACGCGCTGCTGCGGCGCAGCGAGGCCTCGATCCTGGCGATCGTCGAGCGCGTACAGCCCGCCGCGCGCCCGGTGGCGAGGGAACGCCCGTGACGCTTCCGCCCCTCGACCTCCGGCTGCTCCGGCCAGAACTCATCGTCGCTGTTGGGGCGATGGCCCTGATGCTCTGGGGGGCGCGAGGCGGTCAGGACGGGGCCGTGCGCTGGGCCGCCCTGGTCGTCCTGGCCGCGGCGCTGTGGGAGGTGCTGGCACTCGGCGCAGCCGGGGAGGGCGCCGGCGCGATGTACGTCCGCGACGGTCTCACCGTCGTGCTGCAGAGCACGGCCCTGCTCGCGGCGCTGGTCGCCTCCGCGCTGGGGGGCAGGTACGTCGAGCGCGCGGCGCTCGAGGCGGGCGAGTTCCACGCCCTCGTCCTGGTGGCTGCGCTGGGCGCGATGGTCATGGCCGCCTCCCGCGACCTCATCATGCTCTTCCTGGGGCTGGAGACCCTCTCCATCCCGCTGTATGTGCTGGCCGCGTTTGCCCGCGCCGACCTCCGGTCGCAGGAAGCGGGGATGAAGTACTTCCTCCTCGGCGCGTTCAGCACCGCCTTCTTTCTCTATGGGATCGCGCTCGTCTTCGGCAGCTCCGGCAGCACGGCGCTGGGGGCGGTCGCGGCGGCACCCCCGTCGCTGCTGCTGCGCGTCGGAACCGGTCTGCTGCTCGTGGGGTTGGCCTTCAAGGCCGCGATCGTCCCGTTCCATGCCTGGGCCCCGGACGTCTACGAGGGAGCCCCGTTGCCCGTGACGGCCTACATGGCCGTCATCGCGAAGGTTGGCGCGTTCGCCGCCCTGCTGCGCGTGGTGCCGGCCGTCCTCGGCGCCTCCCGGAACGAGTGGATCCCGGTGCTCGGCGCGCTCAGCGTGATCACGATGGTCGTGGGGAACTTCGCCGCGCTGCTGCAGACGGGGATCAAGCGATTGCTCGCCTATTCCGGCATCGCCCATGCCGGATTCATGCTCATCGGCATCTCGGCCGGCACGGCGGAGGGCGCGGGGGCGGTGGCCTTTTACCTCGTCGCCTATGCGCTCATGACGCTGGGCGCGTTCGGCGTCATCCTCATGGTGGAGCGGGGCGGCGAGGAGGCGGACCAGGTCGCAGATCTCACCGGGCTGGCCTGGCGGTCTCCACCACTCGCGGCGGCCATGGCCGTGTTCATGGTGTCGCTGGCCGGCCTGCCGCCCACGGCGGGGTTCATGGCGAAGTTCTACGTCTTTACCGCGGCCCTCGACGCCGGGCAGACTGCCCTGGCGATTACCGGCGTCCTCACCTCGGTCGTCTCCGCCTACTTCTACCTGCGCGTCGCCTACACGATGTTCACGGGCGAGCCCCGCCCCGCCGTGGTCTTCGTCGGCGGGCGGTGGGTGACCGCGGCGCTCATCTTCAGCACGGCGGGAGTCCTCGCTCTGGGGGTCTTCCCCGCCCCCCTTACGGCGTTCGTCCGGCAGGTGGCGCAGGTCCTCCGCTGACGGGGGAGCGGCCCGCGGAACGGCTCCGCCCCGCCAGAAACCACGATCCCAGCACGACGAGGACGGCCGCAGGAATCTGGCCCAGCGTCACGACCCCCCACACGCGGTCCTCGCTGCGCAGTAGATCCAGACCGATGCGCCCCAGGGACGTGAGGACGACAACGAGCCAGAAGAGTTGGCCGGAGAACGCCCGGCGCGTGACCCGCGGCAGGCTCACGGCCAGGATCAGGAGCGCGAACACTATCTCGTAGAGCTGCAGGGGATGGCGCGCGCCGGAGACGCCGGGAAAGGTGACCGCCCAGGGGAGCGCCGTCCGATCACCGTAGAGTTCGCCGTTCATGAAGTTCCCGAAGCGGACGAAGACGTTGCCGATCGGGATGACCCAGACCGTGGCGTCGGCGGCGTCCCAGAAGCGCATCCCTGTCCGCCGCGCCGTCCACCACAGGGCGAGCAGCCCGCCGGCGATTGCCCCGTGGGAGGTGAACCCGCCGTGGTCCACGCGCAGGATCTCCAGGGGATCCGCGAACTCCGCGGGATGCGAGATCACGTAGCCCGCTCGTGCTCCGGCGAAGGCGAGGAGAATCATCGGGATGGCCAGCGCGTCCACCTGCGCGCGGTCGAGGCCGAGGCGCGGCCCCAGGCGGGTGGCGGTCCACAGGGCGGTGAGGATGGTCAGGGCCATCATCACCCCGTACCAGCGGATGACCAGCGGCCCGAACTGGACCAGGACAGGGTCCATGGCGCGCGTAGTATAACACACACATCACGATGCGCATTGCGCTGGGCTCGACCAGCGATTCCAAACTGCGGGCGGCCCGCGCCGTCTTCGCGCGGGCGTTCCCCGGGGCGGCCCTCACCCCGGTGGCCGTGGCCTCGGGCGTCGCGCCCCAGCCGGCCAGCGATGAGGAGACGATCCGCGGGGCGCTGCACCGCGCCCGCGAGGCACGCAACCGGACCGGCGCGGATCTCGGGGTGGGCATCGAAGGCGGCGTGCACCGAGACGCCCGCGGGGTCTGGGTGTCCGCCTGGGTCGCCGTCGTGGATGCCTCGGGGCGGGAAGGGCTGGGCTCGGGGCTGCGCTTCCGCCTCCCCGGGTGGATGGCGCAGCGCGCGCTGGCCGGCGAGGAGCTCGGGATGATCGTTGACGCCTACCTCGGCGAAGCGGACGCGCACGAGACATGGGGCGCCATTGGACTGCTCACCTCGGGCCTGGTGGACCGCCAGGCGGCGCTCGAGCAGGCCATCGCCGCCGCGCTCCCGCCGTTCCTCCGCGCGCCGCTCTACGAGCGTGAGGAGGAATGACCGAGCGACTGTACTACGACGACAGCTACCTGACGTCGTTCGACGCCGACGTCGTGGTCCTACGGTCCGCAGACAGCGAGATCGCCGCCGTGCTGTCCCACACCGCGTTCTTCCCGACGTCCGGCGGGCAGCCGCACGACACGGGAACGCTGGACGGGGCGGAGGTCATCGATGTCCGCGATGAGGACGGGGTGATCGTGCACGTCCTCACGCACGCCGTCGCCGGGCGTGTGCACGGCACGATTGACTGGCCCCGCCGCTTCGATCACATGCAGCAGCACACCGGGCAGCACATCCTCTCGCAGGCCGCGCTGCAGGTCCTCGCGGCACAGACCCGCGCTGTTCACTTCGGCGCGGAGTCCGCGACGCTCGACCTGGAACGCGCCGGCCTCACGGCTGAGGACGCCGCGGCGCTCGAGGATCTTGCCAACGGGGTCGTCTTCGAGGACCGGCCGGTGCACGTCCGGCAGGTGGAAGAGGCCGACCTCCCGGGGCTGGGTCTGCGCCGTCCCGCCAAACGAGTGGGACGCACCCGTGTCGTGGAGGTGGAGGGATTCGATCGTTCGGCCTGCGGCGGGACGCACGTCGGGCGCACGGGAGAGGTGGGCGGCATCAAGATCCGCGGCTGGGAACGCCACAGGGGCGGCGTGCGCCTGGAGTTCCTCTGCGGGTGGCGCGCCCTGCGCGACCACCGGCGTACGGCGGTGCTCGTCCAGGACCTGGCCGCCTCCTTCAGCGTGGCGGAATCCGACGTCCCTGACGCGGTGGCACGGAATGCGGCGCGCCTCAAAGCGGTCGAGCGCACGCTGGTCGAACTGCGGGACCGCCTCTTGGGACGCGAGGCCGCGGACCTCCTCGCCGCGGCCTCCGGAGCGCCGAAACTCGTCACCGCCGTTCTCCCCCACAGCCGGGACGATGCCGCAGTCCTGGCCGGCAAGATGACCGAGGCGGCGTCCTGCGTGGCCATCATCGCCTCCGACGACGGCCGGATGATCATCGCCCGGTCGGCCGGCGTCGCCCTCGATGCCGGGGCCGCGCTGCGCCGGACGGTGGAGCAGCACGGCGGGCGCGGGGGCGGGCGGCCGGAGTTCGCTCAGGGCGCCGTGCCCCCCGGCGAGGTGGCGGAGGCGGTCCGGACGGCCCGCGCGGAAGTGATCCGACTCCTCGGCGGGTGGGAGGACTGACGGTGCCGGAACTTCCCTTCCTCCAGGTCCTCGCCGACAACGTGGATGCCCAGGTTCGCGGACGCACGGTGACCGGCGCGCGGCTGTACTCCGTCTCTCTGCTGAAATCGTTCGACCCACCTCTGTCCGCCCTGGAGCGGCGGCGCCTCTCCGGGGCGCGTCGGATCGCGAAGCTCATCGTACTGGACGCGCCGGATCTCTCCCTCGTCCTCCACCTCATGCGCGATGGGAGAGTGCAGATCGGCGCGCCCCGCACGCGACCCGGAAAGGACCTGGCGCTCGGCCTCCGGCTGGACGACGCTCAGGAGTTCCGGGTCGTGGAGCGCGGGCCCAAGAAACGCGCGTCCGCCTACCTCCTTCCCTCCGCTGATCTGGCAGGACGTGAACCCGCCGCCGGGCTGGGGATCGACCCCTTCGATACGGCTCTCACCCCGGAGCGGCTGCACGAGATGCTGCAGGGGGAGCCGGGGCAACTGAAACGCTTCCTCACGCTGCAGCGGTATGTCACCGGGATCGGCAACGCCTACTCGGACGAGATCCTCTGGGAGGCGCAGCGCTCTCCCTTCGCCGGCGCCAGACGCCTCGACCTCTCCGAAACTAGCTCCCTGCTGGAGGCCATCCGCCGCACGCTCACCCGAGCGCTGGAGGAGCACCGCGCGTACTTCGGCGCGACGCTGCCGGCGAAGGAGCCGGTCGAGCTGCTGCGCGTGCACCGGCACGCCGGCGAGCCGTGCCCGCGCTGCGGGACGCCCATCGCCGAGGTGGCGTACGCGGAGCGGGAGACCTACTACTGCCCGTCCTGCCAGACCGGCGGGAAAGTGTACGCCGACCGGCGGATGTCCCGGCTGCTCAAGTGAGCGCCCGCGCATGATCACGCTGTTGAGCGACTTCGGCTCGGCCAGTCCCTATCCGGCCGAGATGAAGCTCGCCCTGGCCGCGCTCACGGACGCGGTCCTCCTGGACATCACGCACGACGTCCCGCCCCACGACGTCCGCACGGGCGCCTACCTCCTCCGCGCCGCGGTCCTCCGGGCCCCCGCCGGCACCGTCCATCTCGCCGTCGTCGATCCCGGGGTCGGGACCAGCCGCCGCCCGCTGATCCTGCACTCCGGAGGGCAGTATTTCGTCGGTCCCGACAACGGCCTGATGCTGCCCGCGGCGCGGCGGCTGGGCGTGATCCGGGCCTTTGTCATCACCGACGAAGCGTTGATCCGCGGGGTGCGGTCGAGCACGTTCCACGGCCGCGACCTCTTCGCGCCGGCCGCTGCGCACCTGGCCCGCGGGACGCCGCCCGCGACGCTCGGCGCGCCCGCCCCGGAGATCGTCGATCTCGATCTGGAGGAGGGGCGGCGCCAGGGACGCACGCTCCTCGGCACGGTGGTCTATGTCGATCCCTTTGGGAACGTCGTGACGAATGTTCCGGCCGCGCTCCTCCCGCCTCCGGGGCGAGCTGTCGAGGTGCGGATCGGTCGCCGCCGTCTCCGCGGGACGGTGCGATCGACGTACGGCGAGGGGGCGCGGGGAGCGCTCGTGGTCGTGCCGGGGTCGGATGCCTCCGTCGAGATCGCCCTCCGCGAAGGCGATGCGGCGCGCCGTGCGGGCGTGCGTGCCGGCGTGGCGGTGCGGATCCGCGAAGGCTGACCGTCTCCGCGGCGGGCGCGGCGGGACGACTGGGCCTTGCGCCGGTCGGGTAGGGGAACACAAGAGCGGGCTTGTCCGTCGTTCAACTTCCTTTACAATGAGGTGCTAGTGTCTGGAGCAGCGGAACGCGGCTCGAGCGTCCTGCGTGTTTCCACGGGAGGGCCAGGCATGCGGATCCTCCGCGCGCTCGGCGTGGCGTGCGCGGTCGTCCTCGCGGCGAGCCCCGCGCTCTCCGCGCCCACGGCGGCGCCCGACTTTGCGTTGGAACTGTTCGGCGGAGCGACCTTCCGCCTCGCGGAGGCGCGCGGGAACGCGGTGGTCCTGCTCTTCTGGGCGCCGTGGTGAACGCACTGCAACCGAGACGCCCCCGTGTGGGAGCGGACGGCGAGGGCCTGGAAGGAGCGCGGCGTGCTGTTTGTCGGCATCGGGCTGCAGGCCTCGCGTGAGCAGTGCGCGGAGTTCGTGCGGCGGCACGGCCTGACCTTCGCCAACGGCTACGACGGCACCGGCCGTGTGGCGCGGCTCTACGGCTTCAGTTATCAGCCGTACTGGGCCGTCATTGCAAGGGACGGCACGTTGATCAAGGCGGGCTTCGGCCCGAGCGGTGAGGAGGAGCTGGTCTCGACGCTCCGGCGGCTCCCCCGACGGTGACCGGCGTGTGCCCATGCAGGACGTGAACCTGATGCTGGCCTTCGCGGCGGGCGTGCTGGGTTTTCTCTCTCCGTGCATCGTCCCGTTGGTCCCGGGCTACCTGTCGTTCGTCTCCGGCGTGTCGCTCGGAGAGATGGATCTCTTGGAACGGCGGCGGCATCTCGCGCAGGTGCTCTTCGCCACCGCGTTGTTTGTGGCGGGGTTCTCCACGGTGTTCACCGCCCTGGGCGCGTCGGCCAGCGTGCTCGGCGGATTCATTCTCGACAACCGGATCTGGCTCGGCCGGATCGGCGGCAGCATCGTCATCCTCCTGGGATTGTCGGTGCTGGGGGTGGTGAAGATCCCTGGGTTCTACCGCGAACGGCGCGTGCACGTACGGTCCCGTCCGGGAGGGATGTTCGGGGCGATCCCCGTAGGGATGGCTTTCGCGTTCGCTTGGACCCCCTGCGTCGGACCGGTCCTGGCCGCGATCCTCACCCTGGCCACTACGGTCCAGGGGGCGTCCGGCGGCGCGCTACTGCTGTTCGCCTACTCGCTGGGGCTCGGCGTGCCGTTCCTCATCGCCGCGGTGCTCATCACCACCGCCGTGGACGCCTTCGCCTGGATCCGCAGGCACGGCCGGGCGATCGAGACGGCCAGCGGCGCCTTCCTCGTCGTGATGGGGGGGGCGATGGTCCTGGATCTGGTCTTCCGGCTGAACACCTGGATCTTACGAGTCTTCCCATTCAGGCCCGCGCTCTGAGGCGCGGAGGACAGTATTAGCGGCAGGCATCTCGGTAGAAGGGGAGAGGACGATGAGGCAGACGATCTGGACGAACCTGCAGCGCGCGGCCGTCTTTGCCGTCATGCTCGCCGTGCTGGCTCCGGCCGCGGTAGCGCAGACCACACCGGCGGGGGCGGCCGACCCGGGGCTCGTGCTCGAAGCGCTGCGGGTGCTGCAGACCAACTACGTTGATCAGGTCGATCCGACGAAGGCGCTCAACGCCGCGACCGAGGCCCTGCGCAGGGCGCTCAGCGCCGCCGGCATCACGTCATACCTGGAGACGATCCCCCCGGGGCTGTCCGAGGCCGAGGCGCGCCGGATCTTCATCGCGCAGTTTCACGCGGCGGCTGCGGCGGCGGGCACGCAATGGACGCCGGCGTCCGTCTCCTACACGGCCATCCGGGGGATGACCGAGTCGTTCAACGACTCGCACGTCGGATTCCTGACGCCCGAGGCCAACCGCGAGCGGCGCGAGCGCCAGCGCGGGCAGGCCGGATTCACCGGTGTCGGGATCATCCTGCGCGCCCTGGAAGGGAGGTTCTACGCCTCCGCCGTCGTGCCCGGCGGCCCCGCCGAGCAGGCCGGCCTGCGCGACTTCGATCGTATCCTCAGGATCAACGAAACGAGCACGGAGGGGATGCAGATCGATCAGGTCTCGGGGATGATCCGCGGGATGGCGGGGACGCCGGTCACGCTCACGCTGCAGCGCGGCGGATCGCTCAGCCCCCTCGTCTTGACGATCACGCGCGCCCCGATCATCATCCCCTCCATCTTCCGCGCCGAGCTGCTGGAAGGCGGGATCGGGTACATCAGGCTCTTCCAGTTCGTGGAGCGGACCGGCGCCGACTTTCGCGCGGCGGTCACCCGGCTGATGGAGCGGCAAATGCGGGCGCTGATCCTGGACCTGCGCGGCAACAGCGGCGGGTACCTCAACGAGTTGAACATCGTCCTGAACAGCGTGCTTCCCAGGGGCGTCCCGGTCTACACCGAGATCCGGCGCGCCCTCGCCGAGCGGGTCGTGACCACCACGGGGACGCCGCTCCTTCCGCCGGCGATGCCGCTCACGGTCCTCGTCGATGACGGGAGCGCCTCCGCCGCGGAGCTGCTCTCGTCGGCCGTCCAGGAGAACCGGCGCGGCCAGCTGGTCGGCGCGAAGACCGCCGGGGCGGTCGAGGCCAGTGTCATGATCAACCTCTCCGATGGATCGGCGCTGAGCGTGACGACCTTCCGGCTCGCCAGCGGGAAGGGGATCCGCCTGGAGGGGACGGGCGTCACCCCCGACGTGGAGGCGGCCATGGGCGCGGCGGACTTCGAGGCCGGCACCGACCGCCCGCTCGGAACCGCGATCCGGCTTGTGAGGCAGATTCTCGCCTTGCGGGCACGGTGAGTTAAGAGAACAAAGGGAGAAGGGAGAAGGGACCAAGGGAGAAGGGATAGGGGAGGATCAGCAGGAAAGCGTAACTTCGAGAAGGGAAGAGGGAGGGGGAGTTCCCCCTCCCTCTTAACCTTCTCAGCGATGGATCACGGCATCCTCGAATCGATCGAGCGGCGGCGCCCGTCGATCATCGGCCTGCTTGCCGCCCTTGTGCGCGCCGACTCGGCGAACCCGCCCGGCGACACCCGAAAAGTGGCCGAGCTCATCGCCGACCGCCTGCGCGAAGCCAGCATCGACTTCCAGGTGCTGGCCGACGAGATCCGCAAACCGAACGTCATCGCCCGACTGGGCAGCGGCCGGCCCGAACTGCTCTTCACGTCTCACATGGACACGGTCCCCACGGGGAATCTCAAGACCTGGCGCCATGACCCGTTTGGGGCCGAGGTCGTGGGTACGCGCATGTACGGCCGGGGGGCGGCCGACGCGAAAGCCTCACTCGTCGCGATGATCGCCGCTCTGGAGGTGTTGAGCACCGCCCTTCCGCTGCGCGGGACGCTCACCCTCACCGCGGTCAGCGACGAAGAGGTCGGCGGCGTCAAGGGGACGGAGTACCTCGTCGACCGGGGACTGCTCACCCCCGACCACGTGGTGGTCGGCGAGATCACAGAGAACCGCCTGGCCGCCGCGGAGAAGGGCGTGCTCTGGCTGCGGCTCGTGACCCATGGACGCGCGGCGCACGGCAGCACCCCCTGGGCGGGAAGCAACGCGATCTCGCACATGCTGCGCCTGCTGGGCGCCCTCGAGCAGCGCGTCGGCGGGCGGCTGGCCGGGATGCGCCACGCCCTGGTTCCCCCACCCTCCCTGTCCATCGGTACGATCCGCGGCGGCGTGGCGACCAACGTCGTCCCGGACTGGTGCGAGGCCACCCTCGACCGCCGCACCCTGCCCAGCGAGAGCATCCCCGAGGCCCTGGCCGAGATCGAGCGGGTCGTCGCCGAGATGCAGCGGGAGGATCCGTCGCTCCAGGCCGATGTGGACGTCCTGCAGACCGGTCCGCCGATTGAGACGCCGCTGGATGCCCCGCTGGTCCGCGCCGCCCAGGAGGTGGCCGGCGACCTGCAGCTGCCCTCCGAGGTCGTCGGCTATCATCAGGCCAGCGACGGCCGGTTCTTCGCGGAACGGGGCGTCCCCACGATCCTCTTCGGGCCCGGCGACCCGGAGGTGGCGCACACGCCCGATGAGTCGGTTGACCTCAACGACGTCATCATCGCCGCCAGGTTCTACGCGCTGCTCGGCCTGCGGCTGATGCGCGAAGGGTAGATCGGAGGACCGCCCATGGAGTTCACCCTCCAGGACCATCAAGAGATGGCGGCGCGGATGGTGCGTGAGTTCGCCCAGACCGACATCCGGCCGCGCATCCGGGAGCTGGACCGGTCGCAGACGTTCGACCGGCGCATCCTCGACGAATTGGGGCGGCTCGGGGTCCTGGGCCTCTGCCTGCCGGAGCGTTACGGCGGAGCCGGCATGGACTACGTCTCGCTGGGGCTGGCCTGCGAGGAACTCGAATACGTTGACACGTCGCTGCGCGTCATCCTCTCGGTCCACCTGGGGTTGAACAGCCTCACCCTGCTGTCCTGGGGGACGGAGGATCAGAAGCAGCGCTACCTGGTGCCGCAGGCCCGCGGCGAGAAGATCGCCACCTACGCCCTGACTGAACCCGCGGCGGGCAGCGACGCCGTCGGGATCCAGACCCGCGCGGTGCGCGACGGCGAGACCTACGTGCTCAGCGGCGAGAAGACGTGGATCTCACTGGCCGACGTCGCGGATCACTTCGTCATCTTCGCCTGGACGGATCCGGCGAAGCAGCGCGCGCGGGATCACAGCGGGCTGAGCGCGTTCATCGTCACCCGCGACATGCGGGGGGTGTCCACCGGCACGCTGCACGGGAAGCTCGGCATCCGGGCCGGCAACACCGGATCGATCACCCTGGACGAGGCCCGCGTGCCGAGGGCGAACCTGCTCGGCGGTGAAGGCGAGGGATTCCGGATCGCGATGTTCGCCCTCGACCAGGGGCGCTACACGGTCGCCGCCGGCGCGACCGGCCTGATCCGCGCCTGCCTGGACGCCAGCGTGCGGTACGCGAAGGAACGCACGACCTTCGGGAAGCCGATCGCCGAGCACCAGCTGGTGAAGGAGATGATCGCCGGGATGGCCCGGGACTATGAGATCAGCCGCCTGCTCTACCTCCGGGCCGGATGGATGAAGAACGCCGGGCTGCGCAACACGCGCGAGACATCGCTGGCGAAGTGGGTGGCGACCGTGGCGAGCGAGCGGGCGGCGGGCGACGCCGTCGAAGTGCACGGCGCCTACGGGTATTCGGATGAGTACCCCGTCGAGCGCTTCTACCGGAACAGCAAAGGCGCGGTCATCTATGAAGGGACCCGCGAGATCCACACGCTGATGCAGGCCGACTACGCCCTGGGGTACCGCGAGGATCGCCCGGCGCGCGTGCAGCTGCCCGCCTGGCCGTTCGAATGACCTTGGTGGAGGATCATGGTGGACGCTGACCGGCCGCGGGCGGACGACCGTTTCGCCATGCTGCCCTGGGAACGGCTGCGCGACAAGACGCTCACCCTCGACGGCAAGCCCTACGCCGCCTACAAGTCGCTCGAGGGCGCCTACCGCTTCGAGCGGTTCGTGCTGTTCATCGACGAGGTGCCGGTCGATCCGCCTGCGACGCCGGTCCCAATCCGCGTGCGCATGGATCAGGCCGAAGCGCAGATCCCCCGTGCGCTGTGGACGACTTCCGTGCGCCGGTCCGCGCTCGAGGACTTCGTCGGTCGCCGGTGGCACGAGGCCGCCCGGCGCATCGGCCGCGCCCGCGGCGGCCGGGGGGGCATCTTCATCGAGCCGGGTGGTCAGGCGATCCTGGCGCGCACGACCTGCCGCGTTTCTGAAGACAGCGTCGAAGTCCGCGCCCACGCCATCCTGCCCGCCGAGGGCCGCAAGGCATCGGGCCGGCAGGTGCAGGCGCTCTGGTTCGAGGATCTCGGGCAGATCGTCGAATCAGCGCTCGTCTTCGCGCCCCACGCCGCCGAGGGGGAGCGGCACGTTGACGCGGCGGACGATCACCACACGCTCCGCGCTCTGCTCGCCGAGCGCGGACTCGTCGCGTTTCTGGCCGATGGCTCGATGCTGCCGCGTGACCCCGAGTCGGATCGGCCGGCGCTGGCCCGCCTCGTTACCTTCCAGGCCCCGCCCGAGGTGAGCGTGACCCTCGACCTCCCCCACCGGGGCGCCGTCTCCGGAATGGGGATCCCGCGCGGGGTCACCGTGATCGTGGGGGGCGCGTTCTCCGGGCGCAGCACGGTGCTGCGCGCCATCGCCTCGGCGGTGT
>Ga0209751_10005138_pt1 | contig 12405 bp, 17 predicted proteins | sample RifCSP13_1_FD_184019 | JGI IMG/M metagenome (GOLD analysis project Ga0209751, IMG submission 184019) | Soil microbial communities from Rifle, Colorado - Rifle CSP2_sed 13_1 (SPAdes) (version 2) | ecosystem: Environmental > Terrestrial > Deep subsurface > Rock core/Sediment | place: Rifle... | reverse complement strand
CTACAGGATCAAGAGAGGCCGGCCTGCGGGCGGCCCTTGGGGCCGTCCTCAGCCGGCCACCTGCAGTGTCCTGTACCATCCAGTCATCAGGCAGTCGTCAGATCATGGATGACCCTCGACCAAGCCTCCTCTTCGCGAGCGAGATCGTCGGACGCAAGGTCGATCACATACTGCGACACAGTTATCCCGCCAATCTCCCCCATCAGACGAAGTCCCGGAGTGCTCCCCGGGTGGAGCGAGCGCGGTTGGGCGAGCACCACATGACGCGATCCATAGGCCAGTGCGTACGTGATCGCCTGGTTGAGGTCCTGGCGAGCGGGCGTACCGTCGGCGGGTTTGTATTTGACCTCGATGATGACGGGATAGGTTCGGCTAGGTGAACCGCGTTGTCGGAGAACAACATCAGGAGTTGCGACTACGTTGTCACCGGTTTCGAACAGCCGGCCGCGACCGCCCTCGGGTGGTGCCTTGCGACCGTCGAGGACATCGACCGGCCATGCCTCAGCTCTGCTGGCGCTGATCAGGACGTTCCGCAGGTAGCTCTCGAACATGGTGGCCATGTCGAGCACCAACGAAGGCAGGTGCACGTGTGATCCCCTGTCCTCAATGAGCAGAGCCTGCCGGCCAATGATGACCAGAGCTAGATCAAGAGCCGACCGGTAATAGTCCCGTACAGTTGGGAGGGTCTGTGCCCCGGAGACCCATCCATCCTGCAAGAACTGCTCTGTCCAGTCCAGCTTCACACCTTGGAGTAGCTGCCATACGACGTTGAGGTCACGTTGAATGCCGCGTTGCTGCCTCTGTCGGAGCGTTGGGCCCACCTGCTGTGCATACCGAGATAGGCGCCAAGCCGCATACAGGAGGCACCGGTTCGCCCCAACGTCCATCGACCGCTCGAAACGCGAGACAGCGGCACGGTGAGTGATTCCCCTGGCCGACCCCTGCTGGATTGTGCGGTTCATGTCTACACGGCCACGGGGAAACGACGTAACCTCATCGACTCGCTTGTAGTCCTTGAGGAACCCCTTTGCTGCGATTGCCTCGACCTCCGATCTGAGACCTGCGGCGTAGACAGCCGCCAAAGATGGGTACATGCGGTCACCCACTCTGTACGGCCGGAGAGCATTGAGAAGTGCGACGGGAGCAGATCCCGAGACCTCGAGAAGCCGTGACAGGCCTGCGATAGGAACACGTGGAACAACCTCGACGGTCAGGCGGTCGTTGATCGGGATGACGCCGATATGTCCCTTCGCCTGGAAGCGCGTCGCCGCTCTTCCCACTTGGACGGTGAAATAGCCCTTGCCCTCAAGGTTCGAGTACATGTCGACACGGCCCGCGACCAGCACATCGTTGGCAGGTACGTCGACCGTTTCAAACTCTCTAAGCCGGAGGAATCTTGGAGTCGCGATTTCTTGGGGCAGAGCGTGGGACAACGTTATGGGGCGCCCTCCGTCTCGGCAACATCGGTATCAGTGGGGACGGTCGAGGCCAGTGCCTCCTCCTCTCCGATGGCCAGCACCCGGTTCCACATTCGATCGATGTCGGCCCGCCCTTCTGCATCGAGGCGGTAAGCCTTGTCGAAGTGGAACCGCAGTTGATGTTCCCACACACGTCGCAAGCTTTCCTCATCTGATACACCGATGAAGTAGGTGTGTCCGAGCGCGGAATATGGGTTCGCTCGGCCGCCTTCGTTCACATTGCGAAAGAACGTCAGCACTCGGTCCCGGAGACCGTCGGACATTCCAGCCTCATCGAGGAATTGAGCTAGGAGCCCGGTGTTGGGATCCATGGCAATCTTGGCGAAGCGGCGATCCAGAGCCGCGTCGACATCATCTACACCCCGATCCAGAGCGTTCATTGTTGCCAACACAACAAGATTCGGAGGGACGTGAAGCGGCGTGCCCGAAGCGAGGCTAAAAGATAGGCCTCGCTTACTCTTCTCTATGTATGTCAGCGCCTCGCCGAACACTCGCCCCGGATCGCCCCTGCTCAGCTCATCGATGACGATCACCGCGAGCCTGTCGCGGTGATCGTCAGCCAGCTGACAAACCTCCAAGAAGTGTTTGGGCACCAGCTTGAATCCACCAGATTCTTGGGGGATGAAGCCCTCGACAAAGTCTTCGTACTGGTAGGAAGGATGGAACTGCACAAAACGCACAAGCGAGGGATCCCCTTCGGCCAAGGTCACCGCGAGGCGAGAGGCATACCAGCTCTTGCTTGTTCCTGGAGGTCCTACGAAAATCAGGCCGCCATAGGTCCGGAGGAGATCTCTTGCACTGAGGAGGATGGGGTCGTCCACCTCAAGGGGTTGGAGCTCTTCGATGCGTGGAGCCCGCTCTGCAATAGGGGGTTTGAGGCCCAAGTCCTCCACGGACAGATGCCGCACCTTCTCCTGCGTCAGCCTGACTGGTTGGGCCTCTCGCGATGTCAAGGCATCATCCCCTCGGCCGGCTCGAACCATGGCCCAGCTTGACCCGACCAGCTCGTCTCGTACAGTTGATCGAACTCACTTTGCTCGTCGTAGCCATACTCATGCCGGAACACCTCGACGAGTTCCTCCGGGCCTGGATGCGACAACGCGACGAACCCGAAGTCGCGAAACATGAAACCGGCCACAGCTAGCGCCGGGAGAGGTGCGTCGAACAGCAGATGGGTCCGGGCTAGTTCGTCGTGGTTCGGCCGAAGATTGAACCGGCCTCTTGCGTCTGTTTCCACCACCCGCGACGGGACCTCCCGGAGGGACGACGGCGCGAAACTGCCAGCCAGGTTCTCGTTGAGCCACTCCTGCCCAGCTTTGCGTTCACCCATCCAGAATGGCCGCAGGTACGGCTTGCGCGGCGGGCCTCCGGGTACCGCGAGTAGCTTGCCGAGCTCTGTCCACTCTGGTCTCAGCCCAGCTATCGAGCCTTTGCGCCCCGCGAGGGATCGCAGGTACAGGTACGCCACGAAGTATGGGTGAGTGTCCCTGGACAGCAGCTTGTCGATACACTCGCGGACTCGTCTGACCGGGACCACGTAGATCGTTTCGCTGTCATCAGCCGTAACCATGTACGGAGATGCTAGCTACTCCTCCCAGTGCGGCAGGAGGTCAATCCCGATTGCGCTGCGTCGCATGGCTTCGGCCACTCGGAGGGTAGTGCCGGTACCGACGAACGGATCAAGAACGACACCAGGCTGGAAGGCGGCTTCGTCACAACAGCTCGTCCAGCCAGCAGCGCGACGTCGCGCGAATGTGAACTCACGGAAATATCCGCCCAGTACCTCTTTTGCTTCCATGGCGAGAGCCTTTACCTCCGCAGAATTCCGACCAGTTCCGTTCTGTGTGCGCAGGGCCTTACCCGCATCTGACACACCAGTCGCCTGTATCGCTGCGATGTGCTCGTCTGTCAGCCCGCCCTCCTCGGCGAGCTCCATCGCCCTGAGCGCTTGCGGTCGCGAAGGATCGAGCTCACGGGTCCGCTCAACTATGCGGCGCCTCGGCATCCCACAAGTCGCGCACACAGCCTCGGGGCATGCGAGCAGGATCGCTCTGCGAACTAGCTCCTCCGGGAATGGGGCAAGGTGGCCACCCATGTACCGCTCTGGGCTGATGTACCACACGTCGCCAGGGTTTGTGCCGTTGCCGACTTCTGCGGAGTAGCCAAAGAGATCGTAGTAGTAGTCGTTACCAGGCACCAGATGGATCACGTACTCGTGTCGGCCAGCGAGGCGGTTATGGACAGCCTCCGGCATGCCGCGGTCCTTTGCCCAGATGATCCGATTCCTGATCCTCCAACCGTCATCGTTCGCCGCAGCCTCGACACGACCAGGAATGCCGGCGAGCGACCGCTTGTGGAAGGAGTCACCAATGTTAAGGAAGACGGAGCCGGTCGTGCGAAGCACTCTCCGCCACTCTCGCAGACAGTCGACCATTGCAGACACGAACTCCGCCGGCGTGTCCTCTTGGCCGATTTGCCCCTCAGCGCCGTAGTCACGCTTCTTCCAGTACGGCGGGGAAGTCACGATCAGATCGACCGAATCGTCGGCTATTGGGAGGGACCTAGCGTCACCGCAGACTGTTCGGATGAAGGGCGGGGCCAGCTCATGCTCCGAGGCGAGGCGATGCGTGCCATTCACGGATGTCAACGAACCGTTCTTGGCCGTGGTCCCGGTAGCGCCAGTACTGGTGTGGGTCTCAGTCGTCAAAGGGCCGTCCGTTCGTCTGATGCGGGGCTCAACTTGCGAGAGCCCGGGGAGTAGTAGCTGAGCGGTTGGCGCAGATATCTGTGGGTGCTTCTTCGCATAGGTGGTCATGTCCATGCAACTTACGGCTCCGGTATGACGGAAACGCCGACGGATGTTTGCTTACTGTGGCACTCTCCTGCCGACGGCGGCAAGTAGTGGACGAATCGCACGGTCCGAAAGCCAGGAATCTGGAGGGGATTCACTTGAGGTGGCCGCCTGGCAGAACGCAGGGTCTGATCGAGGTCATCCAATCTCCCAGTAGCGTCGCTGCTTTTAGACCCCATACAAGCGGCATTCTAACATGTCGCGCGTTGATGACGCGCGGCTGGTTTGAATATCAGATCTGTAATTTCCCATACTAAAGCTCAGATGACGAAGAATTTCAAAAACCTCCGCGCGGTAATCACGCGCGTTAACAAGGAACGACTCTCGCCTGCAGTTCGGGCCTTGGCGAAGCAGCAGGGACTTAGTCTGACGCAACTGGCGAAGAACGTCGGCTACGACGGCGTCAATGGCCTACTTGACGCGATCAATGGGCGCTCGGATGTTCCCCTTAGCCGCCTTTTCTTGATCGCGGCCGAACTGCGAGTCTGGTCCCTGGACCAGCTGTTCGGTGCTAGCGGTACCACCGGTGCCATTGAGGAGCTCGGTCGTTCGCCCGACGGGGCGTGACCGGACGACGCCTCGTCGGCCCCTGGGAGCCAAGTTGGGAGCCATTCGCGGTGGACTGGTGTGGACGTGTGTGGACGCCTGCGGAATCGAAACGGTGTCGTTCCAGCGTGTGTGGACGGCTGTGGACACGCATGGACACCGCTTGGAGATCTACGGATCAGAAGGTTGGAGGTTCGAGTCCCTCCGGGCGTGCCACCGAAACCCCTACGGGCTTCTAAAGCTGGCGCGAGCGACTGCTAGTGCTCGACGTCACAAGCCGAACGAACTGCCCTGTCGGTCGAGTCGATCGGATACCTGTAGCTTCCATCCGTACCGAAGATGATTAGGGCACCTGGGACCCGCATGGTGAGAGGCTGAGGTGAGATATCGCTGGACGTAGCATCGAAGACCACCTCGCCCATCACGCATGGCCCTCCCGCTCGACGGCGCCGCCGGTCAATCGCTTCTACAACCCACACCAATCGGGACATGCGGGCCAGTCGGAGCTCTCTCGTCGCATCTGCACCGAGTCTGCGGATGCCTGCCTTGATCTTGAAGGCGTTGGACTCGATGGCGTACGTACGATGACTCAGACGCCCTGCAGTCATGAGCGTGTTGAGGTCCCTCGCTCGCTGTATGCCGTCAGAGGCAACGATTCCGTCGAACGCCGCGAGATATGAGATTCCCTTCCTCTCGGCAGCTTCCGGCGAGAGCCAGAGCTTCGTAGGCAGAGGCGCAATCAGCATTCTCCATGGCCCATAGTCATGCCCAGTAGTCGCATCAATGTCGTTGTTGATGTCCTCGATCCATCGATACGGCCCTGCCTGGTCATCATGCCGCACAAACCGGAACCAATCCGTTCCGCCTCGACGTCGAACACGCTCGTAACCCACCACTATGAATGCGTGACTGCCCGTGCCGACCAGAACGGGCATCCCAGAATTGAGGTACCGGCAGAGCACCGGCACCGCCCGAGTTCCCGGGTCAGCCATCGAGAGCCTGGGATGGTCAGGGAGCGAGTCCATTGCGTAGAAGATTGGAGGCAGCCCGAACTGGCTCATGAGGTTCGAGATCTGCAGACCCGTCAGTCCCGCGGACGGCACCGGGCGGCCGCTCACCACCGAGTGGTCCGCGAGGAGACCAAAGTCGGCGATCGGCCGCCGCGGCGCCCTACCCGTTCGAACAGCCGTGTAGTGGCACATCCAGGCAGCTGCGTGTGCACACCGTCCGAACTGTGTGTCTTGTTGCACAAAAGGGACTGCCGACACTGACAACTCCTGCCCGAAGAAGTTGATGGTCTCGCTTGTCAGACACGTCACGTGCGGAGCGACATCTGGCGGTGGCGTGAGCATCGTCCTACCTGTAAAACCCAATCCCGTTGGGCGAGCGACGACGTAGCCCAGATAGCCACCATCCCCATCGAGATTCCAGATCGAATCCGCGGCAAGCCGGTCTCTGAAGAAGTGGTAACGCCGCGCCGTGTCGGGAATCTCGGCGAAGGTACGCGAGAAGAAAGCGCTGTACTCAGACCGATAGTCAAGATCAACATATCGAGTCTCTACAACCACCGTCTGAGCCCCGCATGCTTTCGCCACCTCAAGACATCGCTGCCATGGCAACGGATTGGCGTTGGGCAAGATTGTCGCGTTCTCGAGAGCGGCCCAGTCCCCGTCGGTGTGGACCTCGATCACCGCCGCTGGATTGGGTTCTTCCCAAGAATGGAGCGTCAGGTCGGCCACGTTGACGCGTCCTAGCTACTGAAGCGCAGATGCGCTGAATCAGCCTCGGCCTCGCGTCGGCGTCGCGCGATCGCTTCGAGATCGCGGTCGAGCTTGATTCGCTCGTCGTCTGACAAGATGCCGTGCCCCCCTCTCTTCAGTTTCGCCCTGCGTGAGGACGAGGGGAGCTGTGGGAGGACTTCGACTTCGTGCTTTGACACTCGAGCAGACTTCTTCGTAGGCATGGTGCGTTGGACTCTACGCGATGGCTCTGACACTTCGCATCCTTCCTCTCCCGACACCCGATCGACGGGCAGTTCGTCGGATCATTCAAGCCTTGCGGTGTCGTAAGTAGCCGATGTAGTCGATGAGCGCTTGTCGGTCGTCATCGTCGAGCTCGGCGACAGCCGCAAGGGGTAGACCCGCAAGGGCCCCCTCGGGCGCTCTGGTTGGAACGTGATTTGGGTACCCCGCCCGGCTCAAGAGACTCCCGTAGTCCACCCCATAGGCCTTCGCGAGTTCAGCCAGGACATCGGGAGACACCTTCTTGATTCGATCGTGTTCGATCTGACTCAAGTAGCTGTTCTTCACATGCCCCTCAGTTATCTCCTCCACACGGCGAAGAGTCAGGCTACACGCCTCGCGCAAGGCCTTCAGGTACGTACCGAGTGTGGTGGTTGCTCTCCCGACCATCGTATTCAGCATAGGCCATTCTGCTCGCGATTTCAAGCAATGCTTGACAACCTAAGCACAAGTGCTTAGTGTTCTACGCAACACATTGTATATCAAGCAGAGGAGAGCCCCATGGGTACCCCAACAATCACGGTGATCGTGGTCGCACCCCGTGACCCCGACGACACGAGGTCGTTCACTTGGCAGACGACGGCGAAGGTTGGCGACGCCGCAGTCGAAGCCGCCGCTGCCTTCGGGTATGAGCCCGGTACCCCATCGTTCGTCAACTCCGAGGGTGAGGTGCTGGATCGCAACAAACCGCTGGTCGCTGCCGGCGTCGAGGATGGTGACGAGCTCGAACTCGTGGACGTCGGTGGCGGTGTCTGAGCCCGTCGCCCTCGTCCCCCTCGAAGTGACAGCCGCGTTCATGGAAGACGAGAGCGCGGCCCTCCTTCGTTGTGCTAGTCGATGGGGTTGGGCCATCGAGATTGATGTCGACGACCTGGTGATCAAGTTCCGGATGTCGCATCCTGCGGACGGCACCCCCCTCGTCCTTGACGCCGACCTCACCAGCTACCGGGCGATTCCTCCCGCGTGGCGCTTCGTCGACGACTCAGGATCGTCGACACCCGACTCGTTTCCCGCTCCGGGCGAGAAGTCAATCTTCCACAGCAACCTGGTGATCTGCGCACCGTGGAACCGGTTGGCGTATAAGGAGCTCGGCGGCCCGCACGACGGAGACTGGGTTGGGCCTACTAACTGGCTGAACATTACCAACGTGACCCGCGCTGTAACTCTGCCCGACATGGCAGCGATCGTGCGTGCTCACCTGCACGCCAGCCCCGGGATGATGGCATGAGTCCGGTCGAGCGCGCCCGCCCGCTGCCCGAGGCTCAGGGGCGGGGGAAGCTACTAATCGCCGAATCTGTCCTGGCCGCGACCAGCGCTGCTCTCCAGGGTTTCGCGGGACAGGACGGACGCCACGAAGGCATCGTATTGTGGCTTGGGCGCTTCATCGCCACGACGACCATGGTCGTCTCCGTACACGTGCCCGAGGCTGACCACGGGTGGGGCCACGTCCGAATGTCTGAACAACAGGTCGGTACGGCGTCACGCTCAGCGAGAGCCCTCGGACTCGGCATCATTGCCCAAGTACACAGCCATCCGGGCACCGATGTCCGACACTCAGACGGAGACGACGACTTGGTGCTCATGCCTTTCGAGGGCATGTTCTCACTCGTCGTGGGCCGCTACGGCGACGCAGCACTCCTAGATGGCGGGCTGCACCAGTACCAGGACGGCGTCTGGCATCGGATCATTGACGTCGACCCGGTGGTATATGTCATTCCCCCAGTCGTTCGATGACTAGCGCAGCCGAGTTCTACCGACTTAGGGACCGAAGGTCGCTGCAGCTCGGTGCTGAAGTCGGCGCCCTCAACGTGCCAGTCACGATTCGGGCAGACCATCGGGCCACAGAGACAGCGGCGGGGCAGGTCCTCATTACTGCGCTGGTCAACATGGCTGGCCGTATCCATCGGCACGTTACGCTCGACGTTCCCGATGCCTCGCTCCTCGTTCCGACGCTGGCACGCGGTACGTCGCTGATCGAAGCCGTTGTGAACACGGCGATGGCCATCGATCCTTTCATCGACATCCACGTGGCGCGCAATGCACCTCATGCTGGACCGAGCATCGGAATCGGAGACGCTGCGCCCGACTCAGCCTGGCACGTTGGTGCATCAGGACATCGGGCGGCACTCGCTCGGTCACCGCTGCCATTGACGGATGCGCCATCGACGCTATGGGGTGCCGCTCTGGCGGCCTGTCTCGGTGCGGCCGCTCTCTTCTTCGAGGTCCACGGTCAGAGGGTTGAAGAGACACAGGTGTCACTCTGGGATATGAGTGCGGGGCCAGGCGCATCCGTCGGCCCCCCGGACCGGGGGCCGATAGACGTTGGGACCGTCGCAGTGATTGGCGCCGGTGCTGTGGGCGTTGGTCTGTGCTTCTGGCTCATGCACATAGGTTTCGTCGGGACCTGGGAGATCGTCGACTACGACATCGTCGAGCTGCACAACACGAATCGATCACTCGGCTTCACGGCCGCCGACGCTGGCTGGCCTGATCTGGTTCCCCGGTCGAAGGCACCCGTGGCGGCAGGGCTAATCGGTGCAACTCCGAAAGTCATGAGATACGCGGAGTGGAGCCGTCGCGGGGGACGACCGGACCTGATCCTCCCTCTCGCAAACGGCGATGGCGTCCGCCATACGATCGGTCAGCGCGCCGAACCGATCCTGCTGCATGCCTCGACCTCGCGAAACATGACGGCCGAGCTTCACCGTCACCTTCCGGGGGTCGATCAGTGCATCAGCTGCCGATTCCCAAGCCGCACCGAGCCGGATTTCGAGTGCTCGACTGCGTCAGTAGCGAAGCAAGGCGGCGATCACAGCGACGACGCGGCTCTCCCATTCCTGTCGGGCGCGGCCGGCCTGATGCTTGCAGCTGCACTTGAGCAATTACCAGGCGGTCCGCTCCTGACCGGACGTCCCAACCACTGGCGACTCCACCTCGACATAGGCCCACGCGTGATACGGTCAATGCGTTGGACCTGCTCGAGCGGGTGCAGCTCGGCAATCCCGGCGTCGGTGATGGATCGGCTCAACTCGGGTCGCCGCTGGAACACCTTCGATCCAGCTGGGCACAGTTGAACGGTCTCCTAATCCATGGTCCTGGCGGTAGCGCCGAAGCGACTGCTTCGCTCGTTCGATACTTTCGCACTCGGTTCAATCACATTCGAGTGATTGTGCCCCTGGCCGCGATGTCGGCAGGGACGATGTGGGCGTTGGCAGCGGACGAGATCATCATGGGTGCCCACTCCCAGCCCGGCCCCATCGACCCTCAGATCCAGCACCGTCCTGGTGAGCGCTTCACGCCCGCTCGCGCCCAGGTCGAGCAGTTCGAGCGGGCGAAGGAAGAGTGCACAGCCGATCCGTCCTTGTTACCGGCTTGGGCTCCGATCCTTCAGCAGTACGGCCCAGAGTTGCTTTGCGAGTGAGGATGCCGAGCACCTTGCGAAGCGTCTCGTGTCGGAATCGCTTCGGGACTACATGTTCAAAGACGTCGAGGATGCGGAGGCTCAAGCCGGCGGGGTCGCGGGCTGCTTCGCTGACTATCAGAAGTTCCGCTCCCATGCACTCGGCATCAACAGAGATACGGCTCGCGAGCACGGACTTCGCGTCACCGACCTCGAGGATGATACCGATCTTCAGGACGCGGTGCTGAGCGTTCACCATACGACCCTGCACACGTTCGCCGGCAGGCGGTTAAGATCATCGAGGACCATCTGGGCAGAGCTTTCGTCAAGAGCGTTCAGCAGATCAACATCCCGCTTCAGGTCCCGGCTCAACCTGTCCCGCCTCCAGCCGTTCCATCTGCCTGATCGTAAGATGCACTCTTCGACGAGTAGAGCTCATCGAAGGAAGGTTGCCACACCACCGACCGTCAAGTGGTTGCCGAGCAAAGAAACAGGGATATTCCTGGTGAGTTTCTGGCGACATGGGTTCGAAGACGCATCATACCGCCAGGTTATGCCCGTATTATACGGAGAACTCGATGAGCTTGGGAAGCTCGTGTTCTACCACTGAACTACACCCGCAGGGAGATCGATGATACCAAGCCGGTGTCCGGTGTCGTGAGTTGGTGAGAGATTCTGTATGTGACTTGCGACCCAGGGCACTAGGAGAAGACGCTGGCCGCTCCCCATACTGTCAAGAGGACACCGATGGTTCCCAGGAACCACGCCCGGCCCGGCCGGAACTCACCTTCCACGCCGCGGGGGCGCTCACCTCGGCGATTCTTGAAGATGGCCAATCCGTTGCCAATGACCATCGCCAGCCCGATGGCCAGCACCGCCTCAGGGAACAAGCTCTCCAACCCAAAGATATCGTCCATCGGCCGTCACGGTAGCGGGTATGGTTTCCACCTCGAAAGGAGCAGCATGCCGAGGCACTGCTACGTCCTGCGGGTCTTTACTCGAGGCGACGAGGGGGGCAACCACCTGGGGGTGGTCACCGATGCCACCGGTCTGACCACCGATTCGATGCAGGCCATCGCCGTCGATCTGGGGTTTTCGGAAACCATCTTCCTGGAATGGAAGGAAGGGGAGATTCCGCGAGTGCGGATCTTCACACCGGGAGCCGAACTTCCTTTTGCCGGCCACCCACTGGTCGGGATGGGTTGGATGCTGAAACAGCTCGGCCCGGGCGGTCCCGACACACTCAGGTGCGCGGCCTTCGACGTCGCGATCCGGCACGAGGGAGAGGTTGTAACGATCGAGGTTCCATTGGGACAGAGGGTGCGCCCGGCTCCGCAAGCGCCCTCTCTGGCGGCCGCGGTCAACCTGCCTGAACCGGTGTCGGCCCGGTGGGTGGATATGCCATTGCCCTACCTGTTGATCGAAGCCGAATCGGTGGCCGCCGCATCGTCGGCTGAGCCTGTCCCCGCAGAAGTTTTCGAGAAAGCGGGAGCGGACATGGTGTATCTGTACGCTCTGGCGTCCCCGACGGTGGTGCGGGCCCGCTTCTTTGCACCTGGTCACGGTGTATTTGAGGACCCGGCCACCGGCAGCGCTGCTGTGGCTCTGGCCGCCGCTATGCGTGCAGAAGGGCACGCATCAGGCCGGTTGGAGATCGGTCAGGGGTTGGAGATAGGCCATCCGTCGACGATCAACCTGGAGTGGCACGGGGCGCAAGCCAGCATCGGTGGGACGGTTCGAAAGGACGAGGTTCGGTGGCTGGACGCCTGATCCCGTGACGGTTTCCCGCCTACCCTCCCGGAGCCGGAGGACCACTCGGCCTCCGGGTGCAGGCAGCAGAAGGAGGGCTCGGGTTCATGCTGGACATGGCGGTTGCCCACCGGGTGAGCGCCCGGGATTGCGCGGTCGACGGCGCTACCGGCACCGGAGCAACCGACCCCACAACTTATGCGCTCCTCGTCGGAGAGCGACCGGTGATGCTGCTCAGCGCGAGGTTTTCTCGGCTCATTTAGTCGAGAGTTCGGGTCGGAGCGACCTCAGTTCGTAGACTGCCCGCCAATGGCTGCAGAAGGATCGAAGTCGGCGGTAGTTGCCGCACTCATCGGCAAC
>Ga0209751_10005136_pt1 | contig 12406 bp, 10 predicted proteins | sample RifCSP13_1_FD_184019 | JGI IMG/M metagenome (GOLD analysis project Ga0209751, IMG submission 184019) | Soil microbial communities from Rifle, Colorado - Rifle CSP2_sed 13_1 (SPAdes) (version 2) | ecosystem: Environmental > Terrestrial > Deep subsurface > Rock core/Sediment | place: Rifle... | reverse complement strand
CGGCTCGGAGACGACGCGCGCCCTCGCCGCCCGCGCGACTTCGGCGGTAGCGTCCGTCGAGCCGTTATCCGCGACGATGATTTCCCCGATGTCGCCGGGGGCGAGCGCCTGGCGCGTCTCGGCCAGCAAGAGGGGCAGGCACTCAGCCTCGTTGAAGGCGGGGATGACGATGGCGATGTTCATTAATAATGGCGCGGGTATGGCGGCCACGGTCGGGCGGGAGCGCGGCGAGTTCGCCTCGCAGACGTTCCAACTCAGACATAGTGTCCACATCATACCAGGCGGGCAATTGCACGACGGCCAGTTTCTCCTCGGCGGCGAGGGCGAGCGTGTCGCGTGTCACCGTCGCCGTGCTCATCCTCACTCCGCGCAACAGCCGGGGCGCGGGGCGCTTGAGGCCGATGAGGTAGTACCCGCCGTCGTCGCACGGGCCGATGACCGTGTCGGCCCGGTCGAGGGCGGCAAAGGCCTGCGCCAGATATTCGGCGGGAAGCGTCGGGCTGTCGCTGTCCATGATCACCGCCTGCCGGAAGCCATCGCTCAGGCAGTGGGTGAGCGCGTTGTCGAGGCGCGCGCCGAGGTCGTCGCCAACCTGTGGCAGGAGGTCGAAGTCGGGCGCCAGCCCGCGAAAGTAAGCCTCAGCCCCCTCGGGCAAGTAGGCGATGATCGGGCGCACGCCGGGCACGCGGCGGATCAGATCGAGCGTGTCGCGCAAGAAGGACTCGTAGAGCTGCGCGGCCTGCTCCGGCGTGAGCGGCGGGGTCAGGCGGGTCTTGGTCTGGCCCGGCGTGGGCCGCTTGGAGACGACGAGGAGGGCTTTCATCAATGTATCAACTTCTCGACTCGTCCCGTGATTTGCGTCCGGAGAAGCACATAGCCCATATAGAGCCAGGTCAGCCCAAGCGTGACCGGGCCGAGGATGGCCTCGCGCTGGAGGCGCGGCAGCGGTTTGTCCTTGCGGAAGAGGAAGAAGTCGAAAGTGATCGTCTTCCAGATGGCCGAGTAGGAGAGCAAGACAATCGTGCGGCTGAGCGCGCCCTCCGGCAGGATCGCGGCCAGCGCCAGCGGCCAGAGCGTATACCACGATTGAAACCACAGGCAGGTGAACAGCAGATAAAACAGCAAGATGCGCGCCCAGGCCCGGGCAGGAGCCAGCCAATCGGTTTTCCGCCACGCCCGCCAGGTCTGAGCGGCCACGGCGAAGCCGGTCAACAGCAGGGCCGCGCGGGCGGCTAGCTGTTGGCTCGCCTGTTGCCCCAGCGGCTTTTCGAGCTGGGCCTGAACCAGCGCCGGCAGCGACGCCGTGAAGAGCGTCTCGCGCCGCCGGATGCTCAATGGGTCGCCGCCGCGCCAGAAGGGCGCATAGGCTGCGATGACGAGGACGAGGCACGCCAACAGCGCGCCGGGCAGGAAGCGCCACCGGGCCTGGCGGGTGGACTGGGCGCGCAGGCCAGCGACAAGCGCGACGGGGAGCAGCAGGATGGGGATGAACTTGACGAGCGCGCCGGCCGTGAGCGCCAGCGCGGCCCAGGTGAATCGGCGGCTGAGCAGCGCGTACAGGCTCAGCAGGATGAAGAAGACCATGACGATGTCGTTGTGGCCGTTGCCCGCCGTCTCGTAGATGACGAGCGGGTTCCAGGCGAACAGGCACACGCCCTGCAAGGCGCGTTCCGGCGCGCGGCGGTTCAGAATCCCGGCGACGAGCGCGATGCACCCAGAATAGAACAGCAGGCCCAACAGTTTGAAGCCCAGCACGTTGACCAGCAGGTTATCGCCGACGAGACGGCTGGTCCCGGCGGAGAGCAGTTCCCACAACGGGCCGTAGGCCGAGGGCGAATACCTCCAGGCGATGTAGCGGTAGAACGAGTCGCGCGCGTAGTCGCTCGGAATCTTGTAAAAAGGGTTGCCGCCGTAGACCGCGGCGATGCGCCCGCGCATGATGTTGTCGAAGATGTCCGCCGCGCCGACCGGGTACAGCCAGAGCATGGACAGATTGACGACGACCAGGCCGGTCAGAAGCGCCAGCCACATCGCCCGTTTGTGTCTCTCGTCGGGCGCCGGGTCAGCCGGGCGGCAGTTACGCCACTGGAGGTAGTACAGGCCGGAGAGGGCGGCAAACGTCAGCACGAAGCCGGCCTGGCCCAGCGGCTGGCCGCGGGTCAGCTTGGCGATGTCTTGCAGAGGCTTGAGTTTCAGCGCGAAGAGGTTGTAGGGCGCGATCAGGCCGACCCAGTAAACCAGCAGGGCTGCAAAGCCGCCGAGCAGCGCGAGATGCGGCGCGTAGAGCGTCGAGCGCCAGGCGTAGCGCGAGGCGTGGAGGAGCGCGGGGGGCATGGACTTCATGAGGCGGCCTGACTTGGACGCCAGGCGCGAACGCGAATGAGGACCTGCGGCAGGATGTCGCGCAAACGGCGCGCGAGCGAGGCCAGCAGCAGCGCGTAGAGCGGCCAGTATTCGGCGCGCTGCGCGGCCAGGATGACCTTCCAGGGGATGAAGAACATATAGGAGATGGCGATTGTGCCGCTGAAGATGAGCCAGGCGGACATCGGCGCGAGTTTGAGGCCGAAGAGCCGGCCTGGCTCGACAAACAGGGCGATGAGCGGCAGGAGCCAGAGCAGGTACCAGGCGAACAGATTTTGCGTGAACAAAGTGAACCAGCCGATGAGCCAGACGCAGCGGATGAGCGCCGCCCGCGCGGAGGGGGCGGGCCAGAGCGTGAAAATCACGCCCAGAACTGCCAGCCCGCCAAAGGTGACGGCGTTCGCCACGTCCGAGCGGGGGAGGTGGAGATGACCGGCCAGGGTGAACAGCTCACGGGCCAGGCCGAGGTTGAAGTTCTCGGCGAAATACTTGGGCAGGAAGCCGAGGGCGCTTCCGCCGCTGGCGAGGTAGGGAAGGTAACCCAGGGCGATGACGCCTCCGAAGGCGACGAGCGTTTTCAAGGGAGCGCGGAGGCCTTTCCACGACCACGGGCGAGGCAGGGGCAACAGAGCCGGGAGCAGGAGGCCAGGGAAGAGCTTGACCAGCGTCGCCGCGCCGAGGCAGGCGCCCACTAGCCAGTGACGGTCTTTGGCCCGCGCCCAGAACGCGGCGATGAGGAGCGGGAGCATCAGGCCGTCCACGTGCCCGGCGTGCGCTACTTCGAAGACGAGCAGCGGACTCCAGAGGTAAATCAGGCTGCGCTCCGGCGGCTGGCCGAAGTGTTTCAGGAGCTGCAGGAGCAGGGCCCCGCCCAGCAGCTCGGCCAACACGAAGACGGCTTTGAACCCGGTCACGCTGTCCCGCACGACGCGCCAGATCCCGGCGTAGGCCGCCTCTGCGCCGGGAGGATAGACGGTGACGTATTCCTTGCGATTGACGTAGCGCCATACGGCCTTGTCCCCCTGGCGCAATTCCGCCAGTTCTTCTGCCTTCGGCGGGTAGCGGTAGGGGCTGATCCTGTGCGCCTGCACCCGCCCATCCCAGACATAGCGGTACATGTCGTCGGAGAGGGTAGGGCGGGAGGGGAGGAGGACGAGGCGGAAGAGGAGGGCGAAGAGAAAAATCCCCAATCCCAATCTCCAACTCCCAACCTCCCCTTGCGGTCCGCGCAGGACGAGCGCGACGGCGGCGAGGTAAAGGGTAAAGGCCGCGAAGAACGCGACCTCAAAGCCGATAATGTTCCGGCGCAAATCGCCCAGCCCCAGCGCGGCGAGATAGGCCAGCAGAGAAGCCGCGCCTAAAAGCGTGAGGGTGAACTGTGAGCGGGTCATAGAAAGGTGTGATACGTGAGGCGTGATCCGTGTTCCGATGTTTCACTCGTCACGCATCGCGCCTCACGTCAGCCAGAGCAAAACGGCGGCGAGCTTGTTCCCCTTCTCGGTCAGGGACGCCAGCCGGGGGCGCAGGAGCGCGTCGAGGCCGAACACACGCCCCGGCGCGAAGGCAAAAGCCCACAGGCTCAGGATCAGGAACAGGTTGTAACTCCATTCCCACTCGAAGGGATTATTGATGCCCGAAAGGCCGGCCCACAGTTGGGCCGACTGCGCGATAGCGACCAGCGCGCCCAGGCGGCTAAGGATCCCAAAAAACAGGGTGACGAAAATAAAGGCTTCCATCCCCCAGACCGCGTAGCCGAACCAGCGGATGTTCGGCTTGACGAACCCGTCGAGGAAGACGCCGTTCATCCGGGCGATGAAGCCGATGTCAACGGCGATCTCGGGCGCGCCCTGGTTGTCCAGGTTGGAGACGAACACCGGGTGAGGCCGCGAAGCCCAGGCGGACTCGACGCCGATCCAGTCGCACAGGCCGCTGGTGCGCTGAAGCCGGCCGTTGCTGTCGGCAGTAGTGAACTTGAAGTCCGCCGGGCAGCCAAAAGTGGGCGGGACTTTCCACCACAGCTGCGTGAAGAAGAGGTAGCCGAGGGCAGCGCGCAGCAGGACGGCGGCGGCTTTTTGGAGGCGAGGCTCCCAGGTTTTGATCAGGGCATCCATGCAGGTTTTCCTTTCTGGTTGTGGTTTTTGTTGCCGTATTGACCTCCGCAGGAGCGGCTTGCAGCCGCGATGCCCTCGCGCGTGCCGTGCGCTCCTTAGAGTTGCCCGGCCGCCCGCAGGCGCGCGGCGTGCAGGACGGCGATGACCGTCATGCTGTCGCGGATCTCGCTCGTCTCCACGAGGCGCACGACCTCGTCGAAAGGCATGATCGCGCGCTCGAAGAACTCGGTCTCGTCCGGCGGCAGCGCGGCGGCGCTCAGCTCCTGCCCGAGGTATAGGTGGCCGATCTCGTCGGTGACGCTTTTGGTCGTGTAGTACGTGCTCACCCACCTCAGGCGGCCGGCGCGGTAGCCGGCTTCTTCCATCAACTCGCGCTGGGCGGCCGCCTCGGGCGTCTCGCCGGGGCGGAGGCCGCCGGACGGCATCTCCCAGCGATGATTCTCCCTATGGGTGTAACGGTACTGCCGAATCATTACGACGTTCTTATCGTCTATGAAGGGCAGGACGGCCACGCATTGCCCGAACTCGCACACGCCGTAAAGGGTGGTGCGCCCGTCGGGCATCTCGGCAATGTCTTCGCGGACGCGCATCCATTTATTCTTGTAGATTTCGCGCGAGGTGAGGGTTTTCCAGGGTTGAGGCGGCATTTTGAGTCAACGGATGGGCAATGGATGGAACGGAGGTTTGAGTTCAGCGCGTTGGGATTTTCAACTCCAGGGGCGCGAGCGTCAGGGCGCTTTCGGTCAGGACAATTTGTCCATTGTCGGCCATAAGCGTTACAGGCGTGGCCGGATCGTAATCCAGCACGACGGCCTGGACCTGGTTATCTTGTTGGTAGAGATCGGCCACGATGCCGCTTTGGGCCGAGAGGAGGCTGAAAGAGGAGGGGAGATTAGAGATGGGAGATTGGGGAATGCAGGTGACCGCCTGGGCGAGGAAGGGGAGTTGGACGCAGACCTGCGCGCCGGCGCGCCAGGCCGGGATGAGCGGTTGATTGAAGGCATAGGCGAGATAGGGCAGATCGGCCATTGGCCCGGCGTGCGGAAGGTAGGCATAGCGCAGGGTGTGGTAGTCAGGATCGGTCAGGCCCTCGCGGCCTTCGTCCGAGACCTGGCGGACGAGGAGGACGCCGAGGGTGTTGGTTCCGGCGACGCCCTGCAGGCCGTGTGTGATCAGCGCGAGGCCGGAGTCGGCGGCGGCGATGTCACTCCAGTAAGTGATGGGGTAAAAGATTTTGCGACGATAAGTGATGTCGCCGGAGACGATGGGACGGCTGTCAATTTCGTGAGTGAAAGCCGCAAAGCCCAGGTCGTCGGTGCGCGTGCGGCTCTCGATAGTCGTCGGCGTGTGGACGACGGCGGTGGTTTCGGGAAGCGCCTTCATCTCGAGCGCGACTTCGACCAGCGGGCTGTCGGCGCGGAGGGTGACGGTCTTGGTGAGAGGCTGCCCGTCCAGGGTGAAGGCAGTTTGCACTCGCGCGATGAGCGGCCCATCGGCGAGGACGGTAATCTGCGCGGGGACGTCGCTCTCGCGGGCGCGCACCTCGCCGAAGAACGCGCCGTAGATGTCGCCGGTGTCGTTCCAATAAGTCACGTCGTCGCCAAGACCGGAAAGGAGGTTGGGGCCCTTGGCAGTCGAGAGATGAGTGAAGGCGCCGCCGCGGGCGGAGTCGAGGGTGACAGAGACAAGGCCGTTGGTGAGGGTGACGTGAGGGTCGGAGGCGGCGATGGCGGCGGGGTGGTCGAGGTCATGGGTGATTGATGATGGGGGATTGGAGATGGGAGATTGGTAACCGATCGGTGGGACGGAAGTCGCGCGGAAGGCGAAGTGATGCGGGCCGAGAGTCTGCACGGGCGCGGGGAGGTTGGCTTCGGCAGGCCAATCAGCCGGCGCGTCAATCTCGATGATTTCGGAGCGCGGCCAGGAGGTCGGATTGAAGACGAGGAGGGGCGCGTCAACGCGGCTCGCGAGGCGCGTGAGAATACCGGCCAGGTCGTTGGCCGAGGCCGCCACCGTCTCCTCAAAGCGCGGGCGCTGGGTGCTTTCCCAGACCCAATCGAAACTGACCGCGCCGATGTTGTCGTAGTGCGCGCTGACGGTAGCCGTATGCCACGCGGAGGAGGGCGGCGCGTCGAGGAGCAGGCCGAACTTGTCCGCTGCCGTGAGGAAGTATTCGGACTCTTTGTCGGCGATTTTGGCGAGGGGCCGCGAGCCGTAGAAGGCCTGCCAGATGGGGTTGAGGTCAACGGTGAACTCCGGCAGGTTTTGCGTGGCGAGGTAGCGAAAGGCGGTTTCGGGATCAGAGATGACGAGAGCGGTGCGCTGGTCGGCGGCGTTCCATTGGGTCACCAAAGATTGGAGATTAGAGATGGGGTCAATGAAGTCGGAGCCCATTGGGATGAAGACGTATTTGGAGTCGGCGCGCTGGAATTGACTCTCAATGTATTGGCGCAGCGCGGCGATTTGCTCGCCTTCGGTGGGGAGGCGGTGGATGGCGTCCCAGGCGCTGGGATAGGACAGATAGGCGACGAGGACGCGTCCCTCACCCCCGGCCCCTCTCCCTACGGAAGAGGGGAGAGGAGAACGCCAATAGAAGGCGTGCGGCAGCGGCTGGCAGTCTTGGTCATCGGGGTCGCATCGGCGTTGCCCGCGGCCAATGAAGAGATATGAGATGCCGGATTGTGTGAGGAAGAAGGGGAAGGCCGCAGAGTTGCCGAAGGCGTCGGATTGCCAGGCAGTGTGCGGGAGGTATTCCGGGCCAAACGTCTCAACGATCCATTGCTGGCCCAGTTGCAGGTTGCGGACCTGAACGGCCGGGGCGGTGAGGCTGGTCTCCGGCTGGGTGATGCCCGCCCAGGCAAAGGTGAGCTGGCGGCTCTGGACGAGCGCCTTCAGATCGGCGCGGTGCTCGGGGTAAGTCTCCCAGAAGTGCTGGACGAACAGGACCTGCTCGAAGGCATAGCGAAAGCGCGGGTTCTGACTGGCCATCTGGATCGCGGCGAGGATGTTGCCGTCGGAGCGCTTGACGTAGGCGGGGAAGGTCTCGTGCCAGTCGGTGTCCCAGTGCGAGAAGGGGATGATAAAGGCGACGCGGTCAGCCTGGGCGATGAGGGCTTGTGTCTCTGCATCAAGATTGATGGTATGGAGGTCAAGTGTGGGCGCGGGGGTGAAGGGAGGCGGGGGAGAAGGCGTGACCGAGAGGCAGGCGGTGAGGCAAAGAGGCAAAAGGACGGAAGAGCGGGAGGGTAGACGCATTTCGTTGATGTGACTCTTCTTATTAGTTCATATCCGAATGGAAAAGCGGATGGCATACTCATCCTATCCGCCTTCCCGCTCGCCCTCCATCAAGCTACCAGATCACCAGGCATGTCTCAGTGCGGCGGACGCCCACGGCGCCCGCAATGCCTTCGGTGATTCACCGGCCCAGTTGTTGGAGGTCGGGGCTTTCCACAAACGCGATCAGGTCATAGCGCCCGGTGACGGCGTGAACTTGCCTGATGACGGAGCCGTCGAGTTCCATGTGCGCGAGTTCCTTGACGAGGTCCGGCACGCGGGTGGGTTCGGCTTCGATCAGCACGTAGGCATAGATCATCTGTGGATTTCCTCGTTCTGGTTGTATGTGGGACAGGGGCAGGGGGGCAGGGAGCGGGGGAGAGCCTCTCCGCTGCTCCCCTGCCCCTCATCACCCTTGCCGTCAGCCTCTCCCAGAAGCATTCATCGCTACCCTCAAGTAAACGTCATCAGCGGCGCGGCGCCGGTTTGGGCAATCGCCTCCAGTTGCCCCTGCACGCGTTCGACGGCGGCGGCGAGTGGAAAGATCCTTCTGCTAACCAGCATGTCGGCGTCGGTCGAGAGGGGGTGCCAGAACACGCCGTCGAGGTTGACGGTGATTTCGGGGATCAGGTTGTCCATGCCGAGCTCCAGCCCTTCCCGGGAGTAGCCGCGTTTGGCAAGCGGGCGGATGAAGTGGTCCTCATCCGGGATGCCGAGCGAGCGATGGAACTCGCAGATTTTGTCGAGGTGAGGCGAGTTGATCGGGGTCTCGGTCGTCCCCAGGCGTACCCGGAAACTGCGCTCCTGCAGGAGCCGGATGCCCGCGACAGTTTTCTCCCATGTGCCCGCGCCGCGATAAGGGTCGTGGTCTTCGGGGCGGCCGCCGTCGAGGCTGACCTGCACGATGAGGCTGTCGTTGGCGATCTCGCACAGCCGGTCCAACCGCGTCACGTCCGCGCCAGGCAGTTTCTGGCGCAGCAGCATGGCGTTGGTGAGCACGGTCGTTTTCACCCGCGCCGAGGCGTAGGCCAGCATGTCGTAAATGTCGTTGAGGAGGAATGGCTCGCCGCCGGTGAAGAAGAGGTGGTCGAAGCCCAGGTCAATCGCTTCGTCCACGAGGCGTTTGACGTTCTCGAAGCCGAGCGCGCGGCGCGGGGCATTGGGGCCGGATTTTGCCACGCAGTACGAGCATTTCAGGTTGCAGTCGTAGTTGGTGTAAATCCAGAGTTTCCATTGGAAGGCGCTGGGATTGGAGGCGGTTCGGGGTTCGGGGATGGGGATAGGCATGGGTGGTCGTTAAGCGATCGGATCCAGTTAGAGGCTCCAAAAGACGCCGCAGCCAGCGCAGGCTTCGGGCGGGTGGTCGCTCAACAGGCGTTCGCGCCACGCCTGGTAACGCTCGGCGTTCCACAGGTCGCCGAAGGGTTGCTCGAAAACGTTGCCCAGTTTCAGGCTCTCGTAATCGGCAGTGGCAAAGGGCGCGATGCAGCAGGGCAGGGCGTTGCCGTTGGCGGTGATGTAGGCCGTCGTCCACGGGCGCATGCAGGCGGTCCACGGGCGCGGCTTCTTCTCCGTGTGGAGGCTGCGCATGGGCGTCGTCGCGCCGGAAGCCCGCAGGGCCACGCCCAGCGTCCGGGCCAGCGCCTCGCCCTCCGCCACGATGCGATCCACCTGGGCGTCGAAGCCGGCAAAGAGGCCGTGACCCGCGTCCATCAGGCCGGGCGGGGAAGACTCATAGGCGTAGTACACCATGCGCTGCAGATAGACCTCGGGGACGCCGATGCGCGCGGCCAGCCGGATCACGTCCGGGAGTTCGGCGATGTTCTCCTTCATCCCCGTCATCCACAGCGAGGGGCGGGGGAGCGCCGCCCCCATTTCCTTCTGAATCTCGACGAAGCGCTTGAGGTTGCCGACGACTTTGTGAAAGAGCGGCGCGCCCCGGATCAGCGCGTACGTCCGGGGGTCGGCCCCGTCCACCGAGACGCGCAGCTCGTCCAGCCCGGCTTCGATCAGTCTGCGCGCCCAGTCCTCGTTGAGCAGCGTGGCGTTGGTGTTGAAGAGGACAGTGACGCCGCGCGCTTTGAGGTGGGCGATCATGCGCGGCAGGTCCTTGTTCAACAGCGGCTCGCCGATGCCATGCAGCACGGCGCGCTCCATCTCCGGGAACTGCGCGACGATCCGCAGGAAGTCCTCCCACGCCAGCGTCCGGGGTTCTTCGTAGGTCACAAAGGTGCGCGGGCAGGTCTCGCAGAGCAGGTTGCAGTGGTTGGTGACCTCGATGAAGACGTTGCGCGGCCGGGCGGCGGCTATCGCCGTCCGGGCCGCCGGATCGAGGCTGCGGTAGGCGTGGGGGAGCGCGTTCGCGTCGCAACTCTCTGCATCCGGCAGGCGGAAGGCCTCGGGTGGGGAGGCGGGGGACAGGGAAATCAATGCCGACATTGTGGATGAGTCTAATCTAAAAAGGCAACTGTTACAAAAGAATTACGGAGCCGGGGAAGCCGGGTGTATAATCTGCCCCGTTCCATGGCCCTGCTGCTGATTCCCAAAGGAGTCCAACCGTGCTTGGCCCCGAAAACGCTAAACAACTCCTGCACAAGGCCCTGCGCGCCTCGCGGGCAGAGCAGACCGAGGCGATGCTGTTCGCCCAGGATCAGGCGCTCACGCGCTTTGCCAACAACCAGATTCACCAGAACGTCGCCGAGACGGATGTGACGCTCACCCTGCGCGCCGTCGTCGGGCAGCGGCAGGGGACGGCGACGACCAATCATCTGAGCGATGAGGGCCTGGCCCGCGCGGCGGATGCGGCCCATGAAGCCGCTTTGCGCCAGCCGGAAGACCCCGACTTCAAGGGCCTCCCCGAACCCCAGGCCCCACAGCTGGCGCGCGCTTTCGACGAGGAAACCGGGGCCTGCTCGCCGGAGGAGCGCGCGCGGGCCGTGGGCATTGTCTGCCGCAAGGCCAAAGAACAGGGCCTCAACGCTTCGGGCGCGTTCCGCACGGGCGCGGCCGAGGTCGCCATGGCCAACTCGCTCGGCGTGCTCGCCTATCACCCTACGACTTTCGCCGATTACCGCGTCACGGTGATGTCCGACGACTCGGCCAGCCGCGCGCAGGCCTCCGGCTGGAAAATCGCCGAGGTTGACCCTGAGGCGGTGGGCGACGAAGCGCTGAACAAAGCGCTGCGCGGCCGGAACCCGCGCAGGATCGAACCCGGCGCGTACACGGTGATCGTTGACCCCTACGTGACCCATGACCTGGTCACGATGCTGAACTACGTGGGCGCAGGCGCGCTGGCTGTGCAGGAGGGCCGGAGCTGGATGAACGACCGGATGGGCAAGCCGGCGATGAGCGCGCTCGTCTCCATCTGGGACGACGGCCTCGATCCGGCGGGTTATCCGATGCCGTTCGACTTCGAAGGCGTGCCCAAGCAGCGGGTGGACATCGTGAAGAACGGCGTGGTCGGCCAGCCCGTGTACGATTCCTACACCGCCCGGAAGGAGGGCAAAGCCTCCACCGGGCACGCGCTCCCGGCCGGGCAGGCAGGCTTCGGCCCGATGGCCCTCAACCTGTTCATGGCCCCCGGCGGCCAAGCGCTCGAAGAAATGATCAAAGCCACCGAGCGCGGGCTGTACGTGACAAGCTTCTGGTACACCCGCCCCATGCATCCGCGAGATTGCGTCGTGACCGGCATGACGCGCGACGGGCTGTTCATGATCGAGAACGGCGAGATCACTTTCCCGGTGAAGAACCTGCGCTTCACGCAGTCTTACGTCCAGGCGCTGGCGGACGTGGAGATGGTCGGGCGCGCGGCCCGGCTGTTCGTCGAGGAATTCGGCGGCGCCGTCCGCGTCCCCGCGCTCAAGATCAAAGCGTTCAACTTCACGGGGTCAACCGTATAGTAATTCTGGTGATCACCCGCCAATCCAAGAGAGCGACAGCATCCTGAGCGGCACGCAGTCGAAGGATGCGGGTGATCACCAGTAGTAATCGGAGGCTCACCCATGAACTTACTCCTGGCCATCCTGACCGGCGTGGGGCTGGGCTACATCCTCGAGCGGGGGGATATGTGCTTTCACAGCACGCTGCGCGGCCTGGTGCGCACCCCGCGCCAGCCCGATCTGTTCCGCGCCTACCTGCTGGCCTTGCTCCTCGCCGCGCCGCTGGTCAACGGCCTGATCGCTCTGGGCTGGATCAGGCCGTGGATCCCGCCCTTTGCCTGGCAGGCCAATATTGTCGGCGGGATGATCTTCGGGGCCGGCATGGTGATCGCGTCCTCCTGCATCACCGGCCTGTTTTACAAGCTGGGCCACGGCATGCTGGGCGCGCTCGTCGGCCTGGCGGCGTGGGCCGTCGGCGACATCGCCGCGTATCGCGGCCCGCTCGCCCCGCTGCGCGACGCGTTGAATGCGTCTCAGGTGAGGGTCAGCGGGGCCAGCGCGACGGTGACGAACTGGCTCGGCCCGGCGGTGGGCTGGCCGGTATTGATCGTGTTGGGCGCGGGCGTGGCCGTCTATTTGTGGCGCTCGCCCCGCGAGGCGCGTGGAAAGTATTGGGGCTGGCCTCTGCTGGGCGCTGCGCTAGGCGTCTTCACCAGCCTGGCCTGGCTGTTGGCGCGCGCGGGAGGCGCCGATTTTACCTTTGGCACGTCCGGCATCACGACG
>Ga0209751_10005135_pt1 | contig 12407 bp, 10 predicted proteins | sample RifCSP13_1_FD_184019 | JGI IMG/M metagenome (GOLD analysis project Ga0209751, IMG submission 184019) | Soil microbial communities from Rifle, Colorado - Rifle CSP2_sed 13_1 (SPAdes) (version 2) | ecosystem: Environmental > Terrestrial > Deep subsurface > Rock core/Sediment | place: Rifle... | reverse complement strand
GTGCATGTCGAGGCCGACCCCGTGGCCGACCCGTTCAATCGGCGCGTGCGCCGCGAGGCCCCACTCCTTGATCACCGTGGCGCAGGCGTGGAAGATCTCCTTCAGGGCAATGCCCGGGCGGATGACATCGACGCCGGCCTGTTGCGAGGCGAGTTCGCAGTCGAAGAAGCGGCGCTGCTCTCCGCTCGGCTCACCGATGCATGCCATGCGCATGAAGTCGGTCCAGTAGTCCTTGTACGTGGCGCCGGCGTCGACGATGACGAGATCGCCGCGGCGCAGGGGTTTGTCGAACGCTTCCACGTTGATCATCCGGTATTTCAGCCGCCCCGAGCGCACCATGACGAATCCGGGCCGGTAGTCGCTCGTGCCCATCTCCCGGAACATGATCCCTGCTAACTCGCGCTCCGTCATGCCCTCATGCGCCGCGCTGAACGCGGCGCGGAAGGCGCGCGAGGTTGCCTCGCAGGCCCGGCGGATGCAGTCGACCTCCGCCGGGGACTTGATCATACGTACCTTCCACAGCGCCTCGGATGCGTCCACGGCCGTCACGTTGGGTAATCCGGCACGCAGCGCGCCGAAGTCGGCCTGGCTCATCGCCACGCGGGTGCCGTATCCGAGCTCGAGGCCGATCCGTCCGGCATCCAGCGCGAGATCGCTTATGGCCCGCGTGATCGCCACGATGGGATCGGCAGGCACGCCCGCCACGCGCACGCCCCCCCACAGGCGGACGTCCCCAATCCACGACGACTCCTGCGCGACGAACTCCAACGACTCGGCAACAATGAGCACCGGGGACCTCTCATCGGCAGGAATGATCAAGCCTAGGGGTCGGTGCTTGGACTCCCACCCGATGGTCAGGAGGCCGCTGAAGTACACGACGTTCTCTTTGGCCGTGACCAACACGGCGTCGAGTTGGCGTCCGGCCATCTCCTCTCGCATGCGGGTCAAACGCCCGCGGTACTCCTCGGCGGGGAAGGGGGCGTACGCTCCGCGTGCAGCGACGTCCGGCATGTGCATCACTCAGCTCACCTCATAGGTATCCAGGGAGTAGTGCCGCAGCCTGTCTTGATCCAAGGCCACGCCGAGCCCTGGGGCCGTGGGCACGGCGAGGGCGCCGTCCCGGAACGGGATCGGGGTCACGGCGACGTCCTCCTCGAGCAGGAACTGGCCGTAGAGCTCGCAGCCCAACGTGACAGAGGGGGCGGCTGCGGCGACGTGCAGTCCGGCTGCCACCCCCAGGGGGCCCTCCAGCGCCCCGCCGATGTACCCGCTGATGCCGTGCGCGGCGCCGAGGTCGGCCATCTTCTTTGCGTTGAGCAGCCCCCCGCTTGCCGAGACATAGATGCTGAACGCCTGGGCGGCGCGCCGCCGGATCACCTCTACCGCGCCGAAGATCGTCGTCGCGCTTTCATCCGCCATGATCGCGAGCTCCGTGGCGCGGCTGACCTCCGCCAGCCCATCCAGATCCCACCAGACAACCGGTTGCTCGAAGAACTCGAGATCATAACGTTCCAACGCGTGCGCGACGCGGATGGCCGTTTTGACGTCGTAGGCCTGGTTCGCGTCTGCGCGAAGCCGGATTTCCGTGCCAAGCGCCTCACGCAGGGCCCGGACCATCTCGACGTCATCTTTGGGGTTGGGGCGGCCCAGTTTGAGTTTGAGGATCCGCCAGCCCTGCGCGACACGCTGTTCCGCCTCCTCCACGCCAGCGGCGGTGTCGGTAATGGGGATAGACCAGGACAGGGGAATCGCTTCACGCACGCGTCCGCCCAGCAGGACGCCGGCCGGCACCCCGAGCACCTGCCCGGCCAGATCCAGCACGGCCATGTTGACGGAGCTCTTCGCCCGATAGTTCCACGGCACGGCCTTCTCCATCGCCTGCTGGATGCGCTCCAGATCGAGCACATCGAGGCCGCGGACGGCCGGGAGGAGCCGGTCTTTGAGCATGACCATCACGGTTGCCGGCGATTCACCCTTCAGCGACACGCCCACCATGTGTGGCGCTTCACCGAATCCCTCTCTCCCGCTCTCTGTGCGCAAGCGTAGGAGAACGTTCTCCTGATGGAAGGTGGTGCCGATGGCCATCCGGTGCGGCCGCCGCACCGGGATCTTCGTCAGCGTAACAACTCCACCGGCAATCCGTTCGCTCATGCTCACCGCTCCCCCGTCTGCAGGTAGTGCCGCAGGTCATCCGGGCGCAGGCCGGCTAGGCCCAGCCGTTCCACGGTGCGGCCTTGCCCCCAATAGTCCACGCCGCGGGCGATCGACGCGAGCGTGTTCAACGCATCGTTGATCGGAGTGGGCACCCCGAGGAGCCGGCCCAGCGAGGACATGAAGACGCTGCCGTAGGGCACGTCCTCGTCGATGTAGCGAAAGTGGATCCGGTCGCGCAGGCCCATCGGCTCGCCTGAACTGCGATAGATGGCGGGGCTACTGCCGAACTCGTAGTAGAGATCATCCAGCGAAATGGGTCGAACTCCGACCGCCTCAAGAAGGGCCATCCGCTCGCTGTCGTGGGCGTCCATCGTCCGCAGCACCGCCTCCGTCATCCCCTCGTTCATCAGAGACAGGAGCCCGTCCGCGCGCTCGATGGCGGCATAGTTCAGGACCATCGGCGCCGGGTGGATGATGAAGTTCGGGTTGTTCAGCGCGGGATCGAGGACATGCTGCCCCCGCAGGGTACGCAGCAGAGCGCCATACGGGCGCAGGGCATCGAGGAGCGCGTCGGTGTTCACTGCCGGGAACGCGGCAGTGCGCAGCGTCCAGGGGAAACGGATCTTCAGCCGGGCCGGCTCGACAATCCGTGCGGATTGTGGGAGCGTGGCCGTCTCACCTAGTAGCGGCAGGCGCTGCACACCTACTTCGCGCCAGAGACGCGCGAGCTCCAGCGTGCCCCCAGATCCCGAGGCGATCAGGACGACGTGCTCCGGTGTGAGGTGTGGGGCCAGCAGGCGGGCGATGTCCGCATGCGCGTTCGCCACGGTGAAGACAAGCAGGCAGCGCGCGCGGGCCGCCTCGGCGATGTCGGTTGTGAGGTGGTGCAGGGGGACGAAGCCCTCGCCGCGGTCTCCCGTGATCTCTATGCCGCCGCGGTGGCGCAGTGGGAGCAGGCGATCGGGGGTCCGGCTGAAGAGGGTGACCTCGACGCCCTCCTTCACCAGCACCGCGGCAGCGGCAGTCCCTCCCGCTCCCGCGCCAATGACGGTCACGTGGCCTGCCTTGATCATGTCTCTGAGGTTCTATATAGGAAACAGAGTTTCCTATAAAGGACTCCCGAGCGCCCGGAATCTGGAGGATAACGCGCGCAAGGTATCAAATAGGGACCCGCGTTCACCAATGGGAAACGTGGACTCCTCGGTCATCAGGTCTGTAAGGAAGGCTCTGCGGTTGCTCGACGCATTTGGCGGCGACCATCTGGACTTCGGGCTGACCGAGCTCAGTGACCACCTCGGCTATCCCAAGTCGGTTACACACAAGCTCGTGCGGACACTGATGGAAGGCGGGTTCCTGGAACAGGACGCTCCCACGCGGCGCTACCACATCGGTCCAGGCATCCTCACCGTGGCCGGCGCCTACTTGCGATGCAATCCGCTGGTTCGCGAGGGTGCCGCGGTGCTGCAGGATCTCGCCCGCGCTACCGAACACACCGCGGCGCTCGGCGTATTGGATCGAGGGGAGGTACTCTACGTCGCTGCCGTGGAGGGCACGCGGGCCGTCAAAGCCAGCGCGCACGTCGGTGACCGCCGGCCGCTCCACGCGACAGCCACGGGGAAGATCCTGTTGTCCGCTATGTCCGATGCCGAGGTGGACGCGCTGCTCGGGGCACACCCGCTGGCCGCCCTTACCCCGGCGACGATCACGGACCGGTTCCAGCTGAAGCGGGGACTGGACCTCGTGCAGCAGACCGGCGTTGCCTTCAACCTGCGCGAGCGGTCGCGCGACGCCTCAGGCATGGCTGCCGCCGTCTACGACCTCACCGGGCGCGTGGTGGCCGCCATCAGCCTCGCCTTCCCTGCGACGCTGCAGGATCAGCGGTTCCTCGACGAACTGACGAAGGTCGTCGTGGCGCACGCACAGGAACTGTCCCGTCGGCTCGGCGCGCCGGCCCGCATCCCCATCGCTGGCGGTGGGGAGCGTGTCGGATGAGACCGGCGACTGCGGCCCCGACGCTTACCGGCGCACTCGTCGAGTTCATCAATAGAACGCGGTTTGCCGATCTCCCCGCGTCCACCACGGCGCAGGCTGCGCGGTGCGCGCTGGACAGCATCGGTTGCGCCATCGCGGGCGCGCGGACCGAGCTTGGGGCGCTGGTCGCGGGGATGGTGCGGGGGGCCGGGGGCACGCCGGAGTCGGCCCTGCTTGGGACGAGTGGCGTGCGCGTCCCCGCGCCCGCCGCCGCACTGGCGAACGGCACTGCGGCCAACGCCCTCGACTTCGACGACACGCTGCTGGGACATCCGGGAGCCAGCGTCGTGCAGGCCGCACTCGCCATCGCCGACGCCGAGCGCGCCTCGGGTGCGGACCTCCTGGCGGCGATAGTTGTGGGCTATGAACTGTGCGGGCGGCTGATTGGCTGGCTGCGTCCCAGCGGGGGCCGTTTCACCCGCATCTGGGACACCGCCACACTGCAGACGTTCGGTGCAGCGGCGGCCGTGGCGTCGCTGCTTCGCCTCACGGCCGCCCAGACGCACGCCGCCTTGGGCATCGCTGCGGCGACAGCGCCACTCCCTCGGGTGCGGAAGGTGGCCTCGTTCACGACGCACCGCCCCATGCTCAAGTCCGCCTGGGGCTGGTCCGCCGAAGCTGGCGTCCGCGCCGCACGGCTGGCGGCGGCAGGGCTTACTGCCCAGGACGATGCGCTCGACGGCGATCTCGGCCTTTGGGAGCGTGCGGCCGAGTCCGCATTCGGCCTGGGCCACCCCGCCGATCGGCTCGGCGAGACCTACGTCATCGAACGGGTAGAGTTCAAGCCGTATCCGTGCTGCCGCTTCATCCATCCCGTGCTCGACGCGCTGCGGATCGCTTTCGAGCACCGTGCGGTGGTCGCCGCGGAGATTGCCGAGATCCGCGTGGCCACCTTCGCGCTGCTCGGCGACGCGTACCATACCGCCGTGCCTCCGGCCACCGTGTCCGACGCGCAGTTCAGCACACCGTTCTGCGTCGCGGCGTTTGTCATCGACGACGGCCTGCGAGCAGACCGCTTCACCCGCGACGGCATCGGCGATCCGGGTATCGTGGCGCTCGCGCAGCGGGTGCGCATCGAGCGCGACGACGCGTTCGAGTATGCTTATCCGGCCCGGTTCGGTGCGGCCGTGCGCGTGAGGACACGCTCGGGCGAGGAGCTGGCGGGCCGCGTGGACCATCCGCGCGGCGGACCGGAGGACCCGCTTCCGTCGGCAGAACTCATTGAGAAGTTCCAGACGCTGGCCATGCTCCGTGGTGGTGCTGCCGCGGGGCAGCGCATCCTGGCCCTCGAGCGGGAGCCCGATGTGCGGGTCTGGATGGACGAATTCCACGGCCAGGTGTAGGCATCACTCGGGAGGTGAACGGCATGAGACAGGAGAGGCTGAGGGGAGCCCGCTGGACGGCGGTCGTGCTTGCTGCGGCGCTCGCGCTGGCGACCGCGTCGGGCGTTGTCGGAGCACCGGCGCCAGCCAGTCGCAGCCCGGTCAAGGTGCTCGTCGCAGTGCCGGCTGTGACCTACGACCCGCTGCGCTGGGAGAGCACGCTGCTTGTTGCCAACGCCTGGAAGGCGCTGGGGATGGAAGTTGAGATCCGGCCGTTCGCAGATCTTCCGTCCCTGACCGCTCGGCACTCGCGCGAGCCCTTCGACTTTGACGCGTTCGTGTCCGGATACGTCGGCCGTCCCGAGCGCCTCGATCCGGATGCGCTGCTCTACGGACCATTTCACTCGAAGGGGATCTTCGACAACGGGCCCAACTACATGGGCTACGCGAACCCCGAGTACGATCGGGTGGTGGAATTACAGCGTAAGCAGGTCGACGCGAAGAAGCGGCAGGCGCTCGTCTACAAGGCCGAGGAGATCCTGGCGAAGGACGCCCCGACGATCACGTTGTTCCACCGCCAGGAGACATTCGCCTATAGCGACCGCCGCTTCCGCGGGATGATCCCGATGGTCGGGCGCGGGCTGTGGAATCCGTGGACGGTCCTTGAGGCAACGCCGGTCGGATCGGACAGGACCTTTCGCATGGGCTGGGCGACCGACATCGACGGCACGAACCCGCTCAGCATCAACAGCGCGGTCGAGTCGCTGCGCCTAGTCTACGACTTCCTCGCGCGGGTAGACAAGGACGGCCAGCCCATTCCCTGGGCGGCGCAGGGCTGGAAGAAGGTCACAGACACGCAGGTGGACATCATCTTGCGGCCCGGGATGGTCTTCCACGACGGCCGCCCGGTAACGGTGGAGGATGTGGTCTTCAGTTTCGAGTTCATCCGGCAGCACGGGACGGCGCCATACTTCCGCGGCGCGCTGGAGCCGATCAAGACCGTACGCGCGGTAAACGATCGAGTCGTCCGATTCGTGCTGCATTTCCCCTACCCGCCGCTGTTCATGGTCACGCTTACGCAGATTCCCATCCTGCCTACGCACGTCTGGCGGGACGTGGTCAGCCGCGAACGGGTGGACGCGCCGGCGAAGTGGGCCAACCCGACCCCCATCGGGAGCGGGCCCTTCCAATTCGTACACTGGCGGCGCGGCGAGGAACTCATGCTGCGCCGGTTCGCGCGGCACTTCCAGCCCCCGAAGGCGGAGGGCTTTCTGGCCGTGAAGTACGCGAGCCCGGACGCCGTGTTCCAGGCCATCGTCAAGGGCGAGGTGGACATCCCCGACCGCAGCATCACGTCGATCCAGATCGACGAAGCCAAGCGCGCAGGCACAGTGAAACTCGTGTCGCTCCCGGACTTCGGCGTCTTCTACATGGGGTTCAACCTGCGCCGCGCGCCTTTCAGCAGCCAGAAGTTCCGCGACGCAGTCAAGCACACGTTCGATTGGAAGACGATCGTGGAGGCAGCCCTCGGCGGGTTTGGCACGCCCGGGACCGGGATGATCGCCCAGGTGAACAAGTTCTGGCACAATCCCGCCTGGGATCAGTGGCTCAAGACGGACTACAAGTTCGACTTGGCCCTGGCCCGCCAGATGTTGCAGCAGGCGGGTTTCACCTGGGACGCACAGGGCCGGCTCCTGTACCCATAGGCGCACGCCTGTGCCGCACCTGTTGTACTTCGTGCCGACGTCGGGATACGATGCTGCGGAGCGCGAACGGCGGCTGCAGGTCATGCGGCCGCTGCTCGCCCCCGGCTTCACCGTCGATTTCCTGACGCTGCTCGGGACGCCCGAGTTCCTGGACCAGGCGAGCGACTTTGACGCGGCGAAACGGGCCGGGCTGGCCGCGATCGGCTCCATCAGCTCGGAGCAGTGTGCCGCCGTGATCGAGGGCGGTGCGCTCGACCCCGGGCTGCAGGAACTTCGCGCCGCGGCCCGGGTTCCGGTCATCGGACCCGGGGAGGCGTCCCTGTTCGTGGCCCGGCTGCTGGGCCAGCGGCTGAGCATCATCACGGTGGACGAGCACGCCGTGGCCGCGACGAGGACGATGGTGCGTGAAGTCCGGGAGCGGCCGGAGGTCGTGTCCATCCGGTCCATGAATACCCCAGTTCGTCGCATCGTCTCCAACCTCGAGGCGGGGCGCGCCGCGTTGCGCCGGGAGGCCGAGGCAGCCGTGCGCGAGGACGGGGCGGATGTGGTCTATCTGGGCTCGATGACGCTGCCCACCCTGGGCATCACCGCAGAGCTGCGGCGCCAGCTAGGCGTGCCGATCATCGATCCGCTGGCCGTCGCCCTGCATACCGCGCAGGCCGTCGCGCTGGCCAAAGCGACGGGATAGGTAGGGGAGCGCCTCCGTGCCGGTAAGATACCTGCTCCGCCGTCTCGTCCAGGTCATCCTCACCCTGTGGCTGGTGGCCACGATCGTCTTCCTGATGTTCCGCCTCATTCCCGGTGACCCGACCAGCGCCCTGATCGATCCGACGTTCCCGGCCACGCTGCGCGCGGAGATCCTGCGCCGGTTCGGGCTGGACCGCCCGCTGCACGAGCAGTACCTGTCCTTCCTCTCCCACGCCGTGCGTGGGGATTTCGGTTACTCCTTCTACTACAGCCAGCCTGTAGAGTCGATCATTGGCGACATGGTGATCAACACGGTGCTCCTGGCCTTAGCGACGTTCGTGCTCACCTACCTGCTCGGCATCGCCGGCGGGGTGCTGCTCGCCTGGAAGCGCGGCACACTGGTGGATACCGCGGGCAGCCTCGTGCCCCTCGTCTTCCGCGCCGCGCCGGTGTTCTGGACCGGCATGCTCGTCCTCATGGTGTTCTCGTACCGGCTGGACTGGTTTCCTCACGCGGGTCTCCGCACGCCCGGTTACGTCGCCGCCTCATTGTGGGACAAGTACGCCAGTGCGGATTTCCTCCACCACCTCTTCCTGCCGGCCGTCGTGTCCACGCTCTACTATATGGGCTTCCCGATGCTGCTCGTGCGCAACTCTGTGCTCAGCAACTTTGGGGAGGAGTACGTCGAGTTTGCGCGGGCGCGGGGGATGTCCGAGGCCAGGGTGATGTTCCGGCACGTCCTGCGCAACGCCCTGCTGCCGGTGGTCACCTCCGCGGCTACGTTCCTCGGGCTGGCGCTCGGAGGGCAGATCATCGTCGAGTACACCTTCTCGTGGCCGGGGCTGGGCCGCGAGATCGTCATGGCCACCCAGCGCCGCGACTACCCCGTAGCCCAGGCCATGTTCCTGCTGCTCGCTGTGGGGATCGGCGTGATGAACCTCCTCGTGGACCTCCTCTACGGTTATCTCGATCCGCGCGTGAGGCTGCGCTGATGCGTGAACTCGCCGAGGGGCTGACGCCGCCGGTCGCCGCCCCCACATGGCGGGGGCGGCTGAGCGTGCTGCGGCAGATCCTGTTCCGCGACTGGTCCACCGGCGTCGGCGTGACGGTCATCGCGCTGTTCATCCTCATCGCCGCGCTCGCGCCCGTGCTGATGTCACACGACCCGTGGATGATCAACCACCGGCCGAACGGCTCGATCGCGCGCCTGGACGCACCCTCGCGCGCGCACCTGCTTGGGACCACAGATCTCGGCCGCGACATCTTTAGTCAGGTCATCGTCGGCGCCCGCGCGGCGCTGCTCGTGGGATTCCTCGCCGCGCTCATGACCACGGTCGTGGGCACAACCGTCGCCCTGGTCGCCGGCTTCTTCGGCGGGTGGGTGGATGACGTGCTGATGCGGATTGTCGACGTCGCCTACGCCATTCCATTCATCCCGTTCGTCATCGTGTTGGTGTCGCTGCTGCGGCCGTCCATCTGGAACGTCATCATCGCCATCGGGCTGCTCTTCTGGCGCTCGCCCGCGCGCGTCATCCGGGCGCAGGTCCTGTCCCTGAAGGAGCGACCGTACATCAAGGCGGCGCGCGTGGCCGGGGCCGGGCCCTGGCGGATTATCTTCCAGCACATCGCCCCGAACATTCTTCCCCTGGCGATGCTGTATATGTCCATCGAGGTTGGCTGGGCGATCATCACGGAATCGAGCGTCAGCTTCCTCGGGCTGGGCGATCCCCTGGTGATCAGTTGGGGAACGATGCTCAACCTCGCCTTCACGACGGGCGCCATGCAGCGCGCTTGGTGGTGGGTCCTACCGCCGGGCGTGAGCATCATCCTGCTCGTCGTGGCCGCCTTCCTCGTCGGGCGCGGGGTGGAGGAGTACGCGAACCCGCGGCTGCGGGGGGAGATCTGATGCTGCTTGCGATTGAGGACCTCGTGGTCGCGTACCGCTTGCGCACGCGGCCGGTCCGTGCCGTGGACGGACTCACGCTGTCCATCGAGGCCGGGCAGCGCGTCGGTCTGGTTGGCGAGTCGGGCTGCGGGAAGACCACCGTAGCGCGCGCACTGCTGGGAATCCTCCCAACGAACGGCTCCATCGAGCGCGGGAGGATCCTCCTCGACGGGCGTGACCTGACGCGCCTGTCCGCCGCAGAGATGCGCGCCGTGCGCTGGCGGCGGATCGCCATGGTCCCCCAGAGCGCGATGAACGCCCTCAACCCGGTGTTGCGCGTCGGGGACCAGCTCGTCGAAACGATCCGCATCCACGAGCCCGTGGGCCCGGCACGCGCGCGCAGTCGGGCGGCCGAGCTCTTCGAACGCGTCGGCCTCGAACCGCGCCGCCTGCAGGACTACCCGCACCAGTTCAGTGGCGGGATGCGCCAGCGCGCGACCATCGCCATGGCCGTGGCGTTGCGCCCGCAACTGCTCATCGCCGACGAGCCGACCACCGCGCTGGATGTGCTCGTCCAGGACCGTATCCTCACGCTCCTTGAGCAGCTTTGCGCCGACCTCGGTTTGGCGCTGCTGTATATCACGCACGACGTGCCCGTCGTGGCCGAGCTGTGTGACGCGGTGGGTGTGATGTATGCTGGGAAACTGGCCGAGTTTGGCCCGCTCGCCGAGGTCTTCAGCGCCCCGGCCCATCCCTACACGATGGGACTGTTGCAGGCCTCACCCAAGCGCATCACCGACCGGTTCGAACTCACCTCCATCCCCGGCGCGCCGCCCAACCTCGCCGCGCCCCCGCACGGCTGCCGATTCGCCGCGCGCTGCCCGTTTGCCGACGATCGTTGCCACGCGCTGGAGCCCGAGCTCATCTCGCTCAACGCGCAGCACGCCGCAGCCTGCCACTATGCGGGTGTGGCCCCCAAGATGCGGGACGCCGTGGCCTCGGGCGAGGCCTGGGCGCAACTCCAGGCGACTATGCCATGAACGCGGTCCTCGAGCTAGTGGATGTCACCAGGCTGTTCCATGTGCGCGGAGCGCAGGGCGCCGAGGGCCGCATCGTGCGAGCTGTGGACGGCGTCTCGCTCACCGTGCGGCCCGGGGAGATCCTCGGCATCGCCGGCGAAAGCGGATCAGGGAAGAGCACGGTCGCCGAGCTCATCGTGGGCCTGCAGACACCAACCCGAGGGCGCATCCTCTTCGAGGGGGAGGACTTGGCCGGATTCAACCGGCAGGCGCGGAAGGCGTTCCACCGTCGCGCGCAGATGGTTTTTCAGGATCCCTACGAGAGCATCAACCCACAGCATCTCGTCCGGCGCTGGATCGAGGAGCCGTTGCTCATCCACGGAATCGGCACACCCGCCGACCGGACGGCGCGCGTGTGCCGTGCCCTCGACCAAGCCGAGCTGCGGCCGGCGGAGATCTTCCTCCACCGCTACCCGCATCAGTTGAGCGGGGGGCAGCGTCAGCGCGTAGCCATCGCCAGGGCGATCGTTCTGGAGCCTGCCTTTCTGGTGGCGGACGAGCCGGTCTCCATGCTGGACGTCTCCATCCGCGCAGGGATCCTGCGCCTGCTGCGCCGCCTGCGCGATGAAATCGGCCTGACCATCGTGTACATCTCGCATGATCTTTCCACGGTACGTTACGTCGCCGACCGAGTGGCGATCATGTACGGCGGCAAGCTCGTCGAGGTCGGAGGCGCGGACGTGGTGCTCGGCAGCCCGCTGCATCCGTACACGCGCGCGCTGCTGTCCGCCGTGCCCACCCTCGCCGTGGGCGGGCCACGCCGCCCTCGCGTGGCGCTACTCGCCGGCGCGCCGCCCCCCGTCTTCTCCTGCCGGTTCGCGGGCCGCTGTCCCCAGGCCATGGCGGTCTGCCGGCAGCGGGAGCCCGCCCTCGTCGAGATCGCTCCGGGCCACGCTGCGGCCTGCTTCCTGCATTCCGAGGCGAGCATTCCGGCGGGCCAGGAGGTGAGAGGGTGAGGATCGGCATCAAGCTTCCAAACTGTGCGGGCGTGATCTGCGATCCCGAGCTTGCGCGGCCCGCGCACCTGGAGGCTATCGCTCGCGCCGCAGACGCGCTGGGCTACGCCTCGCTCTGGCTGCACGACCACCTGGCGACTCCGGACGAACTCCGGCCGCTGGAGCATCCGGATTTCTACGAGCCGGTCGTGGTCATGACGCGCCTGCTGGCCCGCACCGACCGCATCCGGTTCGGCATCGCGACCATCATCCTGCCGCTGCGGGATCCCGTCCTCCTGGCTAAGCAGATGGCCACACTAGATGGATTCGCCCCGGGGCGCGCCATCCTCGGCGTGGGCGGCGGCCGCTACGAGGACGAGTTCGCCTCGCTTGGTAGCGAGGCGTACCCCGTGCGCGGTCGGATGACCGATGAGTACATCCGGATCATCCGGGCGCTGTGGCGGGACGACGAGGTGAGCGTGCAGGGGAAGTTCCGCACCCTGGTGCGGGCGAAGGTTTACCCCAAGCCGCTCGTGCCCCCGCCCATCTGGATCGGTGGGAACTCTGAGGTGGCGATCCGCCGCGCCGCCCGCCTCGGCGATGCGTGG
>Ga0209751_10005134_pt1 | contig 12409 bp, 11 predicted proteins | sample RifCSP13_1_FD_184019 | JGI IMG/M metagenome (GOLD analysis project Ga0209751, IMG submission 184019) | Soil microbial communities from Rifle, Colorado - Rifle CSP2_sed 13_1 (SPAdes) (version 2) | ecosystem: Environmental > Terrestrial > Deep subsurface > Rock core/Sediment | place: Rifle... | reverse complement strand
CGCGGCATTGCCGATGTCGGTGTGGACGGCATACGCGAAGTCGAGGGGCGTTGCCCCGTGCGGGAGCGCAATGAGCCGCCCCTTCGGCGTGAAGCAAAACACTTGATCCTGGAACAGCTCGAGCTTGGTGTGCTCCAGAAACTCCTCCGGATTGGATCCCTCGAGGAGCGTTTCGACCAGCCGGCGCAGCCATATGTAAGGGCCGCTATCCTTGTCGAATGCGATCGCGCCCTTGGCCTCCCGATCGCCGCCGTTGAGCTTCAACCCGTCTTTGTAAAGGGCGTGCGCGGCAACGCCGTATTCGGCGATCGTATGCATTCCGCGGGTGCGGATCTGCAGCTCGACACGCTGATGGCGCGGCCCGACGACGGTGGTGTGGATCGACTGGTAGTTATTCTGCTTGGGCGTCGAGATGTAGTCCTTGAAACGCCCGGGCACGGTGCGCCAGTTGGTATGCGCGACCCCCAGCACACGATAGCAGTCGTCGATCGTGTCGACGATCACGCGAAAGGCGTAGATGTCCGACAGCTGCTCGAGGCTGATCTGCTTGTTCGCCATCTTGCTCCAGATGGAGTGCGGCTTCTTCTCGCGCCCGGAGACCTCGGCCTTGATCCCGACCTCCGCGAGCATCGCCGACAGAGCCTTGGCGATTTCGTCGACCAGCCCCTCGTTCTTGGCCCGCAATTCGGCGAGCTTCTCGGTGACCGCCTTGTAGGCGTCCGGATAAAGCCACCGGAACGCGTGATCCTCGAGCTCCTCACGCATCGCCTGCATGCCCATGCGGCCGGCGAGCGGGGCATATATCTCGAGCGTCTCCTCGGAGTTCCGGCGCCGGCTGTCCGGTTTCATGTGCTCCATGGTGCGCATGTTGTGGAGCCGGTCGGCGAGCTTGACGAGCAGCACGCGGATATCGCTCGAAATGGCGATCAAGAGCTTGCGGAAGTTCTCTGCCTGCTCGGCCTGCTTCGAGACCAGATCGAGCCGCTTGATCTTGGTCAGCCCGTCGACGAGCGCGCCGATCTCGGACCCGAACAGCTGGTCGATCTCGGCCCTCGTCGCGTCGGTATCCTCGATCACGTCATGAAGCAGGGCGGCGGCGATGGTCGCGTCGTCGAGTTTCAAGTCGGTCAGAATCGCGGCGACCTCGAGGGGATGCGAAAAGTAGGGAGCGCCCGACGCGCGTGTCTGCTGCCCATGCGCCTTCATCGCATAGACGTAGGCGCGATTGAGAAGCGCTTCATCCGCACTCGGGTCGTATTTTTGAACTCGCTCGACGAGCTCGTACTGCCGCATCATGAGCCGCCACTCTCCCTAGTATGGCGGTTCAGAAGCTCCCCACCACTCGCGGCTGGGCCGTGACGGAGCTTCCGAACCAAAGCCATACTAGCAAGTCTATGATTTTAGTGTCCCTTATGAACCCGAAGTTCGCAAACGCGATTGACGCAAGGTGTGTGCGAGCTTCGGGTGAGCACCGGCGCTTCGAACCGGCGGCGGCGGTGATGCCTGGCGGTTGCTCAAGATCGGCGCCCGGCGCTGCCTGTCAGCGGCCGCGCTCGCGCGGCCCGCCGCCTCCATTAGAGGACGGCTCTGACGGCGTCATGCTCTCCAGCCCGCGCAGAAGCTGCTCCTCCGTCAGGACATCGACCTGCGTGTCGCTGGCCTGATCGTCGCGGCCGAGAACGGGCGCGCGCCGCTCCTGAGCCAAGACCGGAGCGGCTCCGGCTTCCGGCTCGTCCACCTCGACGTTTTTCTGAATCGAATGGATGAAACTCTCGCGCATGTCATCGGGCGGAACCGTGCGCTCGGCAATCTCGCGCAGCGCGATCACGGGGTTCTTGTCGTTCTCCGAATCGATCGTGACCGCGCTGCCGTTGGCGATGGCGCGCGCCCGATGGGCGGCCAAAAGAACGAGCTCGAAACGGTTGGGAACCTTGTCGACGCAGTCCTCGACGGTGACGCGTGCCATTCGCCAGCACCTTCCGCTGTTGCACCGATCATGTTCGTGATTGGACCCAGGCCCACTCCGGCTCGCTCACCCAGGCCCGACGGTCTCCTTGGCATGAAACCGTGTCGGGAGCAAGGTCCAGGCCCGCCCCATCGCCCGACGCCGCCGGCCCCGCCATCCCACGCGAAGACAGTATTTTTGAGACAACAGAGTTGCGGAAACCAGATAAATGCACTTTGAAGTTGTAGTGCATAACCAGTAATTCTAGCTTTGGTTAACTCAGACGGCATGTGAGAAACAATCATTAATGGATGTTCTTGCGAAAGAATGTCGTCTTGCCCTTGCCTCTTCTTTCGTTCAATAGCAGAAGTGGACCGCGCCGGGTCGGCCCCCCGGCGGGTGTGACCAAAAATCATGCACAAACACTAATTGATTTTTATTATAACACGGGGACCAGCCCAGGAGTGAAGAATGCATTTCTATCCGACCGAGCGTATTGCGTTGCTGATCGACGGCGCCAATCTCTACGCAACCTCGAAGGCCCTAGGATTTGATATTGATTACAAGAGGCTGCTCGCCCTCTTCCGTCAGACGGCCCATCTCGTGCGCGCCCTCTATTACACCGCGCTCGCCGAGGACCAGGAGTACTCCTCCATCCGCCCACTCATCGATTGGCTCGATTACAACGGCTATACGATGGTGACCAAGCCGACCAAGGAATTCACGGACGCCACTGGCCGGCGCAAGATCAAGGGCAACATGGATATCGAGCTCGCCGTCGACGCCATGCGGCTTGCCGACAGCCTCGACCACATCGTGCTGTTCTCGGGCGACGGCGACTTCCGCAGCCTGGTCGCAGCGCTGCAGCAGAAGGGCCGGCGCATCAGCGTGATCTCGACCTTGCAAACCCAGCCTCCCATGGTCGCCGACGAGCTGCGCCGCCAGGCGGACCAGTTCATAGATCTTGCCGATCTCGAAAGCCTGGTTTGCCGTGATCCGGCTGCGCGCGTGCCGCGTGAGGCGCGCTCCTATACTCCGCGCAGCCAGCAACAAGGTCAGCGCGAGCCGATTGGCTTCCACGACGGCGACGACCTGCCGGAAGAGGTCTAAGGGCGCGACACGGCGGCGCCTCGTGGCCTAGACTTTGGGCATGGACGAGACACCCGCAGTCTCCCTGCGCGGCCCGGAGCCGCCCAAAGATTGCCAGAACTGCAGCCGTCTCGCGGCGTTTCGCGCCGCGAACCGGGCCGCCGAGCCCAGTTGGTTCAACGGCGCGGTCCCCTCGTTCGGTGACGAGACGGCCAGGCTTCTGATCGTGGGCCTCGCGCCGGGCCTCAAAGGCGCCAACCGGACCGGCCGGCCGTTCACGGGCGATTACGCCGGCTTGCTGCTCTACGCAACACTGCTCGAGTTCGGGTTCGCCAAGGGCCGCTACGAGGCGCGGCCGGACGACGGGCTCCTGCTCATCGATTGCATGATCTCCAACGCCGTACGCTGCGTGCCGCCGCAGAACAAGCCCACGCCCGCCGAAATCGCCGAGTGCCGGCACTTCCTCGCGGCGCGGCTTGCCGCGCTGGCGCGGCTTCGCGCCGTCCTCGTACTCGGGCGTATCGCGCACGATTCGACGCTTGCTGCCTTGGCCGCTCCCAGGCGGGAATTCCCGTTCGCCCATGGCGCCCGCCACGACGTCCGCCAAGGCCTCGCAGTGTTCGACAGCCTGCACTGCTCGCGGCTCAACACCAACACGGGCCGCCTGACAGCCGAGATGTTCCGGTCGGTTTTCGCGGCGATCCGCTCCTACGTCGGCAACGCGCGATGACGGCCCGGCTCGAAGGCGGGCGGAGCCTCTGTGCGCAGACATTGCCGGCGCCCATTCCATCGATCGCGGCACCTTCAAGCGCGAGCGTTCTCAGCCTATCATGGCCTGGGAAGATTCGGCCCGGCGAACCGGCCCAGGCTCGAGCAGCAAGGGGCAGGTTCCTGGACGAGGCCGCAGGAGGACCGGTGATGGCTCTCGATATTGCGCCGGAAAAAGTCGCTCACGTGATCATCAAGGCACGCGAGTACGACGCAAAGGTCGGGGCCTGGAACGCAAGCCCCGAGGAGGGCGATGCCGCCGAGGACCCGGGATCGATCCTCGAGGATTTTGCCAACGACCCGACACGGGCCGAGCTCATGGGCTTCATCGAGGCGTTGAATGACGACGAGCAGGCCAACCTGGTCGCCCTCGCGTGGGTGGGCCGCGGCACATTCGAGCCCGAGGAGTTCGACGAGGCGGTGGAAACGGCACACACCGAGCAGGTGAACTCGACCGCTCGCTATCTGCTCGGCATTCCGCTCCTCGCCGACTTCCTCGAGGAGGGCCTCGAGAGGCTCGGCTACTCGGTCGAGGATATCGAGAGCGACGTGCTCTAATACCGATCCGCATACCTCTTGACTCTTGCCAGCCCCTCCACCCCAGCCCACTCCCCGTCATGGCGGAGCCATGCTTCGCATGGACGGTGAGAAGACGCTTGTTCGTCATGCGGCGCGACCGTTCGTCCCCACCCCGCTGGGGAGAGGAACAGGGTGAGGGGGTGCTCGTCGCGGTCATCATTTCTGGGGCTTGCTACAAGTCGTCTCGCTCCGAAGCCAGGCCAGAATCATGGCCGGGTGCAGGTCCGGGGGATGCACCGGGTAGAACGCCTTGATGAGGCGTCCGTGCTGCACCACCAGCGTCAACCTCTTCAAATAGGTCGTCGGGCCGGCAACGAACATGGGCAACGACAGGGCCCGCGCGAAGCCGAGGTCTGCATCGCTCAGGATCTCGAACGGGATCGCTTGGCGGTGGACAAATTCGCGCTGATCGCTCGAGTCCTGCCCGCTAAGCCCGAAGACACTGGCCCCAGACGCCTTGAATTTGGGATAGAGGTCGCGAGCGCTTTGAAGCTCTGGCGTCGACCCATGAGCGCCGGGAATCGCATCCCATCCGGGCGGGTTTTCCACGCCGGGCCGGCCCGTCCAGGGATAGACGAACACAACGCAAAGCCCTGGCACACTCGCGAGATCAATCGTTCCGCTCCCCGTCGCGCCAAGCGCGACAGCAGGCATCTCGAGACCCGGAACGAGGTGTGCGGCAGCGCCGTCGTCCTCGGGTGCCGGATAGGGCCACTCGGTGGTCGCGGTCGTCAATGCCGGCTCCCCTTTCGCCCTCTCCTTATTGCTCTCTGGCGCAATGGAGAGTGGAATGTGGGCACGATGCCGTCACCCCTTCTCCCGCATCAGGCGCGCCTTCTCGCGGTTCCAGTCGCGCTTCTTCTCCGTTTCGCGCTTGTCGTGGAGCTTCTTGCCCTCGGCCAGCGCGAGCTTCAATTTGGCGATGCCGCGCGCGTTGAAATAGAGCTCGAGCGGCACGATGGTCATGCCCTTCCTCTCGATCGCGATCGCGAGCTTGTGCATCTCCTTCTTGTGCAGGAGCAGGCGGCGCTTGCGGCGCGGCTCGTGCTGAAAGAAGCGCCCCGCACCCTGATATTCGGGGATGTGTGAATTGATGAGAAAGAGCCCGCCGACCTCGGCCGAGGCGTAGCTCTCGGCGATGTTGGCGTGGCCTTTGCGGAGCGACTTCACCTCCGTACCCTTGAGCTCGATCCCGGCCTCGTAGGTATCGGTGATGAAATACTCGTGCCGCGCCCTCCGGTTCTCGGCGACGAGCCGGCGGCCGTCCTCTGTCTTGGCCGACATTGGCCTTTACCTGATTGCGCACTTACTCGGCGGCACGGGCCTGCAGGAGGCCGACCGCCGCTAGCGCCGCGTCGACCGCCTTGCGGGTCGCTTCGCTCACCGGGACCAGAGGCAGCCGTGTCTCGGACGAGCAGAGGCCGAGCCGCGAGGCCGCGTATTTCACCGGGCCGGGGCTGGTCTCGACGAACAGGGCGTCGTGCAGCGGCATCAGCCGGTCCTGCAGCGCCAGCGCCGCCTTGAAGTCGCCCTCGAGGCAGGCGTTCTGGAACTCCGCGCACAGCCGCGGCGCGATGTTGGAGGCGACCGAGATGCACCCGGAGCCGCCATGGGCCATGAAGCCGAGGGCGGTCGCGTCCTCGCCCGAGAGCTGGCAGAAGTCCTTGCCGATCGCGAGCCGTTGCTGGGAGCAGCGCGCGAGGTTGGCCGTCGCGTCCTTGACGCCGACCACGTTCTCGAGCTCCGCGCAGCGCGCCATGGTGGCGACCGACATGTCGACCACCGAGCGCCCGGGAATATTGTAGATGACGATCGGGACGGCGACCGCGTCGTTGATCGCCTTGAAGTGCTGATAGAGGCCTTCCTGAGTGGGCTTATTGTAGTAAGGCGTCACGATCAGGACGGCATCGGCTCCCGCCTTGGCGGCGTGGCTGGCGAGATCGATCGCCTCGGCGGTCGAGTTCGACCCGGCGCCGGCGATCACCGGCACACGGCCGCGCGCGACCTCGATCGTGAGTTCGACGACGCGCTTGTGCTCGTCGTGGCTCAAAGTCGGAGATTCGCCGGTCGTCCCCACGGGAACGAGCCCGTGCGTGCCCTCGCCGATCTGCCACTCGACAAGTCGGCGCAAGCTGTCCTGGTCGAGCCCGCCATTCTTTAACGGCGTGATAAGCGCCGTAAATGAACCCTTGAACATGCGCGGTTACCCCTGATCTCTCGCGGCCTCCACGCCCACCGTGCGCCGCTTCGTTTTCGTGTCTCCGCCGCGTCCAGGCCACGGTCCCCCCGCCAAACCTTGAACGCCATCGCCCCAGTTGTTACCCTCTTCGGCGCTGGCGGCATCGAGCGGCGGGAGGCTCGACAAAGCGTGGGTTTTTCAACATTAGGCGGTTGATCGGCGGCTCGCAAGACGACAGGCTGACTTATGATGGTCGGGAAGGTCCCGCTCTGAGAGGTCCATGCTGCAGGCAATTAGCTCGAGGCGAGTGGAGACGACCGCGGCCAATCGAGGGCCGCGGCTTGCCGCGCGCCTCGGTCGCCTCGCGGTGGGTGGCGTAGTTGTGCTCCTCGCAGGCGGGCTCGCCGGACCGGCGCCCGGAGAAACCACGAAACACAAGGCCAAACCCAAGGCCACCGTTGCCGCCGAGCCGGCGCGGGCGCCGGATAAGGCTGCCCCTGCACGCGCCCTGATGCCGAAGCCGGCGGCGCCCTCGAAGGTCGAGGCCGAGCACAGCCAGCGGCTCGATGCGGCCATTGCAGCGACGCGCGACTACGCGCTCCCCGCCGAGGAGGCCGGCCGTATTGGCGAGGCCGTCAAGGCCATCGACTCCGCGGACCTTTCAAAAGCCCGCGCGCTCGAGGATAAGGTGCACGATCCCGTCGCGCGCAAGCTCATCCACTGGTACCGCTTGAGAAGCGGTCACGGAGAGCCGGCCGAATATCACGCCTTTCTCGACGCCAATCCCGCCTGGCCCGATCGCGACCGCATCGGGCAGCGGCTCGAGGAGGCGCTGTTCGTCGGGGGCGGCAGCGCCGACGCGATCAAATCCCAATTCGCGACGTCGGAGCCGCGGTCCGGAGTCGGCCTGGCGGCGCTCGCTTCCGCCCACCTCGCCGCGGGTGACGAGGTTGAGGCCAAGAGGCTTGCCGCCACGGCCTGGCGTCTACGCACCATCCCGGCCGAGCTGGAAACGGGTTTCTTAGCTCGTTTCGGCCGCTATCTGACGGTTGCCGATCACAAGTGGCGGCTGGATCGGCTGCTGATCGACGATCTGAGATGGGCCGGCGAGAGGACCTCGCGGGCCCAGATCATCCGCCGCCTCCTGCCCCACTTGCCGCCGGCGGAGCGCAAGAAGGGGGAGGCGCGTCTTGCCGTCCTCCTCAAGTCCAAGGGCGCACGCAAGCTCATCGATGGCCTGCCGGCGGAGCCGCAACCGGACTGGGGCCTCGTGTTCCATCGCGCCCAGGCGCTGCGTCAGGCAGGCAAGACCGACGAGGCGGCCAAGCTCCTGCTCGGTGCACCCACCGAGGAGGCCAAGACCGTCGTCCCCGACGAGTGGTGGGTCGAGCGGCGCGCGAACGCTTACGAGGCTTTGAAGGCCGGCAAGCCGAAGCTCGCTTACGAGCTGGTGCGCGAGGCGGGCCCGCTGTCCGTCAATCCGCTCAAAGAGCAGCAGTTCATGGCAGGCTGGCTCGCCTTGCGCTACCTCAACGACCCGGCGCTCGCCGGGACCCACTTCCTCGCCTTGCGCAAGGCCGCCGACGGGCCCTTGAGCCGCGCCAAGGCGAGCTACTGGCTGGGACGCACCGCGGAGGCGATGAACAATCCGGCCGCGGCTAAGGAGCATTACCAAGAGGCGGTACGCGACCCCGATACGTTCCACGGCCTTCTCGCGCGCCAGAAGCTCGAGCCGGGCCGCCAGCCGATCGTGATTGCAGCCCCTGCGGAGCCGACCCAGGAGCAGATCGACCGCTTCAACGGGCTCGACGCGGTGAAGGCCGTCGCCGTGGCGAGAAAGGCGGGTCTCGCGCCCGAGATCATGCGCGCCTTCATCGTGCGGCTCAGGACCACGCTCGCAAGCGAGGCCGAGGTCGCGATGCTGGCCCATCTCGCCGATGCCCTCGGCGATACGCAATCGGCCGTGCGAACGGGCAAAGCCGCGGTCGCACGCGGGCAGAATCTCCTTTATTACGCCTATCCCGTGCATCCTTTCCCGGCCTACTCGCCGTTGCGCAAGCCGCCGGAGACCGCGTTCCTTTTGGGCATCGCCCGTCAGGAGACGGAGTTCAACGTTCTCACCGTCTCGGGCGCGGGCGCCAAAGGGCTGCTGCAGGTGATGACCGTGACCGCCGCCCACATTTGCCGTGATTATCGGATCAAGTGCGAGACCAAGCGCCTGCTCTCGGATCCGTCCTATAATGCCATGTTGGCGTCGGCCTACATCGGCGACCGCATGGACGAGTTCTCGGGGTCCTACGTGCTCACGCTCGCCGGCTATAACGCAGGGCCGGGGCGGGCGCGCCAGTGGATCCGGGAGTTCGGCGACCCGCGCGACCCCAAGATCGATCCGATCGACTGGATCGAGCGCATCCCCATCCAGGAGACCCGCGAGTACGTTGCAAAGGTGCTGGCCAACGTGCAGATCTACCGAGCGCGTCTCGGCGAGGGGGAGGCCGCATTGCGGCTCGAGGAGGACTTGAACCGCGCCCGCTTGGCAGAGCGCCGGCCTGCACCAGCCGGGACGTCAGGCTCGGCCGCCTCGGCGGCGTCGGATGGCTGAGGGAGCGCGAGGGCGCACAAGCCCGCTGCCGCAGCTCCAAAGGCGATCGTCCCCCGGCCATGCCGTGGGCACTCTTGGAGTTGAGATGCGGGTTGGGTCATGACGGCGCCACGCCAGGTCTGCGACGACATCTTCTTCAGAGTGCACGACGGACTGAAGCTCCACGTGCGGCGCTACCCGGCCGCAACCGCTGACCGGGCCTACCGCCGGGCGGTGCTGTGCCTCCCCGGGCTCACGCGCAACGGGCGCGACTTCCACGACCTCGCCATGGCCCTCTCAGGGCGCTCGGCCGACGCCCGGGACGTTTACACGTTCGACTATCGCGGACGCGGCCTGTCGCAATCCGATCCCGACTGGAGAAACTACGTCGTCCCGATCGAGATGATGGACGTGCTCGACTTCATGACGGCGATGGAGATCAGCGACGCGGCGCTCGTCGGCACGTCGCGCGGCGGTCTCATCGCCATGGTCATGGCTGCCGCACGACCGGCCGCGATCGGCGCCGTGGTCCTGAACGATATTGGCCCGGTGATCGATGCGGCGGGTCTCGGCCGCATCGGCGCCTACGTCGGGAGAACGCCGCTGCCCTCGACCTGGCACGAGGCGGCCAAGCTGGTGCGTGACATGAACCGCAGGGCCTTTCCGGCGGTTGCCGACGACGAGTGGGAGGACGTTGCCCGGCAGCTTTTCAACGAGCGCAAAGGCTTGCCGGCGCCCAGCTACGACCCCGCGCTCGCGAACACGTTGTCGGTGCTCGACGCGCCGATGCCGCCGCTGTGGCCGCAGTTCGAGGCCTTGAAGCGCGTGCCGCTCCTGGTGCTCAGGGGCGAGCACTCCGACATCCTGTCGCAAGCGACCGTCGAGGAGATGCGCTCCCGTCATCCTGCCCTCACCAGCCTGACGGTCAAAGGGCAGGGCCACGCCCCACTCTTGAAAGACGAGCCGACGATCGAGGCCATCGCCCGCTTCCTCGCCGCGGCAGAGACGGCCCACCCATCGCCCGCGCACGCCCTCGCCTGAAGCGCCCAATCCGTCACCGCAATTCCGCGACGGAACGCGATCAGCCTCGCTGAGCGCGGCTGCTCTCGACGCCGCCCCTATCGACGCGGCGCGAGAACTCGGTCTCGCCGCCGGATGCCAGGATGCGCGCCTGCTCGACCCAACTCTCGCGTTCGATGCGGCCCTTGAAGTCGAGGATCTGGCTGATGCGGCCGGCGTCGGCTCCCGTCCAGTTGGCGATCTGCTCGTACGTCGTCACGCCGAGCGAATTGAGCTTCTTCTCGATCAGGACGCCAATGCCGCGAATGCGCTTCAAGTCATCGAAGGCGCCGCGTGCGCCGGCAATGGCGCCCACCATCTCGCCTCTCAGCGCTTGCGAGCGCACGGACCTGAAGCCTGTCAGATCGGAGCGCGGTGGGCTCGCCGGCGTCACAGCGGGCTTCGTCCCGTTGGCGCGCAGGTCTTCGCCGCGGCGCGGTGCGCCCGTCTCCACGCCATCGGCTGCCCGCGACAGCACCCTCGCCTGCTCGATCCAATTCTCGAGGCCCACGCGTCCCGGCTTGCCGAGCAGCAATTCGACCTTCTCGACATCCGCCGAGGTCCAGCCCGCGATCTGCGCGAAGCGCGTGATGCCGCTTGTGATCAGCAGCGTCTCGGTCTCGGCATCGAGGCCGATGATCCGGTGCAGGCGGTCGGGCGCCGTGCCGGCCGTCGAGACGGTAACGTCCGCTGCGGCCAAGGCGGCGCCCGAGCCTTGCGTGTCGAGCTCGCCCCGAGCCCTGCGCCGGGAAAAATCCGTCTCTCCGCCTTTGGCCAGGATCTGCGCCTGCTCGATCCAATTCTCACGTTCGATGCGGCCGTAAAACCCAAGCGATTGGCTCATGCGGGCGACATCGCTTGGTGTCCAGTCGGCAATGTCGGCGAAACGGCGCACGCCGAGCTGATTGAGCCCTCGCCGCGTCTCGGCATCAACGCCGCGAATGCGGGTGAGATCGTCGCCGGCGAGAGGCTCGGGCCCCTTGGCTGCCTCCAGGCTCGACGCAACTGCCGGGGCCGTTTCGGCCGAAGCAGGCGGCGAGCCGCGCCGAGCCGCTACGGCTTCGGCATGCTCGGTAGCGATCGGTGCGCCGTCCGATGTCTGGCCGGGCGGTGTCGGCGATGGCGCCGGCGCGGCAGTGACCAATGAGTCGGCAGCTCGCGCCGGCGGCCCGGGGACTGCTGGATGTCGAGGCGCGGCAGGGCCGGATGGACGGGGGGGCGCCTTCGGGAGCAGCTGAACTTCAATCATGGGCGCGCCGCTGAGCGCCTGCTCGAAGCGGGCCGCGCTTGCTCCGCCCGGGCCGGTCTGCGACTCTGTCGCGATCCCCATCGGCGTCTTGGTCGCGCCGGCCGGCTTCTCCGAACGCCTGCCGAAGACCACGCGCCGCAAGAGGCACGCAACGGCGGCGCCCAAGAGGAAGGCCGCCCCCAGCAGCAGAAAAATCTGCAGCAGCAAAATCATCATCTGTCGCGCCTCCGCCGTCGGACTCGCGCCTCAGCCGCCCGGGACCGCTCAGTCCTCGACCGCCCCGCACGAGATCCAACCGACCATAAACCCGATCGCAAACGCCGCTAGCTCGTACCAGATGAGCTTGGCGAGCAGGTAATCCATCGTCGTTTTCTCCTCAAACGTGTTGCCGTATGTGCCTAGTTGGGAAGGATCGCAAACTCGATCCGCCTGTTCTTGGCCCTGTTCTTCGGGGTATCGTTCGGCGCCACCGGCCGCGTCGCGCCGTAGCCGGTCGCGATGAGACGCGCCGCATCGACGCCGGCCTTCGCCAGATAGCCGGCGACGGCGCGCGCACGCCGCTCCGAAAGATTCTGGTTCCGCGCCGGCTCGCCCTCGGCATCGGTATGTCCGGAGATTTCGATGCGGACGGATGGACAGGCGCCTGCTACCCGGGCCAGCTTGTCGAGGGTCGCGGAGCTGTGGGCGTCGATCTCGGCGCTTGCGCGCTCGAACTCGATCGCGCCTTTCGCTGCCGCTTCGCTAAGCCGCTTCTGGCAGGCTCGGGCTTCCGCCTTGAGCTTTTCGGCCTGCGCGCCGGCCGGCCGGTGCGTGTCGACTTCCTCCGCCTCGCGACGCGCCGCAACCAGTGTTTCGGCTTTGCGTTTCGCCTCGGCGAGATCCGCTTGCCGCCGCGCGCCCGCTTGCGCCTCCGCCTTGCGCACGGTTTCGGCATATTCGGCCTGCCTCGCCGCCACATCC
>Ga0209751_10005133_pt1 | contig 12409 bp, 10 predicted proteins | sample RifCSP13_1_FD_184019 | JGI IMG/M metagenome (GOLD analysis project Ga0209751, IMG submission 184019) | Soil microbial communities from Rifle, Colorado - Rifle CSP2_sed 13_1 (SPAdes) (version 2) | ecosystem: Environmental > Terrestrial > Deep subsurface > Rock core/Sediment | place: Rifle... | reverse complement strand
CGTGGACCCGGGCCAGGAAGCGCTCCGGGTTCACCGACTTCTCCACGTAGTCGTCGGCGCCCGCCTCGAGCAGCTCGGCTTCGATCTTGTCGCTGCCGGTGCCGGTGCGGACCAGCACCGGAAGCGCCGACGTGCTCACGGAGCCCCGGATGAGGTCCAGGACCTGCCGTCCGTCCAGGCCGGGCATCGCCAGGTCGAGGATCACCAGGCTGTAGTCCGGGTCCTGGCCCAGCACCTCGAGGGCCCGGTGACCGTCCTCGGCCTCGTCCACGTCGTAGCCGTCCTTCACGAGGATGCTCCGCATCAGGAGGCGGGCGTCGGCGTCGTCGTCCACCAACAGGATGCGCCGCCCGCTCATTGCCCGCCCCCTCCTTCTTCAGGTGGTGTCCGCCCGGGACTCAGCAGCCGCTCAACAAGCCGGTCCAGTTTCCGGAGGTCCTCCAAGGGCTTCGTCAGGTAGGGATATCCTTCCGCTTCGATCTCTGCGGTGACAAAGGACCCGGTCAACATTATGAATTTCAGATCGGGGTCCCCACGGCGGAGCTGTTTCGCTAGTTCGAGGCCATTCATGCCTGGCAACATAAAGTCCAGGATGGCGAGGTCAATTGTGCCTACATGCGACAAGGCGAGAGCCTGGACGCCGCCACTCGCGGCGGTGACCTGATGGCCAAGACGCGTGAGTCGTCGCGCCAGGAGCCTGACGACCTCCGCTTCATCATCCACCAACAGGATGCGCGCAGCCTTCACACTCGATCTCCCTTGCCGGGGTCTCGCAGAGAGATCGGGAGGACGAGGGTGAAGCGGGCGCCGCGGCCATCGGCCCACGGACTCTCCACCTGAAGCTCCCCTCCGTGCTCCTCCATGATCCCATGGCAGATGCTCAGGCCCAGGCCGGTCCCCTTCCCGACCTCCTTGGTCGTGAAGAAGGGCTCAAAGATCCGAGAGCGGATCTCCGGGGGGATCCCTGGCCCGGTGTCGGCGACGCTGAGCGCAACCCGACCGTCCGAGGTGGGCCGGGTGCGGATGATGATGGCGCCTTTCCCGGCTGCCGCCATGGCGTCCCGGGCGTTCGTGACAAGGTTCAGCAGCACCTGCTCGATCTGTAACGCGTCGGCCCACACCGTCGGCAGGGCAGGATCCAGCTCCTGGACCACGTCGATATTCCGAGCCTTCATCTGCTGGCCGAGGAACGTAAAGGCGTGCGTCACGACCTGGTTCAGATCGGTGATCTGTCGCTTCCCCTTCGACTGGCGCGAGAAGTCCCGCAGGTGGCTGATGATGGCCACCATCCGGCCGGTCTGCGCCTCGATCCGGCCCAGGTCTTCCCGGATCTCCTTGTCAGTGATCCGCTCGTCCGCGACCAACTCCTGGGCGTAGCCCCGAATCACCATCAGCGGCTGGTTCAACTCGTGGGCGACGCCGGCCGCCAGCGTCCCGACGGCGGCCAACTTCCCCGATTGGACGAGCTTCGACTGGGTCTCCCTGAGCGCCTTGGTCCGCTCCTCCACCTTCCGCTCCAACTCTTTCGCTTGTCCCGTTACTTCCTCATAGAGACGGGCATTATCGATGGCGAGCGCAGCCTGGGCCGCGAAGGTCTTCAGAAGGCGAACTCGCTCCGCCGAAATCGGCTTGCGGGTGGCCTTGTTGTCGGCTCCAAGAACACCGATCGGCTGCCCTCCAACGATCAGAGGCACGATGACGAAGGCCTTCGAGCGAAAGGCTTGAATCTCCGAGTAAGGATAGCCCAACCGCCACTCCTCGGGCACCGATCCGGAGCCCTCCCACACGATCTCTGTTCGATCCAAGAAGGCCTTCGCGATCCCCCCGCCCTCCGGTCCCAGGGGGACCCGAATGCATTCAAGTGGCTCCTCCACGCCCACGCTGGCGACCGCCTTCAGCATCTTCATCTCGTGGTCGGGAAGGAGGATGTTGATTCGATCGAAGCCCAGGACTGCCTTAGCGCCAGTCAGGATAAGGTCGAGCCGCTTTTCCAAGGACATCTGCTCCTGCATGGTCACGCCCAGGGTATACAGCTCCTCAATCTTCCCCTTTGACTCCCCGAGATCGAAGTGGAGACGAGTGTTCTCGATGGCGCTGGCGGCCTGGCCGGCCAAGAGCCCGAGCAACTCGAGATCCTGTTCGGTGAAACGCCGGTCGGTCCCCTCGTTGTTCATCACAAGCACACCGATAAGTTGGTTGTGGTACAGGATGGGCTCACTGACCACAGCAGTTCCTGTGGTCCGCTCTAAGAAGATCGGCCCCGCGTACGGCGATGTCCGATAGTCGTTGACAATCATCCCTTCCCCGCGCTGGACAACGATCCCCGGGACCCCCTCGCCGCGTTTAAGTCGCACGCCCTTCATCCACTCCCCGTGGCCGACCCAAGCGGCCGTAGAGAGGGTTTCGGTCGTCTCATCCCAAAGGAAGATCGCGCCGGATCGGACCTGCAGCAACTCCGCCGCCTTGCGAACGATCAGCTCCAGGAGGACCTCGAGGTTCAGCTCCCGAGCCATCTCCATAGAGACCGCCCGGAGGCTCTCCATCTGCTTTGACCGCGTGGCCAGTGACCTCTCGGCGCGCACTCGCTCGGTGACATCGTGGGACCTGCCCCTGACGATCGGCCTGTCCACGTCTTCCGTGCGCAGGGAGTTCAGATACTCCAAGATCCTCTCCTCCCCGCTCGCGGTCACAACCTTCATGACACCCTTGGCATAACCGTCCTTCACCACGGTGTCGAGATAGGGCTTGAACAGGTGGCGCACGTCCGGAGCGAGATAGTCGCCGATCTTGTGGCCGAGCAACTCTTCTGGCCGCTCAAAGCCAAAGCAACGGGTCATGGCCGGGTTGGCACTCAAGATTCTCCCCTCCAGATCATGGGTGCAGATGAGATCCTCGCTCTGCTCCACCAGGTCGCGATAGCGCTCCTCGCTCTCGCGCAGCGCCATCTCCGTCCGCTTGCGCTCGGTGACGTCCAACTTGATGGCGATAAAGTGGTCGATCTCCCCACCTAGGCCACGGACCGGGGTGATGGTTTGTTCCTCGGTATAGAGGCTTCCATCCTTCCGTCGATTGATGATCTCCCCGTGCCACACCTGCCCGGAGAGGATCGTCTCCCACAGATTCTGATAGAACGACTGATCGTATTGGCTCGATTTGAGCAGGCGCGGGTTCTGGCCAAGAACCTCATCCTTGGTGTAGCCAGTCAGCCGGGTGAAGGCCGGGTTTACCCAGGAGATGCAGCCGTGCCGGTCGGTGATGACAACGGCGTTTGCGGCCGATTCTAGCCCGGCGCGTTGCAAGTGAAACTGCGCCTCGGCCTGCTCGCGCTCGGTGATGTCGTGGACAAAGCCCGCGTAATAAGTCCCCTTTTCGGTCTTCCAGCTTGCAACCGAAAGCTCCATCGGAAATTCACTGCCGTCTTTCCTCAGCCCGTGTAATTCCAGCGTTTTTCCTGCAATGCCAGACGTTCCCATTACACGCGCCCGCTCCAGTCCCGCTTGGTGAGCGTTCCTGTATCGTTCCGGCATCAGGGGGGTCAGTGGCCTCCCAACGACTTCTTCCGCCCGATAGCCGAAGAGCTGTTCGGCGGCCGGATTGAACGACTCCACCAGCCCCTGCGCGTTGAGGGTGATGATCCCGTCCACGGCGTTCGATATGATGGTCGCCGCTCGTGTGTGTTCCACCATCGCTGAGCGGCGCAGCGGACGGACGGTGACCCACCAGACGAACGGAGCGCTGAGAATAGTCAACAGGATAGCGTCCGTGATAGCGGCGGCGAAGGGGTCCACGCCCGGCAGCAGCAACGGCAGGAGGATCATCACGGCCCCTTCAGCGAGGAAAACAATCGCCAGCACCGTGAGGAAGTGGCGCAGAGGACGAGAAGGGAGTGCTGTGCCGGGCATGATCAGGCCTGCTCGTCGGGCTGATACGACGCGGTGATCACGGTATGGATTCCACCGCGCACGTAGGTGAGGGTGAGGGTCGCAAAGTCTGGCTGGCCGGTCCTCGGGCAGAGGCAGGTGAGCTCGGGGCATGTCATCTGGATCTCGTAGTTCCGCCCCGGCTCGGGATTGGGAAAGGTCTCGATCTCTTTGGGCGGCTGCGTACCCACGGTGCTTCGTTCCTCCTAGCGGAGAGTATAGAGCCTTCAGTTGCGGTGGCAAGGGGGTTGTTGCCGATGCGCCCCGACCGTACAATCGGTCATTGCGAGACCTCCGGCAGGCCGCCACGCTCCACCAGTTCGATGAACGGCTCGACCACCCCCGGATCCCGCCAGCCCCGAGCGACCTCCTCCCGCAAGGCCGCGAGCGCGGTGGCCTGCGAGAGCGCCGGCTTGTACGGGCGCGCGGTCGTCAGCGCGTCGAAGATGTCCACCACCTGGAGGATGCGCGCGGTGAGGGGGATCGCTGCGCCGCCGAGGCCGTCGGGGTACCCCCCGCCGTCCCACCGTTCGTGGTGATGGCGAATGATCGGCAAGACCCGTCGGAGCGACCGCAACGGAAGGCAAATCCGCTCCCCAATCACGGGATGCTCGCGCATGATGGCCCACTCCGCCCCTGTGAGCCCGGCCGGTTTCAGGAGGATCGCGTCCGGGATCCCGATCTTCCCCAGGTCGTGCAAGGCGCCCCCGCGGTCCAGGGCCGCCAGGTCATCCGACGGCAGGCCCAGCATCAGTCCCAGCGCGACCGAGTAGGCCGCGAGTCGCTCGCAGTGTCCCTGCGTGTAGGGGTCCTTCGCCTCGACTGTCCGGCCAAGCGTCAACAACATGGTCTCGGCGTGCTCCAGCTCGTCGGTGAAGGTCTTGAGCTTGAGCAGCGAGCGGGCGCGCGCCTTCAGCTCCGCGTGGCTGAACGGCTTGGCGAGGAAGTCATCTGCCCCCGCCTCGATCCCGAGAAGCTTGTCGGTTTCATCCCCCAATGCGGTGATCAAGACGACCGGAACCAAGCGGGTCTCGGGGCGCGCCTTGAGCTGACGGCAGACCGCATAGCCGTCCAGCGTCGGCATCATAATGTCCAGAAGGATCAGGTCCGGGGGAGCGGCGGCGACCTGCGCCAGGGCCTCCAGCCCGTTGGAGGCTGAGGCGACCTCATACCCCTCCGAACGCATCAGGGAACTCACCAGATCGACGTTCTGCGGAATGTCATCCACAATGAGGATTCGAGGCGGCTTCCCTGACGGCGTGGGGCTAGGCACGTCGGGGCCTCAGTGCTTCAGGAGGCGGGCAAGCGCTTGTGTCCGACGGCCGGCACAGCCAGCCGTCAGGGCCGCGACCTCCCGATCCCGGTAGTGTATGGTCTCTCCCACAGTCTGGCCTCTCGTACTCGCTCCAGTGGGAGCGTCCGTCGTGGGCGTCCTCAGTCGGTTGCCCGTGGTTCCCGCCCGTGCCCGGCCGAACCGACCGACTGCAGGAGGCGCTGGACCGCACTCTCGAGGACAGTGAGCGAGAAGGGCTTGGTAAGGAACTCGTCGGCCCCGGCGGTGATCGCCTCGCCGCCCCGATCGACATCAATTCCCGTGATGGCCAGGACGGGGAACGCTCGGGTCTCCAGGGTCGCCCGGAGCTCCCGGAGAACCGCCCAGCCATCTACGGAGGGGAGCCGAAGGTCCAGGATCAACAGATCCGGCCGGTGGGCCGCGACCGCTGCGAGGGCGGAGGCTCCGTCGCCCACCGCCACCACCTGATATCCGGCTGCCTCCAGCGCTTCCCGGATGGTAGCCAACAGGACCTCGTCGTCGTCCACAAGGAGGAGCCGGGGCGTGCGCCCGGACCCAGCCTGGGGAAGCCGGAGCGTGAAGGTGCTCCCCCGGCCTTCCCCCGCCGACTCGGCCCAGATCGTCCCGCCGTGTAGCTCGACGAGGTGCTTCGTCAAGGCGAGGCCAAGGCCAGTCCCCTGGGCCTGTCTAGTGAGAGTGTTCTCCAGTTGCGTGAAGGGCTGGAACAGCTTCGGCAGGTCGTCCGGCTTGATCCCGATCCCCGTATCGGCCACGGCGATTTCGACGAACTCGCTCACGCTCGCCGTTTCGGGTTTCGGGTTTCGGGTTTCGGGTTGTGAACTCGAAACTCCAAACTCGGAACTCGGAACTCGGCGGGCGGTCACCGTTATGCGCCCGCCGGTGGGGGTGAACTTCACCGCGTTCGAAAGGAGGTTGTAGAGGATCTGCTTGACCCGGAGCGGGTCCGCCGTGATGGTGGACAGATCGGCAGGCACCTCAAAGGTCAGCGCCTGCTGCTTCGCCTCGGCCTGATGGCGGAAGACATGGGTGGCGGCCTCGAGGGCTTCCCGGAGGTGGAAGGTTTGGGGTTGCAGCTCCAGCTTCCCAGCCTCCACCTTCGAGAGGTCCAGGAGGTCATTGATGAGGGCGAGGAGGTGCTGCCCGGACGTATGGACATTGTCCACATAGCGGGCCTGCTTCTGGGTCAAGGGGCCATACGTTTGATGTGCCAGCAGCTCCGAGAAGCCAAGGATCGCGTTGAGGGGTGTCCGGAGTTCGTGGGACATGTTGGCGAGGAACGCCGACTTGTGGCGCGAGGCCGCCTGGGCCTGGCGCGTCACCTCCTGGAGCTGCTCATTCGAGGCCTGCAATTCACGGGTCCTGGCCTCGACGGTCGCCTCGAGCTGCATGGCCGCCATCCGCTGCGTTTCATAGAGCCGCCCGTGCTCGATGGCGAGGGCGGCCTGTGCGGCGAACAGTTGCAGCACTTCCCCCGTGGCGGCGTCGAGCGGCCGGCGGCTCTGCTTTCGATCGGCGCCCAGGACCCCGACGGAGCGGCCATGGACGACCAGGGGCACGACCACGAAGGCCCGGGAGCGGAGGGCCGCGATTTGGTCGTAGGGCGGATGCAGCCGCAACGACGCGGGGACCGGACCTCCGCCATCCCAGACGATCACCTGCCGGGTGCGGTAGGCCTCAGCCACGGCGCCCCCCTCCGGCCCGATTGGGACCCGGATCGTCGCGAGGGGCTCCTCCGTCCCGAGGCTCGCCACCGCTTGCAGCCACCGCTCCTCCGAATCGGCAAGGAGGACATTCGCGCGTTCCAGCTCTAAGATGGTCTGGGCAGCCTGAAGAACACGGGCGAGCCGGTCCTGGAGACCCAGGGGTTCTTGGATCTCGATGCTCGCTCGGTAGAGTGCCTGCCGGGTCGCCTCCGCCCGCTTGCGCTCGGTGATGTCGCGGGCAATGGTAGAGAGGAACTCCACGGTACCATCGGGCGCCTTGTGCGCGAGGATTACCTGTGAAACCGGAATCTCCCGGCCATCAGGGCTCAGCAAAGCGGTGTCGCCGCTCCACACCCCGTCGCGGACCGCGGTCGGGATTCCCTCGTCCAGGACTATTCTGCTGGCCCACTCGGGATGGGTGTCGGCGATATCGCGATTTGCGATATCCTCATCTTCCTTGATCCCTAGCATCTTCCTGCCGCTGCTGTTTAGGTAGATCACCTTGCCGTGTATGTCGGCGATGCCAACGAAGTCCGTCGTCACCTCAAGAATTGCACTCAGCCGCGCCCGGCCCTCCTCTGCCTGGGTGCGCCGGATGAACTGGCCGATCTTGACGCCGAGTTCGGCCATCACTCTGAGGAGGTACTCGTCGGGCTGACGGATCTCGCAACTGAAGAACGCCATGACTCCGGTCACTTCACGTCCGCTTCCGATCGGGAACGCGAAGGCGCCGCCCAATCCGAGATTCGCGGCAGCGGCTTCCCGGACGAAATTCCCGTCGGTACAGACGTCGGAAATCCAGGCGGGTTGGCCGCTGGCCCAGACGCGACCGGGCAAACTGCTTCCAGGGGGAAAGGTGGTCTCGCGACTGATCGCTTCAAACTCCCTGACGTTCAGCGACGGCGCATGCCAGATCCCCTTCCAGCACAGGAGCTGGGAGGCGGGCTTCACCAGCCACAGCTCGCCCAGCTCCCATCCCACACCTTCGCAGATGGACTGCAGGAGCTTGGGGGCGGCGTCCTGGAACGTGGCGGATTCCGCCAGGATGCGGGTCACGTCGAACTGGATCGCCTGGTATCGCTCCGCCTGCTGGCGGAGGGCGCGAGTGCGTAGGGCCGCTATGCCATACTCGAGGTCACCCGCGAGCTCTGTCAGGCGCTTCACCTCTTCTGATTCTGAGCTAAAGGCATCCGGCTCCGCAGCGTAGATATTGAGCGCCCCGATGGGCTGTTCTTCGGCGCGCAGGGGAAGGGCAATGGAGGAACCATAGCCGCGCTTGGCCGCCTCGGCCCTCCACGGGGCGAACGCGGGATCGGTCAGGGTGTTGTTTGCGATGCAGGGCTTACCTGTTCGGATGGCAGAACCGGTGGGACCACGCCCACGTTCGCTATCGGCCCAGGTGATGGCCAGCGATTGAAGGTAGCCCTCCTCGCATCCCGTGTAAGCAGCCAGGCGCACGGTTTTTCCTTCATCCTGCTCGGCGTAGCACACCCACGCCATTTGATATCCACCATCTTCGACAATGATCCGGCAGATGTCGTTCAGCAACTCCGATTCGTCTGAGGCGCGCACCAGGGCCTGGTTGCATTCACTGAGAACCTTGAGCGCCCGATTCACCCGGCGAAGTTCTTCCTCCGCACGCTTGCGCTCGGTGACGTCCTGTTTGATAGCAATGAAGTGGCTAATCGCCCCTCGCTCATCACGAACCGGGGTGATCGTCTGCTCCTCGGTATAGAGGCTGCCGTCCTTACGTCGATTGATCGTCTCCCCGTGCCACACCCGGCCGGAGAGGATCGTCTCCCACAGGTTCTGGTAGAATGATTGATCGTGTCTGCCCGACTTGAGTATCCGCGTGCTCTGGCCCAAGACCTCAGCAGGTGTGTAGCCGGTCAGGCTCGTGTAGGCCGGATTGACCCACAGGATGGTGCCCTGGCAATCCGTAATGACGATGCCGTTCGCGGCAGAGTCGAGCGCGGTCGCCTGCAGGCGGAGTTGTCCTTCCAGGCGCTTGCGATCGGTGATATCCCGGATGAAGCCGGTGTAAAATGTCCCCTCTTCTGTCTTCCACGCGCCGAGGGACAACTCCAGCGGGAATACGGTGCCGTCTTTTCTGAGCCCGGAGACTTCAATCGTTTTGCCGATAATGCGCGACTCACCCGTTGAGCGCAGCCGTTCCAGTCCCCCCCCATGAGCATTCCTGTACCGTTCGGGCATTAAGTCCGTCACCGGCTTGCCCGCCACCTCTTCTGCCCCGTAGCCGAAGATATTTTCCACTGCCTGATTGCATGACTCCACCACGCCACGCTCGTTGATGGTGATGATCCCATCGACGGCGTGCGCCACGATGGTCGTCGCTCGCACGTGTTCTGCCACGGCAGTGCTGCGCAGGGGGCGGACGACGAACCACCAGAGGAATGGCGCGCTGAGAACAACCAGCAGGAAAGCATCGGCGATGGCCGTGGTGGTGCTACGCGCACCCGGTAGCAGCAACGGCAGGATGAGCATCGTGACCGCTTCGGCGAGAAATACGATCCCCAGTACCGTGACGAGGAGGTGCAGAGGAGAAGCGATGGAAACAAATGCCTCGTTACGTTGCTTCATGGTTGCTAGTTTCCCAGGAGGCGACCGACCGTCTGCCTCAGCGCCTCAAAGCGGGTGCGGTCCCTGAAGAAGTAGGCGTGAAACATCGGATCACTCGTCATTCCGTAGTCGCTGCGGGCTTATTCAGCGTCTTTCCCAGGAGTCGGTCGGCATGCATTACGCGCCGGATGGCCGGCAACAGGTCGGTGGCCAGCGTCGCCTTGGAAACGAACTCATCGGCGCCCCCGGCGAGCGCCGCCTGGCGGTAGCCGTTAGGCTCCATCAGGGTCAGCGCGATGATGCCCACCTTCGGCAGGGCGGCGCGCAGGCGAGGGATCGCCTTCAACCCGGGCAGGCCGGGCATCGCCAGGTCGATCAGCACGATGTCGGGTCGCAGCGCGTGGGCTTGGGCGAGGCCCGCTTCGCCCCCCTCGGCGAGGCCGGCGATCACCACCTCGTCGGGATACTGCTCCGACAAGAAACGACTGACAAGGCGGAGAAAGATCGGGCTGTCGTCCACCAACAACAAGGAAATGGGTCTCATGTGCGCTCCAGGGTCAGGGCTGGTTAATCCCGTGGATTTGTTGACAGAGATGGAGATTAATTGATACACATATTTTTGGGGGCTGTCTATCCGTAGATCTACGGAAAATCTGAAACAAATGCCCGTATTTTAGCGGTTTTGGTGGGGAAACGTGAGTGAGACGGCCTGGAGGAACGAGCCAGGAAGGATGTCTACAGCTCTTGGGTTCACCCTTGACGTTGTCGAGTCACCCAGTTATGATACCTTTTAGATGTTCTTCTCTTCACGCAGCCAACCCGTGCAAGCAAGATCAAATGCCCGCAAAGGGAGGGGACTACATGTCGAAATACCGAGCAATCGAGGCCATCTATGAGGACGGTGTGTTCAGGCCGCTTGCCGAGGTCAAGCTTCCGGAGCATCAGCGGGTCTCGATCGTGATTACCGTAAAAGATGACCTGCCCGCGCAACTGCTTGCCAGGGTAGCGGAGAATGATGGAAGCTTCGCGTTTCTGACAGCGCATGCGGAAGACCTCTACTCCCCCGACGACGGGGAGGCTGTTTGACTCGCCCCCTGTGCAAAGGGGATTTGATCCTCGTCCCGTTTCCGTTCACTGATCTGACCGCCGTGAAGTACCGCCCAGCGGTAATCCTCACCCCACAACCAACTGGACCGGATCTTGTTGTTGCGTATCTCTCCTCCGTTATCCCCGAGGAACCTTTGCCTCCCAGCCACCTCCTGGTTTCTTCTGTCCATCCTGAGTTTCGCGGCACCGGGCTGAAGCAAGGTTCGATCATTCGAGTCGATAAGCTCATGACCATTTCCCGGTCTCGGGTTCGCCGACGGCTTGGTCACCTCGGACCTTTGCTGCTCGCCGAGTTAGATTCCCGTCTCAAATCATCTTTCGGTCTTTGAGGAGTCCGTTCCACTTGATGGGTCGAGGCCTTGTTCTGAGTGGAGGCCTGCTGGATGTTGCGCATCGCTAACGCCACCTGATCCAGCCCCGCCTCTCATTCAGGGCAATGAGGCAGTCGCGACCCCGTGATCTCTTTTCCTTGGCTCTTGACTGCCAGCCGTGGCCGGTTATGGGTCTATCTGGATGACACCGCAACGGAGGGAGTAACGGACCATGTCGGTCTGAGTCTGCAGGCCCAGCTTATGCATCAGGGTAACCCGGTCGATAGTAGCGATTGGAAGAGACCCCTCGACAACGTGCTTGACCAAGGGGGGTTCGGGTTCCTTATGAAACTTGATACACGTGGCCCATCGATGTCGGGGTCAAGGCCTTTTGCTCGAAGGCTTCCCTCACATGCTCCAAGTAGCGCATCGTCTTAGTCGAGTAATACGCCTCGCCGCATTCCACGCACACCTCGGCATCCACGAGCACGAGGAGATGATCACCCCCTACCTTAAGCTCCGCCTCAACCGGGGCCGGCTTGACGTCCCCCCGCTTACAGATCACACACCGCATCACCGCTTCCTCCTTCTGAAATCCGGCTCCCACAGCCAGGAATCTCACAGAAACTGCCTCGGCGGAGCCAGCACTGAGCACATTCGCCTCGCTCAGTGTAGACTCCGCGAAAGTGCCTCGCAACGACACTGCGTATCGGATTGCTTCGGTCGCGCCGCTCCCTCGCAAAGACGCGAGACTTTTGCTCCGTTACTCCCCTGATTCTCCGCTCCTCTGCAGCAGTTCGAGCCCTTCAGTCTTTGCTGCCTTGTCGAGGCCGACATCCCAGGAGGCAAAGACGACCGATTCAGCGAGACGGCCATGCACGGCAGCGGCAGAGGCCAGATGGACGGCATCGTAGGCCCTCAGTCGGTGTGTCTCCGCGAGACGGGCCCCATTCCGAATAAGTGACTCTGTGATCTCCACCACCAGGTAGCGGGTCCAGTCAGCATCAAGATCTCGCACGACCCTCCGGCACTCCCCGGCTGACAGTCCTCCCTCATGGCGACGCCTGACGAAGGCCGCGCGCGCCTCGACGTAGGCGATTGCCGATGTCGCGATCAGTCCCGCCCGATCGACCGCGCGACGGACAACGGGGGAACCCTCCTCGTCCACATAAAGCTTGACGAGAGCGCTGGTGTCAAGGTACAGCCTCAACGCCGGGCCTCGATGACCGCTTGAGCCACCGACGCTCCCTTGATCCGCGGCGGGCGGGCGGCGCCTCGCGGTTTCCCGCCTCCCCAGCGGACAACCCCTTCACGGAGCATGGCTTCGATTCGCCGGTCCGCAGGAGTCACAGGGGGGTGCGGCGAGCAAGAGGGAAACGGTGCGAATGGTATGTAGCTTCATCATTCCATTTTGTAGCTACAGTGTCAAGAGGGTGGGCCCCTCCGCTCCTCTAGCCCTCCATGGGGATGATT
>Ga0209751_10005132_pt1 | contig 12410 bp, 10 predicted proteins | sample RifCSP13_1_FD_184019 | JGI IMG/M metagenome (GOLD analysis project Ga0209751, IMG submission 184019) | Soil microbial communities from Rifle, Colorado - Rifle CSP2_sed 13_1 (SPAdes) (version 2) | ecosystem: Environmental > Terrestrial > Deep subsurface > Rock core/Sediment | place: Rifle... | reverse complement strand
AGATGCCGCATTCACGTACAGCGCACCCCATCCCCGGCTGCGCGTGCCGATGACCCTGGTGGATCATGCCTTCTTCGTGGCCGAGCATGATGACTACCATCTGGCACGCATCAGCGAGTTGCTGATCGAGTTCGAGGCCTGAAGACAAGTGGAAGAGCACGACGACGACCTGAGCAGGTTCGAAGCGGACGGCGCCGCGCCGCTGCCGGTCACAACTGATCAAGGCCACGTCGAACACGATGGCGCTCGGATCTGGTACGCGGCGTACGGGTCCGGCCCACTCGTGATCCTACTGCACGGCGGCCTCGGCCATGGTGGCAATTGGGGGTATCAGGTTCCAGCGCTGGTCAGGAGCGGCTATCGTACCGTCGTGATAGACAATGGATCCGAGCGGCGTAAGGGACATAACGATGAGCCCGATTCTCGCCCGGTGCCTGAGCCGACACGCAAAGGACTACGCTCGGCTGTCGGCCACACCTGACCAATTCAAGGAATTCGCCGAAGCAGTCAGCATCATGATGAAGACACAGCCCAACTGTTCGGCGCACGACTTGGCCCAGATCAGCATGCCCGTCGCGATCGTCCACAGCGAGTATGAGGAATTCATCAAGCGCGAACACGCCGAATATCTCGCTCGAACCATTCCAAATGCGGAACCAGTCAATCTGCCGGGTTTGAGCCACTTCGCACCGCTGCAGAGGCCCGGGCTATTCAACAGCGCGGTGCTTGCATTTCTCGGGAAAGCGCTGGCTGGAAGCAAGACACCGATCACTTGAACGCATGGGATCGACCAATGGTCTGCGGAGTAGAATGGTCTTGCCCTTTCAAGATCCTCACGATCGCAGTTATCGTGCTCCAATTCCGTGTCGTCGCCGGCGCACCGAACAGTTTGTCGATCTGACCAAGATAGCTGATCGTCTTCATGTGACGACGGTACACTCCAAAAACGAATCGGTTCTTGGACGCGATAACTCGCAAGAGCCACTTCTCACCTGGCGGAAGTGTGATGGGAAGGGAAGCCCGGACGCGGCCGGGTTTCGTCAGGATGCTCACAGATCGGACAATACCAGGGCGTGGCGGCTCAGTTCTAAACGGATTCTCCATCTCCAGGCGGATGAGATCGCGGCCGTCGCAGAGCACAACTTCCGCTTCGAATGGCAGCTTCCGGAGCAATTCGGCACGGAACTTTGCTCGAGATCCAGGCTTACGAACGACAAACGCGCCTGCGGCACCCACATTCACGACATCATAGTCGCTGAGTTCTCTTGCGAGGATGCTGGGGCGAAACGTCCTGTGTCCGCCAACATTGACATCTCGGAGGAAGATCACGAGAGCCATACCGGGATTATGGAAGGGTCGGGCGCGCCACGCCACCAGGTGCTCGATCGGGTGCGGGTCGACGAAACGAATCGCCTCCCCGCCTTGGCCACTGATCCCTTTCCATTTGAAACGGTAAGGAGCCTCCTAGCGATCGTCTAGGAGGCTCCAGTCCAACCCGTACTGCCAACCACGTCGCATCATGGTACTTGCGAGTTGATTCTCAGAGACCGATTCCTTTGCCTCGGTGCGCTCGCCTCTCAGAACGTGGCGGGAGAGGAAAATGGCCTGGTCGCATCGACCACAAACATGATCAGCTCGTAGAGATTCGTCGAGCCGCAACTGGAGATTTGCACCACCGTATCGGCACCCGGACCCGCCTCGGTCCGACCGGCCGGAACTCGGAGTACTCCTTGGGGAGTCCGGATGCAAAGCTCTCCCGTAAGCACGTAGAACGCTTCGGTCCCTGGATGAGTATGGACGACGGTTATGCTGCCGGGGGGGCCACTCCCATCGTTGATCCGGAGGAGATACGCTGGTGCAACTACCGGCGAGAGAGGTCCAACCTCAGCCACCTTGGTGCCGCCCGCTGAGGACCCCCCCTTGGGAGCTAGCGTGAAGAGCCAAGCCTTGCCGGCTGCTTCAGCGGCCAAGCCCATCGGGCCGGCGGCGGCCTGCGCTTGAGCAAGACTGGGGAAGTTCTCCACCCGCCAGTACAGCCTGGGTCTGCCGGCCGGCAACGCCGCCACTTTCTTCTCCGCTAGGACCTTGAGCGCAAGAGATCCAGCCGGCAGATCCTGTTGCGCGACCGCCGCCGGTGACAATAGAGACGTCACCAGGACCAAGACTGCGACAACAAGAACAAGACGTCTTTCCATTGGTAAATCCCTCCTTCGCGAAATCCCCGGCTCTCTCGGAACGGAAGGGGCACCCGGGAGGATTCAGTTCACGCGCTGGTTCGCCGCTTTCTCCTATAGTGCAGTGTAGGCGGACTCGGCTTCTCGCTGGAGCCTCTATGGTGCTGCGCCTAGCCTGGCATGGTAAGTCTGTTCAGTATTGCTGGGCGGAAACGCTAAACCCTCTTGTGAAGTCTCGAACTCTTCCGGGAGCTGAGCAAAGCTTTCCAAGAGCGAACGCAAGATTTGTTACCTGGAACGGTCGGGCATAGGCTCTGAGTGGTCTGGACCTGCAACAAAGTGCGACCTCGTTCGGTAATTGACAGCCGCCCGCCCGTAGAGTATTAAGTCACAAAAGAAATATGAGGAGGCTTCTATGAGCCCAAAGAAGGCCACGCGGAAGTCCGCCAAGAGCACCACCGCGACCGGCAAGACGTTCAAGGAATTCTCGGACGAGGAGCGAGCGGCGATGAAGGAGCGCGCCCAAGAACTGATCGTGGGCGAGGCAGACGGGGAAAGCGCCGTGCTCGCGAAAATAGCTGCGATGCAGGGACCGGATCGGGCCATGGGCGAGCGGCTCCATGCGATCATCAAAGCCAGCGCGCCAGCCCTCTCGCCCAAAACCTGGTACGGGATGCCCGCGTATGCTAATAAGGACGGCAAGGTCGTCTGCTTCTTCCAAAGCGCACAGAAGTTCAAAACGAGGTACGCGACGTTCGGCTTCAGCGACGCGGCAAACCTCGACCAAGGCGCCATGTGGCCGACCACCTTCGCGCTGACGAAGTTGACTGCCGCCGAAGAGGCAAAGATCACCGCGCTCGTGAAGAAAGCGGTGAGCTGAGGACTGAGCTCGCCACAGGGCCCGCCCTAGGCGGAAGCGTCGGTCGGGACGAGGCGTTCCCGCGTTACGAGAACGCGCACCATCGATGTGCCCAGGCAGGCAGGACTATCTTCGAACGTTGGCTCCGCGGGTAGGATTCGAACCTACAACCCTCCGGTTAACAGCCGGACGCTCTACCGTTGAGCTACCGCGGAGCGAAGCCATCTTCATTCTAGAGATGGTGCTGTAGGGGTGTCAATCGCGCCGTGGGGTATTATGCGGGGCACTTCAAGACAGCACCCCCCGAAGGCTGCTTCCGGAAGCTACTTCGAACCGACGAGAGCAGAATGGGCCGAGAGGTGCAAAAAGAGTGGCAATCCCCAGGCTAAGGACTCGTCTGCAAAGGAGATGCCTGCGATCAGATTCCCATAGGGCACCCACCACCCCCGTTCGTTGATGTTCGGATGCGAGCCGCAACAGCCCAACTTCCCTCGCTGCGGAAGCCGCGCGTCTCCAGACCGGTACGAGAGGGCCGGTGCCTACTCCCAAAACCACCGATGCACGTTCCACACGACGCTGGCCCCGGCCAGCCCAGTGGGTGCCACGTTCTGTAAGCCGCTCTTCACTGCAACGGCTTCAGCACGAAAGAAGAGCGGCAGGGCCGGCAGGTCGCGCGCGAATAGGCGCGTGCTCTCGTTAAGTAAGGCTTTCCGTCGGCCCTCGTCGATCTCGCGGCTGGCTCCCTCACAGGCAGCGTCCATCTTGCCATTTTTGTAGCCCGGAAAGTTTTGCCCGGCATAACGGTTGGCCTCAGTCGGAATACCATCCGACGTGAACAATTGGTCGCAGTCTGATATAGGGTCAAACAACCACGCATACATTGCCAGAGTGAATTTCCGCTGACCGATATTGCGAAAGAAGATGCGGGCGGGAAAGTTTAGGATTGTCACCTCAATTCCGATCTGGTGGAGTTGCTGCTGGATGATCACTTGCACCTGCTCGCGGAGGCGGTTCCCGGCAGTCGTGCCGATCTCGAGCGACAGCCGCTGCCCGGCCGCGTTGCGCATGACTCCGTCAGGCCCGGGGGTGAAGCCTGCCTCCTGCAGGAGGGCACGAGCCCTGGCAGGATCGTACGGATACTTCTGCACAGTATCTGTGTAGCCGGGATGCAGTGGCGGGAGGTAGCTGTGGGACACCTGCTGCTTGCCCGCAAATAACTGCTGAACTATCAGCTCGCGGTCGATGGCGTGGGCGATGGCGCGGCGAACGCGTACATCTTGAAGGAGCGGGTGGTCGAGATTGAAGTCGATGTGCTCCCAGATCAGTCCCGGGGCGACGGTCACCTTGAAGCGACCCGCCGCCTGGCGCTCAAATACCGGCAGCTGGTCGAAGGGGACAACCCCGACATCAATCGCGCCGGCAAGCATATTCGCGACCAGCGCGTTGGTGTCGGGGATGATCACCCAGGTGATGCGCTTGATCTTGGGCCGGCCGAAGATCGGGTGATCCGCGACGTACTCGACGGTGATGGAAGCTCCCTTGCGCCACTCCACTAGGCGATAGGCGCCGTCACCGATCGTGACCTTGGGATCGCTGCCGTAGGGTGTTGCCTCCAAATTGGCAGGATCCCGACGGTAGTAGGGTTCCAGGATATGTCGGGGCAGCGCGCCGTATTCACTGATCGTCACGTTGGCAAAGGCATAGCGTTCGTTCCAACTCACCGTGATGTCGGTGCCGCTGGCGCCCTTGGTGCACAGGATGTTGGCGATGCGGTTCGTGAGGTTTCGGACCACAACGGGTACTTGCTCGTTACGGGCGACGTTGTGGGTGAAGACATAGTCGGCACAGGTAACCGGCCTGCCGTCGTGCCAGTTTCGCCTCCTGATCTTCCACACCAAGCTCATCTTGTCGCCGCTCACGGTCCAGGTGCCGTCCTTGAGGTTCGGCAGGTACTCCGCGCCCTGCGGGAAGAGTTTCCACTTTTCATCTCGCTGTGTGTCCCAGGTAAACATCGTGGACATCACGGTAAACGCCGCCGCCATAGCGGTCCACATGGGCATAAGACGGTTGGGCTCTTGGGACAGGCCGATGACCACATGATCCCGCCGGGCAGCGGGCGCTGGCTGCGCGCTGACACCTGAGATGGTGACAACAGGTACCAGCAGTACCAGGGCAAGCACGCGGATCAACCGATTCAGCTTTTGCTCCCTCGCTGGACGCCGTGGGCGCCTCTGCCCTCTGTCCTTGTTAGAGAACCTCTCAAGCAAGGTCAGCATCTAGCGGAGGCCGCTGACGCTATCTTCAATCGTCATCCTGCGCCCCTCTTGCCGTAACGCTTCGAATCGATCCCTGCCGAGGACGCCGGCGAGTCCGTCTACCGTGATATCGTGCGCCTCACGGTCCACGGGCGGCAGCGGCGTACCCATTTGCCCCCGTGCGGCCTCAGCAGTACCGAGTACTCGTGCTCCCATCTCCGGCTGTCCGAGGTCCGTCGCCATTCCAGCATATGTCTCCATCCAGCCCACCTTCCGCAGCCGGTGGATTCCTTCCCAGCATAACTGGAACGCCTCCCGCAAGAGCGACCAGGAACGCGCGGCATCACCCATGGCGCGCGCCAGGCGAGCAAGGGCCATGAGTGAAATGCCGGTCATGCGCCGGTTCGAGACTGAGCGGAACGTCTCGATGCTGGCTTCTAACGAACGGCCGGCCGCCGCATAGTCCTTCCGGTATAGGGCAACCTCTCCCAGGTCGCTGGCGATGATGGCCGCCGGTGTGGACCTTTCCATCCCCTTCATGATCGACTGGCTCTCCTCATAGAGTTCCCGGGCCCGCTCGAGGTGCGCCTGGTCCCGCTCGACGGTGCCGTGCGCATGGAGTGCCCAGGCGACCTGGTGCTGGGCACCGACCTCGCGGTAGATTGCGAGCGCCTCTTCGTGGAGGGATCTGGCCTGGTCGTACTGACCCTGCTCTCGGGCCAGAAGTCCAAGGCTGGAGAGTCGCCAGCCGATCCCTATGCCCTTCCTCTCGGCTCCGCCGAATTCGCCTCTGTAGATCGCGAGCGCCTCTTCGTGGCGTTCCCGCGACCTTCGGTAGTCGCCATCCATCCACGCGAGGTCGCCTTCGGCGGCGAGCGCAAAGGCGAAGTGGGCTCTGTGCGACGGGTTTTGCCGACCCAGGGCTACGCCATCTTCCAGCAAGGTCCTGGCCTTCCCATAGTCCCCGACAGTCGCGACCAATTCCGCCAGGTTGATCATCAGCACGGAGGCGAGGGTGGGGCGCCGCGCAAGACGGATCGCCTCTTCATAGAGCTCGATCGCCTCAGCGTAGGACGCGAGCCCCCAGCGAACATTAGCCAAGTACCAGATGGCGATGGCCTTGACCGAGCGCCGTCCGGGGAGAGCTTTCTCCTCGAACCTCCTGGCCAGGTCTACGCTCTCCTCGAGCAGAGGCCGGGCGGCGGCGAGGTCCCCCTGCATATGGGCCAGCCGCCCGCCCACGTACAAGATCCTGGCGCGGCCCAGCGAGAGCTTCCCTGCACTGGCCTTGAGGGCGGCGTCGACCCACGCTCGCCCCTCGCGGTAGTGGCCGCGTACCTCCCAGAACCACCATAGGAACCAGATCAGCGTGGCCGCGCTCTCGCCCGTCGGGTCGGACTCAAGGCTCCATTCCAGAGTCGCGCGGATGTTGTCATGGTCACGCTCCAGGCGGTCGAAGATGAGACGGGTCTGCGGTCCTTGGGTAACCCCGCCCTCTTCGGGCACGATCCGCTCGAGCGATGCCTCGAAGAAGTCCCGGTGGGCGCGGCGGAGTCTCTCAGCTTCGCCGGCTTCCACCAGCCGATCTCGGGCATACTGCCGGGTCGTTTCCAGGTAGCGGTAGCGGGCTTCACCCTCCTGCTCTTCTGTCACCACGAGCGAGCGCCCGACCAGGTGTTCCAGCAGCGAGAGGACCTCGCTTCGGTCGAGGCCCTCGCCGGCGCAGGCGGCCTCCGCGGCCTCGAGGGTCCATCCCGATACGAAGACGCCCAAACGGCGAAAGAGAACCTTTTCCTTCTCCGGGAGGAGGTCGTGGCTCCAGTCGATTGCCGCCTGGAGCGTTTGCTGACGCGGCACGGCGGTTCGGCTCCCGCCAGTGAGCAACTTGAACCGATCGTGGAGGCGCTCGGCAATTTGCTGTGGGGAAAGGACCCGCACGCGGGGCGCTGCCAGCTCGATGGCCAGGGGCATCCCGTCCAGGCGCCTGCAGATCTGCGCGACCGCTTCGGCATTGCGCTCGTCCAGGCGGAACGTCGAGACGACCGCGCGGGCCCGGTCCAAAAAGAGCTGGACGGCGTGTGACCTCTCTAGGGCTGCCGCACTCGTGGTCTCGGCCACGTCTGGGATGGGGAGGGGAGGGACGACGTAGAGACGCTCTCCGCCGATCGCCAGTCCCTCGCGGCTCGTGGCCAGGATCCTAAGACCGAGGCAGCGCCGCAGGAGCGCTTCGGCAAGTACGCCACAGGCACCGATGATGTGCTCACAGTTGTCCAGGATGATGAGGGCCGACTTCGTCTGGAGATCGTCCACCAGGGTGTCGAGGATAGGACGGCCGGGCTGCTCGCGCACCCCGAGCGCGGACGCCACTGATTGAGGCACGAACCGCTCATCCATCACCCCGCCGAGCTCGACGAACCGGACGCCGTCCTGGTGGTCGTCAAGCACCTCAGCGGCCACCTGCAGTGCCAGGCGCGTCTTCCCGGAACCGCCCACGCCAGTGAGCGTGAGCAGCCGGGCTTCCCGCAGCAGCACCTTGACCTCGGCCATCTCACGCTCTCGCCCAATGAAGCTAGTGAGCTGCACGGGGAGGTTGTGCGGCACCGCCTCGAGAGTCCTGAGCGGCGGGAAGTCGGCCGCGAGACCCGGAGCGACAACCTGGAACAGACGTTGGGGACGGCTGAGATCCTTCAGGCGATGCCGCCCCAGGTCGCGGAGGGCTATGCTGTCTGGGAGATCGTCGGCGACCAGCTCGGCGCTCGCCGAGGAGAGGAGGATCTGCCCGCCGTGGGCAACCGCGCGGATGCGGGCGGCATGATGGACGTCAATCCCCGCGTACCCCGTGTCTGTTTGCATGGGCTGACCGGTATGCAGCCCCATGCGGAGCTTGATCACCAGCCCGCCGGGCCACAGGTGGGTAGCGATCAGACGTTGTGCGATGATGGAGGCGTGCAGAGCATCCCGCGCCCTGACAAAAGCGGCGAAGAAAGTGTCACCCTCGGTGTCGACCTCGTGGCCTCCCGCTCCGTTCACTGCGGACCGGAGGATCTGGCGGTGCTGCGCGAGTACACTGGGGTAGCGGTCGCCGAGTGCCTGGAGGAGGCGTGTGGACCCCTCTATGTCGGTGAAGAGGAAGGTCACGGTACCAGTGGGCAAGCCCGCCATACCCGCCCCCCCAGAGGAAATCCTAAACTAATGAATGTTCAAGAGCTAGGCGCAGCCTCCTGTACGACCGCGATCAGTAAGGGAGGTCTCGGATCAACAGGTACAGCGGCGGCGGGGATTTCATGATCGCGGACGTCACCGCGCTGTTCCTCGCGTTTGCATGCGCCTTCTGCACACCTACCAGACGGAGGGATTCTCGCAAGCGACCCTTCCTCGCATGCGCTTCTTTACCATAGCCGGAACGCCAGCCGTGCGCCACGGAATACCCAAGCCGCAGGGCGGACAGGACCTCCTACGCCGATGTTCGTCGAATGGCACGTCCGGTTTGCGGCTGCGCTCCGTGCCGACTACTCAGATGGCGATGCCTTGGACCGAACACCCCAAGAAACGCCCTTCTTTGTTGTGTGTCCCATGTGTCCTGCACGTCATGGAAGCTGTTGGACGCAGCGAGGCCTTCCACTTTGCTTCCACCGTAGGTCTTTTCAATCGCAGCCGAAAAGAGTTCTCGCCTACGGATCCTCGCGACGATTGCGGACGCGCAGCGACTGGCTACCTTACGAAAGGTCGCAAGGTATCTTGAACAACTGGGCCAGTTGTCGATTGCAGACGCAAGGGTCCAAGGGATCGCTTTCGAGGCGAGTTCGGGATCTAGTCGACAAACGCCCTCTCGAGCGAATCGTGATGTCTCGACGACCTCGGGGTCACACGCTGGGCACATTCACTGTCTGCTTACATAGCCGCTCTTGTTAGAGGCGAAGGCTACGGCTTCCTGTAGCGTCGCGTGGTACGTCGTGTGCGTCTTCCCATCACGATCCGTCCAGCTAACCTTCCAGGCGGATATGTTGTCGCGTGTGCGACCTCGCCGAACTTTCGGCCCCGATGATCGTTCACGCTTCCGCCGATTCGGAGATCTTGCCGCCATGGAGTTCCTCCTTCAAGACCGCTAGCGACTTGAGGGCCTTCCAGTGCCTGGCATGCGGCACGTACAGCCCTCTCCGTATGAGCGAGCAGTATTTGACAGTAAGCCCCGTGGCCTCAACCATCCGGCTCAGAGGTACGTCCTGGAGGGCCGGCAAGATCGTGCGCGCGAATTCCGTCGGATCGGGACGGGTGTTGGTCCGTTCCCATTCAGCAGCCTCCCGTCGCCGCCGGGCCAGGCTCTCGGCTCGGCGGCGCGCAGCACCACCGCCATGAGTAGAATCCCGTCCCTCTTTCATGAGTTTGGCCAGGGCGGCGGGTCCGGAAGCCTTCCAAGCCTCCAGGCCTTCGGCTTTGGCCACTGGCCGGCATTCGTCACAGTACGATCGATTCGGCGTTGGCAGAACCACGCCGCAGACCCGGCATGCCGCAATCAGATCTGCCTTTGGCGGCCTCGGGTCCCTGGGTTGTTGCCGCCGCTGCTTAGCCCGACCGGCGCTGCGCCGCGCTTGGGTCAGCGGGGTGGTAAGCCGTCGAATCTGCGAATCGGGAGCTGCTGCAAGTGTCTGAGCCACCCATTCAGCTGCGGGAGCCACGCGTTGGGCCCATCGGCTGGCCGTTCCACAGAGAAGCTGTGTGAGGGGTGGAAGCAGACGGCAGACACCCTGCCTGGTCTCAAAGAAGTCGGAGGCACGGAAAATCTGCCTATCCAGCAGCTCAAGAACGTGGGCGTCAACTTCCGGACGGGCGACCTCCATCAGGTCTAGCGCCAAAGAACTCCGGGACGGCTGATCCGCGTGGAGGACCCCCATGCCTGGGTCCAGCCCCATTGCTAGGGTCGCGATGGTGGCTTCTCCCTCGAGAATCGCATGGAGATAATTCAGGATGGCGTTGCCCGGTCTTGCCGCCAGCCGGGGACCGATCGCCAGAGGGGACCCGCGGGTCCCGAAGGTCCGCCAGTGGTCCGGCACCTTGGGTTGGTCGCGCCGCGCGAACCTGACGGGGATGTGCTCCCACGCCTTCCAGTAGGCCACCGCGGCCGCAGACTCCAGCAAGCGCAGCTTCGCGGGGGTCGTGGCGTGCTTAAGGCCACTCAGGCTCTCGCGAATGACCGCGGCTGCAATCTTCGTGTCAGGCAGGCGCTGCAAGACGGACAACTGCCCATTCAGCTTCTGCCGGACCAGTTCCCGCGCGATCTTCATCCCCACGCCGTTGCTCGAGGCTAGGGCTTGTGACCTCCGCAGGCGGGCATCATCCAGGCCAACTGGCCCAAACGCCGCCAGGACCTGCCCGTCACGGTCAATTTGGATCAGCCCCACGCCGATGTCCCGGAGCCATCTCAAGGCCTCCAGCGTGATGAAGCCGGTGTGTCCCAGAAGCACGAAGCGCTTGAATCCTGCCGTAGGCTTCGCGAACCTTCCACGGTGACGCTCGTTACACACCCCGTCCTCGACAATGAGATGCCTGCGTTCGACCGCAACCTTCACCCCGTAGCCATCAGCAACCAACACCCCGTTCCTCCGGCTTGGCACCATTTAGTCCGCCTCCGCCCCCTTGGCGAGACCGGAAAGGTGACGGATTGTGAGCAGGAGCTCCGCGGTCGCCAGGACGTCCCTGCGGAGGTAGTCCAGCGGCTTCGGCGCGCGCCCTTCACGAGCCGCGTCGTGGAGGCGCTCGCGTTGGGCGAAACAGCATCCCTCCTGGACATCGGCTACGCGACCGGAACGCTGCTGGCTGAAGTGGGACGACGCCGTCCGAAAGCGGTTCTGACCGGCATCGACGCAGATCCACGGATGCTGGAGCGCGCCCGTCGGAAGCTGACGTCGGTCGGCGTACCGGTCACCCTGATCCACGCCTGGACGGCTGCCAGTGATGCTCAGTGATGCAGGATTTCAGGTCTCAGCGGTCGGGGCACGGTACCGCGGGTGGAATTCCTGCGGGCGGCGCTTGTAATCGGACAAACACCCCAGCCACCTCCACGGAGGGGCGAGGTGGCCCGGGGGAGGCGGGGGCTGGCTATGCAACCGTTCTGCGGCCCGTGGCAGAACAGCGTCCAAAGCATGCGGTTGCCTCCTTTCCGTTCGTGTCGCGGATAGTGTGCGCCTGGCCGACGAGTCGGCCGGATTCTTCCCGACAACAACGAAACTAAACGAAGCTCCAGGAACGGTACAATGACGGCGATGGCAGATCCGCTCACCCGGGAGATCAAGGGATTCACGCGCTCACTGGGCTTCGACCTGGTGGGCATCACCACGGCCGACCGCCTAGCTCCGGACGACCGCCGTTTGGAGGCCTGGGTGGCCGCGGGGATGCACGGCGCGATGGACTACATGGCGGAGCACACGCCGCGGGCCGCGCATCCCGCGCAGGTCGTCGCCGGCGCCCGGTCAGCCGTTGTGGTCGCGCTGGCCTACCACTGGGACGCGACTCCGCCCGACGACTCGCTTCCGCGCGGCCGGGTCTCGGCCTACGCCTGGGGCACGGACTATCACCGTCTGATGGGTGAGAAACTCGCGGCGCTCAGCGCGTTCCTCGTGGCGCGAGGCGCCGCGATCGCCCGCTACTACGTGGACACGGGGCCGCTGCTCGACCGGGCGCTGGCGCACCGCGCCGGATTGGGCTGGTTCGGGAAGAATACGATGCTGATCACGAAGGCCGGGCACGGCTCCTACGTCTTCCTGGGAGAGATCCTCACCGATCTTCCCCTCGATCCCGATCCCCCGATGGAGGGCTCCTGCGGCTCGTGCCGGATCTGCCTCGACCGGTGCCCGACCGGCGCCATCGTCGCCCCCTTCGTCGTGGACGCCAGGCGCTGCATCTCGTATCTGACGATCGAGCTCCGGGGCTGGATCCCGCGTGACCTGCGGCCGCTGATGGGAACATGGGTGTACGGGTGTGATGTCTGCCAGGACGTCTGCCCGCACAACACGCTCGTCCGGGAGGGGCTGCACGATGAGTTCGCTCCGCGCCGAGACGTGGCGTTCCCCGATCTGCTTGACCTCCTGCACCTCGACGAGCGCACCTACCTGGAGCGCTTCCGGC
>Ga0209751_10005131_pt1 | contig 12410 bp, 13 predicted proteins | sample RifCSP13_1_FD_184019 | JGI IMG/M metagenome (GOLD analysis project Ga0209751, IMG submission 184019) | Soil microbial communities from Rifle, Colorado - Rifle CSP2_sed 13_1 (SPAdes) (version 2) | ecosystem: Environmental > Terrestrial > Deep subsurface > Rock core/Sediment | place: Rifle... | reverse complement strand
TCGACGATGGAACGAACGCGTACTTGCATTCCGGCAGTATTCTCGGCCAGGTGAACGGCTCGAACCAAGCGTCTTACACGCTTGGCGACGCCGTGAACTCTGTGCGCGGTCTGACCGACGGAACCGGAGCCTTGACAGGCTCTGCCGACTACGATGCCTTCGGAGGAGTACGAGCGACGTCGGGCACGAGCAGCGTTTTCGGCTTCACCGGCGAGCAAGCTGACGCAGAGACGGGATTCACATATCTCCGGGCCCGCTACGTCAACACGTCACTCGGACGATTCCTCTCAATCGATACCGTACAGCCAAATGCGCCAGGTACTCAGGGCTACAACCTATACACATATGTCGCGAATAACCCAGTGACTTGGTCAGACCCGACTGGCCACCAGGCCAATTCACCTGTGGCGGCGGCCGCTTTAGCAACCGTTCCGTTGATGCCGGCAATGATCGCCGCTCTAACCGCCTGTGCCATGCACGTTCAAGGTTGCGCTGCAGGCATCGCTGTCGCTGCTGTCTTGATTGCGTCTCAGCGCATTCAGCCCGTCGGCATCGCCGTAGGTGCGTTGGGCGTTTGGGCCGTGGTCTGCTACCTCACGCCGCTCTGCCGTGACGCTGCTAATGAGTTCCGTCGGCTCATCGACAAAGCCGGAACCATTGGATCGGGGGGAACGCAAGGTGCGGATTGCGTGGGCAAGTTTGTGCTGTGTATCGAAGAAGGGTGGGGACCACACCCGTGCGATAGATGCCTCCATTACTGCCGAGCCCAAGGGTATTGGCCAGACGAGTTGTGCAAAAAGGGCACCCCCCCCGATCCAGATCTGCAGCCGTATCGGATCGTAAGTCCCACTACTGACGTGTCAACCGAGGGTCTAAGGAAAAACGATTGTGGAGGTGTAAGAGAATGGTGGACAAAGACACCGCTTACGAGGACCTGGACGCAGCGCTTAGGAAGGCCTCCGACCTCTTGGCAGCTTGTGCCAAGTCCATTCGAGAACTCCAACTAACGCCGGACACCAATATCGCTCGAATAGGTGAGGCGATTGTCAGGATAGTGGATATTCAATTGGAGATATACAAGTTCCGGCCCGACCTTGAACCCGAGCATTTTAAGAAGGACTGGAATCGTCCGGTCGATTAAACCCAACTCTAGTGACGGGCAAGCGCGTCACACTAAACTCTGCGGGATCGAAAAAATATATCCTGCCGCTAATTGTCGGTGATGGAACGCATCTCTGACCTGCCCCCGAAATATGACGTGCTTCACCGCCTAACGTCTGGCAGCGCCAGCTACACGTATGACGCGGACGGGATTCGCGTAAACAAGACGGTCAACGCGGTTTCGAAGAATCAGCTATGGGACAGGGCATCAGAGCTACCGCGACTCGTCGACGATGGCTCGAATGCCTACCTGCATTCAGGCGGCGGTCTCGGGCAGATAGACGGTTCCAATCAAGCCACTTACATGCTTGATGACGCTGTGAAGTCCGTCCGCGGCCTGACCGATGGCACCGGCGCCTTGACTGGTTCGTCCGACTACGACGTATTCGGCGGAGTACGTTCGACATCTGGTACCACTAGCACTTTTGGCTTTACAGGCGAGCAAGCTGACGCCGAGACCGGGTTCAGCTTCCTTCGCGCCCGCTACATGAACCCGTCAATCGGACGTTTCGTCTCGATTGACACCGTGCAACCGAATGCCCGAGGCACCCCGGGATACAACCTCTACTCATACGTTGCCAATAATCCGACCACTTGGACCGACCCGACCGGACATTATAGCGTCGGCGCCGCGGTCGCCGCCTATTCCACTCAACCTGGCGTGCTGGCTGGCATCCTTACCGTCTGTGCCGCTGCAGCTCTCGCACTCGGATCGGGGACTGCTGCCGCGGCTAATACGTCAAAGCTCATCCCGCTATCAGCGGCTGGGACATACTTCGCCAGATTGACCTGCCCCCTCTCTGTACCACTCATAGTGGGAATCCTGCCGCCTCTAACCGCTTAGTGTGGTCCGCCAGGTACTCCTCCGGCGTGAGGTTGCCGAGGGAGGAGTGAGGGCGGTTCTGATTGTAGTCGATCCTCCAGTCTTCGATGATCCGACGGGCATGGGTCAGCGAGAGGAACCAGTGTTCGTTGAGGCACTCGTCGCGGAGCCTGCCGTTGAAGCTCTCGATGAAGCCGTTCTGCTGGGGCTTCCCCGGGTCGATGATGCAACCTCACTCCTCGCTCGTAGGCCTCTTCGATCTCGACTCGGAAGGGCGCGACGCCTCCCTCCGGACTCGCCGTGAGAACGCCGTGACAGGAGGAGGGTTAGCCTGTTACGGAGCCGATGAGGTGATAGAATCGTCTCCACCCGGGAGGAACATCGGATGGACCAGGCCCTGTTTCAAGCGAAGCTTATCGTACCCAGACGACCGCCCGACACGATCAGGAGGCCGCGCCTCTTAAGCCTCCTGGAGGATGGCGAAGCCTGCCAACCCATAACGATCCTGAGGGCACCGACCGGCTTCGGGAAGACGACGCTGCTCATCGACCTGGCGCGCGACGCCGATGCGAGCGTTCGTTGGCTGTCGCTCGATGAATGGGACGCCGACCCGAAGGTCTTCCTGAACTACCTCTCCCTTGCGCTCCTCGGCGCCGCTGAGGGCGTCACGGCCGCGAGAAGCAGGTCGCGGGAACGGCGGGAACCCCGGGCGGCTCTCGCCCAGATGCTCGACTCGATCGGCGGTTCTGAGCGGCCGGTCTGGGCCGTTTTCGACGACTTCCAGGTGGTTGAGGGCGTCGCTGAGATTCTCCAACTGGTGGACGAACTGGCCGTACGGCTGCCGGCAAACTGCCGGCTTTTCATCGCCTGCAGAACTTCGCCGCCTCTGCGTTCGTTGCCGCGACTCCGTGTGCAGGGGCGGATTATCGAGCTGGGCCCGGAGGAGCTGTCGTTCACCGCCGGGGAGGTGAAGGAGTATCTACAGGCGCAAGGAGCCGCACTCGATACGAGGGACGCGGTGGAACTATTCGAGGCGACGCAGGGCTGGCCCGTGGCGGTGTCGATGTTGCGAAGGGGAGGCGAGTCGCCGGCTTCCCCCTACGTTGCGGAGTACTTCGGGGCGGAGATCATCCACGGACTCCCAGCCGACCTCGCTGAGTTCCTCGTCTCGACCAGCATCCTGGACTCTCTGGAGGCGACCGTCTGCGACCATTTGCTCGGGACGACGGGCGCCGCTTTGCTGTTGAAGGGTCTGGAGAAGCTGAACGTCCCGGTACTCAAGATCGAGGCAGGAAGTGGCCAGTACCGGTTGCACCCCGTCTTTCGCGATTACTTGCGTTCCACATTGCTGGAACGGTCACCAGACCAGTATCGGGAGGCGCACCGGGAGGCGGCCGGCTGGCATCTCACGCAGGGACGGCCGGTTGAGGCGATGTCGCACCTGGCTTCCGCGGAGGACTGGGACGGATTCTCTGAACTGTTCGTTCGCCAGGCGCCGGCGATCTACAGGCAGGGACGCTGGCATACGCTGATGGCATGGCTCCGCCAAATGCCCTCGGCTGAAGTACTGGATCGCCCGGATCTCAGGCTGTGGGAGATCAAGATACTGGTCCGGCTGTCCCAGACGGATGAAGCGCTTGGCGCTATCAATGACGCGCTGCGGTCGCCGGAGATCGTAACCACGGCGACCAGGGCTCAGCTCGAGACGCTGCGGGCGACGGCGCTTCGACTGAAAGGGGAGGTCGCCGCCGCGAAGGATGCGGCGACGAGTGCGGCCGAGCTTGCGTTGCAGGCGAACCTTCCCGTGGAAAACGTGGTTGAGGCCCGGAGAGAACTCGGGATCGCGCTGGGAGCATCAGGGGATTTCGAGGAAGCCGAACGAGAATTGAGAGAAGTGCTGGGGTTCTTCGAGCGCACCGGGAACGTCGAGGAGACAGCTTTCGTGGGCGGATGTCTCGGAACGACCCTTGGCTCGCAGGGCAGGCTTGTAGAGTCCGCTCATTATCTGGAGAAGGCGAGACAGTCGTGGTCCAGGGTTGGTAACGCCAAGGAGTTGAGCTGGGTGTTGAATAACCTGGCGATGGTCTACTGGAGGCTCGGGCAGGCTGATCTCGCCGAGGAACTTTTCGTAGAGGCCGCTCGCATGGCCCGGCAGGGTGGGTACGAGCGGGCGGAAGCTTACGCACTGGTTTCACTCGCCGATATCGCCCGTGAGGGCGGGTCGCTCGACTCTGCGGTCAGCCGATACGCGGAGGCGGAGAAGGCCGCGACGAGCCTAGGGGAGCACACACTGGTGAGCCATGTCTTGACCGGTCAATCGCACACGTACCGGTTGCTGGGCGAAGATGACAGGGCGCTTGTCCTGGCCAGGAGAGCTCTGGCGAGCGCCGAGGAGAGGGACAGTCCTTACGAGAAAGCCCTGGCGCTTATAGCCCTGGGCCGGCTCAACCGGCACCTGGGACGACTGGACGAGGGGGTCTCCGACCTTTACCTGGCGGCGCAACTTCTTGAGCAGACCAAGGCGGCTCAGGAGCTGGCACAGGCTCTGTTCTACCTGGCGGAAGCGGCGCTACCGCAAAGGCAGAGCCGGACACTGGTCAAACTTACACTGGATCGGCTGGCATCTCTCGTCGCCGGTCTTGGCTACGACCAGTTCCTCCTGGCCCTGGCGCGCGAGGCTCCAGCCTTGGTGCGGTATGGCGCTTCGAAGAACCTAGCGGGTGGCTATTACAACGACCTCCTTCGACGGCTCGCCCCCAAGACATTGCGGAGCGGCGGTGCCGACCTCCTCGGCGCGTCCAAACTTCCGGTCGTGGAGGTCCGCGCGCTCGGGACGCTGGAGGTGAGAGTCGATGGGCGAGAGATAACGGCGATCGAGTGGGAGAGCGAGAAGAGCAAGGAGATGCTCGTCCTACTGTTGGCAACCCGCAGGCCTGTGCTCAAAGAGGAGGTGATCGCCGCGCTTTGGCCTGAGGCCGCAACGCAGCAAGGGAGCAGCTCATTTCATTCGACCCTCCACCGGCTCCGCCGCGCGCTTTACAAGGACAGCGTCGTTGAGTCGGCCGGCCAGTATTTCCTCAATCCCTCCGCCGAATTCGTGAGCGACGTGGAGCGGTTCATGAAGGTCACCGAAGGCCGCCGGTCAGCCGGCGATAAGGACCTGCGCGCGCTGACGGCTTCCGTGGATCTCTATGGCGGTCCGTTCGCGCCGGGCGTCACATCTGAGTGGGCCGATCACCTCCGGACCCGCCTCGAGACCAGGTTCCTTGCGGCGGGATCGAGGCTGCTCTCTAGACTGCTCAAAGATGGCGCATACGCAGACGCGGCGGACGCGGCGAGAAAGATCGTGGAGAACGATCCGTATAACGAGGCTGCGTACATCGGCCTGATGAAGGCGCACCTGGCGGAGGCGGACCGGGAGTCAGCGGTGCGCGCATACCGACAGTACACTGAACTGCTGCATTCGGACCTCGGTGAGCAGCCCGGGGCGGAAATACAGAGTCTCTACGCCGCTGCCCGCCGGTCGGTGGAGGGTTCGTCCGCTCGCTCGTGACAACCTCGTGACAACCCCCGTAGTCAAATAAGGCAGCCGCCCGGGCGGTTGCGATCCAGAGAACCATTCAGAGGGGGTTATCGAATGAACGTACGGCGATTCCTGGTTGTGGCGGCCAGCGCGCTTGGTCTTCTGCTCGTCAGCATCGCGTCATCAGCCCCGTTCATGTGGCCGTAGCCCCGGGGCCGCCGGGAAGGCTGACCGTCCGGCAGATGATGCACTCACCACCTTGCCCGCACCCCCGGTCATTGGGTTGGCTTGAGCTAGGGGCCTTCGCCTTCTTCGTGCAGGTTGCATTGATCTACGGCGCGAGTCGAACGGCTGCGGCGGGCACTTTGTTGCCCCTGGCCCTCCCGGCGGCTCACCTTCTCTTGCTGCCATTTCTCCTTCACAACCGCTCCTTCTGGGGCATCCGCTTGATACTGGCCGGCCTCGTACTCAATCTCGCGGCCATGAGCCTTAACGGTGGCCTGATGCCCGTGGAGCGCGAAACCGCGGCCAAGGTCAAAGGTGACTCGGTCAGCGAACTGAAGGCTGGCGCGCCCATACCGGGCACAAAAAACGTGCTGGTAGAGAGCGGCGAGGGGCAGCTCAGAGCTCTTTCAGACGTGATCGTCCTGCCGCTTCCTCGCCCGGCTCGGCGAGCGGTCAGCGCCGGCGATGTCGCCGTTGCCTCAGGGGCCGTGATTGCCTTGTTCGAGCTGGCCAGACGAAACGGATTTATCCGGTTGGATCTCGACGCCGGGTATCGGCGGCGCTCCGCTGCGAATCGGTGACAAGCCGGCTCGTCATCATTTCGGGCCGTCAAATCTGAATAGAGGGGGCGATCATCTATGGCCGATGATTCCTTAGAGGCGTACCTTGCTGCGAAGGCGCAGCTCGATGACACGGCGCATCAAGTCGTGGAAATCGGCCAACTGGTTCACGCCGTTGGTCAGGCCTTGATGAGGAGCCCTCCGAACCTGGTGGTCCAGGACGCGAATTTTCCGGCTGAGTTGCTACGGGCCGGAAGCGTAATCCTGAACCCGGAACGATGGCCTACTATTGAGAGTTTGAAGTCCGTCCTGCGCAGCTACCGGGATGCGGAAGTGACAGCTCACGAGCTATACGAGCGGTTGCCACCTGAAGCGCGCTCGATTACCCAGGCACCGGGCACTCGCGACCCAAGGGCTAACGTTGCGTTGTAGACACTTGAGTCGGATCGAACCGTTAGGGATCGCGCGGGAGGAGCGTGTCGCGGAGGCAATTCGGGCCCTCAGCCGACGGAGCGCAGACGCTCTTCGCCGACATGTATCTCTGTAAGGCCGTGGACGGGCGTGAGCAAGAGGACCCTGTACGTTCCGTTGTTCATGAGATCCGTGACGACGCCAAGATGACTGCCACTCAGAGCAACTCTTGTGCGACCCTGGGACTCGACAGTCAGATCGGTCAGGTCCACGTAGACGCGGTGGCCGAGGTGAAAAGACATGTTCTGGGGTACAGATTGCGGCGACAGGTGTCACGGGCTTGTCACGACGAATGGAGTTGCTTCGACCCCCGTCGCCTGCTTGGCCGGTACTGGCCGGGGGCGAGGGAGAGGCGACTCGGCGACCTTTCTCCTTGTTCTTCTTTCCGATCTTGATGGCGCCGGCCCGTTAGACGTCCCGGGGCATCAACGTATCCGCCTCGAACTGAGGTGATCTCGTGACAACCTCGTGACACCTCATATTTAAGCTTGTAGACGGTGAAGGGCCGTAACGGTCGCCAGGAAAGTCGCCCCCGATCCGTCGCGGTTCGGTATCCCGTCATATTCTTGCCGTCCCGGAGCTAGGGACCGGAGTAGCTCCAGAAAGGAGTAGCCCAATGGACGAGAGCCAGGGCGCGCTACAGCATAACGGAAGGCAAGCGGATATCCAGGGTCTTCCGGTTGCGCTCGTCGCAACCCCCACAATCGAATATCGAATGCATCGCAAAACACTGAAGGCAACCGTAGAACCAGGCATGCCGGCGGCGTTCCCGATTCCGATCCCCCTTCCCATTCCACTTCCTGTTGTTGTGGGCAGCAGGGTGCTGATCTGGAAGCAGGACCCGTCCGTCGCAGAGATCGGAGTCCGCCGCGCGTACATTCCATCACGCGTTCTAACCGGGCCCCGGGACGCGCGGATCGTGAACGGCACCCCCGGCCTGCCAGCGGTAAGCCCCAACACGTTCGGAGATTTCATTCAAAACCCCGGCACAGGCGCCTTCGACGCCGTGCACACGTTCGCCGTCGTTCGAATGACGCTCACCATGTACCAGCGCGCCATCGCAGTCGGCGGCTCCCCGGCGCCCATCCCGTGGCAGTGGAACAGCGGCAGCGCCGCGGATCCCCTGAGCGTTTATCCCCACGGCCTCCCGGATACCATGAATGCCTTCTACAGCCGGAGCCAGAGGGCGCTCAAGTTCGGTGACTTCGTGGCGCCGGGCTCACCAGCCGGGTCTCCGCGGGTGTTCACCTGCCGGTCCCTGGACATAGTGTCACATGAGGCCGGCCACGCCATTCTGGACGGCCTTAAGCCCGGCTGGCTTGCGTTCGGCAATCCACCACAGACCGGCGGTCTCCACGAGTCTTTCGGCGACCTCACCGCCATCTTCCTCGCCCTGTCGCAGATGGACCAGGTGGAAGCGATCATCGCTCAGACGAAGGCGAACCTGCACGACAAGACGTTCCTCGCCGATTTGGCAGAGCAGTTCGGGCTGGCCCTCGGGAGGCCGAACGGCCTGCGGAACGCCGACAACGACCTGAAGCTGAGCCAGGTGAGCACGGAGGTTCACGCCATCTCCCAGGTCTTCACCGGCGCGATCTACGATGTCCTCGCAGATATCTTCGCCTCGGAGAGGAAGACCCGAGTCAGGGACGATGCGGCTGTGCTCTACGAGGTTGGCCAGTACCTTTGCAGTCTCGTGCTTCGCGCAATCATCGGCGCGCCGGCAAGTGGCGCGAACTTTGCCGACGTGGCGAATCGGATGCTCCAGATAACGGCCGCGGATGGGAAGCCGGCGGCGTACCGTCAATTCATCCGTAACCGGTTTGCGCTCCGGGAGATTCTGCTTTCGCCAACGCCTCTGACGGAAGCTCTGCCTGTTGGGGTGACAGTGCTGGAAGCGGCCGTGAAGGACGCCAAGGGCGCCAAACAAGATCGAACGGGCTGCTGCGGTACAATGACGCTCGAAGAGTACAGCGAAGTAGACGATCTCTTGGAAGAGATCGAAGAGCTGAAGAAGTCGCTGGAGCCGCGGGGCAGGGAGAAGGTCAAAGCCTAGGTATTGGGAACCTCGGGCACGAGAAGACGTGCGCCCGGGTCCGGTCTCCGGGCGCACCTCAAGAGTTTGAGAGGCTTCATGAAGATTTCTGTGACGCGCAGCGGCGGATACGCCGGGTTGGAAGAGACGGCCACCGTTGATACAGACCATGCGGACCCGGCCGTGTCGTCGGAGATCGAGGAGCTGGCTAGAAATGCAGCCATCTTCGACATTTCTCAGGAGGATCTGGGCGAGGAGCCGATTGGAGCTGACCTTGCGCGTTACGAGATCTCGGTCCACGAAGGCGGGCGTCATCGCGTGATCGCATTTCAGGATGATAGGAGTCCCGCGAAAGCGCCGTTGCGCACGCTCGCGGAGCGGATAATTACGATTGGATCAGGCGAATAGGGCAAGCGGCGGAGCCATCTCCATGGGGGCTCCCGAGCGGTGCCCGGATTGAGGGTATAGCTATCCGTACGATACTGCGATTGCCAGACCAGCGCCTGTGATCAGGCCACGGACGCGCTGTGGCACGCGCACTGGGGTGGGTTCCGGGTAAATCCCCGATCCAAGAGGGAAGTGGAAGATTGGTGTAGTTAGCGGTCCCCAGCCTCAGCCGTTCGCCTCTTCGATCTCGACTCGGAAGTCCTCGATCACCGGGTTCGCCAGCAACTTCTTGCACATCTCCGAGACCCGGGCGCCCGCCTTCTTCTTATCTGGCGCTTCCAGCCGGATCTCCATGTACTTCCCGGCGCGGACGGACCCCACATCTCCGAATCCCAGCGAGTGCAGGGCGTCACGAATGGTGTTGCCCTGCGGGTCGTTAACTGCCGGCTTAAGCGTGATGTCCACGCGAGCGAGATACGTCATTGGGTGGCGGGGTAGGCCGCGTCCGCCTTGATCTTGTCGAACTGCTGAATGTGGTCCATCGCGTGGACGCGGTGAAAAGCGAACCACTCCTTCAGGTTTAGCGGGCCGAAAATCGGGTGCGGGAACTTCTGGTCCAGCTTGTTACTCCCCGCGACGGACGAAATCAGAGCCTTCGTCTCGTCGAAGACCTCTCGGATTACATCCCGGAGCGCGTCGACCGGCAGCCCCTCGTACTCCTCAGAGGTCGCCCCCATCGCTCGAACTCTTTCGGCCGGCCGGGGAGACTCGGTGCCCGCCATATCGGCGATCTGCTGGTTGATGCCACGGTTCGTCAGTAAGAGGTGTCCCAGTAATTCCCTGGCGGACCACTCTTCGCCAGGCTTGAACGTGGCCTGGGCTTCGCTAATTCCCTCCAGCGCGCGCAACCAGTCGCCGGCCGTCCGGTCCATCAGTGCTAATATGTCGTCGAAGCTCTTCTCTCCCTGGTAGCGCATGTATTCCAGCGCCTTTTGGATGGGGTCTGCTGCCTGAGTCATCTCGGACCGCCTCCTAACTTGTCTCGAAACCCTGTGTTGACCACTTGACGGGCCGGATGTGGATTGCCACGACGTCCCAGTCGCCGCTCTCGCGTACGTAAGCCCTGCCTGCTGTCTCACCAAGGTAGCGCGAAGCGAGGCGTTCACGCCAGACGTTGTCCAGGGCACTGCCCACGCGAGCTGTACCCTCGGATATGACGTGGCGGTACGGCATGCCGGGGGTGTATACAGTCACCGCCGCGAAGCCTTTCCGCGAGACATTAGCAGTCTTCTGGCTCGAGCGCAGGGTGGCGACGATGAATTCCTTGCCGTCAAAGTCGTACCAGACCGGTGTGACGTGCGGGCGCCCGTCTGGCCGAACCGTCGCCAGGGAGGCGACGTTCGGTTCCCGCAGAAACTCGATGACGTCGGGCGCCAGGACTGCCATGACTTAGGATGTCACCAGTTCCCGCCCTGTGAGTCGGGTGAACGCCTCGCGATACTTGCCGGCGGTCCGCTCAACCACCTCGGGCGGCAGTTCAGGCGCCGGAGGCTCGCGGTTCCAGCCGACCCTGGTCAGGTAATCGCGTACGTATTGCTTGTCGAAGCTGGGCTGCGTCACCCCGGTCTTGAACCCGTCCGCCGGCCAGAAGCGGCTGGAGTCCGGGGTCAGACACTCGTCGATCAGGATGACTTCATCGTCAAGCCACCCGAACTCGAACTTGGTGTCTGCGATAATGATCCCGCGATCTCTGGCATACTCCCGGCCGAAGCGGTAGAGGGCGAGGCTGCGCAGCCTGGCCGCGTTAGCGGCCCGGTCGCCCGCCAGGTCCACTACCTGCTCGTAGGTGATCGGCACGTCATGCCCCTCGTGCGCCTTCGTCGTCGGCGTGAAGATTGGCTCGAACAGCTCCTGACTCTCCTTCAGGCCCGGATCCAGTTTGATGCCGGAGACCAGCCCCGATTTCTGGTAGTCCGACCAGCCCGAGCCGGTGATATACCCGCGCACCACGCACTCGACGTCGATGCGCTCCGCCTTGCGCACCAGCATCGCCCTCCCGATGACCTCGCGCGGCAGTTCCACGGGCACACCATCCACTCGCCGGGAATCCACGATCCGGATGAAGTGGTTGGGCACGATGTCGCCCGTAAGCTCGAACCAGAAGGCGGAGAGCTGGGTGAGGACGGCGCCCTTGTCCGGGATACCGGTGGGGAGGACGACATCGAAGGCGGAGATCCGGTCGGTGGCGACGATCAGCAGCTTGTCGCCCAGGTCGTAGATATCACGTACCTTCCCCCGCGCCAGCAGCGGTAGGTCGAGCACCGAGTCGATCAAGGTCGTGGTCATAGGCCCAGCCTCCTGAAGCTGTCGTCGACGTGCTTGAGGTAGAAGCCGTAGTCGAAAAACTCAGCCAGCTCATCGCGCGAAAGACGCCGGGTCACATCGACGTCATCGATGAGGAGGTCGATGAACTGCCGGCGCTCCTGCCACGCGCTCATCGCGTTCCGCTGCACTATCTTGTAGGCCTCTTGCCGGTTCATCCCCTTGTCGATCAGTGCCAGAAGCACCCGCTGCGAAAAAGCGAGCCCACAGCCGGCTTCGACGTTCTCGCGCATCCGCTCCGGGTAAACCTGCATCCCCCCCACGATCTGTGTGAAGAGGTCCAGCATGTAGTCCAACAGGGTCGTCGCGTCGGGCAGAATCACTCGTTCCACGGACGAGTGCGAGATGTCGCGCTCGTGCCAGAGGGCGACGTTCTCCAACGCGGACGTAGCGTAGCCGCGGAAGAGGCGAGCCTGCCCGCAGATACGCTCGCACTTCTCCGGGTTCCGCTTGTGTGGCATCGCGGAGGAGCCGGTTTGCCCCTCCGAAAACGGCTCCTCCGCCTCGCGGACCTCGGTGCGCTGCAGGTGCCGGACTTCCGTAGCGAAGCGCTCGAGGCTCGCTGCGAGGACTGCCAGCGACGACACGTACATGGCGTGCCGGTCTCGTTGCACGACTTGTGTGGAGACCGGCTCTGCGAGCAACCCCAGGCGGCCGCAGACCTCGTCTTCGACATCGGGCGGCACCGTGGCGTGTGAGCCTACTGGCCCGGAGATCTTGCCGACGGAGATCTGCTCCTTGGCAAGCGTCAGCCGGTGCGTGTGCCGCCTCATCTCGTCCCACCACCCGGCCAGTTTGAGTCCAAAGGACGTGGGCTCGGCGTGCATGCCGTGGCTGCGACCC
>Ga0209751_10005129_pt1 | contig 12411 bp, 12 predicted proteins | sample RifCSP13_1_FD_184019 | JGI IMG/M metagenome (GOLD analysis project Ga0209751, IMG submission 184019) | Soil microbial communities from Rifle, Colorado - Rifle CSP2_sed 13_1 (SPAdes) (version 2) | ecosystem: Environmental > Terrestrial > Deep subsurface > Rock core/Sediment | place: Rifle... | reverse complement strand
GAATAAATCCATAAAAAAGTTGCTTAAAGCGAAATTTTGTGATATTTTTTGATGTTGTTATTTTAACTTAAAAAAAAATTTTTGTCAAGAAGAATTACCTTATGCCTAAAGCTTTAGTCACCGGTGCCACCGGATTTGTAGGCGGCCATTTGGCAGCAGAACTGCTTAAAAGAGGATACCAGGTATCAGTCTTGGTGCGAAAAACCAGCGATTTGTCCGGGCTTTTGAATACCGGAGTGGAGCTGGTTTTCGGGGATGTAGGTAACAAAGAGTCGCTGAAAAAAATCTTCTTTGATTTTGACTATATCTTTCATGTAGCCGGTTTAATCAAAGCCAAAAACCCGGAAGATTTTTTCAAAGCCAACGCCCAGGGAACCAAAAATCTGCTGGAGGTATTGGTTGACTCCGACTATCCGGTCAAAAGATTTGTTTTGGTTTCCAGTTTAGCCGCATCCGGCCCCAGCTCAGATAGTCAGCCTAAAAGGGAGACCGACAGATCCGAGCCGGTTTCAACTTATGGCCAATCCAAACGGGAAGGGGAAAAAATTGCTTTGGGGTTTGCTCATAAAATTCCGGTCACCATTATCCGGCCGCCGGCTATTTACGGCCCCAAAGATAAACAGCTTCTGAATTTTTTCAAACTGGCCAAATGGGGGATAATTCCCCTGGTGGGAAAGGATAAAAACTTCTTTTCCTTGGTCTATGTGCAGGATTTGGTGGACGCCATAATCCTGGCCACGGAAAATCCTAAAGCCCAGGGAGAAATTTATTTTGTAGCGGACGGAGAAATTTACGACTGGGAGAAAGCTGGCGATATTGCGGCGGGAGTTTGGGGGAAAAAGCCCTTCAAGTTCACACCACCAATGTTTCTTCTGTATATCACGGCTCTACTTTCGGAGCTAGCTGGAAAACTTACCGGTAAGGCTCCCTATTTAACCAGAAGAAAATTAGATGAGATTCATTACCGCTACTGGGTCTGTGATATTTCTAAGGCCAAACTGGAACTGAACTTCAGACCCAAGTTTGATTTCAGACGGGGGGCCCAGGAGACGATTAACTGGTATAAACAAAATAAATGGCTCTGAAAGTGAGGCAAAATGGATTATTATAAATTAATTTTGGCGGTTTTGATAGCCAGCATCTTTTTGAATCTTTTTATTTTCTTGAGACTGATTTCGGAAAAATTCTTCAAAGTAAAACTCAATTTGCCAGCCGGACTTGCCACTACAGTGGAGGTTAATTTTTCAAACGTAGTGAACTTGATTGCCAAAGCTGAAATTGTGGAAGTAATTTTGCCGGTCTTTTTCTACAGTTTAACCGCTCCCTTCCTCCCTTTTTCCGGGGTAAAATCAGGAATCTTTTTTGCTATTCTGATATTCAGCCTGGGGGCTCTGCCCCAGTTTGTCTGGTTTGAGGAATCTTTCAAGCTGCCCACTAATTACCTTATGCACACTTTACTGTGGCAGCTTTTGAAAGCGCTTTTTATCTTCGGAACCTTCGGCTTGATTTTAAGCTCCTAGCGATTCACCTTGAAAAATCTTTCTGCCATAAGGAAACAGTTTCCATTTACAAAAGATATAATTTATTTCAACCATGCCGCTTATGGGCCCATACCCTTGGATTCTTTAAAGGAAACCTTAAAATCTTACCACACCCTGACTCACCGGCTGGATGAATCCACTGAACATCACTCTTTTGAACTCTTAGATAAAATAAGAGAAATTATAGCTAAATTAATTAACTCTTCGGCTGATGAAATTGCCTTAACTTTTAACACCTCTTATGGCTTAAATATCGTGGCCAGCGGGATTGAGTTCAAAACCGGGGATGAGATTTTACTTTCAGATGTTGAGTTTCCGGCTAACGTCTATCCCTGGTTAAACTTGAGAAAGCAGGGGGTGAAAATTAGGTTTCTCAAAAGTGAGAACGGATTTTTTTCGATTGAGAATTTTGTCAAATCCATCAATAAAAAAACCAAGCTTCTGTCTTTGTCATTTGTACAGTTTTTTAACGGTTATAAAAATGACTTGGAGGAAATTGGAAAAATCTGCCGGAAAAATGGTGTAATTTTTGTGGTAGACGGAATTCAGGGGGTGGGAAGTTCAGTTCTGGATGTGAAAAAAAGTCAGATCGACTTTCTTTCTTGTGGTGGCCAAAAATGGTTGCTCTCCGTTCCCGGGACCGGATTTTTTTATTGCTCCAGAAAGTTTTTGAATAAACTCAAACCCTCTTTTTTCGGCTGGCTGGGGGTGGACTGGAAGGTTGATTTTACGGATTTATTGAGATATAATTTAAAACCATTCAAGTCTGCCAGAAGATTTGAAATCGGCAGTTACTCTTATTCCAATTTAAGAACTTTCTATGCTTCCTTAAAATTATTGGAGAAGATTGGAATTCCAAAAATTCAAAAACAGAACCTGGCTTTATTGGATAGACTGGTTGATTATTTAGAGGACTCTCCTTATCAAATTAAAAGCTCCTTAGACCCAAAACATCGCTCCTCTATTTTCTCTTTCTCTGCCAAAAAGGGAGAAAAGCTGTCGGAAAAGTTGATTAAAAGTAATTTTATTGTCTCTTATCGCGAAGGCCTAATCCGTCTTTCACCTCATTTTTATAATACCACGCAAGAAATAGACCGGCTCATCCGAATTTTACAAAAAAATCAGTAGCCGAAATTTAATCCCCCTAAAAAGGGCTGGGCTGTCTTGGTATCCGACCTCTTTTTGTAGGCAAAATTATTATTTTAATGCCTCTAGCTACTAAAAATAACCTAAAAAAATGACGATAAAACAAGGAAACTAAACCAAGGAGCAAAAGATGAAAAAAATCATAACCTTTGCTTTATTTTTGGTTGTATTAGCTCTGTTGACCGTAAGCGGTTGTTCCACCCGAAGAGTGGTGGTAGTCCAAAAGAGCTCTCCTCCACCGCCCGCTGCCAAAAACCCGGCTGCCAAAAACTATGGCCAGACCGTAGCTTCACAAAAGCATGTCAATAACGGAGTCAAGCATCTGAACCGGGGGAATTACGCCAAAGCAGCTAAAGAATTCAACAAAGCCATAGCGGCTGACCCCAACAACTGGGAAGCTCATTATTACTTAGGATTGACCTATCACAGGTGGAAACGTTATCACGAATCGGTCAACTCTTATAGAGCCGCTATAGATTTAAATCGCAATGATAACCGCTGGGTCTCCAAGGTCCGTTTCAACATAGGTCTGGCCTTAGAGTATGCAGGCAAATATGAGGAAGCCCGGAACGAATATAAGTTAGCCGTAACTCTAAACCCGGAAAATAGAGATGCCTATAATCGCCTGGAGAAACTAAAAGCCAAGAAGAAACTTCAAAAAGAACAGAAAAAAGATGACAAAAAGAAATACAGCTCAGAGGATAAGCCAGGCGTTTCCGACGACTGATTTTTAGATTTCGTCCTAAATAAAACGTCCCGATTTTATCGGGACGTTTTTATTTTGCAATCAAATATTATGAACCCGGCTGATACTTAGGTAAAGGAATTCTGGTCCCTTTATCCACTTTATATCCTAAAGCATAATCTGCTTGTAATAACTTTTGAATCTCTCTGGTTCCCTCGTAAATAGACGAACCTTTGGAATTGCGGTAAAATCTTTCCACCGGATATTCATCTGAAAAACCGTAAGAGCCGAAAACCTGCACCGCATCGGAAGCCGCTTTTTCCGCGGCATCGCAGGCAAACCATTTAGCTAGGGCGGTTTCTTTGGAATTGGATAAACCTTGATTTTTTAGCCATCCGGCCCTTATCCACAAAAGCTGACTGGCCTCAAATCCGGAAACCATAAAGGCAATCATCTCTTTGACTAACTGGTGTTCCCCGATAAAAGTATTAAAAGTTTTTCTGGTCTTGGAGTAGTTGACCGAGGCATCTAAACAGGCCTTAGTTAAGCCGGTGGCGCCGGCTGCCACAGTGTATCTGCCCTGGTCTAAGCAGAACATGGCAATTTTAAACCCCTCACCTTCCTGACCTAACATATTTTCTAGGGGAACTTCTACATCGGATAGAGAGACGTAACCGGTGTTGCCTGCACGAACCCCTAATTTTCCGTGAATGGTGCCGGTTTTTACCCCTTTGAATTTTCTTTCCACGATAAAAGCCGAAAGCCCGGTGTGGTCTCTTTTATCTCTTTTCTTTCGGTCGGTCCAGGCAACGCACAAAAAATTATCCGCCACATCCGCCAAAGAAATCCACATTTTTTCGCCGTTTAAAACATAATAACCGTCTTTTTTATCTGCGGTAGCTTGGATACCGACGACATCAGAGCCGGCATTCGGCTCGGTCAGACCAAATGAGCCGATTTTTTCACCCTTGGCTTGCGGCACTAAATATTTTTGTTTTTGGGCTTCACTCCCCCAGGTCAGATAAGCCAGGCTGGTCAGACCGATATGGACTGAAAGAATCACTCGTAAAGAAGTATCCGCGTATTCTAACTCCTGGCAGGCGATTCCTAAGCTGATATAATCTAGCCCTGCTCCTCCGTATTTGGAGGGGATGCAGATGCCTAAAATATCCGCTTCTCCCAGTTTTTCTAAAATAGTAGGGTCAAACTGCTCTTTGCGGTCCCGTTCCCGAATGAAAGGGAGGACTTCCTTCTTGCCGAAATCCTGCACCAGTTTAAAAACCGCCTTGTGCTCCTCTGTCCAGGTAAAATCAAACATCGACTCTCCTTTTTTTAGTTTTAGGAACTATATTATAAGAAGAGTCGGGCTTTAAATCAAGGCGATTGCTTCGATTTCTATTTTGGCTCCTTTGGGCAGCCCTTCCACTTCAACAGTGGAGCGGGCCGGAGGGTTTTCCTTAAAAAAGCTGGCGTAAGCTTCATTCATTAAACCAAAATCATCTAAGTCTTTCATAAAAACTGTGGTTTTAACTACCTTATCTAAACTGGACCCGCAAGCTTCCAAAATATTTTTCATATTCTCCAAGGCCTGTTTGGTCTCGTCGGTAGTTCCTCCTCTCACAATCTCTTTGGTTTGGGGATTCATCCCGATCTGGCCCGATACAAAGATTAAATTATGCTCTTCAATTACCACCGCTTGCGAATAAGGTCCCACCGCCCCGGGTGCTTTCGGAGTAGAAACTATTTTTTTGTTCATACTACACCTCCCTTAGTTACACCATCCAGTCGGAAAAAACTTTTAAAATTGTTGGATGTGTCAAAACTGTAGAAAGCAAAGCGTAGATTAAGCTTTAAGGCTTGGTATTAAATTTAAACCCTCCCTTGTTAAGTTTTTATTTTTTACAATTCTTAAGGTGAATATTTCTGCAAACTCGTCAACGATTTTATCTTTGACTTCTTGAAAATCGACTTTTCTTTTCAAAAGCTCTGCTATTGAAGTTACTTTTTTGTCCAGCATTCCGCAAGGGTGGATGTAGCCGAAATATTTTAAGTCGGTGTTGACATTCAAAGCCAGCCCATGAAAGGTAATCCATTTTTTAGCCGCCACACCGATGGAGGCCACTTTTTTGCCCTCCACCCAGACTCCGGTCAAACCTTTAATTCTCTCTGCTTTTAAACTATAACTTGCAACTGTCTTAATAATCACTTCTTCTAACTGTCTTAAATCGAAAAGAGGATAAGCCACCAATTGTCCCGGCCCGTGATAGGTAACGTCTCCTCCCCTTTCTATATAATGCAGTTGTATATTTAATTGTTCCAGCTGCTCCTTATCTAAGAGTATATTTTCCGGATGAGATGAGCGACCCAAAGTTATTACCGGATTATGCTCTACCAAAAGCAAAATTTCCGGCAGATTTTCTTTGTGCTTTTGCTCAACCAATTGATGCTGGAGTTCTAAAGTTTCTTTATAATCTTTTAAACCTAAATCAATAACTCGGCATTCTTGCATAATTACTTATTGAGATTATGGATGGCTTTTTTATTGACCGCCAAACTGGCTTCTTTGATCATCTCTGATAGGGTCGGATGGACCTGGATAATTTCAGCTACATCTTCCACTCTGGCATCCAGTCCCATAGCTACCGTGATGGAGGAGATTAATTCAGATGCCAATGCACCGATGATATGTGCTCCTAAAATTTCATCTGATTCAGAATCGGCTATGATTTTAACTATCCCTTCCTGCTCATCCATTCCTATGGCTCTTCCAATGGCCCGATAGGGGTAAGTGCCAACTTTTATCTTGAATCCTTGGTCAATGGCCTCTTTTTCTGTTAGACCGACTCCGGCTACTTCCGGCTGGGTAAAGATGGCATACGGAACTACTCTATAATCCATCACTGAATCCATACCACTGGCAACTTCAGCCGCCACTTCCCCTTCTCTGAAGGCCTTATGTGCCAAAAGCTGTTTTCCGGCGCAATCCCCTACTGCGAAAATATTTTTAAAATTAGTTTGCATGCTTTCATTGACTTTGATAAATCCCCTGTTATCGGTTTCTATTCCGATTTTTTCTAACCCCAAACCACCCGTGGTGGCTTTATGCCCGATAGCTACCAGAACTAAATCGAAAGTCATATTTTCGGATTTTCCGTCTGAAGTCACACTGACCTGCACTTGATTGTTTTTGGTAACAGAGGCATTTTCCACTTTGGTCTTGGTCAAAATATTAATTCCTTTCTTTTTAAATCTGTCATGAGCCATTTTGGCTATTTGTGCATCGGTGGCTAAGAATATGGAATCCTGCATCTCCATCACGGTTACTTCGCTCCCTAAACTGTGGTAAACCACTGCCATTTCCATACCCACATAGCCACCACCAACTACCAGCATCTTTTTAGGGACAAAAGGAATTTCTAAGGCCTCTTTGCTAGTGATAATCAGTTTTCCGTCCAAAGGTAAAGAGGGAGGAGAGAAAGGAAGTGAACCGGTTGAAATTATGATATTATCTGCTGTGATTCTAACTTCTTCTCCCTGGGAAGTCTTAACGTTAACTACATTCGGCTCCACAAATGAGGCTTCCCCCAAAATCATGGTGGCGCCATTATGTTTCAGCAAAGTTTCCACTCCCAAAACCAACTGCTTGACCACTTTTCCTTTTTTCTCCCGCAGCTGATTGGTATCGATGGAAATTTTTTCAGCTTTGATGCCGTATTTCTCCCCTTTATGGATAGTTTCTATGATTTCACTGGCGTATAGCAGGGCTTTGGAAGGGATACAGCCGTAATTTAGACACAAGCCACCCCATTTATCTTTTTCTACTATGATTACTTTTTTCTTAAGTTGGCAAGCTCGGATAGCGGCTACGTAACCCCCCGGACCTGCTCCAATGACTAAAATATCACATTTTTGTTCGGTAGGCACTTAAGTTCCCCTTTGAATATGGTTAAATTTGAAGTTAGTGCTAAAAGAGTGTGATCAGTTTTAACTTTTTTAAGCTTTAAGAAGTAACCCTAAATCACATGATATTTAACAACCACTCTTCCGGACTTTCTAAGTAATATTTGACTCTCTGTAAAAACTGAACCGCGTAATGACCGTCGATTAAACGATGGTCAAATGAAAGACACATAGTCATCATAGGTCGGATTACAATCTGGTCGTCCACCACCACCGCTCTTTTTTGAATCATATGAATTCCTAAAATCCCTACTTCCGGGTAGTTGATAATCGGAGTGGATGCCAGAGCCCCGAACATGCCGGCGTTGGTGATGGTGAAAGTAGAACCTTGAATATCATGTAAAGACAGTTTATCGGCTCTGGCTTTATCTCCCAACTCATTGATTTCTCTAGTGATTTCCAGAATCGATTTTTTGTCGCAGTCCCGGACCACCACTACGATTAGACCAATGTCTCGGCCCACTGCCATTCCCAGGTGGTAATATTTCTTGACAATCATATTTTCTTCAGTCATGGAAGCATTCATGTGAGGATACTCTTTTAGGGCGAAAATCGTGGCTTTCATTATAAACGGCATGTAGGTTAATTTTAGATTATGCTTCTTCTGGAACGGCTCTTTCAGTTTCTCTCTTATATCAACCAACTTCTTCATATCCGCTTCATCCCAGGTGGTGACATGCGGGGCAGTGTGTTTACTTCTGACCATATGCTCTGCAATCTTTTTGCGCACGAAAGTTAGAGGAATGACCTCTTCCAAAGGACCGGCCGAAACTGGAGTTGCAGAAACTTTTGATTCTGTGATTGGAGTTCTGGTAACGACCGTAGTTTTAGGGACAGATGGAGCAGTTCTTTTATCAAGGTAATCCAAAATATCTTCTCTGGTAATTCTTCCCCCTGAACCGGTTCCGGGAATTTTAGAAATATCAATATTATTCTCTTTGACCAATCTTCTGACAGCCGGCGATAATCTGGCTTGGTCTGTTTTATCCTCTTCTGCTGCAACTGTAGTGGTAGATTTGACTTCTGGTTTTGCTTCAACTTTTATAGCTTCAGTCTTTACCTCAGCAGTACTGGTAACTTTAATATCTGAAACTGATTCACCGACTACGGCTAAAATACCAATCTCTTGTCCGATGGGAACAACTGTATTTTCCGGGACTAAGATTTTGGCTAAAACACCGGCTTTGGGGGAAGGGATTTCGACATTGATTTTGTCCGTCATTATTTCCACAATCGGCTCATCCTTGGCAACTTTTTCCCCTTCTTTTTTGAGCCACTTCCCTACCGTACCTTCAACTACCGATTCACCTAATTGTGGAACCACTATCGGAATAGGCATTAAACCTCCTTGATTGGCTAATAGGCCATGGTCTCTTTGACCGCTTTGATGATTTTATCCGCGTTGGGCATCCAGAAATGCTCCAGCGGCGGCGAAAACGGAATAGGGGGTGTGTCCGGAGCAGTCACTCTTTTGATGGGAGCATCTAAGTACTCAAAAGCTTCTTCAGTGATAATCGAGGAAATCTCTCCGGCCACCCCTCCGGTCTTGGGAGCTTCCTGAACTATGATAGCTCTGCCGGTCTTTTTGACTGATTCTAAAATGGTTTCCTTGTCGATGGGCAGTAAAGTCCGCATATCGATGACCTCACATTCAATCCCCTCTTTGGCCAACTTTTCTGCCGCTTCCAGGGATTTGTGAACCATCAACATGTAAGCCACTATGGTGACATCTTTTCCTTTTCTTTTGATTTCCGCTTTTCCTAAAGGAACCGTGAAGTCGGTATCCGGAATTTCCTGCTTGATACTGCGGTAAAGCTTTTTATGCTCAAAGTAAATGCAGGGATTCTCGTCTCGGATGGCGGCTTTTAATAGTCCTTTAGCGTCGTATGGGAAAGCCGGAGCGATTACTACTAAACCGGGACAGTGTACAAACCAGGCTTCGTTTATTTGAGAATGGTATAAACCTCCGCCCACCTCTCCACCGCAGCAGACTCTGATAACAAGGGGAACTGAAAAGCTTCCCCCGGAACGGTATCTTAATTTGGCGGCTTGCTGGATGATCTGGTCCATACCGGGAGTGATAAAATCCGAAAACTGAATCTCCGGGACCGGTCTTAATCCCATAGCAGCCGCCCCGACCGAAGACCCTACGATTAGATTTTCAGACAAAGGGCTGTCTATGACCCGCATGGGTCCGAACAAGCTCTGCAAACCCCGTGTGGCTTTGAAAACCCCGCCATAGATACCGATATCCTCGCCAATGACATAAACCTTCTCATCCCTTTCCATCTCCTCTTTCATGGCTTCGTTGATAGCTTCAATAAAAGTAACCGTTCTCATTTTAACCATCCTTTCACCCAGTCTTCAAAAGTTCCCGGAGCATAAACATCCTCTAAGGCCTCTTCCGGTGCCGGTAGCGGGGATTTGTCGGCAAACTCAAAGGCTTCTTCCAGTTCTTTCTCTATGTCTGCTACCATCTTGGTTTTATCTGCCGGGGTCAACATCCCTTGCTCCATCAGATATTTTTCAAATCTGGGAAGGGGGTCTTTTTTCTTCCATCCTTCTAGTTCATCTTTGGGTCTGTAGTCGGCCGGGTCGATTTCGGAGTGCCCGTACCAGCGGTAGGTTTTGCACTCAATCATGGTGGGACCCTCACCCCGTCTGGCTCTGGCAATGGCTTCTTTGGCGGTGACATAAACCTGAACCACGTCATTTCCATCTATGGTGATTCCGGGGAAACCGTATGCTTTGGCACGGTCTGAGTAGTCGGTGATAGCTGCCTGCAAACGGGCCGGCACCGATTCGGCCCAGAGGTTATTCTGACAGATATAGACTATGGGCAATTTCTGGACTCCGGCAAAATTCATGGCTTCATGCCAGCCGGCTTGGGCGGTGGCTCCTTCGCCGAAGAAACCCAGACCGATATTATCCTCACCCCTTATTTTGAAAGCTAAGGCGCAGCCGGTAACCACAACGGTCTGGGCGGCCATGGTTGAGGCGGGAGTGATGATTCTGTATTCGAAACCTCCGTAGTGGCAGGGATGACATTTACCTTTATCCATACCGGTTCTTTTAGCCATCAGATGGGCCAGCATAAATTTCAAAGGTATGCCGCGGGTTATGCTACAGCCGATTTCCCGGTGGGAAGGGCCGATGGCATCTGTGGGTCTGGATAAGAAAGTAGGAACTACTGTGGTGGCTTCCTGCCCCACGGCCGAGAAGTAAGTCCCCAAAAGCTTCCCTTGTCTGAAAAACTTGCGGTTGGCTTCATCCACGGTTCTGGTTTTTAATAAATAGTAATAAAGCTTCTTCCCTTCTTCGGCTGAAAAAGGGGCCGAGAGCTTTTCTTTGGCTTTACTGGCTACTTTGGTGTTGACTGGCATTTTAAACTCCTCTTTTCAATTTGTCTTTTAGCTGATAAGTTTCGCTTTCTAAATTAGTTATCGCAACTATAAATTCAATTTTTTAATGTTAATTCAATATTTATTTCACCAAGTTAGTAATTATAAACATTTTCTTTAAAAAAGCAACCGAATTTGCAAAAAATTCAATCTATGTATTTTACGGAATTGAGCTCTTTTTGTTTATGGGCCTGTGGCCAACTTTGAACTCATGTGCGCTATATCTTTTGAACTAACCCACAGTCACCCAACAACTTTAAAATAAAGTTTTTCAAATCTTTGTCAAATCTTTCGGGCGGGCTTGGACATAAATTGACAGTGTGATTATTTTAATTTATATTGATTTTTTCGCAGAAAACTATGCCGGAAGAAACCGCCAAAAACCGCTTAGAAGCTGAAAATCTGCAGCTGCGCCAAGCTGTGGAGGAGCTTTCTATTTTAAATGAAATCGCCTTTGCCATCGGCTCCCAGACCGAAGTGGATAAAATTAGTGAATTGATTGTCAGCAAGTGTACTAAAAAAATTAAAGCCGAGCAGGGTTGTATCTTGCTTCTATCTGAAGACCAGAATTCTCCCTTTAAAACTTATGTTAGAAAAATAGAGCATGCCAGCAAAGTAATCCCTATCCACTTAAGTACAACTTTGATGGGCTGGATGATTAAAAATCAGAAGCCCCTGATTATAAATGACCTTTCCTCGGACAAACGTTTTCAAAACCTGGAAGTCAAAGAGGGAAATTTCCAGTCTTTGCTGATGGTCCCTTTAAAGCTTAAAAATAAACTCTCCGGACTTTTATGTTTATTTAACAAAGAGGACGAATTTTCTCCTGAAGACCAAAGACTGCTTTCTATTATAGCAGTTCAATCAGCTCAAGTGATTGAAAATGCTCGTCAAGTTGAAATAGAGAAAAAATTTCAAGAAATGGAAAAAGAACTATTGGTCGCCAAAGAGATTCAGGTTCGACTTTTGCCTAAAGAGGCACCTCAAATTGATGGATTCGATATTCAGGGATATACTCTGCCGACTAAACAGGTGGGTGGTGATTATTTTGATTTTATTGAATTGCCGGATAAAAATCTGGGAGTGGCTATTGCGGATGTTTCCGGCAAGGGGATGCCGGCCGCTTTGCTGATGGCTAATTTTCAGGCTACTTTGAGAAATCAAAGTTTGGCTAAAATTTCTCCCTCTGAAATGGTTTCCAATTGCAATAATTTGGTTTGTAGGTCTGTGGAAAAAGGGAAATTCGTGACCTTCTTTTGGGGAGCTTTAAATGTAAGTGAAAAATCTTTTACTTACGTCAATGCCGGCCATAATCCTCCCTTTATTTTTAACCGAAAAGGGGAGATTACCAGATTGACAGACGGTGGCTTAATCCTGGGACTGTTGGAAAATATCCCTTTTGAGCAGAATAAAGTCAAACTTAATTCCGGGGATTTACTTTTGCTGTTCACCGATGGCATAACCGAAGCTATGAATGAAACTCAAGCTCAATTTGAGGAAGAGAGATTGATTAAAGTGGTGGAGGAAAACAGACTCTCGTCTGCCGACCAGATTATTAAAAAAATAACTCAGGAAGTTCTGGTTTTTCAGGGGTTGCAACCCCAGTTCGATGATTTAACATTAGTGGTGATTAAGGTTAAAGAGTAATGCTGGATTTTCTTTTGATATCAATGCTATG
>Ga0209751_10005127_pt1 | contig 12412 bp, 8 predicted proteins | sample RifCSP13_1_FD_184019 | JGI IMG/M metagenome (GOLD analysis project Ga0209751, IMG submission 184019) | Soil microbial communities from Rifle, Colorado - Rifle CSP2_sed 13_1 (SPAdes) (version 2) | ecosystem: Environmental > Terrestrial > Deep subsurface > Rock core/Sediment | place: Rifle... | reverse complement strand
TCTAATCGTACAGACAACACGGTAATTCGATACAACTGGTGCCACGATGGAAGTGGCGCAAACACACAAGGAGTACAGGGTGCCAGTTGGGCATTCATTCTGGCAAACGGCGATAATCTACAGGCTTACGGCAACCTCATCACAAATCTTCGCGGCAGGTCCGATGGCTGCTGTGGCACCATAGGTGTTAGCAGTTCAGCCTCAAATGCCAAAGTTTACAATAACACGCTTTATAATAACGCATCTTTCGGTATTGGTCTGAGTGGGGGTAGTGGGCATCAAGTCAAGAATAACATCTTGTGGCAGAACTGCCGGGCGTCGGCCTGCGGTTACGCTACTACGGAATTCGGGGATGGGGACAGAAGCACGGGATCGACTATATCAAACAACGTCTGCACGAGCAGCATTACCGGCTGCTCCGTGGTGTCAAATCCACTTTTTCTGGATCCCATTAGTAACAACTTCCGATTGCAGTCAGGAAGTCCCGCTATAAATAAAGGGGCTGACCTTACCTCTGAGGGCATATCCCGGGATTTTGATGGTGTATCCCGCCCTCAAGGTAGCGCATTTGATATCGGGGCCTTTGAATATGTTCCTTAGGTCATGAAAGAATGTGACGTCACGCCAGGACGATTGCGGGCCAGTTGCATGTCCAAAGTCAGGAGTCCCCTAGCGATGAAACGTCCGGAAGTTCCACGCTGGCACCCCCGCGCCATCACTAAAGACTTCTAGCCGACCTCTCGCCAGAGATGCATTCTTCTCGACGGGCACTCGGTGGTGGGCTGTGAACATAGTGCGAGATAATGACCAAGCAGGGCCGGTAGCTCCGCCTTCGTTGGACGGCTTCATTTGTTCCCCGCGTTACTTGCCTCCGCTTCCGTCGCACGGAGTGAGCCATTCTGATCCCGAGAATTCATTACCTTGTTGACGACGAAGCGTCGCTTTCCGCCTGGCATGAGTGGTATCTCGTCAACTAGTTCGATTTCGATGTCTATTCCCGTAGCGCCTTTTTCCTGCAGTGCGGAGACAATCCTCTGACGGGACTCTACGGACACTTGCTCGGTTGGCACAATGCGAACTACCAACGCATCGATGGTCTCCTGAATGACTTGAAAGGAGTCGATTTCAGGAAAGTGCTCAAGTATACCTGTGAAGAAGTGCACAATCAGGCGGTTTCCGGCAGGTGTCATCACTACGTCGCTATCCCGCCCTTGGATGGACTCCATTACGTCGTAGCCACGGCCGCAACGACACCGCCGCCCGTTCCCAGCCATTCCGACATCACCGATGCGATAGCGAATCAATGGCATGGCACCCGGATGCAAGCGTGTTACCACAATGTTTCCGGGTTGCCCGTCACGAACCGGTGCACCCTCGTCGTCAAGAAACTCGACGATGACATCTAGGGCATGTATGTGATACGTGTTGTCATAGCCACACTGAGCGGATATCTGCATCCCTTCTCCGCAGCCATAGGTGTCAAAGACACGCGTCGCAAATGCCCTCTCTATGGTCTTGCGATAGTGCGGATATAGATTGTCCCCCCACGTCACAACGGACCGCAGTGGTCTATTCCAACCTTGTTTTATGGCACGACACGCTAAATAGTAGAGACTGCCAGGATATCCCCATAGATGCTGGATGCCGCGCTTATCGAGAAGATTCAAGCTCTGATCTAACCGAGCATCGCTGAGGTCAAACGCTGACACATAGTGGCATCGTAAGAAAGCATCTTTTAATTTTCTTTCTAAGCTTCGATTAAGATTCATACCGGTCTGTAGGTGTCGTTCTCCGACTGTCCAACCTGCCCATTCCAACGCCAGCATAAACGACGCGCAATACCATGCCGCCGTCTCGTTGTCTTCCAATACGTAGAAATTAGTGCCGGTCGAACCTGAGGTCGCAGACTCATGGGTCTTTCTACCTGTACTCCGTGTGCAGCCGTACGGATACTTAGCCCGCAGCATTGCTTTGGTGACGATCGGAAGCCTTTTCAGGTTGTCCGGGTACCGGACATCGTCCGGGCGTATACCAGCTCGGTCCATCAACTCGCGATAGAAAGGAACCTCTTTGTACGATATCTTAATGGTGGATTGCAGCAGGCAATCACGGTAGGTTTGGAGTCGTTCCGCGCTCCACCACTGTGCTTCTTCAAGAAATCGAAGACGCTTCATCATCGGGTGACCAAGCGCCATGTCGCCAAGTGGGAGAATTACGTTCCTCAAGAGCCAAGCCCGCGAATTTTGGATTAACCGTTCTAAGATTCTATCTTTAGCGATGCGCTTCATTTGCCGCAATTTCGCCAGCGGGGGGAGACACCAGACTACCGAAAACAATATTTACTGAGCGCATAGCTTGGTCGCGCCATAGAGTTTCGTCGTAACAGCCCCGCGTCCCGCTAAACCGATATCGCTAACGGCGCAGAGGCGCACCGTGGAGCCTAGTGTTGGACGCAGGAGCACCTGCAAAGCTGGCAGATCACGTACGCATGCATTTTATCGATTCGTAATTTCGATCACTCGGCAGGAGATACACAAATTTAGCTAGCGGCTGCGTTGTTGCAACGCGCAAACCTAATAGGGCAAGCCTTGCGAAACAGGCCATACGCACAAGAATACTTACGATCAACAAGCTCGTCAGTAATTGTTCACCGAAAGATCCTGACAAAAAGACACTGAGGAGCACAGCAGGCTGACCCAATGCTGCCCAAATCGCATCGCCGGCAATGCAGAATGCCGAAATAAGTAAAACCAACCAGACCCCGTATCGACACGGTAGCGCTGGAGAAGTGACAACTACACTAGCTGGCAGCATCAACATTGGAACATAGTAACTCCCGGTGTAGCCGCTAAAGAGAAAAAATAAAGACATTGTGAATGTCGTGATACCCATAGCTGCTTGAAATGAGAAAGAGGTGAGACCTAACCGCAGATATCTTAGCCATAAGAAAAACCCCACAAGGAAAGGAACTGCGAAAAAGAAAATGGGAAGTAAATTTCGTGGAAACGCGGAGTAAGAACTGTGCAGGTCACCGAACAATGTTATAAGGTACCAGAAATTTCCCTCCCCCGTTTGGCCAATATGATTACGAACCGGGAAAAAAATATCGCCGGAAATCACTTGATAGACTGCATAGATCATTAGTGCTGGTACAGCTCCCCAAAGTAATTTTGCCAAGCGAGGCCGGCATGCGGCCAAAAGAGCCGGCCAGTCTAAAACCGCGAGAAGTTTCGCCCCGGCAAGGCCACAAAGCCCTAAAGCGTAACCTGTGGTATGCTTTCCCCGAAGCAGGAAATACATTGCGGCCATCGAATAAGCTGTTTGCACGATGCTGTGATAACCCTGAAAAACGGTCCAATAAAGTGTTGCCGGATTGAGTAAGTATACAGCCAGGGCCTTAGCCACCCAAGAACGGCTAATCTCCCCTCGCTGCTCGAGCAGAGACGTCGACCTCAGGAAAAAACCCAAGGCTACGGCTTCGGCCATAATTGCAAATAGTGAGATGCCGGCTAAGCTGCGTCCCAACAACAAATAAAACGGCAGCATGCTAGGCATTAACAATGGCCCCCAAGGATAGTAGAAGTCGCGTATCGGAATGTCCCCAGCTAAGACGTGTTCGAGTCCCGGTGTATAGTACAATCGCGGATCGGATCCTGTAACGTAGTTTTGCATGTAGGCGGCAAAAATAAGCCATAATCCCAAACGGCTGGCTATGTATGTGACAAGCAGCAACGCATCTTCCGTTTTTCCGGACTCATATCGATTCTTGATGTGGCACCAAAAAAAATACGCTAAAACCGAAGCTGCTAATGGAGCTGCGATACGGGCAAATAATAATGTTAAGCTATCGAAGAACACGATCCTGTGCCTCCCCGTGTCGCGAGATATGCGTTCACGCGAGTCCTTTCGGAGTAACGTGTCACCAGCAATCTCACGATTCATCCTCTGCCGACTCGCTGCGATCAGTCGATATCATTCCTGATAAATCCACCGTCAAACTTCTTCTCTTGAATGATCTGCCAGGGAAACTCGTGGTGTACGGGTCATCAATATCCAACCCTCGGGCCAGAGGGTTGGCCAGGCACGTTTTAAGCAACGCGCTATTCCGAATCATTCGTGAACCTTAAGAAATATCTTCGCACGCTATCGGTTAAGGGCTAAATCTTGAGGGGAACAGAAAAAAGACAACATTCTTTGCGGCCTTGGCGTCTTAGCGCGATAAGAAGATCGCATCAGAGCAAACGTGCGCAAAGGCGCACAGCTCGCCAAGGAAGACGGTGAATAATCGCGCTAGTCTACACAAAGTGGAACGGGCCGCCGGACTCTTTTTTGTTTCTGTCTTGAGCCATACCGTCAGTCAGCAATTCCGTTAACGGCCAAAGTCAATAGCAGCTCCCATTTTGGAAGAATGTTTGACCAAGCAAATTGTTCCGCCTTCTGGCGCGCGTTTTTGGAAAGGTGCGTTGCGAGACCCGGCTCGGCCAGAATCCGGCGAACAGCGTTGGCCATTGCCTCAGGATTATTTGGAAGGACTAGTATTGCATCCTGTTCATCTTCCAGAAGATAGGGTATGCCGCCTACATTAGTGCTTACCACGCATAGGCCGCATGCCATCGCCTCAAGGACACTAACTGGAGCATTATCTGTGTGTGTCGTGTTTAGGAAGATGTCGGCCTTGTTCAGCCAATGCGGGACCTCGTCTCTAGGCACTCCACTTTTTAGAACAATTCGATCGGAAAGGCCGAGTTCTCTGGCTAACTTTTGCAAGGCCTGTAGACTTCCGTCTCTTTTATCTGGCCCTACCATAATCAATTCAAAGTCGGGAAAATCTGCTGCCAGCAGTGCTAGGACTCTCACTGCCAGCATGGGGTTATAAATATGATGAAATGCACGAATCCAGACTAGGCGAGGTTGTGGTCGATCTCGCAGTCTGAACCTGTGACTGCTCAGGTCCAGCGGATTGTGCAGCAAACGTAAGTCAGGCCGGTAGTGTGCCATGCTCTCAAGCAAATAGCGTGAGGGCGTTGTAACAGCGTCTGCGGAACGCAGCAGGCGGCATACGCGTTGTGGCCAGCGCCTCGAAAAAGCGGGCAGGTTTCCTCCGTGTAATGTAAGAATGTAGGGTTTTCTAATCCAAGACAGGATTTTGCAGACGGCTTCGGCCCATACGAAAGCGTTCCCGCTATAAACATCGACCTGGGCCACAGTATATTCCTTGCGCCTGCTCCAAACTGTTCTGAGCATATCGATCAGGCGCGCGATCCGACCTGTTTTCTCCGAAGTGGTTAGCACAGTCCAATGGGACGCCGCCAAATGCGCGGCGAGATCTTCGCATACGTGGCGTTCGCCGATAACAAAAGAGGATAAAAAATTCCCGACGAGAAGTACGGGAGGTTTCAGTCCAACTTTGGCCCCGCTGGAGAGACATTGGTTCTCTTGGCTCGACAGCACGTTTGGTTCGTGTGAAATCAGCGACCGATCGCGGGTTTGACGAAAGCTGACCGGCATCGAAGTCTCTTTCGCATGGCAATTCTCAGCCGTTTTCATAAATGAGCGGGCGTTTTCCAAGGTTAATAGAGATCGAAAGTAGGTGGATCCTGAAACTGATTCAACCAGCGGAGTTTCTGGGTATCGCTACGGGTTTCGTCGTAGAAATCAATCGAATATCGTTGTAGAGAGTCGGGTTTTAACCGATCTGGAGTCGTAATCGGCGCATGAAATCTCCCCACTGCACTTTAAACCCCACGATATCCAAGGCGGGTGAGTAAATTCCCAATCGTGGAAATTCGAGATTGCGGTTGACGGCGAGTTTTGGAGTTTGCGCATAGCCGTGAGTAAATCTGATCTCACGGCACTGCTTTAGTACTTCGCCATCATAATCCCCGGTGGGATAGGCGATGGCATCGCACCGTCGATGGGTCAGTGTCTCTATCCAATTTTTATTCTCCGAGATCTGCCGAAAAGCTTCCTGTGGTTCAGACTTTGTCAAGAACGGGTGATCCACAGTATGCGCGCCAACAGAGAACAAGCGGTCCGCCGCCAGGCTACGTACCTGATCGGCCGTCATCCCGGCATAGTTGCTCGCTAGCTCTCGGCTAGCGACGAAGTCTTCCAAGCGCGGCAGTTCCTCTTCTATCGCGTTATACATCGCTGCCGGATGCGGAGTTAATTTCAAAAGACTCTCCCACAATCGCCGGACAGTAGATGCCCGATAATTTGGAGACATGTCCAGAAACTGTCCACGAAAGCGAAGGCCGTCGCCTGGGAAATGCTTTTCAAGCGCGCGAAGATAGCTAAACCAAAGATATTTTCCCGGAGTTGAATGCCGCGAGCAAACAAAAAATATCGCAGGCACCCGGTGCTGCCGGAGGATTGGCGCAACCACCTCTGCATTGTTGCGAAAGCCATCGTCGAACGTAAGCAGCACGCGGATTTTATCAGTCGCTTTGCGTTTCCTCGCAATGTCGGCTGGTGGAATTAGTTCGAAGTGAGTCTTAAGAAACTCGACGTGTCTGTCGAATAGCTCCGCGTTGATGCTTGTGCCGTCACTTTCGGCTGGTACCCCATGGTAGATCAGGATGACTGGACGAAGGGAAGATAGTGCCCTGAGAAGCGGGAATCTCCAGCCGGCCATGAAGAAGAAACTTTTGAGTCTGCTGGTCATCTGTGTTTGATTGCAGACGATCAAGATGGCTTCCGGAGAATCAACAAGGCGCCACGTGTCTTGAGATCTTCGGCGTCCAGGCTCTGGAATCGCGGAGATAAAGCCGCCCTGTCGAGACCGCCGTGGCCATAGGTGCTTCGTACGTGTAAAATCTCGAATCCAGCCTCCCCTGCGCACTTGATGTGAGTGCTCAACGGTTCACGATTTAGCACCGTGAAACGCCGACCGCGAAGCAAGCGCCACTCCCAATCGGAATAGGCCCAATGCCCGTTCCAGAATGGCGACAAGTGATTAGCGTTCATAGCAATATGATGGGAACAGTAACCACCGGGCCTGAGCCATTCGTACATGGTTCGATAGGTCTTACTGAGAGGATCAACGTATTCGAGGACGCAGTGCGAGAAAACCAAGTCGAGGGAATTCGCAGCAATGACATCCGGAGAAGTCCAAGGGGCGTGGTAGCTTATAAATTGACTGCCGTTTAGACCGTTCCTCAACTCCCTGGTGATCTTCTCGACTTTTTTATTAAAACCTGCCCAGTCGATCGCCTGATCCGGGAAATCGCTGACGTCGGGTACCGGCTCCTTAGCAGAGAATTTCTCAACTAGGCCCCGGAAGATTTTTTCGAGGTCAGTCTTTGCCGAGAAGGGAACGACATCCAAACCAGCATACCGGTTCGCTCCGGAAAGCAATGCCGCCAGCCCGGTGCCGATGCTGTCGCCTGGCCCCAGTTCACCAATTTGCGCACCCTTAATCTTGAAACCGTATTCACTGAGCGTTGATAAATGATGAATCCAGACCCTATAACAGTAGTCCGAAGAATCAGTGCCTCCAGTCGATGCCTGGCGCAAACGCCACTCATTCAATAACGGCAGGTGAGTCATTATCCCTTTGACAATGTGAGGGGCTTTCCAGCAGTGTATCATTTCACAATAACCCCTGATCTGTTTTCACCTACTCTATGGCCTGGAGCAGGTTCAAACGTGCTCGGGGCTGAGATGTGAGAGGGTCGGCTATCACTCCACCCCGCCGCTCGGTAGGCAACCAGGGTTTTCTCGGCAAAACGGTCCAAGCCGAATTCCTTTTCTGCCTTAGCTCGACCGGCTTTTCCCATGCTTTGGCATAAACCCGGATCGGCAATCAATTGCTGGATGCGGGCTGCAAGGGCTCCAAGATCGTCTCGACGAACCACAAAGCCGGTCTTGCCATCTTCTACAAGAAAGGGAACATCTCCTGCGTCAGTCGCTACGACCGCGCGGCCGCAGGCCATCGCCTCCATGACCGCATTAGGGCACCCTTCGTTATCCGCGGTGTGGACGAGAAAACTTGAGTCCGCTAGCAAAGCTGGAATATCGTCCGCGTGGCCCAAGAATTCGACGCGGTCGTTGACTCCAAGATCTCGTGCCTGCCGTAACAAGGTTTGATGCAACGGCCCATCGCCGGCAATTCGAATCAAGCAGTCAATTCCTTTCCGTTTTAACTCCGACGCTGCTTTCAATAATCGATCCCATCGCTTCTGAGGAAGAAGATAGCCCACAGCTAAAATCCGAATCACTCGATGAGCTGGTAAAGGAAAGTTTCGGAAGCGGTCCAGATCCAGTCCATTGCGAACGACATAGAGGCGTTTGGGAACAAAGGGGCTTTTCGAAGCCCGCGCGTTTTTCGCCGCTAGCTCGCTGTTGCAAATCTGATCACCGGGCCAGCGAGCGCTCAAACTGCCCAACCACGGACCGACCGTCTGTCTCTCGTAGATAAAATCATTGCGGATTGAGCCTAGAGCGACGGCTCCTGTAGCTTCAGCGCCCCAATAAGCTGCAAAGTTGGTGTAGAAGTTATAGGAGTGGATGACTTCCGGATTCAGCTCGCTCGCCAAACGGCGGAATCTTCTCAGTTTTGCGATCCTGGATGTATCGGCTGAAAATGAATATATCGGAATACCGAGCGCGCGAATCGGAGGAACATGGAAATCTTCTTCCTGATGGCTCCATACCGCAACCGCCGGTTTGTACAGCTCTCGGTCTAAAGTTCGCAGGAGATAGCAAAGCTGGCGTTCCAAGCCGCCAGTGTGCAATCGGCCGACTAAATAAAGAATGCGGCAGTTCATTCACATGTACCCGAGGCCCCAACCAACGTGAAAGATATTTAACCGCAAAGAACGCAAAAGGCACAAAGGAACACCTAAGCGGCTAAAGTGCACATTAGCTAGCTAGATGCTGTAGGTTGGCTTCAAAGTCAGTCCAAAAGTTAACGTGCACACTGCGCCGACAACATTTACCGTTAACCAAGCCAGGCCATGTATGCCTAAAGCACAAGCCGTCGCGGGACCAACAAGCACTCCCATAACGGTTAACACATTGACCAGCACGAACTCATAAGTGCCTACGTAACCAGGCGACGCAGGGATCATCGTGCTTACGGCGCCGGCTGCCACAAGGAGCGTGGCAGCGAGGACTGGCAGAGAAACCCCGAAGGCGTGCAGCGCCAGCCAAAACCAAAAAACCTCCGCACTCCAAACCGTTAGCGTCAAAAGCAAAAAAAACAGCGCATCCGTGGAGCTACGAAACGAACTAAGACCCATAAGAAAATTCTCGAGGAGAGATATTCCTTTTTGCCGCCATGGCGCGGGCATTCGATCAAGGATTGCACGGAACATCTTGACAGCCCGCTGTGGTGTCTTGCGAGCGATAATCAGACCGACTGTAACGCCTGCAATCATCAACCCAGCGCCAAACGAAGTCAGCCGTAGCCAGTTAGGCACGGGAAAAAAAAGAAACAGCAACGAGAGCACTAAAATCATAAGGACGCCATCGACGACCCTCTCAACCACAATGGTTGCCAGCACAGCCGACTTACTGATAGAAGTTTGCTGACCAAGGGCATACGCACGCAGTGCCTCTCCAGCACGCATGGGCAGGAGATTGTTTCCTAAATAGCCAAGCATCATAGAACTGAATGAAACTGCGATGGAAGGCGTTCCGAGCGGCAACAAGAGTACGCGCCAGCGGATGGCCTTGAATGCCAGGCCCGCAAGAATGACAGGGATGACAACGGCAATTAGACCGAAGTCGGCAGAACGGAGAGATCGCCACACCTCAGCCAAGCCGGCGCGCCAGAAAACCCAGGACAGCAGGCCTACGCTAATGGCCGCTATACCCCAAGTCCATCTATAAGAATACTCGTACGGCGTAGGAATGGGATGCTCCAAAGGCGGTTACGGTCTCACGAAAAGCTATTGGCTGTCCTTGACAACCCCAAACTTCACCAGATTGTTATAGAGTACCTCAGCCGCGTATCTGTGACCCTCTTGATCCCAGTGACCATCGTAAGCGGAATTAAATCTGACCCCATCTTTTTGGTACTTCTCCAGAAATGGTCCTGTTAAATCGATAAACCTGGCTCGATGGCGTTTACACAATTCCGCCAACAAGTTATTCATCCAGAGAACTCTGCTGTTTCGCAGCGTGGCGTTATATATGTCATTCCTGGGAGCATCAATCATATACACGAGTTCCTTTCCAGCGGTCTCCTCTCGCATCTTACCTACAATATAATCGGCAGCTTTATAGAATTCAGCCGTGGGAGCCGGAACCGCGTAGGGGCTTGACTGACCCCCGCCGTCTTTCTCGTCCCCCGCAACTTGCTTTGCCTCTACTCGTTGGCCGGGCTTATGTTCTGCCCAAAAAGTCCCGAGGCGTAAATTTTGGTAAAGGTATCTAACGATAGCGCTGTGGAAGACGAGCTTGGTGATTGGCTTGGCCGACATCGGTGTCGAAAGTAGGCTTGCTTCCCTGATTTCTGATCCATTGATTTCAATTTGTAAAAAATATGCTTGAGGTAAGACGCGACGAAGACTCTCATCAAAATCATTATGAATGACATTAATGACAATGATATCGGGATCAAAGTGCTTAACCACGTAGCGGGTCATTTGTAAGTAGTGCGACAAGGGCGCGCCGGACTTGCCAAACCCGTATACGTCAAACCGACCGTGGAGTTTCTCTCTCAAGTTAGCTGTAATACTTTTATTGATATCAACGTGGAACGCTTCAATGTAGGAGTCTCCTATAATAGCGATCAACAGCTTGGTTCTTTGATTGCGCGGAAAGTAGTCAATATCACTATTCCAACCCGCGTTATTGATTCTCCATCGGCCTCTCTGCTGGGCAAATTTGCCGATCGTATAAACCCCGGTTCCTTGACCCACCTCGAACCTGTCTACCCCTTCAACAGGGTCGTAATAGCCCCATGGCTGGACGGCACCAGGGATCAAAGAGCGGAACAGTATCTCCCCGGCAACAATGCAGAGGATAATGCTGGGGACAGTCAAGCGGACGAAATTTTTCAAAAAACGCATTTGCGACAGCCGCGATGCTATTGCGGTTCACCGCAACATGATTCGACGAACGGCTCTATCCAACCAGGAAGGTGTCGAAGGACACGAAGGGTTCGGATATATGTGGTTTTAAACCTCGCGTTCTTCGTGCCTTCGTGGTTTAACGAGTCGTCTCTGTACAAATCGGAAACGGACACTACTGTTGAGTTCGAATCCTAGAGGGATCTCCGAGCGGCCGTGGCATCCTAAGACCGCCGATTCTACGTACTACCGTAACACGGTCTGGTCGGCGAACGACCACCGGGCCCGCGCCGACCGAGAGTGTGAGCAAGGCCCACTGCACACCAGTCACGTCAGCGACCATACAAGCCGCAAAAACGTATAGCAAAAAAGGCATTCGGTACGGACTCAACTCCGATCGTTCGACACGAGAGAAAGAACGCCGCACCGCCCCGATCCAGAACGCCACGTAAAATGCCAGCGGAACAACTCCAGATGCCAGAGCGACGAGCAGAAAGGTATTGTGAGGAGTGCTGATCATATCAAATCCGTCCGGCATGTACGTGGCGATGTCGGACTTCCCGACACCTAAAATGGGGGATTTCAAGATGCGCTCAATGACCATCGGCCATAGTTCATAGCGGCCGGTTCCTTCGATTCCCCGCGATGCAAACTTAGTGGTAATGTCATTGAACAACCCGGCTTCGACAACAAGCCAGCTCAAAAGGATTAGAGCAAGAGCCGGCACGAAGGCACGTTTTAGATAAACCCGAAAAGCGAAGACTATAGCGACAGCGCTCCCGAGGACTGCCCCGCGGCTTAGGGTGAGACCTACAACGAACATGGAACCGATCGCTGTTGCCCAGGCAGCGGCGCGGACGATAAAGCGTTTGTTTTCCAAAGCGAATATGGTAAAAAAAACGACGCAGAAACCAAACCAGTTTCCAAGACCGTTCGCGTTAGCTAGATTTGCCCCGATCTCTATTCCAGACTTAGCTCGTTCGAGTTCGTCCTCCTCAAACGTCAAGTACGGTAGCGCGATAAGACCAAGAAGCAAGAAGACGATGACGCACCGGTGCAAAAAGCCACGGCGCAGGCAGAGCGATTGGACGACGATCATACCGCAAAACCAAAGAATGAAATCGCGGACAACCTGGTCCACAGGGGACGCGCCATGGGCAACGATCTGCACCAGGATAAAAGAAATTATGCACGCAAGCAGCAGTGAGATTGGACCAAATACCTGCTTGGCGCGTGAGCGGAGATGTTTAAAACAAAAACAAGCCAAAACAACCATTATGGCAGCAGCGAGGAGCGGCACCTCAACGCCTAAAAAAGGTGCCAGGATTGAATACGCGATGCTAAAGTAGAAGGCATACTCGATTTTCCAGGAGGGGATCCAGCCGGCAGTTTGT
>Ga0209751_10005124_pt1 | contig 12416 bp, 10 predicted proteins | sample RifCSP13_1_FD_184019 | JGI IMG/M metagenome (GOLD analysis project Ga0209751, IMG submission 184019) | Soil microbial communities from Rifle, Colorado - Rifle CSP2_sed 13_1 (SPAdes) (version 2) | ecosystem: Environmental > Terrestrial > Deep subsurface > Rock core/Sediment | place: Rifle... | reverse complement strand
GAAAATCTGCCTTACCGCTATGGAGGTTTTTGGAGGTAGTGGAGTGATGCGAGAAATGCCGGTTCAGAAATACGTTCGGGATGCCATGGTCCTCCAGCATTTGGAGGACACGCAACAGATCTCCCGGATCAAGATCGGCCAGGTGCTGGAATCCCGGATCAAAGAGGGAAGGCTCTCCAGGTAAAGCAGATTTTCTTTATCTTTTCCCGCCACTCTTGTCTGCCCGACGCCTGTCTTGGGAGGAAGCACGTGAATCGATAAACCCGCAAACGCCATAGCAGAGGGCCCGCAGTGCGAATTCGAACCAGGCTAAAATCCTTTTTCCCTCGCCTCCTAAGACCTGAAATGGTGCTTTTTGCGATAGGCATATCGGTCTCTGTCCTGATATGTGGCCTGATTGCTGTGGTCATCTGGGCGACCTTTTTGAAGGGTCTGCCCGGGGTGGATGCCCACTTTTCCCTGGTCAACTACGCCGAGGTTCTTTTCGACCCGATCACCTGGGGGGCGGGGCTCAACACGCTCTTACTTGGCGTGTGGACGGTGCTGGTCAACCTTTTCTTCGCGGTTCCGATGGCCTGGTTGATTCACCGCACCAATACCCCGTTTAAGAATTTCTTCCTTACCCTGATGTTCCTTCACATCCTCTTGCCGGGGTTTCTCAAGGTCATGGGCTGGATCATGTTGGCGAGCCCTGAAATCGGCCTCGTCAATCAGTTGCTCAGAACTTTCATCCCGGTCGAGACGGGACCTTTGAGCATCTATAACGTGTTCTCCATGGGCTTCCTTCAGGGCTTGATCCTGACCCCGACGATGTTTTTCATGATATCCGGACCGCTCCTGGCGGTTGACCCGTCTTTTGAGGAGTGTGCCGAGGTGGTTGGTGCCACAAGGCTCCGAAGCCTTCGCTTCGTCACTTTCCCTCTGGTGAAGCCCGCCATAGTTTCCGCGATCATCTACAATTTCATGACGGCAGTCTCCATGTACGAGGTGGCAGCCCTGCTGGGAGGGGCTCATAACATCCATGTCTTCAGTACCCTCATGTTTTACTCCTTCAGCAGAGACATAGGGCTTCCCCAGTACGGAATCGCAGGAGTCTACGGCGTGATCCTTCTGATACCGACGCTGATCGCTTTGAAGGTTTATCAAAGCATGCTTCAGTCCGGCTACCGTTACGCCACCGTCACCGGAAAAGGTTATAAGCAAAAGCTCATAGACCTCGGGCGGTGGAAGTGGGCGGGAGCGGGCTTTATCGGGGTGTATTTCCTGTTGGATATTTTTTTGCCCTTTTTGGCGGTGGCGTGGAGTTCTCTCATACCCCGCCTCCGCCTACCCACCAGAGCGGCCCTGGCAACCGTAACCGCAGATGGTTACCGTTCCGCGGCCGTTCTGATATCCGAAGGAGGAGTTTTTGTAAATACCCTCGAACTCGTCGCCTCCGTGGGCATAGCCGTCATGTTGATAAGCCTGGCCATCTCCTGGATCGGTTGTCGAAGCGATTTGCCCGGAAGGTACGCGATCGATACGATTTCCATGTTGCCCCACGCGGTGCCGACGGTAGCCTTTGCGTTCGCTGTCACCTTCGTAGGGCTGTTGCTAGTCCGCAGAATACCTTTCTACGGCAGCCTTGCCTCTATCATCCTCGCCCACACCATGGCCTATACCGCCTTCGGTACCAGATCCATCAATGCATCTCTAGTTCAAATTCATCGAGATCTGGAGGAGGCCGTGCAAGTATGCGGGGGCTCCCGAGTCGTGGCGCTGAGAAAGGTCCTTGTCCCCCTGCTGATTCCAACTTTGTTCTTTACTACGATCTGGGTGACGCTTCTCTCCTATCGCGAGGTAACGATGGCGTTGTTTCTTCAGACCCCCAAAAACATCATTTTAGCGACCACGATATGGAGCCGGTGGCTGAGCGGCGATTCGATCACCGCGGCGGCCCTCGGAGTGATCATGACAATTTCTATGGGGGTTGTCATCAGTATAGCGTTGCGGCTCTTTCCCAGCATTTTCATCGGCCGAATGGGGACACGTTGATTGATTTTATCATAAGGAGGGGAAAATGGAATCAAAGAAATATGGCGTGACGGCTCTGCTCTTAGGAGCGGGCATTTTCTTTTTGACCTGCGCCACGCAGGTTAAGGCCGCTGACGGAGACGCCCTATCTCGGGTTGTCGAAGGCGCGAAGAAGGAGGGCACAGTCAATCTGCAGATCTCGCCCAGCAGTCATACGGTAAAATCCATGAAGCGCCTGAGCCGGGAGATCAATAAAAAATACGGGGTAGACCTGGATATTCAATTCGCCCCCACCGTGCGGATGGCGGTCGATTTGTCAAAGGCGCTCATGGAACACAAACTCGGGGCTCGTCCTACCTATGACCTCATGTCTTTGAGTGTTCCCAATATCGTGCGGGGCATCGAGGCCGGTATTTACGAAAAGGTCGACTGGCAAGCTCTACTCGACAAAGCGACCCCACCGGAAATTATCCTCGGAAAGCCCGGAACCCGATACTATGGCTATGGCCTCATCAGCTACACGGCGCATAGAGGCTTGATGTACAATCCCAAGAGAATTCCCTCCGACAGAGCCCCCAAGACCCTGGCGGAACTCGCCGATCCCAGGTGGAAGGGGAAAATAGGGGTCCACAATTACCCCAGGGTTTGGGCCGAGGTTGCCTTCATCCAGGGCAAGGAGAAGACCTTCGCCGAACTTCGAGCGATCGCGAAGAACAGGCCCATACAGGGGAGCTACGAGGATCAGCAAAAACGTTATCTCCTCGAGGAAATCTGGCTGGCCCACTCAGGCAGTCAGTACTTCCAAGAAGCGAAGATGAAGGGCATGCCGGCGGAGTGGCAGAGCCTGGAACTTTCCGACATAGCGGATTACGTCGTAGCGGTTCGAACAGGGGCCCAGCATCCCAACGCCGCGAGACTGGTCGCCCTGTATCTTGCCAGCCCGGAGGGGTCCAAACTTCACCTGGAGGAGGCTGGCGCCGGGAATCTTCATTATCCAGGGAATTATGAGAACAGCATTGCGGTGCAAGATAAGAGGCAGGGAATTCCCGTAGCCACGTGGGACTATGCGGGACGCATGGAATTCGTTCTGTCCAAGCAGGCCGATCAGTGGGAGAAGGAGATAGAGCGAATTTTCAAGACGGGAGAATAGTAAGAGGCGTGCTGCGCGTAGAAAATTTAACAAAATCCTTTCTCATGTCGGACGGAACGGTGGCGGCAGTCCGGGGAGTCAGTTTTGAAATCCCCGAAGGCGCCTTCTTGACCTTGCTTGGCCCGTCTGGCTGCGGGAAGACGACTACGCTGCGGTGCGTGGCGGGGTTGGAAGCTCCGGACAGTGGGGAAATACACATCGGGGAACGGCTGGTTTTTTCGGGTAGTCAGGGGGTGGCAGTTCCGGCGTACAAGCGCGGCGTCGGTATGGTATTCCAGTCTTACGCCATCTGGCCTCACATGACGGTCTTCGAAAACGTCGCCTTCCCGCTGGTACATGGCGGATTCCGGGTACCAAGGTCGCAAGTCAAAGAGAGGGTGAGAAAGGCACTGGAACTTATAGGTCTGGCGGAACTGGGGAGTAGACCGGCGCCTTTGCTGAGCGGGGGGCAGCAGCAACGCGTGTCCCTGGCGCGGGCATTGGTCTACGAACCGAGGCTTCTGCTCTTAGATGAACCCCTTAGCAATCTCGACGCAAAGTTACGTGAAGAGATGCGCTTGGAGTTACGGGAGCTCATTGACAGACTTAAGATTTCCACGCTCTACGTGACTCATGACCAGGAGGAGGCCCTTGTCCTTTCAGACCGCATTGCCGTGATGCGTGACGGTCAGATTTTGCAGGAAGGCAGTCCGCGCGAAATTTACCTTGATCCGCTCAACCCTTTTGTTGCCAGTTTTGTCGGCAAAGCAAACTTCGTTGATGGCTCGGTGGAGGGACAGAAAGACGAGCGCGGAGGTATCGCGATACGGACATCTCTGGGCCAACTCATCTGCGCTCCCCGCCTGGATCTGACCATCGGGGAGCAGGTCTCTGTCGTCTTCCGCCCTGAAGATGTTCATGTCCGAACCGATTCCAGTGGGCATGACAGGAACACGTTTCCCGGTGTAGTCGAGCGCGTGATTTTTGTCGGAAATAAGATTCTGTGTGAGATTCGGGTGGGCAGCGTTCTGGTACAGAGCGAGATCAATGCCCGCTTTAAGCTCCAGCAGGGGGGCAAAGTAACTGTGGAAATCTCGCCGGAATGTATCGGGGTTATACGGCATAAACAGTGAGGTGGTAAGCGATGGCTAGAATCGGTGTCATCCCTGGGGACGGTATTGCGAACGAGGTCATCCCAGAGGCCGTAAAGGTCCTGCGGGCCGTCGACGACCTTTTCCAAATAAAGCTGGAGTTCGAGTTCTTCGACTTTGGCGCCGAGCGGTATTTGCGGACAGGCCAGGCCGTTCCCGACGATATCGACCGCTTCTTCGTCGAACTGCCCAGTCGTTTTGACTGTGTCCTGTTCGGTGCGGGAGTTCCGCTTGACTGAGGAACTGAAGCTGTGGTAGCGGCTGGCCCGGTACTTTGTAGCGACTGGTCCAGTGAACCGCTATGCATCTATACTTATTCTTATATCTTGGAAAAACGGCGGTGACTTTTCCTTTTTTTAGAGAAAACCGGCAGCATATGAACATCTAGACGTGCATGTCTTAAAACATGCGAAGTCGACTAAATGCCCAATACTTGGGTGGCTGATGAGATTCACTGCCCATGGCATAAGAATTGCTGACTGTTGTTTGGTTTTGGGTTGCGGAGGAAAAAATTCTGAGGCAAGGGCCGTTGAACTTGACAGGAGGTGAGCTGTGAAACGGTGGCGATTCCTCACGGCCAGTATCTTAGCGCTGCTTGTCCTGACGCCATCGAGCCGCATGGTGTCGGCCGCCGCTATAGACGAACTCGTGGCAGCGGCGAAGAAAGAGGGGACTCTCGACTGGTACGCGCCGTCCAATTTGACCCCCCCGGGAGCTCAGGCGCTGGCTGAGGCGTTCAACAAAAAGTACAATCTCAACATTAGACTGAATTATAACCCTGGAGAATCCTTCACCAGAGATGTGGGCAAGGTCGTTGGCCATGCCGCCGCTGGTGTACCACCCGAATGGGACCTTATGGTGGTCCATGACGCCGCCCATGCCACGTTGTGGCTCAGGAAGCTTCACAAGCCGCTCGACTACAGAAAACTGGGGATCAATCCGGAAGTGCTCCACTACGACAATGGCACGATCTCCTTTGGGAACCAGTTTGCTCTGCCTGCTTATAACAAAAAGGTGTTGCCTGCCAAAGATGTGCCGAAGAGCTGGGAGGACCTTCTGGATCCCAAGTGGAAGGGAGGAAAGCTGGGCATGTCTACGGCAACCCACCACCTTGCCCGGCTCGCGACTGCGTGGGGTGAGGAGAAAACCACTAAATTCGTGCAAGGCCTGGCCAAGCAGGAGCCGATCCTGGGAACGCTTGGGGCGTTAACCACCCGGCTACAAATCGGCGAGATCCTTGTTGCCATCACGCTCATTGATGCCTTCGTCCGCAGAGGCAGCGAGAAGGGCGCGGCCGTCGTCTTCGCTGAGGGAGTCGAGCCAGTGATCTCGCCTTCCTATTTGGCCGGAGCGCTTAAAGGCGCTAACCATCCCAATGCAGCGCACCTCTTCGCTGTTTTCCTCACGACTCCGGAGGCGCAGCAGATCTGGGAGAAGTTCCCCGGGGAGAGCTCTGCCTTTGTTTCTGGGACAAGGGCTTACGAGTACGCAAAGGGCAAGAAGGTGGTGTACATGACACAAGAGCATGCTCAGATCGTGGACAGGCTCACGAGGGAGTACGGTAAGATCCTTGGCTTCAGTAAATAACCAGGGAGCATGATCGGTTCCAAAGATCACACAGCCCCAATCCGTTTCCAGACATATCCGTGGCGCTACTTTTTTCACAGATAGCAAGTGAGGCTGATAGAGAGGAGGAGCGATGGGCGTAAGGATGATTCTGTGCGCCAAGCAAGTGCTTGATCCCGAGACGCCTTTGTCTGCTTTCAAGGTTGACCGCGAAACCAAGCGGGCGGTTCCTCCGCCCGGCGCGGACCCCGTGGTCAATGGCTTTGACGAAAACGCCATGGAGGCCGCCCTACAGATCAAAGAGTCCGCGGGCGGCACGATCACCGTTATCTCCATGGGACGGTCGTTCGTCACGGACGTCATCACAAAGCCCCTGGCCATGGGTGCGGACGATCTGGTCCTTCTGCAAGACGACGCCTTTGACACTACTGACTCCTTTGTGGTTGCGAGTGTCCTGGCAGCGGCTATCGGCAAGATCGGCGCTTTCGACCTTGTCCTCTGCGGGCGGCAGGCCTCGGACTGGGACAACGCGCAGGTGCCTTTGGGACTGGCAGAACTCCTCGGCATACCTTGTCTAAACCTTGCCAAGAAAGTTGAGGTGGTTAACGGATGCGCGCGGATCGAAAGGATCACGACGGACGGACATGACGTGTTAGAGGCGCCGTTGCCGGCGTTGATCACAGTGACGAATGAGCTCGGCGAGCCGCGCATTCCCACGATCAAAGGGCTTATGGATGCGGCAAGAAAGAAGCCCACGGTGTGGGGCATCGGCGATCTGGGGTTAGCTCTTTCCAGCTTGGCCAAGACGGAGGTGGTGGATCTTTTTATTCCGGCGCGGGAAAAGCGGTGCGAGCTGATCTCTGGCGAGGATGACGCCGACGCCGGGCGGAAGCTCGCCCTGAAGTTGAGGGAAGCAAAGATCATTTAAAGGGTGGTGCTACTATGGCGGACGAAACGGGTGTGCTGGTTGTCGGGGAGATCCGAGACGGGCGCCTGGACCCGACAACCAGGGAACTGCTGAACGTTGGCGGTACGTTAGCCAAGAGTCTCGGACAATCCCTCCAGGCGGTCCTGCTCGGGTCCGACCTGGCAAACGCTGGCGCGGAGGCTATCGCTTGCGGAGCCGCCCGGGTTCTCCTCGCCGAGCACCCGCTTCTCGGGGAGGGTCATCTCGACGCGCGTGTTACGGCGCTTCAGCAGGTGTGCCAGCAAGCGAAGCCTGCCATCGTCCTCATTGCACGAAATGAAGTCGGCAGAGAGCTGGGGCCTCGGTTGGCGTTTCGATTGGGCGTCGGCTTGGCTCAGGACGCCGTGGCCTTGAGCGTTGACGGTGGCAGCAAACGGTTACTGGCCACGCGCCCGGTCTATGGAGGGAACGCCATGGCGGTTGTGACCATGGTGTGCAAGCCGCAAATCGCCACGGTCCGCCCAAAGGCATTCGCAGCCGCGGAAAAAAATGAAGCTCTTCAAGGAGAGGTGGTCCGGGTCCCGGTCGAGATTCCGGCTTCCGTGGTGAAGACACGGGTGGTTCAGAAGGTCGTGGAGCAAAGGGCCGGGGTCAATCTGGAAGGAGCGCGGGTGGTGGTGGCGGGGGGCCGTGGGTTGGGTGGACCTGAGCCTTTCAAGGAACTCGAAGGACTTGCCCAACTGTTGGGCGGCGCGGTCGGCGCATCGCGTCCGGCGTGCGACGCCGGCTGGATTGACCACAGTTACCAGGTTGGTCTTACCGGGAAAATCATCACTCCAGACCTCTACATCGCCGTGGGTATCTCAGGAGCGAGCCAGCACATATCCGGCTGTTCCGGAGCCAAGGTGATCGTAGCCATCAACAACGACCCGGAGGCGAATATTTTCAAGGAGGCGCGCTACGGGGCGGCCGGGGATTGGAAAAAAATTCTGCCCGCGTTCACCGAGGCAGTGCGGGAGTTGCTGAAGTAGCTGCGGCCATCCGGTGTCGACTTCCCGTAGAGACGCGTAGGGACTATCAGCCTAGATTGGAGAGGAGACAGCAATGATTGATTTCGATTTGACCGATGAGCAGAAAGCCCTGCAGAAAATGGCCAGGGACTTTGCCGAGAAAGAGATCCGGCCCATCGCTGAGAAACTGGACCGCTCGGAGAACCTGTTGAAAGACTTTCCATGGGACATGGTCAAGAAAGCGTCGAGGCTGGGACTTCGCACCATCGGCCTGCCGAAAGAGTATGGAGGGCCGGAATTCGATTTGCGCACCTGGCTCGTACTGATCGAGGAACTCTCGTACCCCGATGTTTCCTGTGCCAAGATTTTAACCCAGTGCTGGAAAGGCGCGCGCCGGATCGGCCAGCAGGCAACCAAGGAGCAAAAGGACCGGTTCCTTCCTGCCTTCCGAGACGACGATACGTACCTGCTGGGAGGGGCGCGGACCGAGCCCGGCTCCGGCTCCGACAACCACTTACCGTACGAAGCCCCCGATGCTGGAGTCAAGCTCACGGCCAAGCGCGAGGGGAACACCTACGTCCTCAACGGTCGCAAGCATTTCATCTCCAACAGTCCCGTGGCCAAGCTCTTGATGGTGACCGCGCGGACAGACATGACCAAGGGCGGTGACGCAGGGTGCAGCAACTTTTTAGTTCCGACGGACACGCCGGGCTTCAAGGTGGCCTCCGTCCACGACAAGGTGGGCTTTCGCATCTACCTTCAGGGAGAGCTCGACTTCGACAACGTAAAGGTGCCGGTGGAAAACCTGTTGGGAGGCAAGGAAGGGAGGTCTGGTGCGGAGGGAGTTGCGAGCAAAGTCGAGCTGGCCGGCCATGCGATGGCTCTGAGCCGCGCTGCGCTTGACGCGGCTATAAAGTACGCGAACGAGAGGATCCAGGGAGGCCGGCCGATCATCCAGCATCAAGCTGTGGCCATGATGATTGCCGAGATGTACCAGACCCTTCAAGCTGGCAGAACCATGCTCTGGCGGCTGGCCTGGATGGGGGATACGGGTCAGGTTGATCCTGCCTTCATGCATTCAACCAAGGTCTTTTGCACGGAGGCTGCGCTCAAGATTTGCCTTACAGCGATGGAGGTTTTTGGTGGTAGCGGGGTGATGCGGGAACTGCCGGCTCAGAAGTTTGTCCGTGACGCGATGGTATTTCAGCACATGGATGGCACCCAGCAGGTCAATCGCATCAAGATCGGGAGGATTCTGGAACACCGAAGCAAGGAGGGAAGGCTCTCCAGATAGAGCGGGTGAGGAGCCAAGTGAGCGCTATGGGAGCTAGCAGCGATAAGGACCTGATGGCCAGAAGCGAGTGTTGGAATGTTCGGCTGGTGGCGCACCATGACCTCAACGGTCATGGCGATGGCATGCAGCTCTTAAAAGTAGGCCGGTACGTGTACATCGCCCATCTGGGAACTTCCCCCATGGCGCTCACCATCGTGGATGCCGCGGATCCGGAAGCTCCGCGTGTGGTGCGCCAGATGCCCCATCCCCCCAACACACATGCTCACAAGGTGCAGATTGCCGGGGACGTGCTGATCCAGAACCAGGAGCTGCCCTACTTTGGCAAGAGGGAACCCGATGCGCGGAACGAGGCCGGGATCCGCGTCTATGAGATTTCCGATCCCACCAATCCCAAGGAGACCGGCTATCTGCGAGTGCCTGGAAAGGGCGTTCATCGCATGTGGTTCAGCGATGGCAAATACGCGCACGTGTCATCTTCGATGACCGGCTTTAAAGACCGCGTCTATCTGATTGCGGATCTTTCCGACCCGGCAAACCCGTGCCAGGCGGGGCTTTGGTGGATTCCTGGGACTCGAGAAGGGGAAGAGGAAGCCCCGGGCTGGGCCCCCTTTCCGGGAGAACATTTTTACGTTCATGGGATCATCCCCCATCAGAACCGCGCGTATGTGGCCATGGTGGATGCCGGGATGGCGATCCTCGATATTTCCGAAATCGGCGCGCCAAAGCTCATCAGCCGCCTCGACTGGGGGCCGCCCTACGGCGGGTATACGCACACGACTTTGCCCCTTCCTGGGAGGAAACTCGTGGTGGCGACCGATGAGTCGGTGAAAAACGAATGTCAGGAGGGGGAGAAACGGGTCTGGGTCATCGACATACGCGAGGAGAGAAATCCTGTAACGATCAGCACGTTTCCTGTGCCCCAGGGAGATTTCTGCAAGCGGGGTTTGCGCTTCGGACCGCATAACGTCCACGAGAACCGGCCCGGCTCGTTCCACAGCGAAAACCTCATCTTCGTTACCTATTATAACGCCGGGTTGCGGATTGTGGACCTGAGAAATCCGTATCGTCCCGAGGAGGTCGGCTTCTTCATTCCGCCGCCTCCCGAAGGCCAGCAAGCCCCCATGTTCAACGATCTTTTCGTCGACAGCGACGGGCTGATTTACGTCACCGATCGGATCAAGGGGGGACTCTACATCCTCGAGTACACGGGGCCGAAGATTGCGTAGCCATATCCCGCACGCGCTCGGCGGTTCCTCGTCTTTACCAGGAGGCAGGTCATGAAACGACTGGGATCCTTTGTCGCGAGTATTTCGGTTCTGTTGGGTCTGGTCATAGGGGCTCATCCGGCTCCGGCGGCCCCCATAGACGAACTGCTCGCCGCGGCCAAGAAAGAAAATGTCTTGGAACTCCTTGCGCCTTCCTCCTTGACGCCCCTGGGCGCGCAAGCGCTTGGTGAGGCGTTCAATCAAAAATATGGCCTGAATACCCGCGTGAACTTCCACGCTTCAAGCAACATGGTCGGCGATATCGGGAAAGTGGTCGGCTTTGCGGCCGCGGGGGTCACTCCCGAGTGGGACCTTATGCTTGTGACCGACTCCCATCACGGCACTCTCTGGCTCAGAAAGCTCCACACGCCGTACAACTACAAATCTCTGGGCATCGACGCGAGAGCGATTCACTACGACAGCAGCGCCATCTCGTTTGCCCACCAGATCGTTCTGCCTGCCTATAAGAAGGGGACCCTGTCGGCGCAGGATATCCCGAAAAGGTGGGAGGACCTTCTGGGCCCCAAGTGGAAAGGGGGGAAGTTGGGTATGTCCACGGCGACACACCACTTGGCCCGCCTCGCAGCCGGACCATGGGGTGAGAAAAAAACCACGGAGTTTGTAAAGGCATTGGCCACGCAGCAGCTTTTTCTAGGGACGCTCGCGGAGCTTTCCACCCGCCTCCAGTTGGGTGAGATCCTGATCGCGGTCACGTTCATCGACCAATTCATCTACACTGCACAAATCAAGGGGGTGCCGCTGACCCTTGCTGACGGGGTCGAGCCGGTGGTTGCCCCGGCATGGCACGCCGGGGTGCTGCGGAACGCTCCACATCCCAGCGCAGCTCACCTTTTCACTTTCTTTCTTACCGCGCCCGAGGGTCAGAAGGTTTGGGAAAAGTTCACTGGCGGGACCTCTGCATTTGTCCCTGGAACCAAGACCTCCGAATACATGAAAGGGAAACAGGCGGTATACATGACCCAAGACCAGGCCAAGACGATCGATAGACTCACCGGGGAATACGGGAAGATCCTGGGGTTTACGAAGTAGCCACGGACAAACATTAACCGAACCGCGCGCGAGAGGGGGATCTATGAAAGGATTCGGATTCTTCGTAGCCAGCGTCTTAGTCCTGTCCGTCCTAACGGGATGGACCCACCGGGCTGCGGCAGCTCCCATGGACGAGCTGGTGGCAGCGGCGAAGAAGGAAGGGATCATCGATTTTTACGCCCCATCCACCCTGTCTCCACAAGGCGCTCAGGCTCTGGGAGAGGCCTTCAATAAAAAGTACGGGCTCAGCGTCAGGTTGAACTATCACCCTTCCGGGGGCATGACCGGGGACGTGGGGAGGATAGCGGGCCTTGCGGCGGCTGGCCAGCCTCCGGATTGGGACTTGATGGTGGTTCATGACGCCGGCCATTCTACATTGTGGCTCAGGAAACTTCACAAGCCGTTCGACTACAGAAAACTAGGTATCGACCCGCGAGTGATCAATTTCGACAGCGGCACGGTCATAGTCGCGAACCAGTTCGCTCTCCCGGCCTATAACAGCAAAACCCTGCCTCCGCAGGACGTGCCCAAAAAATGGGAGGATCTTTTGGATCCCAAGTGGAAGGGGGGCAAGCTGGGCATGAGTACGGCGACGCACCATCTCGCCCGGCTGGCGACCGCCTGGGGCGAGGAGAAAACCACGGAGTACGTGAAGGCTTTAGCCGGGCAGAAACCTTCGCTTGGGAGGCTGGCGGAGATTTACACCCGTCTCCTGTTAGGGGAGATCCAGATCGCTATTACACAACTGGACGAATTCATTCACCGTGCCAAAGCGACCGGCGCGCCGATCGTCTTTGCGGAAGAGGTTCAACCGGTAATTTCGCCCACGGTAAACGCGGGCGTGCTCAAGGGTGCCCGCCACCCGAATGCCGGCCACCTGTTTGCCGTCTTCCTCACGACCCACGAGGCGCAGGAGATTTGGGAGAAGCACCAAGGCCAGACTTCCGCGTTTGTTGTTGGGACACCCGCTTACAAGTACGCCCAGGGAAGGAAGGTCCTATTCATGGCGCAAGACCAGGCCGAGATGGTAG
>Ga0209751_10005123_pt1 | contig 12417 bp, 8 predicted proteins | sample RifCSP13_1_FD_184019 | JGI IMG/M metagenome (GOLD analysis project Ga0209751, IMG submission 184019) | Soil microbial communities from Rifle, Colorado - Rifle CSP2_sed 13_1 (SPAdes) (version 2) | ecosystem: Environmental > Terrestrial > Deep subsurface > Rock core/Sediment | place: Rifle... | reverse complement strand
TATCACGACATCATCTCCAATGACGCTAACACCGAGGATCCAAGTGGGGTGCAACTTTGATGACTTCACGTTGACGTGCCTACCTATAATGCTGTCTTGAATTGTTGTTCCATCTCCGATCAAGACTCGATCCAGAATTGCAGATCTTTCTATTATGGCATTGCCCCCTATGATGCAAAAGTTATCAACACAGGAGTCTCTGATAATAGTCCCCTCTCCTATCTGGCAGTGCCTTCCTATAAGGACGGAGCCCTCAAGCTTTATCTTACCCTCCCTAACTTTTCTGATGATTTTATCCTTTCTCCATAACGATTCTGAACTTTGACCCTGAATCCAGGCGTTGCCTACATTTGGAATTATGAAAGGAGGCTCACCATAATAGAAGAACTTTCTAGATGTGGAGGAAGTTCTCCTGAACATAAGGGGTTCCCCAACATAAGATAAGTTCGATCCGCTTTTTAGAATCCTGATCATAGTATCTAGGTAGCTCTTGGGCGTTCCCACATCATACCAAACTCCTTCCAGAAGATAGCCATAAACAGGATATCCTTCCTGAACCAGAAACGGTATGAAATCCATTCCGAAATCTAGGCGCTTATTTTCGTGAATCATTCTTTGAACCTGTGGATGGTTAAAAAGCTCTCTAACCTTGGGGGACAGAACGTACATCCCTGTGTTAGCCAATCTAGACGGAGCTTCCTCTTTCTTAGGTTTCTCTACAAACCCCTTGATTCGATTGTCGCTACTAATGTCAGCTACGCCATACCTTTCAACATCGTCCACATAAGTAAGGACAATCGTCATGACAGCGTTTTTCTCCTCATGAAAGGTTAAGAGGTTTGATAATTCCATTTCAAATGGGTTATCACCCTGAACCACCATTACGTGGCTGTTGATGTCATAATATTCCATGTTGATTCTGATTGAATCCGCGCTGCCAACATCGTCTATGTGAGGTTGATACTTGATATGAACGCGCGGTGAAATACCATATCGAGCAGAAAATCCAATACCATCCTCGAAGTAAGCAAAGAGACCTCTATAATTGTAGTAACCCATTATGCCAAAAATGAAGTTTTTTACACCTTGAAGTCCAAGCTCAGCCATCGCGTACTCAACTAGGGGCCTGTTAAGTATGCGAATAACTGCTTTGGAAGTCTCTGCAGTAAGAGGTTTCATTCGCTTGGCTTCGCCTCCAACCGGGATGATAACCCATAGATTCGCAGGGTCCACTTTGCTCACCAAAATGGTCCGTATGCCAATGTTTATACTTTGGCAAGAGAGAAGAAATTCTGAAGATAGTTAGGAAAGCTTAAAACTGATCTAGATAGAAAGAATAAGGCATCGTATTCTTTTTTAATAATGAGTGAATGGGGTGGTAAGCGTGTTTGCAGCTAGTGTCACCGGAAAGGAGGTCGGGCGAACTGTTAACTTTGAAGAGCACGATCCGGCTAGTATCTTAGGCCCGCACATGATCAATATGGCGGGGAAGCAGGTTCTTGCAATTCGTGCTTTTTTGCCCCGAGCCGCTAAGGCATGGGTCTATTTACCTGCCCAAGACAGAAAGATGGAAATGACGCGTATACATTCGGCAGGATTTTTTGAGGCTCAGCTTACGGATCAAAAGATACCTATCTCTTACCGCGTAGTCTTCGCAGATGGTTCAGGTTATGTCGAAGAGAGAGAAGACCCGTATTCTTATGCTTCTGCATTAAGTGACTTCGATCTATATCTTATAGGGGAAGGAACACATTTGAGAAGCTACGAAAAGCTAGGAGCAAATCTAGTCAATCGTGATGGTGTGGAGGGAGTTCAATTTGCAGTCTGGGCCCCTAACGCAAGAAGTGTCTGCGTGGTTGGAAATTTCAATCATTGGAAAATAGGTGCACATCCAATGATTGTCCGTGGCACCTCTGGTATTTGGGAGCTCTTCCTGCCTAGAGTTGGCGAAGGAGAAGTTTACAAGTTTGGAATCAAATCAAGCTCTCTAGGTGAGATCTTCTTAAAGACTGACCCGTATGCTTTCCAGACGGAATTAAGGCCGCATACGGGAGCGGTTGTATGTAAATTAAATTCGTACAAATGGGGCGATGATGAATGGATGGTCCGCAGAGGCAAAGAGACTCTGTTTGACAAACCAATTTCGATTTATGAAGTCCATCTAGGATCTTGGAAGAGGAAATTGGCAAATAATCCGAATGAATTTCTGAGTTACCGTGAGCTAGCGGATGAGCTCATCCGCTATGTAAAAGAAATGGGTTTTACTCACATAGAACTTATGCCTGTAATGGAACATCCGCTTGACGATTCTTGGGGGTACCAAGTTGTAAACTACTTTGCTCCCACCTCGCGCTACGGTAGACCACAGGATCTCATGTATTTGATTGATAAATGCCACCAGAACGGAATTGGTGTCATTTTGGACTGGGTGCCTGCACATTTTCCAAAGGATGAATACGGGCTTGCTGATTTTGATGGCACCCCGCTTTACAACCATGCAGATCCAAGGATCGGAGAGCATCGGGAGTGGGGTACATTGGCCTTTAACTATTCGCGAAACGAAGTACGGGCCTTCCTGGTTTCGAATGCTCTGTTCTGGCTAGAGAAGTATCATGTTGATGGACTTCGGATAGACGCTGTTGCATCAATGTTGTATCTTGACTATGGAAGGAGAGATGGAGAGTGGATACCAAATAAGAATGGAGGCAAGGAGAACCTGGAAGCAATAAAATTTCTAAAATACCTCAACGACACCGTTCACTCACAATATCCGAATGTGCTTGTCATAGCGGAAGAATCTACTGCTTGGCCTGGAGTCTCTCGACCTACCAAGGCTGGAGGGCTAGGGTTCGATCTTAAATGGAATATGGGATGGATGCATGATACACTGGAATACTTTTCAAAAGATCCAGTTTACAGAAAGCATCATCATAGCGAACTGACCTTTAGCATGATGTACGCTTACACCGAGAACTTTATTCTGGTTTTTTCCCATGACGAAGTTGTTTATGGCAAAAGGTCGATACTGAACAAAATGCCAGGGGACTATTGGCAGAAGTTTGCCAACTTAAGGCTCTGCTATGGCTATATGTTCGCTCATCCTGGGAAGAAGCTCCTATTCATGGGCAATGATTTTGGACAATGGGACGAGTGGAACTTCAGGCAGAGTCTGGATTGGCATTTATTAGAGCAACCAATGCACAGGCAGCTTCAGGAGTACCTTAAGCATGTAAACCAGCTTCATAGGCAGTATACCGCATTGCACCAGTTTGATTTTTCCTATGAAGGTTTTGAGTGGATAGACTTTAGTGATTGGGAGCAGAGCGTTATTTGTTTCTTAAGAAAAGGGAGAAAAAGCGAAGATTTGCTTCTTGTCGTTTGCAACTTTACACCGGTGCTAAGAATAAATTACAGGGTGGGTGTCCCAAGAGGTGGTATTTGGACAGAAATTCTAAATAGCGATGCAAAGGAGTACGGAGGAAGTGGTGTAAGGAATTTAGGCAAAATTCGAACCGAACCAATCCCATTCCACGGTCGCAATAATTCGATCTCGTTGACTCTTCCACCCTTAGGCGTAATTTTTCTGGCAAACGAGTAAGTACAATGAATTAGGAGCAGTACAAGGTTGATGGATAGATTCATCTGCATTCACGCGCATTTTTACCAGCCCTCCAGAGAGAACCCTTGGCTCGAAGAGGTCGAATTTCAGGAAAGCGCACAACCTTACCATGATTGGAATCAGAGAATAACTGCTGAGTGCTATGCCCCAAATCTTGCTGCTCCATTGTCTGACTCGGAAGGTAGGATAACAGAGATTGTCTGTAATTACGAAAAAATAAGTTTCGACTTTGGTCCAACGCTTCTTGCTTGGATGGAACTTTGCCAACCTGATTTCTACAAAGGTATTATCGAGGCTGATAAGATGAGTGCCGAAAGATTCTCTGGACATGGCTCAGCTATCGCGCAGATTTACAATCATGTGATAATGCCGCTTACCAATGAAAGGGACAAATATACTCAGGTCAGATGGGGAATAGCAGACTTCAAGAACAGATTCAAACGATACCCTGAAGGCATGTGGCTCTCAGAAACAGCTGTAGACATTGAAACGCTTGAAATTCTTGCAGAACATGACATCAAATTTACTATTTTAGCACCACACCAAGCAGATGCTTTCAGGAGAATCGGGGATGAGAATTGGATGAAGGTTGATGAAGGAAGAATTGATACGCGGAGAGCCTATGTATGTCAGCTTCCTTCAGGCAGGAAACTGAATATCTTCTTCTACGATCCTGACATTTCGCATGGTGTAGCCTTTGGCGCCCTCCTGCATGATGGAGAAACATTTGCCAGAAGACTTGTATCAGCATCTAGTGAGCAAGCTAATGCCTCGGAACTGGTTAATCTTGCGACAGATGGGGAGACTTATGGGCACCATCACAAGTTTGGTGATATGGCTTTGGCATCCTGCATCCGTTTTCTGGAAACTCGGGGTTTGGCTAGCTTAACAAATTATGGACAATTTCTCGAGAAATTTCAACCTACTTACGAAGTCACGATAATCGAAAATACATCTTGGAGCTGTGGGCATGGGATCGACCGATGGAGGAGTGATTGTGGCTGCAATCTAGGAAGACAAGGATGGAACCAAAAATGGCGCCAACCTTTGAGGGAGGCCATGGACTGGCTGACAGATAGACTGGCTCAGATTTATCAAGAAGAATCCTCGAAATATCTTAGGGATCCTTGGACAACAAGGGACGAATACATTCAAGTGATTTTGGACAGGTCGAAGCTAAGGGTCGAGCGATTTCTTGTAAGACATTCGGGTAAAGAATTGTCTACAAACGAGAAGGCTATCATCCTCAAGCTTCTTGAAATGCAGCGACATTCGTTGCTAATGCATGCTAGCTGCGGGTGGTTCTTCGACGACATATCAGGAATCGAGCCGATCCAAATTATGCGACATGCGGCAAGGGCGATGCAGATTGCTGTAGAAGTGTCCGGAATAGATCTGGAGCGAGAATACAAACAAATTCTTGCCAAAGCCACAAGCAATGTTTCAGAATTTCAGAACGGGGCAAAGATATTTGATGAGTTCGTAAAGACGGCCAGCGTTTCTCTACTAAAGATTGGCATCCATTACGCTATCTCCTCCATCTTTGATGGATCTTCGACAAAACCTTCCAGAATATACAGTTACCGCGTTGAAAATGAATTTTATGAAACCTTTCAATTAGGTGGGATTAGGCTAGCCAGAGGAAAGGCAAAGATCTCTTCCGAAATTACGTGGGAGGAGCAACAGGTTACCTTTGTTGTTCTCCGGGAGGGAGATCGTAATGTCCGTGCCGGTGTAAATTTGCTAAGAGAGGACAAATTATTCTTCGCAATGTGTGAAGAGTTCAGATCGGCTCTGCAAAAAGCAAACATATCAGAAATTATCACTCTCATTACAAAGCATTTTGGGAATAACATCTATTCTCTGCGTGACATCTTGAAGGATGGGCAAGCCAAAATGGTAAACAAGAAAGCCCAATGATATTGGTGAAAATCTAAATGCCTAGAAGAAAGAGGTCAAGCGGAGTTCTTCTACATGTGACTTCGTTACCCTCAAAATTTGGTGTTGGCGATCTTGGTCCGCAGGCGTACAATTTTGTGGACCGACTTGCAGATAGTGGTCAGACCTATTGGCAGATATTGCCTCTTACTCCGACAGATGTGCGCTCAGGTAATTCACCTTACGATTCAAACTCTTCGTTCGCGGGAAATTCCCTGCTGGTGAGTCCTGAATTGCTCGCCAAGGAGAGCATGATAGATACAGATTTAGTTGAGAGACTGTCACATCCTAATGCTTCACGCGTCAACTACAGAGCAGCTGCAGCTTTGAAACAGAAATTGATAGAAAAGAGTTACACCAAATTCAAAGGGAATAAGGTGCATATCTTTGAATTTGAGGATTTTTGTTCAGAGAACTCTTACTGGCTGGATGATTATTCGCTCTATAGAGCGATCAGTAGAGAAATTGGAGCTCCATGGTACCTCTGGCCCTCGAGTTTGCGTGACAGGGAAGATCAAGCATTGGAGGATAAGAGGCAAAGTTTTTCCGAGCTGATAGAGTTTGAAAAGTTCACCCAGTTCGTCTTCTTCAAGCAATGGAGCTTATTGCGAGCATATTGCAGGACGAAGGGATTGAAAATTATTGGCGATCTACCTTTCTATGTAAATCATGATAGTGCCGATATCTGGGCTAACTCCAAGATATTCAAACTAGACGCTAATAAGAAGCCAATGTTTGTAGGCGGGGTTCCTCCAGATTATTTCAGTGCTACTGGCCAACTTTGGGGAAACCCTGTTTATGATTGGACGCAACTTTCAACGATGGACTTTGAATTGTTATTCCACCGTATGGAACGCTATCTAAGGCTCTACGATGTTGTACGTTTGGATCATTTTAGGGGCTTTCTTGCCTACTGGGAGGTTCCTGCGCACAATAAGACCGCCGTGAATGGGAAATGGCTAGAAACTCCATCGAAAGAGTTCTTTGATGCTCTGCAAAAACGATTTCCGACTCTGCCATTCATTGCAGAGGATTTGGGTGTTATAACACCAGATGTAAGAGAAGTAATGAATAGGCTCGAGATCCCGGGTATGCAGGTCCTGTTGTTTGCTTTTGGCGGTTCAACAGATAATTACTACCTGCCACATAACTACAGGCAAAATTCAGTTGCCTACACTGGTACGCATGATACAAACACAGCGAAAGGATGGTTCTTAAGTGAAGCAACCCCTTCTGAGAGAAACACGTTATTCAGATACGTAGGCAGGGAATTATCTGAAAAAGATGTTAATTGGGAAATGATCAAACTGGTTATGATGTCATTGTCAGATACGTGTATTATTCCGATGCAAGACATATTGTCACTAGGCGCTGAAGCAAGGATGAATAACCCGGCCAAACCCGAGAACAATTGGGAATGGAAGTTAACCACTAAGCAATTAGCTACTGATAATTTCACCAAACTCGCGGAATTGACAGTGGCATCATCACGGACTTAAGCCGTCATTTGCGGACTATTCGATCTTAGCCCTAAATTCTTGGAATGCTCTCACAGAACTTGCGAATGCTCCTGAAGCTATCGCATTTCTTCGGGTTTCTGCAAGTCTGTTTTTCCTGTATTCATTTAGAATATGCTCTAATTTATCATAGAACTCTTCTTGGGTTCTAAACGCAAAGCTATTGACATTATCTTGGCAGACCTCGAGAAACCCTCCAGACAAGCTACCAAGAACGGGAACTCCAGACGACATGGCCTTCATGTAGCTAGTTCCGCAAGCCTCTTGATCTTCTACTGGAGAATAAATCAGAAAATCAATCCCATTAAGCAGAATTTTATGATTCGTTAAGCCATAATTTTTGATAAAGGTCAATCGCATCGCCCCATCCAAATCTCGCATAATCCTATGATACTCTCTGATCGCGTTTTTGCCCTCAGTATCATCAGGATGAGTTTTCCCTCCTTGAATGTGCTGAAGGCCAAATTTTGCTACCAGACTCTTCAGTCGTTCAATGTCGCTGAACAGGTAAAGCGGTCTCTTATAGGCGGTCTGCCTTCTCAAGAAACCTGAAATTGGACGGTCAATAGAAAGTTCTACCCCAGTTTCTTCTTTGACGTAGTTTATCAAATCCGCCTTGTCTAAATCGTGTGCATCCTGAATCTCCTCTGCAGGAATCTTCTCCGATTGTCTTAGTAATTCCGGCTTAATCCTCCATGATCCTAAATATTTGTCAAAGACCTTCTGTTTCCTCTCTGAGATATGGGACCAATGAACACCATTTGTTAGATAATCAATCGAAATATTAGGAAAATTGTGCCGTGCTATCTCGCCGTGCTGCTTGGATACAGCGAATGTCTTGCCTGCTATGTTAGATGCGAGGTTGCTGAGATTCAACACTCCGTCACTCACAAATCTTTGGAATTCTGCACTTGAAAGAAGCCTGCCCATAGGATCATCTTGCAACCTTTGTCTTGCATATCCGAGGTCGTAAACGTCATGTCCATGAGGAAGCGCAGTATGCGTAACAAAACTCGAATGTGTTTTCACTATCTCTTCACTCTCGAAAGTTCTCAAAAGTTCAATGAGTGTCAGGGCAGCATTGCTTTCATTAATTTTGAAGTGCATCGTGTATAGATCGTAACCCATTTCCCTTAACAGCCTAACGCCGCCTATACCCAAGATCATAGACTTGGCAATCTTATCACCTCTGTAAAGCCTAGCATCCATGCCATCTACTGACAGATACAGGACGGTCTGTAAATCTGTCCCGAAAGGAGAGTATTGATAGCAGAAGACCTCTCTTTCTGTTCGATCTATGTTAACCGTTACCCTTTCTTTTCGACGCTCCATGAGTGACATATCAAAACGCTCGTCTAGGTCTACTTGTTCACTATTTCCATCAATTTCCTGTCTTACGTATCCGTTATGATGAAGAAGGCTTACAGCTACATACGGTTGCTTTAGGTCTCGAGCAGTTAGGAAATTGTCTCCCTCTAACACTCCTAATCCACCGGCATGGGGAGTTGCTATTCCCTTTTTCTCGTCCAATATGAGGCCACACTCCATGCAGAATGATGCTATGGTTTCTTTGTCACCCATTTTTTAGGATTCACTCGGTCAATGTCTAGTTAGTATTAAGCATGATTATCTGAACTTGACTTGATCGGTTGAATTTTCCAGCTTCCTCCACCGTACTCTTTGATAATGCGTTTATAGACGCGTAGGGTGCTTGCGGCAATTGCATCCCATCTAAAAATAGATATGACCCTCTCGTAGGCTAGTTTACGGAGTGAATCTGCGTAACTCTCGTCTTTAAGAACCCTGCAGATTGCCGCTGCCAGTGATCCCGCTGTGGGAGATGCAAAAACAGCGGTTTTGTTATGTTGCAAGATTTCACCTAAGCCGCCAGTCCCAGTGGTAACGATGGCAGTCTTCGCTGCCATAGCTTCAAGAGCTACAATTCCAAAAGGCTCGTAGAGGGAAGGAATCACACAAACATCTACAGAACGAAATAACAGCCTTACCGTTTCAGTGTCAAGGAAACCTGGCATCTGCACTTTATTGGAAATGCCCATCTGGTTGACCCTTTGCGTAAGTTCATCTTTCATGTACCCTTCACCCACTATGATGAATTCTGCATTGACCTTTTGAAGTACCTTAGGAATAGATTCTACTAGGATGCTGACTCCTTTTTCGTGAACTAACCGGCCAACATAAAGTACTATTTTCTTACTATCACGCACAAAACGAGTCCTGAAAGCGTCTTTATCATAAGTGGTTTGAAATGGCCGCGTATTGATGCCATTGGGTATGATATCCATCTTATCTTCTGGCCCGTGCAATGCCTTGTTAACTTCTTGTATCATGTATTTGCTGCAGCAAATTATTCGCCAAGCCTCTTTAACAAGCCAAGCCTCCGTTGAGGCGATCATTCTCTGATAATCGTCATGTATACCCTTTCTTCGCCCATATTCTGTGGAGTGGATAGTCGCCAATAATGGGAGACGAAACAAATGCTTGAGGCCAATAGCGGCATTAGCAACAAGCCAGTCGTGGGCGTGTAGAATGTGGATTTTATCCCTGACGTTTGCCAAAATTTCTGTAGCCTTTATTTGCATGTTAACATTCATCATCGAAGTCCATGTTGCGAAGTCCGGTGTTGGAAACCTGTATGAGTCAACGCGATAAACCCTAACTCCATCGATCACTTCATAATCGGGTGCACCGGGAAAGTCACAAGTTACCACAAAGACCAAAACTCCCTTTCTGGCAAGAGCCCTTGAGAGCTCGTACACGTGCGGAGCTATTCCTCCAATAATTCTAGGTGGAAATTCCCACGAGAACATCATTACTCCAACGGTCAATTAATGATCCTCTTATTGATGGGCTATAACCTGATTGTACGTATCGAGAGTTTCTCCTAACCAGGAAGTTGACTCTGGAATGTAGCGCACTTTTGATGGAGGGACTTGATGAACACTCTCCACTTCAGATTTCAAGAGCTTGGACCTAGTTATGATTTTATCTGATTCGTATGCACCGACCCGCTCGAGTCCTTTTATGCATGTACTAAGAGGAGCAGATGGATCTGAGGATCGCTTGCTCTCCAAACTGTGGAAAGTCAGAACAAACGGTATGCCAAAGGCCCTTTTCAGAGCTGTTGCGGCTGTTACAAACTGCCACTCATGATCATCTATTATATCGAATTTCCTTGATTTGTCATAGTAAATGTCAGCTACAATTCTTTGGATTTCAGAAGTAAGGCTAAGCGCCCATGTCACCACATTTACATGTGGCTTAACGGGATTTGGCACACGATATATTTCTAGGCTGTTAGATACTTTTTCATGTAGATATGGTGCGTCGTGACACGTAATTACACGCACATCATTCTCTTTCGATAATTCTTGTGCGAGCTTCTCAACATAATACGCCATATCGCCCACGATTCTAGGTGGGTATTCCCATGTTAGTATTGCGATGGTAAGACGCATAAGGTCACGCTATGTAAAAGTGGAAGATACCCTGATAATTCCCTTCCCTGTAAGAAAGTAATGTAACAATCCTTGTCTGCCCTTTATGCTCTTAATGTAGCCAGACTCCTCGTGTTTCTCTAGGATCTCCGCTAACTGCTCGCTGGATATCCTTGTCATTTTCTTTAATTCATTGATTGCCTGGCTTCTTCTTTCATCGATAAGGCCCAAATTATGCATTAAAAGCAGAAGTCGATCTGAGGTCGAAAGTTTCCGCAAACTCATAAGATCGGCTGTTGGACACCTATATATTAAATATCATGTCATATTTGTAGCCTGAAAAAGCCGCATATTGTATGACATCCGCGTTTGGCCAAATCATGCTTCGGTAATGGAGGGTTCCATTACGGATTTGTCATTTAGGACTGAAATTCCCGGAAGTTCTTCTCCTCCAATATACGCCAGCGAAGCAGAACCGCCTGTGGAAATGTGTGTGACTTCCCTCTCAGAGACGCCCGCAACTCTAAGGGCAGCAATCGAATCTCCACCACCCATAATGGTCGTGCAACCTCTATGATACGCGAGTGCAATACTTCTTGCAACATCTATGGTTCCATGTGAAAACTGCTCTTTCTCGAAGAGACCCATAGGACCATTCCATAAGATTGTTCTGTTACCAGTTGCAAGTTCTGTAGTGTACCCCTTGGCAGCATCTCTCCCAATATCGAAACCCTTCAGAGACTTTGGAATTTCGCCCAACACAAGGCGTATGCTCTTAACATCATCTGCATTTGTAGAAACTATATGATCTTGAGGTAGTATTACTTTGTGACCTTGCTTTGATAGAACCTCGGAAGCCCAACTAATCGATTCTTGCTCGACAAGAGAATCCCCAACGGAAACACCCTTAGATGCGAGAAATGTATATGCGACGCACCCTCCAACAAGAACTTTGTCAGCCTTGTCGATCAAATGTCTTAATGCTTCAAGCTTATCCTTTATCTTTACACCACCAACAACAACTGCAAATGGTCGTTCCGGTCCTTCCCTAATCTTGGTCATGTGCTCTAGTTCCCCCTGGACTAAGAAACCGGCAAGTCGGTATTCAAAATGGCGTGCCATGCCATATGTTGAAGCGTGTTTTCTGTGCGATGTGCCAAAGGCATCGTTGACGTATATGTCAGCCAGCGAAGCAAGTTCTGAAGAGAATTTTTCATCACAGGCTTCCTCACCTTCATGAAACCTAAGGTTCTCAAGTAATAAAACATCGCCATTTTTCATGTTTCTAATGGTTTGATTTACCTTATCCCCGATGCAGCTACCGACGAAGTTTACGTTGGCTTTTAGAATCTCGGCCAGTCTCATCGCAATTGGCTTCAGCGAGAATTTAGGATCAGGCTTGTTTTTGGGCCTTCCTAGATGCGAAGCAAGTATGACCTTAGCCTTTCTCGATGTCAAATAATCTATCGTTGGAATAGCCCTTCTGATTCTAGGAGGATCGGGATCAATCTCAAGGTTGGGTACATTGAAGTCTATTCTTACGAAAACCTTCTTTCCTGCATAATAGCTGTCGGGGATGTCGGATATTATTATCTTATTTATGTTCAAGTTAGGTTATTCACCTAGAAATAAGAGGCGTCTTAATTCCTTTGCGCATAGGAAAGAAAATATGCGTGGAATCACGATTTTTGGTATGACCTGTTTCTAGATCCTTGTTAGGACAGGATGATATTATGCATCTGAAAACAAGTGGCAGGTCGGAGGCAGGGCTGTTACCAATGTATGTTGGCTGCTGACTTACTTTTAGTAATGAGCCAGCCATTGCATTTTGACGAAGGAATCTGGATGTGCTTGATAGACAAGAAACGATAAAAGGTTCCAAAAATTC
>Ga0209751_10005121_pt1 | contig 12423 bp, 16 predicted proteins | sample RifCSP13_1_FD_184019 | JGI IMG/M metagenome (GOLD analysis project Ga0209751, IMG submission 184019) | Soil microbial communities from Rifle, Colorado - Rifle CSP2_sed 13_1 (SPAdes) (version 2) | ecosystem: Environmental > Terrestrial > Deep subsurface > Rock core/Sediment | place: Rifle... | reverse complement strand
GGAGGTGCTCGTAGATTCGATGCCGCGTACGGTGATCGAGGGCCAGGACCGCGGGGGTTGCCATTCGCATCACATCCGGGTCGAGACCTTGGGTTGCTCGCGAATCCGGTCCTCTGGAATCCGGGACAGGACGGAGGCCAGGCGATCGGACTCTTCCCGGAGCGCCTCGCTCGAGACGGACACCGGCGCAACGAGCACGATCACGGACTGGTGGTCCGCCCGCGAGACGTGTATGCGCTGTCCGCCAGCCTCGATGTCGATCGACGGCGGCCTTTCTCCCTCGAGTGCTTCGAGAAGGGTTTCGACGGAGCCGATCATCGTGGCCGCCATGACGCTCACCACCTCTTGGATCACCTCATTCCGCGTCCACGCCGCGATCACGACGCCCGTTCGCTTCAGAAGCATCACGACGTCGACAGAACCGTTCAGGTCGACTGCCGACAGCATTGCAGCGCCCCTCTCGCCAGCATCGTCCCCCATGCCGCACCCCCGTCCCCCCGGGCCGCCCGACCGCGAAATGCGAGCATTCCCCGAGGGGCAATGTCCGGAAGGATTGCATAGGAAACCACCGTATTAAAGCGTTGTCCCAGGATTCCACACCTCGGCGCTCGAACGGACACATGTGGACATCGTTTCCTTTGACTGCGTAATGCTTGAATCGCCCGCATGGTGCGATTCACGTGACCGCACCCAAGGCGATTCACTCGCTCGTGGACCAGCTTTGCCGGCTTGGGCAACCCGACCCAGGCTTTGCTGCCGTTCCTGATATAGGATGGTGACGATTCTCTCCCGTGGCCGTCTACCTTGAGGATCGCGAGGCCGTCCGGTCGTTCCTCTTCCGCGATCCTGGAAGGAACGCGACGGTCATCCACCGTACGTTCCACAACCCGGAGTTCACCCTCGCGTTCGCGGATCGCCTGCCAGACCCGAGGAGCGTGCTGGCGCTCAAGGCGTCGGATCACCCAGAGGCGCCCCATCAGTTCGCGCTCCACGTCGCGGACGAGCTCGCGTTCCCCTCCGTCCATCGCAAGCTCAAGGTCGGTTGGTGGGGCGAAGCGATCTACTACGCGATGGATCCGAAGGATTTCCGCGACGTCCAGAGGCACGAGACGGTCCCCCTGGATCCGAAGTACGCCGAGCGGGTCGCGAAGGTCTGGGCGCCCGATTGGCCCGCGACGGGATACGTACGTTCGCGCATCCAGAGCGGGCTCAGCGCCGCCATCGACGTGAACGGGGAGCCGGTCGCGTGGTACCTGACACACCTCGAGACGGAACACATCGTGATGCTCGGCTTCCTCTACGTCCTCGAGGAACACCGTCACAAGGGCTACGCGAAATCCCTATCCTGCGCCCTCATCAAGCAGGCGTTTGCGAGGGGCAAGATTCCCGCGTGCCACGTGTACACGGACAACGCCCCCTCAATCCGGCTCATGGAGTCGCTCGGCTTTCATCGCGTGTGCACGCAGGCCTGGGGGGACGGCGTCTCCCCCAGATGAGCGCGCGGCCTCCTCAATCCAACGGACGAACGCGGTCTTGCCCTCCGTGTACGCCTCGCGGTTCTCGCGGAACTGCGCCGCCAAGGCGCGCTTGAGAGACGCGTACTCCCTCGCCGCGTCCGCGTGTGTCCGCAGGTGGTCGCGGAACAGGAGGTGGCGCTCCCAGAAATCCGAGCCGAATTCGACCAAGTGAATGTGATGCGTCCGCGGCTTGGTTTCCGGACGGGCCAGGAACCTTCTCTCCGGCGTGTCGAGCTCGCGCTGAGGGATGTACTCGTACCCGAGGCCTTCGAGTGGCGGGATGACCACGGCAGCGTCTTCGAGGTGACGGAGTCCGATCAGGATGTCGATGATCGGTTTCGCTGCCAGCCCCGGCACGGCGGTGCTTCCGATGTGTTCGACCGACACGCCCGGCAGGGCGATCGCCGCCCGGATCCGTGCCCTCTCCGTCTCGAAAAGCGCCGGCCATTGCGGCCTATAGTCCTCGAGGACGACCGGATATTCGGGATCAACGCTCAGGATGTCACGACCTCCATCCTGACCCACGGGAACGACTCCCGCCTGAGCTTGCCCAGAGCGTCGGCCCAGGTCACACGGGCCACTGCCACGCAGCGACGACCACCGCGGCTGCGATCCCGATGCCGAACGCCACGACGAACCAGGGCGGGATCTTGATCGCCTTCTCGTCCTCTTGGTCGAAGTACCGGATCAGGCCGGCGGCGGAGTGGAATCCTTCCCCGCGCTTCTCGTTTGCCATCCCTCTTCCCATGAGGACCCGCATATTAAAGAGTTGCGCGGCCCGCGCCGACTCGGGGAAGGGTTAATAACGGTCGGCCCGAATAAGCGTCCTCCCGGGGGAGCGACATGGACACTCCGAAGCATGTGGACGCGCCGAAGAACTATGTGTTCATTGGGAAGAAGCCGCTGATGGACTACGTCCTCGCGGTCGTCACGCACTTCGAGAGCGGGATGCACGAGGTCGTCGTCAAGGCGCGCGGCCGGAACATCTCCATCGCGGTCGACGTCGCGGAGGTCGTGCGCAGCCGGTTCGTCCAGGACGCGAAGGTGCGCAACGTCCAGATCGGCACGGAGAAGCTTTCTGGCGAGGACGGGAAGACCGCGAACGTGTCGAGCATCGAGATCTTCTTGTCGAAGGGCGCGGGGTCTTAAGCGGCCCGGAGTTTGGCTGCGGTGATGGACCTCACCTTCGTCCGGGACGCCGCCGCGATGGTGGACTGGTCGACGCTCGGCGATCGTGGGTTGTGCGACGCCTGCCTCGGCCGGCTCTTCGGGAAGGTGGCGCATGGGTTCACGAACCCCGAGCGGGGGCGCGCCATCCGGGAGGAACGCGCGGTCCGCGACGCCCCGTGTTGGCTCTGCGGCGGCCTGATGACGGAGATTCCCAAGTTCGCGGACCTCGCCGCCACGAAACTCGCGGCGTGGGACTACCGGACGTTCCTCGTCGGCTCCAAGGTCGACCCGGAGGTGGCCGCCAGGGAGGAGGTCCTGTGGGACGAGCTCGGGCTCTCGCAGGGCGAGCCCATCAAGTCAGAGATCAACCGTGAGGTGGGGAAGCTCCTTGGCGCCAAAACCGGCCGGGACGCGGACCTCAAGCGCCCGGACATCGCCGTCCACGTCGACACGCAGTATGATGTCGTCGAGCTCGACGTGGCCCCCCTGTTCGTCTACGCACGGTACCGGAAGCTCTCTCGCGGCATCCCGCAGACCCGATGGCCGTGCAAGCGCTGCCGGGGGAAGGGGTGCGAGCGATGCGGCGGAAAGGGGAAGATGTACGAGACGAGCGTCGAGGAGATCGTCGCGACGCCCCTCATGGCGCAGGTCGGCGGCACCGGCCACGCGATGCACGGCATGGGTCGCGAGGACGTCGACGCCCGGATGCTCGGGAACGGTCGCCCGTTCGTCCTCGAGGTCTCGCGACCCCGGACGCGGACCGTGGACCTGGCGGTGGTCGCCGCCGCAGTGAACGAGTCCGGCCTGGCGGAGGTCGAGGGCCTCCGGATGTCCACGCGAGAGGAGGTCCTGGCGGTGAAGGAGGACCGCGCGGACAAGACGTACCGCGTCCTCGTGCGATTCGACGCTCCCGTGGACCCCGCAAAGGTTAATGAAGGGGTCGGGGGTTTGGCGGGAGCGCGCATCGCGCAGCGGACCCCGGTCAGGGTATCCCATCGCAGGGCGGACCTTGTCCGTGAGCGCGTCGTGAAGGGCGTCCGCGTCGTCCGGGCGGAGGGCGGGGAGGCGGAACTCCTCGTCACCGCCGAAGCGGGGACGTACGTCAAGGAGGTCCTCCACGGCGACGGCGGGCGGACCGTGCCGAGCCTCGCGGGGATCCTCGGGGTCGGCTGCGAGGTGCTCGAACTGGACGTCGTCCGGATCCACGACGGGGTGTAGAGATGGTCAAGGCCTCGAAGGGCATCATGGAGAAGTCCCGGCAGAAGTTCCGACGCCGGGTCCGTCAGCGCGGGCTCTCGCCGATCACACGCGCGCTTCAGACGTTCTCCGTCGGGGACCACGCCACGATCGTCATCAATTCGAGCCTCCAGAAGGGATGGCCGCACCACCGGTTCCACGGGTTGACGGGCACCGTCGTCGAGCGGCGCGGACGGGCGTACGTCATCGACGTGCGGTTCGGCGGGAAGATCAAGAAGGCGATCGTGCTGCCCGAACACCTGAGGAGCGCGTAGGGGGAGTCCATGGACGAGGAAGAGGAGCAGTACTTGTCCCTCGCGGAGATCAGGGCCCTCCTCGAGCGCGAGGAGCGCGACCGCGGCGCCCTGAACAACGAGCAGAAGTACTCACTCACCCACGCCCAAACCTTCGCGAGGCTTCCGGTCGACCGTGTGACGAAGCTCGTCCAGGAGCTGATGGGCGTCGAGATGATGACGCTGGGGAACGCGTACAAGCTCGCGGACGTCCTGCCCACGCACGCGGACGACGTCCGCGCGGTGTTCGCGAAGGAACGGTTCTCCCTGAGCAAGGAAGCGGCGGACCAAGTCGTCCAGATCGTAGCGAATTACCTGTGAGGGGACCTCCGTGGAGGACTACGCGCGGATTCTCGACCACCTCCCGCAGGGGCATCCCGACCGCGCCCGCTTCCAGCGCGAGGCCCTCGCGTATGCGCTCGGCGAGGACGAGTTCAAGCTGTTCGAGCTCGTCCCGAAGGAGGGCGTCACCCTCCTCGCGGGCGACCGCACGTACGTCGGAAAGGACCCGGGCCAGCGATCGCAGATCCTGCATGTCAAGCGGCGCGTGGGGTTCGAGGAGCTCACGACCGCGGCCCAGAACGAGCTCCCCCTCCTGATCGCGGAAATCGTCCGGGAGAAGGAAGAACGGTTCGTCCGGTACTTCAACGAGGCCCAGGCGATCACGACGCGCTTTCACATGCTGGAGCTGCTCCCCGGCCTCGGGAAGAAGACGATGTGGGCGATCCTCGAGGAGCGCAAGAAGGGGCCGTTCAAGTCGTTCGACGACCTCGCGAAGCGCGTGACGATGGTCCACCATCCCGAGAAGCTCGTGGCGAAGCGGATCGAGATGGAGGTCGCAGACCCGATGCAGAAGTACCGCTTGTTCGCGGCTCGCTAGCCCGGCGTCGAGGACTCCTCGTCGACCTCGCGCTCGACGCGCTCCGCCTCGGTCTTCGTCAGATGCAGGAGCTTGCGAACCTCCTCGAGGACGACGCGATGCTTCGCGATCGGGGCCCGGGTGAGGGCGTGACGGACCAAATCCCGATACGTCTTCCGTTCGTCCTCCATCGTGCCGAGCACGCGCTCCAGCGTGTCGGATTCGATGCGACGGTGGTCGAGCTCCGAGATCTCAAGGTGCTGTCGCAGCTGCTCGAGAAGGAGCTGCTCCGTAGCAGTCACCTTTCCGTCCTGCCAGGCGGTCAGCATCGCCTTCGTGTACGCCTCGATCTTCGAGAGACGCTCGTCCATCTCGCGTTTGCGCCGGTCGTCGATCCGCTCCAGCTCCCGGAGGTCGAGCACGACGCGGTCCATCGCCTCTCGGACGATGTCCGAGAACGAGAGGCGCACCGAGGTCGCACGGTCGATCTCGTCGAGGGTCATCTCCTTCGTGTGGCCGTCCACCACGATCGGTACGCGGATCACGCTCAGGTGGTCGCGAATCGCCTTGGAACGCTCCCAGCCCGGCGAGCTCAGGTGGTAGGCGAGCATGCGCTGCTTCATGCCTCCGATGTGGGCCTTCCGTTCCGCGACCGCGCCCTCCCTGACGAGTTCGTCGAGGTATCGAGACACGTGCTTACGATGAATTCCCGCGGCGAAGGCGACGCTCTTCTGCGTGAGGGCGACGGGGAGCTCGAAACGGTCCTCCATCCCCTTGAAGTCGGACAGGTAGAGGAGGATGCGTTCCTCCGTCGTGAGCGCTAGGCGGCTCGCGGCCATGCCGCCGACCATGGACGAGCAAGTAAAAAAGGCGACGCAAAGGTTGATGGACGCTCCCGAAGAGCGGCGCACCGCCCGGAACAGGCGCTCATCGTCTCCCGCGCGCTCTTCGCACACGGCCTCGAACTCTAAAACCCACGCCTCCGGGGCCCGCGGGCGTCACATGTACCCGGACTTCTGCAGCGTGAGGAGATCGTCCGTGCTAAGTTTCTCGCCCTTCCGGAATCGCTCGAAGATCAATTCCGCCTGGCGCCTCGTGTCGATCTCCTCCACGAAATCGCCGGCGCGCCCCCGAAGCCGGATGCCATGAACGATCTTGTCATAGTCGTGCACCTCGCGGATGAACTCGATGTGCTTGCGATGCTCCTCGTCCGCGAGCATCTTCGTCTTGATGAACTCCTCTTGGGCGGCGTCAGCATCCCTGCGAAGCGCGTCCCCCTGTTCAAACAGCGAGACCATCTGGTCGTGCTCCTTCTGCGCCGCCTCCGCGAGCTCTCCCACGCTCTTGTGCGACGCCTCCGCGACCTCCTTCGCCTCGCGGACCTGCTCGATCGCCTTCTTCACCTCATCGTCCTGCTCGAGCTCCTTCTCCCGCTTCCGCACCTCCTGCTGGAGGCGGCCCATCTCCTCGATAAGGCCCCGCTCCTCCGAGGGTTTCATGACCCGCGTCTGATGCCGGAACTCGAGTTCGTGAAGCTCCCGCTTGAGGCGTCCGACGGGGACCCCACCCTTGGGCACGCGGTTTCGCTTGATGTCGTTCGTCCGCGCGAGCAGCTCGTTCACGCGGCGGTTGTACTTGTCCCGCTCCGTCTTCGTAGCCTGGACCTGCGTGTTCAGTTCGTCGCGCTCTTGGCGGTGCTGCGTGGCCTGCTCGACGAGCGCACGGACCTGCGCGTTGAGGGCGTCGCGCTTCTCGACCCACTCCCGGGTGAGGAGATTCAACTCGTCACGACGTCGGCGGTGCTTCTCGGCCTCCGCGTTCGCGAACTCCCGCTTCCCCTCCAAGTCGTGGAGGGCTTCGACGGGGACGTTGGCCTCCATCCGCGTGGCGAGGGTAGGGCCGGACTTTAACCTTTTCTATGGGAAGAAGTCGTTACGGAGCGCTCCGTCGTAGGATCGTTTCGACCATCGCGCCGAACGCCTCCTCGACGTGCTCCCCGGTCTTCGCGCTCGTCAAGTAGAACGGCCACGTGCGCGCGGTGGCGAACGCCTTGACGTCCGTGTCCTTCAGGAGTCGCTCGTCGACGAGGTCCACCTTGTTCGCGAGCAGGCAGACGGGGATGTCCCCGGCGACGCTGCGGATCGCATGTGTCCACCCGTCAAGCTCATCGAGCGTCTCCGGTCGCGTCACGTCGCAGACCGCGATGATGCCGTGCGCGCCGTGGTAGTAGGCGTCCTTGAGCAGCTCGCGGACGTTCTTGTTCCCCCAGATATCCCACAGGATCATCGTGACGGGGCCGCCCCCGTCACGCTGGTCGAGCTCCTTCTTCGTGACCTTCGCGCCGAGCGTCGCGATGTACCGGTCGTCGTACTCGTCGAGCACGTATCGCCGGATCAGGGACGTCTTTCCCACCATGGGCTCTCCCGCCAGGCAGACCTTGACCTTCGCCCGGTTCGTTTCCATGCAGAGGTCCCGAGAAGGTATTCTCGAAGACGGAAACAGCCCACCCCGATATAAAACCCCTAACATTCGATTATCCAGGTGCGATTCTTACCCGTCTTTTCGCGGTCACGACACGGGATCCGCCATCCGATAGCGCCCGTGCGCGGAGGCCCCCGCGCGGAAGCAGTACTGGATCGTCTGGAATCCGCTTCGGAGCGAAGCGACGTCCCGCGCGACAACCTCGGAATCCTCCTTCCCCACGACGACGCGTGCGACGAGGTCCGCGACCTCCGCCATGTGCGATTCCCGCATCCCGAGCCGCGTGAGCTCTTGGCTCCCGAGGCGAATTCCTGAGGGGCGCACGGGCGACGTGTCGTCGGGCATGAGGTTCTTGTTCGCGATGATCTTCGCACGCTCGAGGCGCAGCGCAACTTCGGCGCCCCCGCCGTGCTCCGTGACGTCCACCGCCAGCGCATGGGAGCGCGTGAATCCGAGGTGCTCGCATACCACGCGGACGCCACGCTCGTACAGCCCCTGCCCGAGCGCACGCGCGTTCCGCACGACCTGGTCCGCGTACGCGCGCCCGAACTCGAGGTGCTCCGCCAACGTGACGCCGAGCGCGGCCATCGCGTGCAGGTGATGGTTGCTGACGACGCCCGGGAAGACCCCCCGGAGGAGCCGTTTCGTCATCTTGTCGTCGCGGGGCTCGGCGAGGAGGATCCCGTGCTGCGGCCCGGGGAGGGTCTTGTGCGTGCTCCCGGTGATCACGTCCGCCCCTTCCCGGAACGGATCCTGAAACGCGCCCCCCGCGATGAGTCCGAGGACGTGGGCGGCGTCGTACCATACGGGACACCCGACCTCCTGCAGCGCTTCCGCGAGCTCCTTGAGGGGGGTGGGGAAGAGGAACACGGACTGCCCGAACAACGCGATCTTCGGCTTCGCCTCCCGCAAGAGCTTGATCGTGCCGTCGACGTCGAGGTTCATGTCACGCCGGTTGAACGGATACGTCACGGTCTTGCACCCGCGGACCCCGACGGACCCGAACTTGGCGGTGGAGATGTGGGCCCCGTCGCTCAGCGCGACGCTCGAGATCGTGTCCCCGGGCTCGGCCAGGGCGAACAGCACCGCCAGGTTCGCATTCGTCCCGGAGATCGGACGCACGTCCGCATGGGCGCAGCGGAAGAGGCGCTTCGCGAGGTCCGTCACCCGGATCTCGACACGGTCCACGAACTCGTTTCCTTGGTAGTACCTCTCGCCGGGGAGCCCCTCCGCGTATCGGTCTTGGAAGTCGACGAGCAGCATCTCCCGCGCGAGGGGGCTGATCAGGTTCTCCGACGCGATCAGCGGGAGGGACTCCGAGAACCAAGCGTGGTGCCGGTCCACCTGATCCTGGAGGAAGGCGACGTCCTCATTCATCGCGTGCGGCGAGCAAGGGGTGGATTCTACAAATAGATATTCCCCGTCAGAAGACGCGAACCTTCCCCGCCACGGTCCGATCCGTGATCTTCTGGATGTTCTCCAAGCCGTCGTCGATGATCCCAGTGACGGTGCTCTTGACCGCAGGCAGCTTCACGCCCTTCGCGAGCGAGAGTTGCGCGACCGCCATCTGCGGCTGATCGATCGGCTTCCCGATCTGGGAGACGATGCGGACCCACACCTCCTCGACGTCCCCCTCGCACTCGTCCGCGACCTTTTGCGCGATGTCGAACGAGAGGAGGTTGTACAGCTTGCCGACGTGCGTGACGGGGTTCTTGCCCGCCGCCGCCTCGAGGCTCATCGGCCTGTACGGAGTGATCAAGCCGTTCACCCGGTTCCCCCTCCCGACGGAGCCGTCGTCCCCGTTCTCGAACGAGACGCCCGTGACCGTCAGGTACAGGATGCCCTCGTAGTAGTTGTCCCCCGTGTTCACGTCCACCGCCACGTTCCGGTTCGTGAGCTTCGCAGAGTTGTCGAGCACGCGCTCCTTGAGCTCCTCGATCACGTTCACGTAGTGGTCCTTGTCCGGCACGTAGCGGTCCACGATGGCCGCGGCGATTGTGAGACGTACTTCGTCCGCCCGGCGTACCGCCATGACCTTGACGTCCTGACCGACCTCGCGAAGGTCCTTCTTCATGGGGCCGTTGATCAGTTCCTCGGTCCTCAGGGCGAGCAGCTCCGTCTCGCTGTACGGGGCGGCCGACACGCCGAAGGAGGTGTCGTTCGCGAGCTGCTTCTGCGTGTTGTACAAGCCGCGGAGGTCGACGCTCCCCTGGCCGATCTTGCAGTCGATGACCGTGTCCGCGTCCACGTTGAGGTTCGTGCACGTCTTCGCGAGATAGTCGTGCGCCGCCTGGACCGCGGTCGTCCGGTACGGGAGACGGTCGCCGTTGACCTGGGTCACCGCCCGGCCGACGAGGAGGATGTATGCGGGCTCCAGCACGACGCCGCCGCCGAACTTCGGGGCGCTTTGACCGCCGACGACCTGGACCTCGTCCGTGTTGTGATGCAGGATCCGCCCGAAGCGCTCGATGTATACCTTGCAGAGCGCGCGGGACACGGACTCCGCGAGCCCGTCCGCGATCGAGTCCGGGTGGCCGATCCCCTTGCGCTCCACGATCTCCGTCTGCTGACGCTCGATGGGCGTGTGGTCGTGGGCCTCTACGACGATGCTTCGGGGCACGGGATTCCCTCGGAGATTGGGCCGCAAAGACGGTGTTCCCTTTATTACGCTTCCGTCGCGGGGGACACGTCCGGGCGCCTCGACGGGCCCGGAAAGCCCTAGCCAGATACTAATATCCTCGTGAACCAAATATTCCGATAGGAATATAGCCCGCCGAGGCATCCCGCGCCCGATGGCGGTCCTACCGGACATCGAGGAGGTCGCCCGTTTGCGGCGCGCGCTCGGGCTGTCGCAGACGCGCCTCGCTTCCCTGGCGGGAGTGAGCCAGAGCACGATCGCGAAGATCGAGCGGAAGCAGGTGAATCCCTCGTACGAGGCGGTACGAAGGATCCTCGACAGCTTGGAGGGCGAGCGGAAGCGGAAGCAGCGCGTTGCTTCGGTCGCGGACGTCCGCACCCGCAAGGTTGTGTCCCTCCCGCCGTCCGCACCCCTCGAGGGCGCGGTCGCGGAGATGCGCCGCCACCGCTACTCGCAGCTTCCCGTGATCGATGCGGGGAGGCCGGTTGGGAGCATCGGCGAGCGGACGATCGCGACGCTCCTCATGGAAGGACGGACCGCGCGTGACCTCGCGCAATTGCGCGTCTTGGACGTGATGGAGCCCTCCTTCCCCGCGATCGACGAGAAAGCCCCGGTTGCGCTGGCCGCCTCGTTGCTCAACCACTATGCGGCCGTCCTGACGACCCATCGAGGGGAAATCTCCGGCATCGTCACCAAGTCCGATCTGCTCAAGCTGATCTAGTCGGGGTACGCGACGTCGATCTTCAGGAAGTCCTCGGCGAGGATCGTGTTCTCGAACACCGCCTTGCCGTCGGACAGGATCGGCTCCGTGTCCTCGTACCGGGGGCTGATGTGGGTCAACACGAGCGTCCCAGCGTCCGCGTCCTTGGCGACGTGCGCGGCCTGGCGCGCCGTGCTGTGCCCGTACCGGTTCGCCTTTTCTTCGAGGCTCGATTCCGCGGTCGCGTCGTGGATGAGGACGTCCGCCCCGTGCGCAAACTCCGCGAGGGCGGTGGTGGGCAGCGTGTCGCCCGTGTACACGATCTTGCGGCCGCGCCGCGGCGTGCCGAGGACCATGTCGGGCGTGTACGTGCGGTCGGTGACGGTGACGGCGTGCCCGTCCTGGAGCCGTCCCCACAGAGGGCCCTCGGGGATGCCCAAGGAAAGAGCCCTCTCGCGGTCGAAGCGCCCCGGCCTCTCCTTCTCCTCGAGCGCGTAGGACAACGCGGGGACCTTGTGAGCCGCGTCGAGCGCGCGGACGACGTACTCCCCGAAGTCCACCACATCGCCGCCGGAGAGCTCCTGGACGGGAACCTCGAACCCCGGGGTGAAGTAGCCGAGGGTGAGGAGCTGACGCACGAGATCCTTCATGCCGCGCGGTCCGTACATCTCGAGGGGAGCCTTCCGGTCGTTCATCGTCATCGATTGCACGAGGCCGGGGAGGCCGAGGAAGTGATCCCCGTGGAAGTGGGAGATGAAGACGCGCGAGACCTGCATGTATGAGAACGCGGACTGCATGAACTGGCGCTGCGTGCCCTCGCCGCAGTCGAACAGGACGATTTCGGGGCCGCGCTTCACCGCGACCGCGCTCACGTTCCGCTTTGGGGTCGGCCAGCTCCCGGACGTCCCGAGGAACAGGACCTGCATTGCGCCGCCAAGATGTCCCGACGGGTTAAAGATTCCGGGGCGAAGCCCTTTTCTCCGGTCCCCGCCATCGCGGGCCGATGATTCCCGTCGACGGACACTCGCTCACGATCGACCATGTCGTCGCGGTCGCACGCGGAGGGGAGACCGCGGTCCTGGGGGCCGCCGCCAGGCGGGCCGTGCAGCGATCACGCAAGGCGGTGGAGCGGCTCATGCAGAAAGGGGAGCTCGCGTACGGGATCAAGACCGGGTTCGGACAGCTGGAGAGCGTCTCGATTCCCGAGGAGGAGGTCCGCGAGCTCCAACGGAACCTCGTGCGCAGCCACGCCGTCGGCGTGGGAAGGCCTCTTGCGAGGGAACAGGTCCGGGCCGCGCTGCTCCTGCGCGCGAACGCCCTCGCGCGAGGGCTCTCGGGGGTCCGCGTGGAGGTCGTACAGCGGCTCCTTGACCTCCTGAACCGCGGCGTCCATCCGGTCGTCCCCGCGAAGGGCTCTCTGGGAGCCAGCGGAGACCTCGCGCCCCTCGCGCACATCGCCCTCGTTCTCATCGGGGAGGGCGAGGCGGAGGTGGGCGGCCGGGTCCTCTCGGGGGTCGCAGCCCTCCGTC
>Ga0209751_10005120_pt1 | contig 12424 bp, 10 predicted proteins | sample RifCSP13_1_FD_184019 | JGI IMG/M metagenome (GOLD analysis project Ga0209751, IMG submission 184019) | Soil microbial communities from Rifle, Colorado - Rifle CSP2_sed 13_1 (SPAdes) (version 2) | ecosystem: Environmental > Terrestrial > Deep subsurface > Rock core/Sediment | place: Rifle... | reverse complement strand
TTCTGCGGCCTGGACCTCAAGGACAAGCCGATGGAGTATCTGCTCCTCACGGACTTCGCCCGCGCCGGCTCCGGCTACAACGAGTTCGTCGACATCTGCGGCATGCGCTCCGGCAAGGGGACGGTCGGCTCCATCCTCTCCTGGTATAAGGTCTACAAGCTGATGGAGCTGTCGGATCCCCAGCGCTACTATGGGCTCACCCCGGGCCAGACGATCGGCACCTACAACATGGCCATGTCCCTGTCCCAGGCTAAGGACAACGTGTTCAAGCATTGCCTGGACCGCATCAACTACGGCGGCGGCTGGTTCCAGGACCTCAAGGCGTGGTGCGACGCCAACCTCGCCCACAGCTGGCAGCAGACCTTGCAGATGAGCCTGCCCAAGAACATCCAGATGAACTGCGGCCACTCCCGCGCGAAGTCCACCGTCGGCGGCACGAACATCGTGGTCCTGTTCGACGAGCTGTGTAAGTTCCGGACGGAGGAGGGGGAGGAGAACGCGGAGGACGTCTACACCAAGATGAAGGCGACGACCGCCACCTTCGGCGAGGACGCCCTCGTCGGCACCTTGTCGTCGCCGGAGTGGGAGGGGGACTACGGCCACGGCACCCTGCTCAAAATGGCCCAGGAGACCGACGACATGCCCCTGGAGGACCGCTGCGAGGGCTGCCGCCCGCTGGCCGAGCGCCCCGACTACCAGCCCTCCCCGCGTAAGTCGCACCCCAAGATGTTCCCCGTGCACTTGCCCACCTGGGAGGCCAACACCTCCCTGACCTTCGAGCAGCTCTGGGAGCAGCACAACGGCGCCGCCAACCCCCGCGCCTTCTGGCGCGACTTCGGCGCCAGGCCCTCCTCGGTCACCGAGGGCTACTACCCAAACCCGGAGCGCTGGGACGCTCAGGCGATCAGGGACGGTCGCCACGGCCTCCGCCACCCCTATGACCAGCGCGGCCAACTCGCCGAATGGTTCAAGCCCGACTGTGAGGGGCGGCGGTTCGTCCACGTGGACCTCGCTCTCAGCCGCGACTCCTGCGGCATCGCCATGGCCCATAAGCCGGTGCCGGGCTGCCCCTGGTATGACACCCGTCTTAACCCCGACAGCCACGAACCGGCGCCCAACCCGGACGCCAGAAAGGTCGTCCTGGAGGTCGTCCTGCAGGTGAGGCCACTCGCTGCTCCCGGCTCGAAGCAGGCGCCGGAGATCGACTTCGACTCCGTCCGCCAGTTCATCCGCGACTGGCAGGGCGGCGGCTTCCGCATCAAGGGCGGCCTGGTGACCTACGACGGCTGGCAGTCGATCGACAGCCGGCAGATCCTCCGCAAAGAGGGGTTCCGCACCCAGGAGTTCTCGCTCGACCGCAACCTGGAGGGCCACGACACGCTGCAGGAGCTGCTCAACACCGACGCCATCGCTTATTATCCTCACCCGGTCCTGCTACGGGAGGCGAAGCAGCTCCAGCTCAAGTCGGGCCGCAAGGTCGATCACCCGGCCAAGGGCTCGAAAGACGTCGTCGACGCCGCCGCCGGCGCCGCCTACCACGCGCTGAAGAGCGGCGGTAGCGTCAGGTAGGGCCGACTACAGGAGCGATGGCCAAACGATCCCCCAACCCCACCGCGATACGTGAGCCTCCGGCTCTCCTGCGCCAGCCCATCAGCTTCCTGACCAGCGGCGCCCTCGGCACGGGCGAGCACTGGCGCCAGCTCGTGGGTCGCGCCCCCGTCGTCCGCTCCTGCATCCAGACCCTCGTCATGCAGATCACCGGCCTCGACTGGTATCTCAGCGGTGACGACAAGCACGCCGTCGCTTATTTCACGAAGATGCTGGAGAGCGCCGACGAGGGTGAGGGCTGGGAGACGATGGTCTCCCGCGTCGTGAACGACATGCTGGTCCTGCCCTTCGGCGGCGCCACCGAGATCGGCCCCTTTCCCGACGGCGTCGTCGCCTGGATAAGCCACCTCGACGCCGCGACGATGGTGCCCACCTACGACCGCCGCTTTCCTTACGCCCAGGTCGACCCCTGGGGGGGCATCACGCGGCCTGTGAGCTTCCGCCCGGACCAGGTGGGACGCGTGCGCTGGCAGGCTCAGACGGACCTCCGCTCCTACGGCTGGACGATCACCCCCGCGGCCGACTCCCTGCCGGCGATCCAGGGCCTGCTCCGCGCCGACCGCTTCTGGCAGGGCTTCCTCATGGACACGCCGCCCGCCGGCATCCTCGACGTCATGGACATGAGCGAGGAGGAGGCCCGCGACTGGTATGAGAGCTGGCGCACGATGCTCGCCGGCGTCGACCCGTTCAAGGTGCCCATCCTCTACGGCGGCGGCGCCGAGCGGAAGCACCCCGCCACCTGGATCGCCTTCCAGCGCGACCCCAACGTCGTCATGCCGAAAGACTTGATCAAGGGCTACGCGGAATACGTCACCGCCTGCTTTGGCATGACGCTCGGGGATCTCGGCCTGTTCGGCCAGGAGCTGCGCCTCGCCGGCGCCATCAAGCTCCTGGACTCGACCAAACGCCAGGGGCTGGCCAAGGTCAAGCGTGGCGTGAAGACGATGATCGACATGGACGTCCTGCCGGACGGCATCGAGTTCATGTGGGCGGAGGTCGATCTGGAGGACGACCTCCGCCGCAGCCAGAGCAACTACAACCGCGTGCGCTCCCTGCGTGAGATGAAGGACGCGGACATCATCGACGCCCAGGAGGCGCGCGCCGTTGCCGTCCACGAGGGTCTCCTGCCGGAGGACATCATCGACCCCGACGCCGTCCCCGGCAGCGAGGAAGATCTCGGCGAGACTCCCGAGGAAGAGGTGGACGTCACGGACGCCGAGCTCGGCCCCGAATCCGAGCCCACCGGCGAGTCCACGCAATCCGACCTGGAGGGCCGGGCCGAGGCGCCGCCGCGAGCCTTCCCTCAGAACAGCCCCTGGGCGCGCAAGATGGCCACCCTCGCCCAGCGTATCCTCGGCCCCGCCAAGCGCGGTATTACCGTCAAGCGTCTTGAGACACTCCTGGACCTGGCGGCCTCCGCTTATGGCGAAGGCCGCTCCTCGCTGCCTCACTCCCGCACTGCCGACGACGCCCGGGAAGCGTTGGAGAAGGCGCTCCAGAAGGCCGACTGGTGGAAGTCCCCCGATCTCGCCGATGACGTCAGCTCGATCCTCCGCGGCGCCTACGCCGAGGGGCTGGAGGAGGTGGTGCAGGAGATCGAGGCGGCCCGCATCGAGCTTGGCCTGGCGGCCGCCAAGATCGGCGCCAGCTTCAACGTCACCAACGAAACGGTGATCGGCCTGATCGAAGAGCGCGCCGGCGCCTTCATTCGTCACATCGACGACGGCACCCGCCACTATATCATGGAGGCGATCGTGCGGGGGGTGCGCCGCGGCATCGGCAGCCCCCAGATCGCCAAGAGCATCCTGATCAGCGATATCAAGCGTGACCTGATCGAGACCTTCCGCGGCCGCGCCCTCAGCATCGTCAACACCGAGATCAACTGGGCCGAGAGCAGCGCCGCTCTACACCAGCAGGTCACTTTGGGGCTGAGCAAGAAGCGCTGGGTAGCGATCCCTAGCATCGCCTGCCCCATCTGCAAGGGCAACCACGACCGCGGCTCGGTCCCCGCCGACTTCGAGTTCGACAGCGTATTCGGTGCCACCCAGACGACGCCGGGCCACCCGGGCAAATGCCACTGCTACATCACCTTCGACAAGGCCGAGCTCCGCTCCCTCGGTGACAAACCCTCCTACTGGTTCGGCGACTGATGGAACTGGCACCCTTGCTGACCCCAGTGCTCGTGGCCCTTCTGAGCGGCGCCGGCACTGCCTATCTGCTCAGGGACAAGACCAAAGCCGATAGCTACAACGCGAAAGCCTCCGGCGACAAGAGCTACGCCGAGATAGCGCAGGAGGCCTGGAACGAGGTCGACGCGACCAAGCGCCGGCTCCGCATGCATGACAGGCGCTGGCGGCTGGTCGTCCCCCTGCTCGAGCAGTGCGCCGAGCAGGACCCAGTGGCAGCACAGAGGCTCGACGAGCTCAGGCTCCTCAACAACCTCTCCGACATCGACAACGCGAACGAGGGACGTCTTGAGCTTCCTGCGTAGCGTCCTCGCCCTCCAGATGGCCATCGGCATCGCCGTGGCTCTCGTCATCTATCGGGCCCTCGCCGGGCCGGCCCCTCCCCCTCCCACTCCGGCCGACCAGGCTAAGCGCCGGCTGGCGGAGCTGGAAGAGCTGGACACGCTCGTTGGCTCCCGCAGCGATAACGGGGAGGCATCCGCACCGTAGCAGGCGACGTCGAGCCCGCCCTCTGCCGGGCTGGGTCTTCGCCCTTCTCCTCGCAGCTGGCTCCGGCCTCCTTCTCCTGCTCCTCCAGCCCCCTCCATAGGGCCGACCAAAAAGGGCGCGCCGGCGGCGCGTGCCAACCGTTACCGGCGCGCCCTCAAAGCCCCGACCGACTTGGGGCCGACTACAGGAGCGATGGCTCCAACAACACCACTGGTCACCCGACCCTATAGCGGCACCGCGGACGACACCCTCCCCGACAGCGTTAAGAAGCTGCCCAAGCACGGACGCGAGATCTTCGTCGCCGCTTTCAACAGCGCCTGGGACAGCTACGACCCGGACGAAAGCAAGCAGGACTCCCAGGAGGGCTACGCGATGGCCGTCGCCTGGGCGGCGGTCAAGAAGGTTTACAAGCAGAACGAGGACGGCGAATGGGTGGAACGCAGCTACGTCCTCGGCAGCTACGAGGGGATGCTCACCCGCGTCTCCGACCGCGACGGGCTCGTCACCTGGCGCACCACCTGCTCGGATGACGGTGTCGATGTCTACGCTACGCGGATGACGACGGACCTGCACGACGACTTCATCAGGCGCGCCGGCAGCCGCGGCCTCCCCTTCCTCACCATCGCCCACTACAACCAGATCGCCCGCATCGGCAGGGCGACCAAGCTCTATCGCGACGGCCGCCGGCTCAAGGCGGAGGGCGTCTTCTTCACGACGGAGGAGATCTCCCGCCAGCACGGCCACGAGCCCGATGACCTGACCATCCCCCTCGCACGGGCGGCGGCCGACACCGCGCTCCAGGAGCAGAACGTCATGCCCAGGCTGCGCAAGGTGCGGACGAGCATCGGCTTCAAGCCCCTCGGCGCCGCCAACGAGGACCTGGGCGTCCTGGCTTACACCAGGGGCTACCTGCCGGAGATCACCATGACCAGCCACCCGGGCAACAGCCGGGTCGACTTCGGGGCGCAGCAAAGGAGCGGCGACATGCAGACGCGCATCAGCCCGGACTTCATGCAGTTCGACGCCGGCAGCATCGTCGGCGAGGAGCTGGCGGCCGAACTGGACAAGCGGCTGCGCAAGGTCATCGGCGAGACCCGAAGCGGGGAAAGCGGCGACGATGACCCAGCCGAGCTGCTCTACCGCTCCCTGGCTGGGCTGGAGGAGATGGACGTGGCGGCGCTCGACCAGACCGCCCTGATCGCGGCCGCGCACCGCTCCGGCCTCTCGGCCGACCAGAAGGGCCAGATCGAGAAGCGCTTCGAGGAGCTCAAACGCCCGGCGCCCTGGGACCGCGATGGGAAGCGCCTGAGCGATCGCCTGCTCGATGTGATCGAGCTGCACGAGCTCCAAGCGAAGGGGCTCGTCCACGAGGACGCGGTCCTCCGGGCTCGCGAGGAGATTGCCGACGCTTTCATCGGCGGCACCATCGAGAATGTCGAGGGCGTCACGTTCACCGTCAAGGACGGGAAGCTCTTCATGCGCAGCGAGCACGGCCACGTCGCGTTTAGCGGCCGCGCCGGCCGCCGGCTTCAGTCCAAGCAGCTCAAGGCGCTGGAGGAGGCGATGACGCAGCTCAGCGGCGTCAGCCAGTCGGTCGCCGCCATCGTCGCCTGGGCCAAGGAGGCGACGGACGAAGGCGGGGACGGGCGGTCCTACGAACCCCAGGCCGTGGAGCCCGGCCGGAAGTTCCACGAGCTGCTGCTGGAGCGCATGCACCACGGCCCCGACCCGGACCAGGGGCTGATCGAGACGATGGAATACCAGGAGATGGTCGGCGTCGTCATGAACGCCACCTACACCCTGTCTGACATCATCATCGCCAACCTGACGCCGGAGAACGAGATGACCACGGACGCCCGGATGTCCAACATCGAGGCGGCCACCGGCGAATATCTCCAGGTGATCAACGCGATCATCATGCAGGCCTACGGCGGCGGCCGCAGCGCCCCAGCGCCCGCCAGGGCCGACTACAGGAGCGTGGACGGGAACGATCACGACGCGACGAAGGACCGGGCCGGTGTCAAGCCCGAGGGGGCGGCCCCAGGCGCCGTCAACCCCCCGAGCAGGCCGGCCGGCGAGCCTGATCTCTCGCGTTTCGATGAGGTGGTCGTCAACACGCGGCAGCTCATCGCCGAGGGCGCGACCGCACAGGAGCTGCAGGAGGCTCTGAACGAGATCGCCGGCTCCATCGAAGAGGCGAGGCCCGAGCCGGAGGAGAGCCCGCAGGTTGACGCCCTGGCCCAGAGGGTCGGCGGCGTCGAGATGAGCATCTCTCAGGTCCTGGCCCTGCTCGAGGAGCTGAAAGAGCGCGGCAGCGCCGCGGCGCCGGCGGCGGACGCCGACCCGCAGGCCTTGACCAGGCGACCCGATCTCCAACCTCGCCGGCGCTCCATGTCTCCCGGCCCCCGCAGAGGGGTGAGCCCGGAGCCCGAGCCGGCCGCTTCCCGGGATGGGCCGATGACCCTGAGGGAGATCGTCTCCCGCTCCACCCGACAGCCGACAAGGTTTTACTAACCGGAGGTGACTGAAGTGGCACTGCAAGCACCCGTGATCAAGGGGATCGAGCAGAACGCCGGCTATGACCCGGCCTACATCGCCAGCGGCGCCTACCGCACCATGTCCTTCCAGGAGTGGCGCGAGCAGGCAGCCCGCCGGGCCGGCCTGGGCGGCGAGCCCTTCCGGGCCCCCCAGCGGCGGCCTGACGGCAGCGCGGATGGCGTGTCGCACGCCGCCGAGAGCCGCGAGGAGATCGTCGAGCGTTTCCTGACCGCCAGCCAGGAGCTGTTCGCCGCCGGCAGCTCGGCGGAAGACCGCGAAAAGGCGCGGGTGGCCGCTGAGCTCAAGGAGGCGATGGGCGACCTCGGGGACCTGGCCAAGCGGGCGGCCGCCGGCGACGGCGAGGCCCTCCACGAGGCCGTCAAGCGGTCCATGATGGCGATGCGGGCCACCGACCCGGCGATCCTGCCCCAGCCCTACGTCTCGCCCACGGACTTCCTGGCGGAGTTCGCGGTGCCTCTGGACACCACGGAGCTGATCACCCTCTGCGACGAGACCGGCCTTTACCGGGCTCTGCCGGAGGTCGTGAACGGCTCCAACACCGACTCCTGGCGTGAGTTGAACGAGCTGGAGTTCGTCTCCGGCTGTAACTTCATCGCCTTCGAGCCCGGTGGCTGTCCCGAGGAGTTCCGCCACGACGGCGACAACCGCAGCGTGGCCAAGCGCCACATCGGCGCCAAGAAGACCCTCAGCCAGTCCGACATCGAGCACTCTATCGCCTCCATCGGCGCCGGCTACGGCATCCGCCAGCTGGTCGGCGGCTTCAACGACAACGGTTTGCCCGGCGAGGGGGACGTCGCCACGCTCCTGCGGGCCAATATCACCAGCCTCAAGGAGAAGGAGGCCCAGCTCGCCTCCATCCTCGTGCTCAACGGCTGGGACGAACTGCTCGTCAAGGGCAGCAACAGCGGCAACGCCGAGGAGTTCGATGGACTCGCCACGATCATCACGGCGGCGAACGGGGCGCGCTGCAACTCCAGCGTGACCGGCACTTTCGCCGTTGACCACTTCGACCAGTTCCTGGCCGCCGGCTGCGCCAAGCCACAGGCGATCATCGGCCACCCCACGGCCCTGGCCCAGCTGGCCCTGGCCTACTTCGCCGTCGGCAGCCAGACGATCTTCTACGACCGGAACCAGAACGTGGTGCCGGGCATCCACTTCGCGAGCGAGATCATGACCGGCATCGGGCCCATCGCCCTGATCGCCGACAGCCGCTTCGTCCGGACCGACGGCCCAGGCGACACCTTCGACGCCACCCTCTACCCCGTGCGGCTGCGGCAGAACGGTGAGCCCCTGATCTACAAGTCCACCCAGATTCCGCTGAGCTACAAGGACCTCGTTCCCGGCTGCACGGCGCTCAGCTTCGAGCTGTTCGCTGTGACCGCCCTCGTGGTCAAGGCGATGTGCGCCCAGGCCTGCTACAGAGCCCGCTTCGAGGGCCTGGTCGACGACGGCTGCGACTACATCCACCCCTGCACGACCTAAGGTAATTGACGGCGGCAGGCGTTCTGAGGTAGGGCGGTCCACCACGGGCCGCCCTACCTTTATGGTCAAGTGCGTTAGCCTCTTGACAACCAGCTCACCGCGCGTATAATCGGGCGCAAGAACGCCTCGCAGGTGCTACTCGCACCCGCCAAGCCACCAGGAGGACCATGTGACACTGGCCAAGGGCGACACGCTTGCCAAGCTCGATCCCGCCACCAAGGAGCCGATCCCAGCCGACCGCGAGTCCTACACGACCTGGGAGATCGCCGAGCTGACCTCTTCCTTCTCCCTGCCTGCCGATGCCCGCATCGAAGGAGATCAGGTCACGCCCATCCCGCACGATGTCTACCAGGTCGTTCTGCTGAGGAAGGTGTCCTAATGCCAGACCAGGGCTTGTCCGGGCCCCAGGATGCCGAGGTCGTCACCGCCGCCAGGGGCATCCGCGAAGCCAACTCGCTCCTCCAGCAGGGTTGGCGCATCATCGCCGTGAACGTCCACCCCGAGCAGGTGCCGGGCGGCGGCCGCCGTCGCATCACCACCTGGATGCCGATCTTCATCATGGGCCGCCGCTTCGCTGAGGGCGAAACGGGCGACGCCGTCGAGCTGGCCCGCGAACGCGCCGCCGATGCCGGCGAGGACGCCCTCCGGGAGGGGGAGCCCCTTGTCGAAGCTACCGCCGCTGAGGAGGAGCAGGAGGGGGCAGAACCGATCCCTGAGTCCGTCACGCCTCCGGCGAACCCTTCCAGGTCCCGGACCGCCCGCCGCGGCGTCGGCACCTTCGAACTCAGCGGCATCCCCGGCGATTAAATTCATGTGGAGCCGCTGCGCGTCCGCCACATAATCCACGGCCACCTCGCGGGCCTTAAAGGGCCCAGCGGGACGGTCTATGAGAGCGACCATGGCGACGAATTCGATGCCCACAGCCCGGAAGACTACGAATGGCTCCTGAGCCTGCGGAGACGCGGGTGACACGGCCCCCTGCCGGGGATCCGTGGGAAACCCCTCTACGAACCGGCATGAGCCTGGTCATTCGTCTGGCGTGGGGGCTCGGAGACGTGCTCCTATCCACCTCCGCGGTGCGGCGCTATAAGGAGCTCAACCCCGAGGTCCCCATCTACTACCAGACCTACAAGCACAACCGGACGGACCGCTACCGGCTCGAATACGAGAAGGGTTGCCCGGCCGAGATGCTCTACGGCAACCCCGACATCGAGGCCGTCATCGACTGGTTCAAGCCGCACCCGGCTCCGGCCCTCGTCCGGGAGCTGCGCTACGCTTACTTCGGCGGCCCCTCGCTCGACTACCCGATCCAGGCGCACTTCTGGGAGAACCTGGGGCTCGACTGGGAGCGGGGGCAGCGCTTCGACTCCCACTACTACCTGACCGACAGCGAACGCGTCGACGCCTCACGCCTCCTGCCCGGCGAAGATGGGCCTTACCTGATCCTCACGCCTCACACCGGCTGGCCCGGCAAGGCCTGGAGCGACGCCGGCTGGGCGGACCTGGTCGCCTGGGCCCTCACCGCAGGTCTCAGGCCGGTGGTTCTTGCCGGCGTCCCTCTCAAGGGTCGGCCCTGGGACAGCCGCGGCGTGCTCAACCTCAGCGGCCAGCTGGACATCCGCGCGACCGCCGGCGTCCTGGACCGCGCCGAGCACGCCGTCATGACGGAGGGCGGGCTCTCCAACCTGCGCTTCGCCCTCGGCCGGCCTGTCGTCTTCCTGACCTGCGCCACGCGAAGAAATCTCCAGATCTGGACTCCCATGGAGCTGACTACGGAGATTCGGGCTCTGGAAGACGGTCTGCCCGCATGTGAAGCTTGCATGTGGCGGCGCGACCACGTGACCAACGGCGCGCATGATCGCCACGTGCCGCCCGCTTCGATCAAGCGCTGTCCTCCTGGCAAGTCTCTCCGAGATATCCCCGCGAGCGTCGTGATCACAGCTCTGGAGTCGGAGACAACAGAATGAAAGATACGGATGTAGTTTGGGCAGCCGGCTTCTTTGATGGCGAGGGTCACGTGCGCATCTCCCGACCCTGTCCACGCAAGGCTCGCTACAGCTTGGCGATCATCATCGGCCAAGTCGATCCGCGCCCATTATCTTATCTGCGTGCCCTGTTCGGCGGTGCGATCACATCAAATGGGCCACGACAACGATCAACCCACGCACCTGCCTTTCGCTGGATACTCAGCGGCCCGTCGGCGGGAAGCTTTCTCCGGGCAGTGCAGCCCTATCTCCGTGTGAAGGATCGCGAGGCCGCTGTAGGCATTGCATTCGCTGAATCCTACGGCATAGCTCCCCGAAACGTCGCACTGCCCCAATACCTGACTGATTTGCGCCACGATCTCCATGGCCAGTTAGCCGTTCTTAATCGGAAAGGGGCCGATACCGATGCAACTTCCTGACTACGATTTCAAGCTGCTGCCGGAGGCGCTGAAGGCGGCGGGGATCGCCCTCGGCATCTTCCTCGTCACGCTGCTGCTGGACTTTAACGACGACCTGGACGCCATCCTGACCGACCCAGAGGCCTACGTGCGAAGCATGGTGCCGGCTCTGCTGGCGGTAATAGCGACCGCCTTCCTGGGGGTGATGACGCGGCGCAGGAACGGCACGGCGGAGATCGAGAAGCGGCTAGAGGAGCTGAGGGTGACGCAGGCGCCAGAATTGCTCGCGCGCGGTCAATCCGAGGGTGCCGAGCGCGAGGACCAACTGCGGGCAACCGGCACGGCGGAGATCGGGGTCTTTGAGATCGGGACGGCGAGCGATCCCGGCCCTCTGCCGCCGACAGAATGATAACCATCGCTCCCGGCCTGATCTACCTGAGCCGCGCCGACTGGGGTGCCGACCCCCGATATCCCCGCCTCGGCTATGCCGTTCCCGCCGCTCAGCGGACGGAGGCCATCGTCCACCATACCGTCGTCGTCGACAACGACGCTACGAAGAACGTCTGGGAGACGCTGGACGAGGTCAAGGCGAAGATGCGCCAACTCCAGGTCATCCGCCCGGAGCTCGGCCTAGACGTGCCCTATAACTTCGTCGGCTTCCTCATGTCGGACGGAACCCTGGTTGTGTGCGAAGGCCGCGGCCCCTACCTGACCGGTGCCCACACCTACGCCCACAACACCAGCGGCATCGGCCTGTCCCTGCAGGGCAACTTCCAGCTGGCAACGGCCGGCCTGCTCGGCTACGCCGCCCATATCTCGCGCTTCTGGGGCTGGCTCCGATACGAGCAGGGCCTCACCAACCTCGGCTCCAAACGGCCCGCGCGCTCGCCGTTCTACGGCCACCGCGAGCTGGCCCCCGCCGACGATCCCACAGCTTGCCCGGGCAACTACCTTTACGATCTGCTGCCCGTGCTCACATTCGCGAAGGAGGAAGAGGACATGATCATTGTCCTGGCCAAGCCAAACAACCCAGATCGCTGGGTCCTGGTGGATGGTGTCTGGAAGCAGCCCGTCGGGCCCCTCCAGATCAAGGCTCTCACCGCCGCCAGGCAGATGGTTCTGATAACGCTTCCCGCCGTAGAAGTCAACCAGATTCCTGACCTCCCATAGAGATGCACGTCGCCGTTGACGGGCGCGGCCGCGACACCTTGCGCTGGACCAGGGCGAGGGCCGAGCGCTTCTGCCATCAGGCGGTCCGCCTGGCCGACATGACGTTGATCAGCGGCCCACACAGCGAAGCGCACACTCGGCGCATCTGCGCGATCGCGATCCTCGCGGAGTCCCACGTGGCCGTCCATCTGGACAAGGCCACACGCGAGGCGCACCTGGAGATGTTCTCCTGCAAGGACTTCTCCGCGCCCCTGTTCGCCGAGCTCTGCCGCTCCAGCTTCGACCTGGAGGATGCCCTGGCGGTCCGCCTGCCGCGCCTGGAGCTCAGCGACCCCCGCGCCGCACCACGCGGCGACCCCTTGCTCCTGCCGGATCATGTATTAGAACGGATCCTCAAGGCCCTGCGTACGATCCCGCATCTGGAACTAATTCGCCTCGGCTCCCGGGTGCCCGGCACGTTACCGGAACGGATCACTCCGGAACTCTGCGCGATCGTGAAGAAGTACCACCCTGTGTATATGAACCTGCATTTTAATCACCCGGACGA
>Ga0209751_10005119_pt1 | contig 12425 bp, 7 predicted proteins | sample RifCSP13_1_FD_184019 | JGI IMG/M metagenome (GOLD analysis project Ga0209751, IMG submission 184019) | Soil microbial communities from Rifle, Colorado - Rifle CSP2_sed 13_1 (SPAdes) (version 2) | ecosystem: Environmental > Terrestrial > Deep subsurface > Rock core/Sediment | place: Rifle... | reverse complement strand
CCTCACACCGGACGATGCGAAGAAGGTGCGCTGGGCGAACGCCGCCCGAGCGGTGAATCTGAAGCTCATGAAACACGGCGGGATTGCGCGAGCGATTGACGTGAACACGATCTGCGAGTCCGCGGGATACCCGACGATGGTGGGTTGTATGGGCGAGCCGCAGCTTTCGATCGCGGCGGGCCTCCACTTCGCCTTGGCGCAGAAGAACGTGCGATGGGTCGACCTCGATTCCCACTTCAACCTCGCCCAAGATCCGACGTCGGGTCTGACGTTCGATCGCGGAGACCTCGTCGCGCCGTCGCGGCCCGGACTCGGAATCGACGTGACGTTCCCGACGGGCGGCTAGCGCCGGTTGGCTCACGCGGCGGGCGTTGTCGTCCCGGAGACCGCGGCCGCCTCATCCTGTTCGCTCACCAATCGGACCACGGCGGTGACCGTGTCTCCTTCCTCGAGGCGCTGGATCCGCACTCCCTTCGCCGCGCGCCCGGTCTCCCGGATTTCGTCCACGGGGCAACGGATCACGATTCCCCCAACGGTCGTCACGAGAAGCTCTTCCCCGGCCTGGACCTCAAGGACCCCCACGACCGGACTCTTCGCGATTTTCATGTTCGTGGTCACGACGCCTTGGCTCCCGCGTCGGGTCTTCCGGTACTCTCCCGCCTTCGTCCTCTTTCCGTAGCCGCTCTCGAGGACCGTCAGGAGTACCGTCTCCTCGCTCTTCACGAGGTCCATCGAGACGACGGAGTCCCCTTTCTTGAGGCGCATGCCACGGACCCCGGCCGCCGTCCGTCCCATCGGCCGGACTTCGGAGACGCTGAAGCGGTTCGCGTACCCGCCCGCGCTTGCGAGGATAGCCTCCTCGTCCCCGTCCGCGAGGCGCGCTTCGACGAGTTCGTCGTCGGGTCGGAGGGCGATCGCCCGTATCCCGCGGATGTTCGGACGCTTGAACCCATCGAGTCGGGTCCGCTTGATCTTCCCGAGCTTCGTGGAGAAGACGATCGTCCGAGCTTCGTCGAACTCGAGGACGGGCATCATGTCCTGAATCTTTTCGCCCGGCGCAAGCCGCGGCAGGAGGTTCACGATCGGTTTGCCCTTCGAGTATCGGCTACCCACGGGTAGCTTGTACGTTTTCAACCAGTAGCACTGCCCGCGTGACGAGAAGAAGAGGATGTACTCGTGGGTCGATGCCACGAACAGGTTCACGACGAAGTCTTCTTCCTTCGTCTCCATCCCCGTGACGCCCTTGCCGCCTCGTCGCTGCGTGCGGTACGTCTGGACGGGCATGCGCTTGATGTAGCCCGTGTTCGTGATCGTCACGACGACGTCTTCCTTCGGGATGAGGTCCTCGACCTCCATCTCGTACGCTTGGACCTCGACTGTCGTCCGGCGATCGTCCCCGAATTTCTCCTTCATCTCGAGGAGCTCCGACTTGATGATCCCCATGAGCCGTTCGCGCGACGCGAGGATCGCCTCTAGGTCCTCGATCTTCCGGTTCAGGTCGGCCTGTTCCTGTCGTAGCTTCTCGATCTCGAGGCCCGTGAGCTGGCGGAGAGCCATCGCGAGGATCGCCTTCGCCTGGTCCTCGCTGAGCAGGTAGCGAGTCATCAGGCCGGCCTGGGCCTCCGGGGCGTCGTGCGCGTGCCGGATGAGCCGGATGACCTCGTCGAGGTGGTCCACCGCCGTGATGAGGCCCTCGACGATATGCAACCGCTCGCGGGCCTTCTTGAGGTCGAACTCCGTCCGCCTCCGCACGACTTCCAGGCGATGGTCGACGTACGCCTGCAAGGCGTCCCTGAGCGGGAGGACGCGCGGCGCCCCGTCCACGAGGGCGAGGTTGATCACGCCGAACGTGGTCTCCATCTGCGTGTGGTGGTACAGCTGGTTGAGGACGACGTCCTCGATCGCGTCGCGCTTGAGCTCGAGGACGATCCGCATCCCGTCTCGATCGCTCTCGTCCCGGAGATCCGTCACGCCGTCGATCCTCTTCGACTTCACGAGGAGGGCGATGGACTCCACGAGGGACGCCTTGTTGACCATGTAGGGGATCTCCGTGATCACGATGCGGACACGATCGTGGCCCGCCTCCTCGAACTGGGCACGCGCACGAATCGAAATGAGGCCCCGTCCGTTGCGATACGCGTCCGCGACGCCCTCGACGCCGTACAGCATGCCGCCCGTGGGGAAGTCCGGCCCGCGGATCGGACCTGTCTCCGGATTGTACAGGTCGCCGAGCTCCGCGTTCGGGTTGTCGATCAGGACGGTCAGCGCATCGACGATCTCGCGGAGGTTGTGGGGAGGGATGTTCGTCGCCATGCCGACAGCGATGCCGCTAGCTCCATTGACGAGAAAATTCGGGAACCTAGAAGGCAGCACCAAGGGTTCCTTCAGTGTCCCGTCGAAGTTGTCCATCCAATCGACGGTCTCCTTCTCGAGGTCCTCGAGCATCGCCTCCGCAGTCTTTGCAAGACGGCACTCCGTGTACCGCATCGCGGCAGGCTCGTCCTCTGTGCTTCCCCAGTTACCCTGGCCGTCGATGAGCGGGTAGCGGAGTGAGAAGTCTTGGACCATCCGCGCAAGCGCGTCGTAAACGGCCAAGTCGCCGTGCGGATGGAACTTTCCGAGACAGTTGTGAGCAACGATTCCGTTGGCTGTGAAGCTGTGTTCGCCGGCGATTCCAAGGTCGTAGGTAGGCTGCGAGGTGGCTCGAGTCACAGACTTGACGCTAGCGAAGGTGAGTTCCGACTCCTCGAAAAATTCGAAGCGGGAGGCGAGCGGCGACCCGATTCGCTGCAGCTTGTCTCGGACTCCCCAGGCAAACACCTGGGACATGTGGAGCGGGGTGCTCCGAAGTCCAGCGGCGTAACGAATCTTCGAGCCACTCGGGTAGACGATTCCCTGCCTGAACTTTCGTCCATCCGTCCCAGTGTACCATCCTGACCCAAGATGGGCCCGGCTGAGTTCTGAGAAAACGACTCGAGATCCGAAGGGGACAAGGTCCACCTGGTGCTGCATCGGACGCGTCTCAAGGGGCAACTCGCGGACTCGTCGACATTTCTCCGTGCTGACTAGTTGAAGGTCGTGAGAAATCCGCAAGGCCTCGGCACCAGTGATTTCCAGCCAATAGAACGGCAGGCGTGCTCGTATCCGTCTCCCGCCCACGTGACCCCCGCCGTCTGTCCTGGCCGGAATGGAGTATCGCCTCGCGTGGTAGCCAAGATGGTGAAGGAGGACCTGCAGCCTGTCAATCAATCCGGAGGAGACGGATCCGTAATGAATGACCCTGCGGCGCGCGTTGATAGACCCGTCTCCGTCGAAGAGGCCGCTCACGAACTGGTAGATGACGGCCCTAGGGGCCTCGAGCACAGAATCGGGAATGAACTTCGTCGGAGCCCGAAGCTGTTCCAAGTGGAAAGTCCGGATCAAGTACTCGTTCAGTCGATCTCGGCTCACTCGGACAGTGTAGAAGGGACGATATCCGCGCTCCCGAGGGGCCTTCCTCTCGATGTTCGGCCGATAGTAGAACTCCGATGAGAGGATGGATTGGATTCGACGAGCCACGCGCCTCTCAGAGGTGCCGAAGCCCACGCGCCCCAGTCCACGCTCGTAGGACACCCAGCCGTCGGACATGAGCTGGCCCAGGAGGTATGCAAGCTTTCCGTTCAGCCGCATCTCACGTCCCTCGTAAGAAGGGAGCACAGGCATCTTCCGGGGATACGGGAAAGCAGAGCGGAGGACGATCCAATCGCCGCTGCGCAAAGCCTTCGCTTCTCTCCATTCGAAGGAGAGATTGTGAGAGACGACCCGGAGTTTCTGGGTCCGCGTACAAGTGATCGAGAGCCCGTTCTTTAGCCGGATTCGGACCAGAGGCCGACGGGGCATTTCGTAAAGCTCACGAACGGCACCGGTGCCATTCTCCGTGTAGATCCTGTCTCCCCGCTTCACGTTTTCAATCGGAATGAGGCCACGCTCGGTTGCGACGAGGGTACCTCTTACGAAGCACTCTCCGACCACACGTGCCGCTTTCTTGTACTGGCTCCCGGAGCTCATCCCGAGCTCGTTCATCGCATGAAGGATTCGGCGCTGAACTGGTTTCAGCCCGTCTCGCACGTCGGGCAGTGCGCGCCCGACGATGACGCTCATCGCGTAGTCGATGTAGGAACGGCGGAGCTCGTCCTCGATTGGCTGAGGTATCGTCCGGGCGCGGGGCTCCTGCGCCTCTTCCGGCATGTTGCACCTAGATGTCCAGGTTCACGACTTCCTTCGCGTGCTCCTGGATATACTGCCGTCGAGGCTCGACCGCTTCTCCCATGAGGACGGAGAAGAGCGCGTCAGCCGCTGCCGCATCCTCGACCGTGACATGCTTGAGCACGCGCCGCACGGGATCCATCGTCGTCTCCCAAAGCTCCTCCGCGTTCATTTCGCCGAGTCCCTTATATCGCTGGTAGACGACGCCCTTGTCGCCAAACTGCTTCGCGAGTTCTTGGCGCTGCTTCTCATTGTACGCGTAGTGCAGCTCCTTACCTTTCTTGATTTTGTACAGCGGTGGCTGAGCGATGTACACATACCCAGCGTCGATGAGCGGCCGCATGTAGCGGAAGAAAAGCGTGAGGAGAAGGGTTGTGATATGCTGCCCGTCTACGTCACCATCGGCCATGCCGATGACCTTGTGGTACCGGACTTTCGTAAGATTGAACTCCTCGCCGATGCCCGCGCCGATCGCGGTGATCAGGGTCCGGATTTCCTCGTTCTTCAGCATCTGGTCCAAGCGGGCTTTCTCGACGTTGAGAATCTTGCCTCGGAGGGGAAGAATCGCTTGGAACTCCCTGTGCCGTCCCTGCTTCGCGCTGCCTCCCGCGCTCGGCCCCTCCACGATGAAAAGCTCCGACTTCGCGGGATCGCGCTCCTGGCAGTCCGCCAGCTTGCCAGGGAGGTTGAACCCCTCAAGGAGTCCCTTGCGTCGCGTGAGCTCGCGCGCCTTCCGCGCGGCCTCCCGCGCCTGGGAGGCAAGGACCGCCTTACCGATGCACACCTCTGCGATCTTCGGGTTCTCGTTGAAGGTCTCCGTGAGCTTTTCGTACACCGCGGACTCGACGATCCCCTTGACCTCGGAGTTCCCGAGCTTCATCTTCGTCTGGCCTTCGAACTGCGGCTCCGGCAGCTTCAGGCTGAGAATCGCCGTGAGGCCCTCGCGGACGTCCTCGCCCTCGAGGCCTTCCCCCTGCTTGAGGTACTTGTGCTCCTTCGCGTAGTTGTTGAACGCCCGCGCGAGGCCTGCCTTGAACCCGATGAGGTGCGTCCCGCCCTCGACCGTGTCGATGTTGTTCACGAACGTGAAGATCGACTCGTTGTAGGCATCGTGGTACTGCATCGCGACCTCGACGAGCGTGCCGTCCGACTGCTTCGAAAACTGGATCGGGTCGGGGTGGAGCGGCGACTTCGCGCGGTTGATCCACTTCACGTACTCCTTGATGCCGCCCTGGAATTGGAACACGTCCCCGCGGTCGTGCTCCTTGTCGACGACGATGATCTCCAAGCCCGCATTCAGGAATGCGAGCTCGCGGAGTCGGCCCGCGAGCGTGTCGTAGTCGAACTCGATCGTCTCGAAGACCTGCGGGTCCGGCCGGAACGTCACGATCGTGCCCGTGCCGTCCGCGTCTCCGACAACCTCGAGCTCGGACGCCTTCTGCCCACGCTCGAAGCGCATCTTGTGCTCCTTGCCGTCACGGCGCACGCGCACCTCAAGCCATTCGCTCAGGCCGTTGACGACGGACAGGCCGACCCCGTGCAGCCCGCCCGACACGCGGTACATCTTGCGCTCGAACTTGCCGCCGCTGTGCATCCGTGACAGGACGAGCTCGACGCCCGGCACGCCGTACTTCGCGTGGACGTCGACGGGGATCCCGCGGCCGTCGTCCGCGACGGTCACCGAGCCGTCCGCGTTGAGGGTGACCTGGATGTTCTTGCAGAACCCCGCCATCGCCTCGTCGATCGAGTTGTCGACGACCTCGTGGACGAGGTGGTGGAGGCCCCGCGCATCGAGGCTCCCGATGTACATCGCGGGTCTCTTCCGGACGGCCTGAAGGCCCTCGAGGACCTGGATCTGTTGGGCGTCGTAGGCGGTGTCTCCATCCATCTAATTCGGTACCTTCTCAAGCATCGTTCTGAGAAACTTCCGCACCCCATCCCGAGCGGTACTCGGAGTATGCGGTGTTTGTTTATAAACGTTCGGAGCCGGTTCGTATGGAGTAGAATGGGTCTTTCCGGTGGGGTTCCAACCAGGGGTATTTCTTTAAATACGATGACACGGTCGGAATGACCTCCTTCTTTTCAGCCTCGAGAACGTCGGAGGGACCCCTCCGTTGCGACTGGAAATCGGGCCGTCAGCGGCGCTTCCAACGCACCCCGCTGTGGGTGTCCTCGAGGTCCACGCCAAGGCTCGACAACGCCTCGCGGATCCGATCGGCCGTCGCGTAGTCCCTGCGCGTCCGCGCGTCCTCGCGGAGGGCCACGAGCAGGTCCAGAAGCCCGTCGACGACCTGCGTCGGCTCGCCACGTTCGCGGAACAGACCGAGGACCTCGCCGACCGACTCGAACACGCCGGCCGCTTCGACGAGGGCCCCTTTTCCCGCGCCCGCGTCAATCGCTTTGTTTGCCTTCCGCGCGAATTCGAAGACCGCAGCGATCGCCTCCCGCGTGTTCAGGTCGTCCTCCATCGACGCCTCGAACGTCCGCAGCGCCTCGCCCGCGGCCGCCTCGAGGTCTCGATCCGCCGTGCCCTTCTCCGGCGCCCGGCGACGCTCCGCGTCCAGGGTCCGTACCGTCTCTCGAAGTCGGTCGTAGGACCGCGCCGCCTCGTCGATGAGCTCGGGCGCGAAGTCGATCGGTGAACGGTAATGCGCGTTAAGCAGGAAGAACCGGACGACCTCCGGCTCCCACCGGGCGAGGGCGTCCTTGATCGCCCAGAAGTTCCCCAGGGACTTGTGCATCTCCTCGCCTTTCACCATGAGCATCCCTCCATGCATCCATAACTTGACGAAAGGCGTCACGCCCGTGAACGCCTCCGCCTGTGCGATCTCCGCTTCGTGGTGCGGAAACATGAGCTCCGTCGCGCCGCCGTGGATGTCGTACTGCGGGCCGAAATGATGGATCGTGATCGCGGTATCCTCGATGTGCCACCCGGGGCGGCCGGGTCCCCATGGGCTCGGCCACGCAGGTTCTCCGGGCTTCTGGGCCTTCCACAGGACGAAGTCGGCCGGGTGCCTCTTCCTGTCGTCCAGCGCGACGCGCGCGCCCGGGCGATGCTGTTCGACCTTCTGGCCGCTCAGCCTTCCCCAACCGAAGAACGTCGTCGTGTCGTAGTACACGCTTCCGTCCTCTGCGACGTAGGCGACCCGTTTCCGGAGAAGTCCTTCGATCTGGTCGATGATCTCGGCGATGTACTCCGTCGCGCGCGCATACAGGTTCACGGAGGCGCACCCCAGGCGCGCCATCCCATCCATATAATCGGCGAGGTACTCGGACACGATATCCTTCCATTCCCTCCCCGTCTTCTGCATGCGCTCGATGATCCGGTCCTCGATGTCCGTGATGTTCTGCAAGTAGAACACGTCGTAGCCCTTGTGCCTCAGGTACCGCGCGAGGACGTCGAACGCGACGTACGTCTTCGCGTGCCCCAGGTGCGCGGAGTCTTGAGGGGTGATCCCGCAGACGAACATCGTCACGCGGTTCCCCCGGGTCGGCGCGAAGGATTCTTTCGTCCGGGAGAGCGTGTTGTAGAAACGGATGGGCATCGCGCCGGGCGGATGAGGGCGGGTTCTATTAAGGTTCTCCGGAGAGCCGCAGACCCTTAAGACGCGCGGCGCGTTGTGACCCTCGTGTCGATCCCCCTCGCACCGCCGGGGAAGTCCGTCGAGACGATGCGGGCGCACGCGCGGCGACGCTTCGCGGTCGCGTCCGCGTCCCTTGCATTCGGCGCGACGAGTCTGTCCGTATCGGTCGGGTTCCTCGTGGTCCGGTCCGAGATCGGCGGGCTCACGGCCCTGATCCTCGGGGCGCTGCTCCAGGTCCTCGGTCTCGTCGCAGCGGCCCAAGCGGCGATCGGGATGGCCCGAGCCTTCCCGCTGAGCGAGGCCGCGGCGTCCGCCCGTCGCGTCCTCCTCGGGGGCGTCGTGGTCCTGTTGCCGGCCGCGGTCCTCGGCTCGGCCGCGTGGCTAACGATCGCCGCCTCGTCCGCGATCTTCCTGCCCGCCCACCCGCTCTTCTGGGGGCCCGTGTCCGCGGGAGCGTCCATCGGCCTCGTGTACGTCGCGCGCGAACTGGCCTCGGAACGCATGGCGGTCGTCTCCGCGATTGGATGCGGCGCGGTCCTCGCGATGGCCCTTTCCTCGGGAGGAACTGCCCTCGCAGACCCACGTGGGGTCCTCTCGAACTCGCGCCTCGCGTGGGACCTCGTCCTCGTCGCCGTCGGATTCCTCGCGATCACCTTCGCCTTCGAACGCGATCCCTGGATCGCCCGGTCTCGTCGATCGCGTGAGTTTTCGCGACGAAACGATTAAAGCCGAGTCGGCGCGGATGCGGGCCGATGGCGGAGTCCTTCCTCCTCCGTCGCACGGGGATCCACTTCGCCTCCTGGCCCCGGGACCTCCACCGGGCCGCTCTCCTCCTCGGGGTGGGGAGCCTCGTCTACTGGTCCTCCTTCGCGATCGGCCGGGTCATCCTGTGGATCCCGAACCTCGGGATCGTGTTCCTCGACCTGTTCCTCGCGTGGGTCGCGGTCCTTCTCCACGTCGCCGCGTGGCCCCGTCTGTGGGCCGGCCTCCGGGACCTGCGCGCCCGGCGACCTCGGGAAGCGAGCCCGATCCTCGCGTGGCGCGCATTCCTTCTCACGTTGATCCTCGTCCTCTCCGCGGTCGTCCTGCTGCCCCTGCAGTATCGATCGTACGGGGCGACGGATTCGTGGCTCGTGGTCCTCTACGTGACCGCGTTCCCCTACCTCGCGTGGACCTTCGTCCCGCTCCTCGCCCTCCATGGAATCCTGTTCGGCCGGGTCGCGTTCTACCTAGACCGGGCGTCTCGACGCCTCACGGACCTCGGAGCCGCCGTCCTCTTTGCCGTCGCGGCGGTCTCCACCATCGTCATCGTGCAGAATCCGGAGTCTGCCGCGTTTCTCGTGTCCTGGGGCGTGGGCCGCGGGATCTTGCCCGGCGCCGCCCTCGTCGGGTACCTCCTCATCGCGGCGGGCCTGACGCTCCATCTCGTGCCGGTGCTGTACCGCTCGACGCACGCGAGTGCGCGGTCCGCCCGATAGCCGCTTCGGATCAGCCGAGCGCGACGCGGAGGTCCTCGAGGATGTCCTGCGGGTCTTCGAGTCCGACAGAGAAGCGGATCAGCCCGTCCGTGATCCCTTGCTTCTCGCGCTGCTCCCTCGGGACGTGGTGGTGGGTCATCGTCGCAGGATGCTCGATGAGCGATTCCACGGCCCCGAGGCTCTCTGCGAGGGTGACCACGCTGAGCTTCCTCAGCCGCTCCCGGATTTTCGTCGCGTCGTGGAGTTCGAAGCTCAACATTCCGCCGAAGCGGCGCATCTGCTTCTTCGCGAGCGCGTGTCCGGGGTCCTCCGGGAGGCCGGGATAGAAGACGCGGGACACCCCCTTGTGGTCCTTCAGAAATCTCGCGATTGCGTCGGCATTGTCGCTGTGCCGCTCCATCCGCAGCGCGAGGGTCTTGACGCCCCGGAGGACGAGCCAGCAGTCGAAGGGGCTCGGGATCGTCCCGAGCGCGTTCTGGGCGAACTTGAGCCGTTCGTGGAGCCTTTCCGAGTTCGTGACGATCGCACCGCCGAGGACATCCGCGTGGCCCCCAAGGTATTTCGTCGTGCTGTGGACGACCAGATCGACGCCCATCGCGAGGGGGTTCTGGAGGGCCGGCGAGGGGAACGTGTTGTCGCACACGCTGATCGCCTCGTGGGCCTTCGCGAGGAACGCGAGCTCCCGGAGGTCAACGACCTTCATGAGCGGATTCGTGGGGGACTCCATCCAGAGCATCCGCGTCTCGGGGCGGAAGGCGTCCTCCACGTCGACGAGGTCGCGGAGGTCCAGGAACGTCGCGTCGACCCCGAACTCGCTCATGATCCTGGAGAAAATCCGGTAGACCCCGCCATAGCAGTCGTCCGAGACGACGACATGGTCCCCTTTCTTCAGGAGCGTCATCATCGTCGTGATGGCCCCCATGCCGCTCGAGAACGCGAGCCCGTGCTTCCCGTCCTCGAGAGCCGCGAGGTTCGCCTCGAGCCCCTCCCGGGTCGGGTTGCTTCCGCGGCCGTACACGTAGGCCTCCTGGTCCTTCTGGGAGAACGTCGACGTCATGTAGATCGGCGGGGTGATCGCGCCGGTCCGCGGTTCCGGGCCTTGCCCCGCGTGGATCGCTTTCGTCGCAAAACGCATCGGGATCGCCGAGCGCCCGAGACGCCGGGGGGCGAAAAAGGTTTGTGCCTCACGCGCGGCCGGCGAGGTACTCGATCACGTCGATGCGGGTGATGATCCCTTCGAACTGGGTCTCCTTCCCGACGACGACTGCGGGGGAGCCGCGGAGGAGGAGCTTGTAGACCGTCTCGAGGTCGGCCCCCGGCTCGACGACCGGGAACGGTTTCTCCATGACCTTCGCGACGTAGTCGTCGTACATCTTCGGGGTGTCGAGGAGGGCTTTCATGAGGACTTCTTCGCGCAGAGACCCGACCAGGATGCCCGTGTCCATCACAGGGAGTTGCGACACCCCGTACTGGCGCATGATGTCGACCGCCTCGCGGACTTTTGCCGCGATGTCCACCGTGATGACCCCCGCGACGGCGCCCTCCTTCCCCCGGAGGATCGTCATGAGGGGCGCGACGGGCTCCTCGATGAACCCTTGTTCCTTGAGCCACTCCTCGTTGTGGGCCTTCGAGAGGTAGCGTTCCCCGGTGTCCGGCAGCAGGACGACGAGGACTGCGTCCTTCCCGAGTCCCTCTGCGATCCGCTGCGCGGCGACGAGGGCTGCCCCGCTCGAGCTCCCCGCGAGGATGCCCTCCTCCCGGGCCAGCCGTCGTGTCATGAGATAGGCCTCCTTGTCGCTCACCTTCACGACCTCATCGACGTACTGGAACCAAGTCGTGTCAGGGACGAAGTCCTCGCCGATACCCTCGATCTTGTACGTGTGGGCCTTTATGGTTTTCTTTGAATAGAAATAGTCCTTCAGGATGGAGCCGAGGGGGTCCACCCCGACGACCCGGACGTTCGGTCCCTTCTCCTTCAGGTACTTGCCGGCGCCGCTGATCGTACCGCCCGTCCCCATGCCGCACACGAAGTGCGTCACCCGGCCATCCGTGTCCTCCCAGATTTCGGGCCCGGTCGTCTCGTAGTGCGCCTCGGGATTCGTCTGGTTCGCGTACTGGTTGGGAAGGACGGAGTTCGGCGTCTCTTTGTGGATCCGCTCCGCGACGCGGTAGTACGATTCCGGGTGCTCCGGCGGAACCGCCGTCGGGGTCACGACGACGCGCGCGCCGAACGCCTTGAGCAGGTCGATCTTTTCCCGACTCATCTTGTCGGGCATCGTGAAGACGGTCCGATACCCCCTGATCGCGCCGACCATCGCGAGCCCGAGCCCCGTGTTCCCGCTCGTCGGCTCGATGATCGTGCCCCCGGGTTTCAGGCGGCCGGATCTCTCCGCGGCCTCGATCATCTTCTGGCCGATACGGTCCTTCACGCTCCCGCCGGGGTTGAACATCTCCAGCTTCGCGAGCACGAGGCAAGGAACGTCGGCCATGATCCGCGGGAGCTTCACGAGCGGGGTGTGGCCGATCGTATCGAGGATGCTCTCGAAGTACCGCACGGCGGTCCTCCCGCGGCAGGACACCGACGCATAGGAGGGACGCTATAAGAACGTGAGCGAGTCCCTCCCTTCGTGCGCAATTTCAGGGAAGGTTTCATGTCGAGAGAGGACGGTCCCCCGTCGTGCTCTGCCTAACTCGGGGCCAACGAATCCTGTCGTCTGCCTACGCCATCCTGATCGTCTACATCTTTCTCTCCGTCCCCGTCCTCGTCGTGCTGGGTCTACCGGGCCTCACATTGGTCGTCGCATGGGTCGGGCTCGCCGTCCTTCTGTTCCTCCCACCGCCCCGGAGACGTAGCCGCACGGCTTAGGGGAATCGGCCGAGGTCCTCCACTATGATGCACGTGACTCCGAGGCTCGCGGACCATCGGCACGGCGTCGCGATCTTCGCGATCGCGCGGTCGTTCCTGCCTCATTTTTCGGAGTTGGACACCCTAGACTTCGAACTCGACCTCTTGCCTTCGTCGTCCCGTTTGCTCGGCTTGACGGACCAGGACCGGTCCATCCCCCGGGTTCGGATCCGCTCGGCTCGCCCCACGAACCCGTCCCTCACATACGCGATC
>Ga0209751_10005116_pt1 | contig 12429 bp, 12 predicted proteins | sample RifCSP13_1_FD_184019 | JGI IMG/M metagenome (GOLD analysis project Ga0209751, IMG submission 184019) | Soil microbial communities from Rifle, Colorado - Rifle CSP2_sed 13_1 (SPAdes) (version 2) | ecosystem: Environmental > Terrestrial > Deep subsurface > Rock core/Sediment | place: Rifle... | reverse complement strand
GCCCGGATGGCGAACGCGATGTTGCCGAGCGGCCCATCCGGATTGAAGACATCCCAGAAGTTATGCGGATCCCGCATGCCACCGCTGTACGGGTCGTGCCCGATCTCCCAGGCATCGGGGCACCTGTCGCCATCTGAGTCCACGTCGCAGGCTGGAATATGCGACTCCGGCCTCGCACAGCCGGAGGCGCCGCTGTCCCACACGCAGGGATTCATACCGCTGATGATTTCGTAGAATAGCCCAACTCCATCCCCGTTTGGCCCGCACCGGGGTCCCATTGGACCGGCCCACGCCTACGACCGTTCGGCCGGTTGGCCGTCAACTGGGGCCTCGCCAGCTGCCGGCGGGCGCCGGGCGCCCCGTGGTCCTGACCCTGCCCTGGTTCACAGTGGGGGGTGCTGATCGAGTTGTTGACCTATTGGTTCGCAAGTGGGTCTCGGATGGCCACACCGTGGTCGTGTTCACAACGACGCCTCTCGCGCCCGGTATGTCAGATCGAAGACACGATTTGGACGTCGTGACCCCTTACGTCTACCCCCTCAACGACTTCCTGCCCGTTCAGCAGTGGTACGAGTTCGTCGCAACCACGATTGCCGCCCTCGACTCGCCGGTCCTCTTCAATGTGGGATCTGCCTGGCTCCATGAGAACGGAAGAGGGCTGCGTCGTGACTTTCCGCATCTCCGAATGGTCGACCAACAGTTCAACACCATCGCCCATCTGGAGGGCAATCGGCGCTTTGCCGATCTGATCGACCTGACGATCGCGGCATATGACGAGCTGGCCAAGAACCTCGCCGACGACGGACGAGTCTCAGACGTGGCCTCGGTCTACGTAGGGATCGACGACGTGAGCATGCCCCACCCGGACCTCGTTGCGAAGTTCCGCGAAGAGGCAGGCCTCCATGAGGGTGAGCGACTGGTGCTCTACGTCGGGCGCCTGGCCGCAGAGAAACGCCCGGAATGGGTCACGCGGCTGGCAACCGAGCTGCGGCCTGAGGAAGCGCGGGTGGGAATCATCGGCGATGGCCCACTTCGTGAGGACATTGCCAAGGCGGTTCGCGAAAACGATCGTCTCGTCTGGATGTCGGAGCTCGACTCGGTGGAGCCAGCACTGGCCGCGGCCGACCTCGTCGTCTTGCCAAGCAGGATCGAGGGTATCCCCCTGGTGGCCATGGAAGCGCTTGCCTTGGGCACTCCGGTCGTGGCAACCCGGGTAGGAGGTCTCCCTGACCTGGAGAACGAGGAAGGTATCACTCTGACCGACCCCGAGGACTTCGATGCCTTCGTTGAGGCGGTACGAAAGAATCTCGATGTGGATTCCGAGCGGGTCCACCTTTCGAAGCGCTTCTCTGCGAAAGCGATGCTGGAAGAGTACGACCGGCTGCTATTCGGCGATCAATAGGTCAACCACGATCTGTCCACGAGCTCGGCTAGCCGCCGGTCGCGCTCGGTCCTAGCAACGCAGAGGCGAGGCTGTCCGGGGTTGAGTTCGCACGAGCCTCGATGAGCGAATGAAGACGCCTGGGGTCGCCAACGATGACCGAAGGCGCCGGCAATCCGGCCAATATTGGATCCTCCTCCAACTCCAACTCGACATCGAGAAGTATTGCTGCAGCCCCCATCACCTCTCCGAGTCGCACGCCGACACCGGAGCAGATGTTGATGATCCCGCCGGGCGGGTACTCCACCAGCTCGGCCACCGCGTCGCCCACAAAGGTCGAAGTGACGAAGTCGCGAATCACGTCGACTCGGCCACAGGTGATCGTCCGCTTCCGACCTTCGCCGGTCAGAATCTGGTGTCGGAAGTTGCCCAGTGCCGTGGCCCGTGGCAGCTCTGGCAGCACCGGGTTGAACGGCCTGATGACAGTGAGATCGAGACCATGGAGCCGGGCCAGTTCGCGGGCCGTCGCAATCTCGGCAACCTTCACCCATCCATATGGTGACATGGGGTGTGTCTGGTGTTCTTCGGACGCAAGGTCTTTACCCGGATCGCCGTACTCTGCAGCCGACCCGCTCACGAAGAGGGCGAGCGGTTCATCGCTGCGGGCTGCTGCTCGCATGAGATTGACGGTGGGGACGATGTTGATCTCGGCAAGACGTACCGGATCCTGGGCCATACCACCGGTCATCTGGACTACGACTGCCGGATGCACGGTCTTGAGAACCCGATGTGTCTCGTCCACGTCTGTCAGATCGAGACGATGCGATGTTGGTGAGAGTTCGACGTTCCGAGAGGCACGGTGAACTTCATGCCCTCGGCGCGTCAAAGCCTGAGCCACGGGCGCGCCCAACAGACCGGTCGCTCCAATGACCAGCACCCTGCTCAACCCGGTAGGAACCTTTCCCGCTCGTTTCGAAAGACCGCGTCTCCCCGCTCCAGATCATCGATCCGCCCCAGGTCGAGCCAGTAGGCGTCGGCGTTGTGGGTCCGGACCGGATGACCGCCTGCGACCAATGTCCTGATCAAATCGGGCATATCCAGTCTCTTGCCGCTGGGTATGTAGTCCTCAATCACCCAGGGGCTTACGACATATACGCCCATGCTGACCAGATACTGCAATGTGGGCTTCTCCCGATAGCCGAGCAATATGCCGTCTTCGTCGACGTCGAGCACCCCGAAGTCGATAGCCACCTCACGGCGATTGATGCAGATCGTGATGCCTGCCTCGGGGGGATGCTCATTGAAGGCAGTGCCGAAGTCGAGGTCGGTCAGGGTGTCCCCGTTTACGACCAACATCGGGGTTTCGTCTAGATCCTCGACCAGTGATAGGCAGCCCGCGGTCCCAAGGGGCTGCTCCTCCTCTATGTAGTCGATCTCAACTCCCCACCGCGATCCATCCCCACACACCGCGCGAATAAGGCCGGCAAGATGGCCCACCGAGATCGTGATACGGTCGAAATCTTGGCCGGCGAGCTGGCGGATCAGGATCTCGATGACCGGCATCTCGCCAATTGGGACCAGGGGTTTGGGGATGGTGAAGGTGAAGGGCTTGAGCCTGCTGCCCGTGCCGCCGGCGAGAATGACCGCCCTCATGACAGATCATCACCTCGGAGCGGGTTGCAGGTCACGGCCCCCATCAAACGTGGTATCGGGTCGGGTCGAAGAGCTCCAGATTCGCTTCTACCCATTTGGCGGTTCGGCTGAGCCCATCCTCGATTGAAACGGTCGGCGACCAGCCCAACAGCTCATGGGCGCGCCTTGGGTCCGAGAGGAGGACCATCACCTCGCTGCTCTCGGGTCGAAGACGCTCGGACTCGGAGACGACCTCGCCATCGGACCCGGTGAGCCGCTTCGCCAACTCGAAGATCTCCGCGATCGAGTGGGTCGAACCGGTGCCGAGTTGGATCACCTCGCCTTCGATTCCAGTGGCTTCTCCCGCGGCAATAAACCCTGCGACGGTGTCGCTCACGTACGTGAAGTCGCGCTTCGGCTCCAGATTCCCGAGCCGAATCTTCCGGCTGCCGGTGATCAACTGGGAGAGGATGGTAGGGATCACAGCCCGCGTCGACTGACGGGGACCGTAGGTGTTGAACGGTCGTAACGTCACCACCGGCAACCCGAAACTGGCGTGGTAGGCCTCCGCCAGCTTGTCGGCGCCGATCTTGGTCGCGCTGTAGGGAGACTGGCCCCGAAGGGGATGGTCTTCGGTGATCGGAGTCGTCTCCGGTGTGCCGTAAACCTCACTTGTCGAAGTGTGCACCAGGCGTTGACAGCCCTTGCGGCGTACGGCATCGAGAACGTTGAGGGTTCCGGTGACATTCGTCTCCACGAAAGAAGCCGGGGCGATGTAGCTATATGGGATGGCAATGAGCGCCGCGAGATGGAAGACGATCTCGACCCCGTCGCACGCCTCTTCGACGAACCGCTGGTCCCGGATGTCCCCAAGGACGAAATCGATCGATCTCTTGATATCGGGATCTGCTCCCTCAAGCCAGCCGAGCGCGCCATTGGAGTTGTACATGCAGAACGCCGTCACCTCGGCTCCTTCGCGGACTAGGGCCTCAGTCAGATGACTACCGATGAAGCCATCGGCCCCGGTGACAAGAACACGCCGGTTTTTCAGCATTCGGAGATCCCTCCTAGAAATGGGGGCGCCGGAGACTAGCCCGGCAGACAACCGCAACCGTCGGTCAGCTGACCTTGCGTAGCAGTCGTAGCCTCACCAAGCTGACCGACAGTGACCACAAAGACCGCTTCGACAACCCGGCCCGCAACCATCTTGAGCTTTGCCATCGTCGTCGTTTACCTGGCCCTTGCACTGGTCCAGGTGGACCAGTCATTCGTCATCGACGAGATGGAATTCCCGAGACTGGCTGAAGCCGTGGCTGAAACCGGGCGCCCGGTGTATTACCGGGGCGAAGAGAGCCCCACTCATCTCGGAGTGTTTCACCCACCACTCTATGGATACACCCTCGGCGGCTGGATCGGCCTCTTCGGCTTCTCAGAAGTCGCCGTCCGTCTGTTCGGTGTCCTTTTGATGATCGCGACGGCATGGATCGGGACACGAACGGTGAAGCTGTTGGAGCTTGCTGGCCGGTGGGGCCACCCTCTGTTCCTAAGCCTGTTTCTGCTTCATCCTTACGTGATTCAGAGCTCCTTGTTGCCGGACATAGACGGGACGGTGTTGTTGTTCGCGACCGTCCTGCTCTTCTATGAATTAACCAGGGTGGCTCGCACCGAAGAAAGCGTGGGCAGTTCCGCGATGCGTCTGGGTTTGGCTTTGGCCCTGGCTTTGGCCTCAAAGCTCACTTCTGTGATCGTCATACCCGCCCTGTTCGTCGGGATTCTTCTTGGAAGGGGACTTAGGAGGGCGCTCCTCCTTACAGGATTGTCGACACTTGTGGGGGGTGTTGTGTTCTTGACTGCATGGTGGGCCCTGGCCTCGATAGCCGATCTTCCCTTCGCGTTTCCATTCGAGTTCACGATCCAGAGTGGATTGAAGGGCGGTGTGAGTCAGGCGGGAATCGGCGAGCTCCTGCGGCGTCTGGTCCCGGCTCCACCAACGATCTATTGGCTCGGCGTCCTGCTCCCCACCATGGCAGTTGTCGGGACCGGAATCCTCCTAGCACAATGGAAGTCGCACCCACACCGCCGCGTCGCACTCATGTTCTCATTGTGGTCCTTCGGCGCTATTGCCTTTTTTTCGATGATCAGCGGACCCCCTTTCGGATTTCCCAAGTACTTCATCGCCGCGATTCCCACCATGGCAATAGTTGGGACCGTTCCGGTGGACATGGCCCTCGACCAGCCCACGTCTAGGAGTTCCGCACGTTGGCTGGGCTTGGTGCTCGTTGTCGCCTTGGCCGGTCTGTCGGCCTGGAGATTCGTCCGGATTTCCGATGACGGGCCTTATGCGTGGCCTGGCTACCTATGGACCGTCGCGCTTGTCGCAGTTGCCGCGCTTGTGCTGGCCTCCGTGATCCGGCGTCGGGACATGTGGCTTCTCACACTGCCAGTGGCGGCGTTGCTGACAGCCACGCTCTCATACAACATGGGAATGGCGGCCGTCCAGGCCGTTGATGAGCGATCAGTGCGGTACTTTCCCGACGAAATCGGCTTCGATGAAACGGTCGATCGTCTCCAGGAACTCGTGGCACCGAACGACCCGATTCTGGCCCCGAAGGACATCGGTTCGGCCACCTACAACCGCTACCACGAGGAAGAGCAGCTTTTCTTGGATCTCGATCTTCTTGCTGAAGTGCTCGCCGATGAGGACGTCGAGTATGCGGTCGTCCGCAAGGGCCGCGACTATTCATTTCTGGTTTTTCCTGAAGCGGAGCCAATCATCGAGAACGAGATGGACTTGTTCGATGAGATCGGCGACTTCCGGATCTACAAGCGGGCACCCGAGGCCTAAACCGCCTCAGCGCGATACGAACTCGGCCCAAGACTCCCGCGCCCTGAGGTCCGCATCATGAATCCAGATCCGAGCCCTTGCAACCATTTCATCCTGGCGACCGAGCAACATCTCAGCCGCCAGTGCGATCGCCGCCGGTTCGTCTGGTTTGTCCACCGTGGTCAGCTCCCACAGCTCAGAATCGTCGCGGAACACGGCCGATGTCCGTGACGTAAGACAGGGAACACCCAGGAGGTAAGACTCGATAGGCATCAGCGGGTGGCATTCGGTGAGCGTTGCGTAGAGATTAAGATCGACTGAGCCCTGGAGGGCTATGAAGTCCTCCCACGGCAGTTCACCGTGCGCGACAATGTCGATATCTTTCAAGTATCCGACCGAGGGTTTGCTCATAACGTGGCCCCTCGCACCATCGAGCATGCCCAGGGCGAGAAGCTGAGTGACGACGTTTTTTCTCCAGAACGGTTCCGCAAAGACCCCGATGTGCAGTCCGGGTCCCAGATCCAGCTTCGGAACCTCGGGCATGAGAGGCGCCCGGTTGGGTAGATACGTCACCGGATGACCCCTCGCCCGGAATGCCTCCACCACCCCGTATTTCACCATTCCCACCTCGGTCAATACCTTCCGCGAGGCAAGTGAGAGGACCTCATCAGCCACAGCAGCCTCGCCCACCTCGGCTCCATGCTGAGCGGGCGAAGAATGGAGGACGCATTTCACCGTCACCCCCGCGGCACGACATGCCGTAGAGAACCAGGCAGACCCTGGTGGCCAGCCCTGAACGACGACGACCTCGACTCCGGCCACACGTAAGCCGGCGACAAGGTCCCCACCCCACTTCTCCAGGTCGTCACACTCGACAGCGGGGGAACCAAACGCATAGGTAGCGGTTCGCACCCCCCGCCAATCCGGGTGGCACACCTGAAGGATCCGGTGCTCCCCGGGGGGGAAGGTCTCCCATGAGCCAAATGACAGCTTGGGCTCTCTGGGCTCCGGTCCTTTGCGGCCAAACCACCGACCGACAGTTTCACGAGTCGCCAACGAGCGCTCCGATCTCCTTGACGATCTGGTCGGACGCGGTCCCATCACCGTAAGGGGAAGGAAGGCCCGCAAGCCTCTGATGGAGGCCCGGGATATCGGCTCCCCAATGCCTGGCAATCGCTGAGATCTCAGGACCAGGCTCGACCAGTTCGGCAAACGTGCCGAGGACCTCCGGCCGCTCTGTGCTTCGCCGGACGACGATCACCGAGCGCTTGTACACGGACACCTCCTCTTGGACCCCGCCGGAGTCGGAGATGAGAAAGGCGGATTCGGCCCCCAGGGCCAGAAACTCGCGGTAACCGATCGGTTCGACCACATGGATCCCCTGTAAGAGGCCGGTCATCCCGTGCTCGGCGGCTCGCGCCGTCGAGCGAGGATGAAGCGGTAGCACGACGGGAAAGTCGAGCGATACGAGCTGTTCCAGGACGACTGCGAACCGGGCCGGGTCGTCGACATTCTCGGGGCGATGAAAGGTCGACAAGATGTAGCTCCCAGGCTCCAGCCCGCATTGGTCGAGGAGGGCGATCCGCTCGTTGGGGTCGGGGAGTAGCTCGAGGACGGCTTCTACCACGGTGTTTCCCGTGACCCGTATTCGAGAATCGGGGATGCCTTCCTCCAGCAGGTTCTTCTCTGCGGACTGGGTAGGAGCGAACAGGAGATCCCCCATGTGGTCAATGAGCACTCGGTTGTGCTCCTCCGGCATCCGTCGGTCATAGCTTCGGAGCCCGGCCTCGACATGCATGACAGGGATTTCTCGGGCGTTGCCGGCAATCGCCCCCGCCAGCGCGGTGTTGGTGTCGCCCTGGACGACCACGGCTATGGGTCGGTCGTCGCCAAGATGCTCATCTAGCGCCGAGACCGCCGAACCAATCTGGCTCCCCCGGGTCTGACCTCCAACCCTGAGATGAACATCCGGCTCATCAAGATCAAATGCCTCGATGAAGAGGGCGGAGAGACCTCGGTCATAGTGCTGACCGGTGTGGACCACACGGGCCGCCGGTCCGAGGAGTCGGATGACGTGAGCGAGTTTGATGATCTCGGGGCGGGTGCCCAGCACTATGGCCACGGAGCGTGCAGGCAGGTCAGTTGTGTGCAGGGGATACATCGATCTGGTTCTAGCCTGGGTTGCAGCCATGCTAAGACTCGTTTCGCTCGTCGCTCAGGTATGCGTGATCGCCCTCGCCGCGTACAACGCAGTAACCGCGTTGTGGGGCTGGCGAGATCGCAGACCAGCGCCTGAGGGTCCTCGCAGTAGAAGGCTCCGCGTGTTGATTCCGGCCCACAATGAGGACGCGGCCATCGGCGGGGTGCTTGCCGACTTGGGCGCGAATGAGTACCCCTCCAAGAAGGTGTGGGTGCTCGCAGACCGCTGTGAGGACTCCACGGCGCAGATTGCACTCGAGGCTGGGGCTGCGGTCGCAGAGCGAAGCGATGGCCCGGACGGCAAAGGTCCTGCCCTCGCCTGGTACCTGACCCAACAACCCCTTGCTCCAGACGAGAGCCTGATCGTGTTCGACGCCGACAACCGGGTGCCGCCCGACGTCCTGGGTCGGATCGCCGACGAGCTCGACGCCGGCCATGAGGTGGTGCAGTGCTATTTGGACGTGGCGAATCCCGATGGGTCCCTTCTCGCAGAAGCGTCGGCACTCTCCTACTGGGCGGGCAATCGAATGGTCCAGCTTGCTCGATCCAACCTGGGGTGGTCGGCGGATCTCGGTGGGACCGGAATGGCGTTTACTGCCAGTGCCTTGAAGGAGGTTGGTGGCTTCGGCACCTCGCTCACCGAGGACCTAGAGCTCGGGGCCAGGCTGGTCATCGCCGGGAAGAGGGTCGAATGGCTCCACGACGTCAAGGTCCGTGACGAGAAGCCCACCTCGATTGGAGTGACCGTGAGGCAAAGGGCCAGATGGATGGCAGGAAGACGTGAAGCGGCGAGCAAGCACTTCTCGGGCTTGGTGAAACAATCGTCACCGGCGTCTCTGGACCAGGCATTGCGACTGGTTCAGCCGGGACGGTCGTTCGTGGCACTGTTATCCGCGGTGATGACGGTCCTCGCAGTGACGACGGGGTCGAGATGGCTTCTTCCCTGGGAGGTCTGGGGAGTAGCCACCGCCGTTCAGGTGCTGGAGCCGATCCCCTTCCTGGCCCGAGATGGTGTCGAACCGAGACGCCTGGTCCGCTACCCACTGCTGGTGATCCTGGCCGGCCTGTGGGTGCCGATACGACTCCTCTCAGGCAGGGTCAAGGGCTGGTACCACACACCCCACACCGGACCTAGCCCCTGAGTCGGCGGGTTGGCCCCGGGCCCCGAATCAGACCCCACACCGTCCCTAGCCCGTAAGAGAGGTGCATGATCGCCGCCGCGGACATAACCCCCCAGGATGACTCATCGCTGCGGACCGCGACCCACGTGAGCAAGAGGACCCACCCGGCCAGCGCCAGGGCGAGCGGCCACCAGAGCCCGGAGAGAATGCCCAGCGCCAGGGTCGCCAAGAGGCCCACCACGAGAGACATGGGGGCCAGTGGGCGAGGCGACGGCAGTCTCCCGTTGAACCAGAGCATCTCCGACTTGCCCAAGCCGTAACGGAAATACTGTCGCCACAGGGCGCCCGGTGCGTCGCGGGGCCGGTAGGTGGAGACGATGGTCGGATCGACGAAAACCTTGCGTCCGGACTGCCGCCACCGGAAGTAGAAGTCGGCATCCTCTGAGGTTCCAGTAAAGAGGCGAAACCCACCCAGCGCCTCGAAGTCGGGGCGGTTGAAAGCGCCCAAGTAGACCGTATCGACCTCCTCCCGGGTGGTGGCGTGATGAAACCGGCCGGGCCCCATCGTCAGTGGGCTCTCCATCGCCGCGGCAACCGCTCTTCCGAAGGCTGTCGCTCCCACCGGTCTCATACGCCCACCCACCGCTCCCCCGACTTCGGCGAGCACCCGCATCGAGTTGCTCACATAATCCCGGGCGTAGCGGGAGTGACCGTCCGCCCGCACCAGGACAGATCCCGCGGATTGTGCCGCGGCCAGGTTGAGTCCGACAGCCTGACGGCGCTTCGGGTTGTCGACGACCCTGATCCTCGGATCGGCGGCATTCCATTCACTCAGTTTCCCCAGCGTCCCGTCGGTCGACCCCCCGTCTGCCACCACCACTTCGAGAGACCCTCGATAGTCCTGGGCCAGGAGGTCACCAAGGACGTCGTCGATCGACTCGACCTCGTTGAGAACGGGGAGCATGACTGAGACCGGAGGTAGGGACTCCATGGGCTGAGGAGGATATATCCAGCAGACTTCACGCTTATCCTCAACGGAATCCGACACCATCTACCCCGCCGAACCCGATGACCGCCGACCGCGAATACACAGACCGTCTCGAGCAGGAAACAGGCAAACGCTGGAAGCGGTTGCTCGCGGTCCAGGCGCCCTATCGCCGCCACATCAGGAGAGTTGTCGAGGGCCGCGTCCTCGACATCGGCTGTGGGATCGGTAGGAACCTCCAGCACCTCGACGGTCATGGGGTGGGGGTCGACATCAACCCGCATTCGATCGAAGTGGTCCGCCAGCGGGGTCTCACCGCCCACACCGGCGAGGAGTTCGCGACCAGCCGAGACGCGGTCCCGGGCGCTTACGACAGCCTGCTCCTCGCCCACATCTTGGAGCACATGACCCTCGGCGAGGCCTCTGAGCTCCTCGGCGACTATCTGCCATATCTCCGCTCCGGGGGCCGGGTAGTGATCATCGTCCCCCAGGAAGCCGGGTTCAGGTCGGATGCGACTCACGTGACATTTCTCGGGCTCGCAGACATCGCCATCATCGAGGCCGCACAGGGGCTGTCCCGGGAGCGCTGCTACTCGTTCCCATTCCCTCGTTTCGTCGGTCGTGTCTTCACACACAACGAGACGGTGGCCCTCTCCCGCAAGCCGTGAGGTGCAAAAGGCGTGCAAATCGACAGTGACACATGCAGACTGCAAGGCATGTCGGTTTCGATGACCATCAGGGACATTCCCGATGAGACACGCGATGAACTGGCCGCGCGTGCGGCACGAAGTGGCCGCTCGCTCCAGGAATATCTCCGAGGGGAGTTGATCGAGCTGGCCCGCAGACCCGACGTCGACACCCTGCTCGCCCGGGTGAGGGTACGCAAACAAGCGACGGGGTCGACCCTTTCAGCGACCAAGATCCTTTCCCACCGGGACACCGGCCGTCGGTGACAGCGGTCGTCGACGCATCGTTGGTGGTGGCGGCCTTGGTCGACTCCGGGTCTCTGGGCATTGGGCTGAGGAGCGGTTGGCAGGCGATCGCCTGGCAGGACCCGATCTGATGCCTGTGGAGGCAGCCAAAGTGCTCCGTCGAGCCGAGCTGTCGGGTGATCTCTCCGCCGATGTCGCCGCACCTGCCTACGTCGATCTCCTCGATCTGTCGGTGGACCTCTTCACGTTCGAGCCGTTTGCAGGTCGGGTCTGGCAATTGCGTGCCAACATCACGGCCTACGACGCCTGGTATGTGACCCTGGCCGAGACATTGGACACCAATCTGGCCACCTTGGACCGACGACTTGCAGCGACAGCCGGCCCGACTTGCGGATTCGATACCCCACCCTGAGTCGCTGACCGCGTCTCTCTCAGAATCGGTCGCGCCCTTATCCTCCCGCTGGTGCGCCTCCCACGTCCGGCCCTTCCATCCTGGCTCCTCGCCGGTACTGCGGTCCTGCCTGTCTTCGTTTGGTGGCTGGGCTGGCACCCTGGGTTTGCCTCCAGCGACACCATCGACCAGTTCGGGCAGGTGGCGGCCGGTGTCTACACCAACCATCACCCCGCTATCCACGCGCTGTATCTCAACGTCCTGAGCCTGGGTGGGGCCCAACCAGGGCTGGTCACCCTCTTCCAGCTCCTAGTGCTCGGTGTCTTGCTCGCCTACGCCGCCCGGTGGCTGGTGGAAGCCGGGGTACCCGCCTGGCTCGCGGTGGGCTCCGCCTGGCTCCTCGGGCTCTCCCCCGCCGTCGCCCCCACCACCCTCGCCCTGTGGAAGGACGTCCCCTTCGCCCTGCTCATGCTCTGGGTCTGGGTGGAATTGCTCGCCCTCGCGGTCGACACAGAGCGAGCCGACCGACCCTGGCCGGCGGTTCGGCTGGGGCTGGCCCTGGCCGGGGTGTGGTTGTTCCGGGGCAACGGGCCGATCACCGTGCTGTTGGTGCTTCTCGTCCTGGCCTGGGTCTACCGGCGGCACCTCCGCCTGATCGGGATCACGCTGGGCACTGCGGTCCTGACTGTGCTCCTCATCGTCGGGCCCTTGTACGCGATCGTCGACGTCCAGGGCTCGGCCATCGAGCCGGCTCAGGTGTTTCTCCCCGACGTGGCGGCCTCGTACCACGATGAGCCGCAGACCTTCAGCGAGGCCGACATCGCCCTGCTAGAAGCGGTGGGTCCTCTCAGTGTCTGGCGCGATCGCTACGACTGCTCCGAAAGCACCCCCCTCCTCTTCGACCCCCAATTCAACCAGGCCCCGGTGCTGGAATCACCCGGTGAGTACCTCGGTCTCGAGATCG
>Ga0209751_10005115_pt1 | contig 12429 bp, 11 predicted proteins | sample RifCSP13_1_FD_184019 | JGI IMG/M metagenome (GOLD analysis project Ga0209751, IMG submission 184019) | Soil microbial communities from Rifle, Colorado - Rifle CSP2_sed 13_1 (SPAdes) (version 2) | ecosystem: Environmental > Terrestrial > Deep subsurface > Rock core/Sediment | place: Rifle... | reverse complement strand
GTGCGGGGCCTCGGTGGCGGCGATGGCAAACGGCGCCTCCTGGGCCTGCTCGGCCATCCACTGCATCACGGTCTCGGCCTGCAGCGGGGTGATCTCGCGAAGGGCCCGGCCGCGGCCGACCGGGATGAGAAAGAAGAGACTCCAGCGCATCACGCCCAGCATCTCCGCAACGGCGTACAGCGCCGGCAGGTCGTCCGCGGTGTCCGCGGTGACGAGGGTATTGAGCTGCAGGGGGATCTCCAGGTCGCGCACCCACCGGGCGGCCTGGAGCGTGGTGTCATAGCACCCCGCCACGCCGCGGAACGCGTCGTGGCGTTCCGCCGTCGCGCCGTCGAGGGAGAGCGACATGCTCTGCATCCCCGCCTCGCGGAGCGCGCGGATGATCTCCGGGGTCAGGTTCGCGGTCGCGCTGGGAGCAAGGGACATCCCCAACCCTCTGCCGGCCCCGTACGCCATGACGTCCAGGACGTCGGGGCGTTTCAGCGGATCCCCACCGGTGCAGACCACGTGCGGGCGGGGCTCACCGAAGCCGGCGATCTGGTCGAGCATCGCGCGCGCCTCGGCGGTGGTCAGCTCGAGGGGATCGCGATGGGCGATGGCCTCCGCGCGGCAGTGCCGGCAGGCGAGATCACAGGCCCGGGTCATCTCCCAGTAGATCATCCGGGGCGCGCGGCTGAAGACGTATCCCGCCTCGGCGGTGACCGACGGCATCATGGCGTGCGGCATCGGCGGCTCCTCAGGCCAGCAGCCGAACCAGCTCGTCCGGCGTGCGGTAGATACCGACAAGGATGGGCATGTCGCGCAGCGTGTACCGCCGGGCCTCAGTATCCCGCAGGGCGGTCACGAGGTCCTGGAAGGCGACGAGATCATCCGTTTCGTAGGCGACGATGAACTCCTGATCGTCCAGGCCGGTCGAATAGGCGAGGAGCTGACGGACCTGCGGGAAGTCGTGCCCGACACGGATGTGCTCGTTCATCATCCCCTGCCGTGCCTCACGGCTGAGGCGGTACCACTCCGCGGTCTTCGTGAAGGGATAGACGATCAGATACGCGCCGCGGTCACCGCTGATCAGGGCCTGCTCCTGCGCGGACGGCTTGCGCACGTACCGGGAGGGACGGAGGAGACCGGTAAAGACATACGCCACGACGGCCCAGCGCCCCAGGCCCTCCCGCAGCACCATCGCCGCGGACGTCTCGAGATCCTCGACCGATTCCGCCACGCGCAGCAGCACGACGTCGACGTCGGCGCGGAGGCCGAGGGTCGAGTAGCTCAGCGTCCGCACGGCACCGGCAGATGACAACGCCCGGCCGAACGTCGCGGCGTCGGCTTCGCGGTCCCCCGCGGGCCGGCGGCGCCAGGTTGGATCGATCCGCAGGGCCAGCACCTGGAACAACGTGTGGTCCGCTACCTCTGGGCCAGCCACGCGGCCGCCTCCTTGGCGTGGTAGGTCAGGATGAGATCCACCCCGGCCCGCTTGATCGCGGTGAGGATCTCGAGCACGGCGCGCTCTTCCTCGAGCCATCCTTCGCGCGCCGCCGCCTTTACCATCGCGTACTCGCCGCTCACGTTGTAGGCGGCCAGCGGGACCGGCACGTGCGGGCGGACACGTTGCAGGACGTCGAGGTAGGCCAGCGCCGGCTTGACCATGACGAGATCGGCGCCCTCAGAGACGTCCAGCGCGATCTCGCGTTCCGCCTCTCTGGCGTTGCCGGGGTCCATCTGGTACGTCCGCCGGTCCCCAAACTGCGGGCTGGACCCGGCGGCCTCGCGGAACGGCCCGTAGAAGGCGGAGGCGTACTTGGCCGAGTACGCCATGACGGCCGTCTCCGCCAGGGCGGCCTCGCTCAGCGCGGCGCGGATGGCGGCGACCTGCCCGTCCATCATCGCGCTGGGAGCCACGACATCGGCCCCGGCCGCAGCGAGCGAGACCGCCGCGCGCGCCAGCAGCGGGAGCGTGGCGTCGTTGTCCACTCCCCCGTCGCGGATCACGCCGCAGTGACCGTGGGAGGTGTACTCGCAGAGGCAGACGTCGGCCATGATCAGCAGGTCCCGGTCGGCGGCGCGTAGGGCCCGAACGGCGCGCTGCACGATGCCGTCCTCGTCGTAGGCCCCGCTGCCGTACGGATCCTTCGATTCGGGCAGACCGAAGAGCAGCAGACCCGCGACCCCCAGGGCCGTCACCGCCTCCGCCTCGGCGGGCAACAGGTCCACGGTCAGACGCGCCTGGCCGGGCATGGAGGCGATCGGCTCGCGGATCCCTCGTCCGGGCCGGACGAAGATCGGATAGATAAAATCGCGCGGGTCAACGCGTGTCTCCCGGACCGCGTCCCGCACCGCGCGCGTCCGCCGCAGCCGGCGCGGGCGGACGGCAGGCTCAGGCTCCGCGGCTACGCGCAGCATGCTCATCGCTCCTCTCGGTCAGCGCTTCGACGATCCCCCGCACACTGTGCTCCGACGCGACCGCGAACGGGGTCAGACCTTCGGCCCGCAGCGCCGATGCAGTGACCGGCCCGATGGCGACGAGGCGGACGGCCTCCACCTCGTCACGGAGCCCAGTCTCGACAAGCAGATCACAGAAGCCGCGAACGGTGGAGGCGCTCGTGAAGATCACGCCCTCCACACCGCCGGCCCAAGCCTCCACAAGAGCCCCACGCGACGCCGCGGGAGCCCCCAGTGTGCGGTAGGCGATCACATCGCTCACCTCGACGCCGCGCGCGCGCAGGCCCTCACTCGGTATCTCAGAGGCCCCCCCGGCGCGCACGCGGAGGACGCGTTGGCCGCGCGTCGCCGGCATCTCCCCGGCGACGGCCTCGCCGAGGAAGCGGGATGGGATCCACACCTCCGAGATCCCGCGCGCCCGCAGCGCGCCTGCCGTCCCCGGTCCGATCGCCGCCCACCGAAGGGTCCGCGGCCAGGCGAAGTCGGGCCCCGCGCGGCCGAAGAGGACGTCCACGCCGCTGGCGCTGGTGAGCAGAAGCCAGTCGTACTCCTGGACCACGCGTAGTGCCCCATCAAGGGGTCCCCACGACTCCGGCGGCGCGATCGTCACCGCCGGCACCTCCACCGGGTCGATCCCGGCCGCCCGAAGCGCGCGGGAGAGGGCCGGCGCACGAGCGGCAGGACGCGTCACGATGTAGCGCCGGGGCATCAGCGGGGCATCCCTTCCAGCGGGAGCAACGTTGCCGCCCCCTGGGCGAGCAGGTCGTCCGCGAGGTCCTGTCCGATCTGCGCCGCCTCGGTTGACGGACCCGTCCTCCGGCCTCGCAGCAATGCGCTGCCATCGGGAGCGACGACCGCGCCGGTCAGCGTAAGCACCCCTCCGGCCAGCACGGCGCTTGCCCCGACCGGCAGCCGGCATCCACCCTGGAGGCGGCGCAGCACGGCCCGTTCCGCATCCACCGCTGAGCGGGTCGGCGGGTGATCCAGGACGGTGACCAGTTCCCCGGCGGCATCCCCATCGCGGACCTGCACTCCCAAGGCGCCCTGCCCGGGCGCCGGAAGCATCACGTCCATGGACAGCACCTCGGTGACACGCGGCTCGAGGCCGGCGCGGCGCAGCCCCGCCCAGGCGAGGCAAACCGCGTCCACCTCGCCGGCGTCGAGCTTGCGCAGGCGCGTCTCGACATTGCCTCGGATCGGAACGACCACCAGATCGGTCCGTGCCGCGCGGAGAAAGGCCGCGCGCCGCGGACTGCTCGTGCCGACGCGCGCTCCGAACGGCAGAGCCAGCAGGCCGGCGGCGCCCCGCGAGACGAGCACGTCCCGCGGATCCTCGCGCTCGGGGACCGCGGCGATTCGCAGCCCCGCGCTCTCCGCGGCCGGCAGGTCCTTCATGCTGTGGACGGCGACATCGATCCGCCCCTCGACCAGCGCAACCTCGAGCTCTTTGACGAAGAAGCCGATGTCGGGAAAGCGATCGAGACTCTGCTCGGGGAGCCGGTCGGCCGCCGCGTGGATCGTCTCAACGCGTACGTCGAGGTCGGGCCGGGCACGGCGAAGGCCCACCACCACGGTCTCGGTCTGCCTGAGCGCGAGCGCACTCCCGCGCGTGCCGACGACCAGCCGCCCGCCCGTGGTCATCACGCGGCCTCCCGGAACGCCTCGCCCGCCGCCTCCACCGTCCGCGCGATGTCTGCGGGCTCATGGGCGGCCGAGATGAACCAGGCCTCGAACTGGGACGGCGGGATGAGGATGCCCCGAGTGAGCATGGCGCGGAAGAATCGCCCGAAACGCTCCGTGTCGGAACCCTCGGCCTCTACCAGATTCCGGGGAGGGCGTTGTGTGAAGAAGACCGTCAGCATCGAGGCCTCGCGGGCCACGGCGCAGACGACGCCCGCGCGTCGCGCCAGCTCGACCAGCCCCGCTTCCAGCGCGGCTCCCCTTTCCTCGAGGAGCGCGTACACTCCACCGGAGCTCAGATGCCGCAGGGTGGCCGTCCCCGCCGCGACCGCCACTGGATTCCCGGACAGCGTCCCCGCCTGGTACACGGGCCCAAGCGGGGCCAGGGCGTCCATGACATCGGCCCGGCCCCCGTACACGGCAAGCGGCAGTCCGCCCCCGGCGATCTTGCCGAGGCAGGTTAGGTCCGGACGGATTCCAGTCCGTCCCTGCGTGCCGCCAAACGCCACGCGGAATCCGGTGATGACCTCATCGAAGATCAGCAGGCTCTCATGTCGCTCCGTGACCTCACGGAGGCCTTCCAGGAACTCTGGGGACGGCCGCACCACACCCATGTTTGCGGCCACGGGCTCGACGATCACCGCCGCAACCGTCTCGCCGTGCGCCGCGAAGACCGTACGAACCGCGCCGAGATCGTTGTATGGAAGGACGGTCGTTTCCGCGGCCGCCGCGTTCGTGACCCCTGCGCTTCCCGGCAGACCGAGCGTGGTCACCCCCGAGCCCGCCCGGGCGAGGAGCCCGTCGCTGTGGCCGTGATAGCATCCCGCGAACTTGACGACGCGGGCGCGTCCCGTGACCCCGCGGGCCAGACGGATCGCGCTCATCGCCGCCTCCGTCCCCGAGCTGACGAAGCGCATGCGCTCCATGGACGGGAACGCGGACCGGATGAGGTGCGCCAGCTGGGGCTCCGCATCTGTCGGCATGCCAAACGACATCCCCCGCCCTGCCGCCGCGCTCACGGCGGCCACGACGTCCGGCGCGGCGTGCCCGAGAATGAGGGCGCCCCACGAGCCGATGAAGTCGAGGTACGAGGTGCCATCCGCGTCGGTGACGGTGGCCCCGCGGCCGGAGGCCAGCACGAGGGGGCGTCCGCCCACCGCGCGGAAGGCGCGCACCGGGCTGTTCACGCCTCCGGGAAACAGCCGCTGGCTCTCCTCCCACAGTGCCTCCGCTCGGGATGCCTGCGTCTTCACGAGGCCTCGTCCTCCGCCGCCCCATCGAGATCGAACAACTCGCGCGCCAGGTCGAGCACCCGGGCATCGTCCCCGCGCGCGCGCAGGCGCACGAACGGCGCGTGCAGCAGCTTGCGCAGCGCGCCCTCCACCACGCCGCGCACGGCCCGCCGCTGCTTCTCGTCGAGCCCGCGCAGCCGGCCGCGCGCCTGAAGCAACTCCTCTTCGACGATCGCCTCCGCGCGCTGATGGAGCTCGGCGATCAGGGGCACGGCGGCGCGGGAGCCCAGCCACCGCACGAATGCCTCGTGCGTCTCGTCCACGATGGCCTGCGCGGCGGCGAGGTCCTCGGCCGTGGGGGCCGCGCCCGTGTACGGAGCCAGGCTGTCCAGGTCGTACAGCGTGACGCGCGGCAGCCGCACCACGGCGGGATCCACGCCACGCGGAACGCCGATGTCCACCACGAGCAAGGGCCGGAGGGTCTGGGCGAGATTGAGCACGGACAGCACGGGACGGTCCGACCCGACCGAGACCATCACGACGTCCACGTTGGTGAGATGATCGGCGATCTCGCCGACGCCGATTACCGCAGCGCGGTACCGGTCGGCGAGTCCCCTCGCATGCTCCGGCGTGCGATTGGCGATGGCGGCGACCGACCCGCCCGCGGAGACGAAGGTCTTGGCGAGCAGCGCCCCCATCTCTCCCGCACCGACGATGAGCGCACGTCGCCCTTCCGTGCTTCCCCAGTGCGCGCGGCAGCAGGCGACCACGGCGTGGGGCACCGACGCTCCGTGTCCGCCCAATCCGGTTTCCGTACGCACCCGCCGACCCGACGCGATGGCCAGCTGCATCAGACGGTTGAGCACGGGACCTGACGTCCCGGCGAGTCGCGCCGCTGTGAAGGAACGCCTGACCTGACCCAGCACCTGAGGTTCGCCGACGACCATGGACTCGAGGCCGCCTGCCACGCGCAGGACGTGACGCGCAGCGTCCTCACTCCGCCACGTGTACAGGTAGGGAGAGAACACCGCCGGTTCTATCCCCCGGAGCGCGCCGAGCGTGGAGACGACCGCCTCCTGGGGAGGCCGGTCCTCACTGACGAGGTAGACCTCCGTCCTATGGCAGGTGGACAGCAGGAGCGTCTCGCGCAACCCGGGCAGGGCATGCAGGACCGGCAGCACCGCCGACAATTCCGCCTCGGCGAAGGCGAGGGGTTCCCTCACCGAGAGGGGAGCGGTCTTGTGGCTCAGCCCGATCGCTGAAAGCATCGCACCAGACGACAGAGAATCTATGGAAATCTACTGATTTATTCCCTTCCTAGGGGAAAGCTCCCTCTAGTCTGAGTCAGCATACCAAGCGAACAGAAGTTGCGGCCATCAGGCGCGGTGTGGATTCCCAATCAGGCCCTGGTCCGATTGTCCGTGGATGCCCAAGCGGGCCTAATGGGATAGGAAACCCTAATGTCAAGAATGAGGGCCACTTTAGGCGCGCTCGGCCCCGGTGGCAAGGCCGTGATCGCCGGCCTTCCGCCCGATCCGGCCGTGGCGGACGAACTGGCCGCCCTGCGCGTCCTCCCCGGGGAAGTGATCGAAGTCCTGCAGACGCTCCCGTTCGGCGGTCCCCTACTCATCCGGGGCGCCGGAGGGACTTATGCGATCGGGCGGAGTCTCGCCGACCTGCTCGAGGTGGAGTGGTGAGCGCGCTCGCCTGCCACGGCCAGACCCGGGCCGCCGTTGCCGGCGGGCCGTCCACCATCGCCCTCATCGGCAATCCCAACGTGGGGAAGTCCACGGTCTTCAACGAGCTCACCGGCCTGCGCGCGCTGACCACCAACTATCCCGGGACGACGGTCGAAGTCGCGGCGGGCACCGTGGCGGTGGGCGGGCGGACGGTGCAGATCATCGATCTCCCGGGGACGTATGGGGTGACCGCCGTCCAGGGCGACCACCGCACCGCGTGGGACACGATCCTCCGTGATCGCCCGGACGCCGTCCTTGCCGTCGTGGACGGGACGAATCTGGCCCGCAATCTCTACCTCGTCCTCCAGTTGATCGACCTCGGCTTCAGGGTCGTCGTCGCCTTGAATATGTCGGACGAAGTCCACCGGGCGGGGACGCGCATCGACGCGACACATCTCTCGACGCTGCTGGGTGTACCGGTGGTGACCACGGTGGCGACGACCGGTCAGGGCCTGCATGATGCCCTTCGCCTGGCCGCGGTGCGCCGGGAGCCTGGGCCACGGATCCACCGCTACGGACCGCAGATCGAGCGGGCGATTGCCGCGATCGCGGCCGAGTCGTCCGTGCCAGACGCGTTCCTGATCCTGGAGGGTGTCGCGCAGCGGAACGGCATCTCCTCCAGCGGCGATTCCGCCGTCACCGCCGCGCGTGCGGGACTGGAGCACGCCACCGGCTCACGGAGCGCCATCGCCGTCGCCTCGGCGCGTCACGCCGCGGCCGAGCGGATGACGAACGCGGTTCGCGTCGGCGTCGCAGAGTTGCGCGGGCGGTACATGTGGCGAATCGCCACCCAACCGACCAGCGGCATCCCTCTCCTCATCGGCGTCCTGGGCGTCATCTTCGCCGGCTTATTCTGGGGCGGGACGGCGCTCGCCGGGCTCACGGACCGGCTCTGGGCGATGGGCGGTTCTCCGCTCGTGCGCGCCGCGGTCTCCGCCGTGGCCGGATCGGGCCCGATCGGCCGCACCATGCTCTGGGCGTTCGACGCCGGCCTCAACGCCCTGCTGTCGGTGGGCATCCCGTACGTCCTCACCTTCTACGTGCTGCTGGCCGTCCTGGAGGATACCGGGTACCTCACGGCCGCGGCGGTCCTGCTGGATCGCTCCCTGAGCCGCTTCGGCCTCACCGGCCGGGCGGCGATCCCCCTCGTCGCCGGAGCGGGCTGCAACGTCCCGGCGATCATCGGATTGCGCACGCTGCGCACCGACCGGGAGCGGTTTATCGCCGGAACGCTCATCACGCTTGTCCCCTGCAGCGCCCGCACGGCCGTGATCTTCGGCGCGCTGGCGGCCCTGGCCGGACCGCTCTGGGCCGTGGGACTTTACGCGGTGGTGGCGCTGGTCATCGGCGGGGCGGGCTGGGGACTGAACCGCCTGCTGCCCGGTGGACGGCCGGCGCTCCTCATGGAAGTGTTTCCGTTCCGCACACCGACAGCGCGGACGGTGCTGCGCAAGACGTGGTTCCGAGTGCGCGAGTTCGTGCTCGTCGCCGCGCCCATCGTCCTGGGCGGGAGCCTGGCCCTCGGCGTCCTCTACGAAACGGGGGCCATCCGCCTGGCCGCGCTGCCTCTCGCCCCGGTCGTCGAAGGCTGGCTCGGGCTTCCGGCGGTAGCCGGCCTGACTCTGGTCTTCGCCGTGCTCCGCAAGGAGCTTGCCCTGCAGCTGCTGTTCGCGCTCGCGGTGGTCGAGTACGGACGGGGAACGGACTCCCTCCAGGCGTTCATGACCCCGCCGCAGATCTTCACCTACGCCCTCGTCAATACGATCTACATCCCCTGCGCGGCGACGATCGCTGTTCTTGGGAAAGCGCTGGGCTGGCGCCGGGCGGCCGGCATCGCGGCCGGCACGATCATGCTCGCCGTCTTCGTGGGGGGAGTGACCGCGCGGGTGCTGGAGCGGCTGCTCTAGTCCGCTAGAGCAGCTTCGCCCCGTTGATCTGCAGCTTGAACTCGCAGGAGAGGAACTGCGCGGCCCGCCGGCACATCACCATACGGCTGAGGAAGATCTCGAAGTACTCCATAACCTGCGAGAGCTTCGTGTCGATGGTGAGCTCCAGCGAGATCGTCCGGCTCTTCTCGTCCACGCGCAGGAAGGAGTGCTCGACCGCGTAGTTCACCCGGTCGTGGATATCGAAGGTGGTGGGGTCGGGGTTGCGGACACGCGAGCGGTGCACGTCCGATTTGTCGGCCAGGATCACCGCCGCGCCGACGGGACTGACCGGCTCGCCGCCCTTCTCCTCGTGGTTGCCGACGGCGCCCATGACGATGCCCCGCTCTACGGGATCCACCCCCAGCCGGAGGAGGATGGTGTTGGCCAGCACCGCGCCGGTGTGCTCGTGATTGATCCGGCTGACCATGTTCCCGATGTCGTGGAGGTAGGCGGCCATCGCCGCCAGTTGGGCGTCGCGTTCCTGATAGGCCAGCCGCTTCAGGGTGTTGTAGGCGATGTTGGCGGTCAGATTGGCGTGGCGCGCGCCGTGCTCCGTGTAGCCGATCGCCCCGGTGTACTCGTGCGCCTTCGTGATGTAGGCCTCCACCTCGGCGTCCTTCTTCAGGTCGTCGATGGTGACGGCACGCTGTGCTGAGGCGATGGTTTCAGCCGGTTCGGCCATGTCGCGTCGAGGCTCCTCTTGGCGTGGGACGGTCAGGGTCTGGGTGGGCCACTCTCGCTGACCGGGGACGGCACCGGCGCTTCGGCCTTCCGTGCGCGCACGTAGGACACGGCGCCGCGGTCTGCCTTCACGCGCAGGTTCGGTGCCAGCTCCAGCGTGAGGTGATCGGCGTCGATGTCATGCACCGTGGCATGGAGGCCGCCCATGGTGACGATGCGGTCGCCCTTCTTCAGCTTGCCGAGCATGTCGCGCCGCTTCCGCTGCTGCGTCTGCTGCGGGCGGATGAGCAGCATGTAGAAGACGACGAGCAACAGGACGTAGAAGACGATCACGCTGGGGAACCGTGTCCCGGCCTGCAGGAAGACCACCCGGCACCTCCGTGCCTGGAAGCAATGACTCGCTGACCAGAACAGTATTGTAGCACAGTCTTCGCGGCGCACCCGTGGCGCGCGGGCCGGCCGGCAGACCTCTCTGTAGCGCTACCAGGGCGTCGCGTACACGTCCAAGATGGCCCCCCGCCACCCTTCGAAGCGATCCGCGCCGATCGCCTCCCGCGCCTCGTTCATCAACGCCGCCAGGAAGGCCAGGTTGTGGTACGTGGCGAGCCGCGGACCGAGCATCTCGTCAGCATGAAAGAGATGCCGCAGGTACCCGCGCGTGTACCGGGCGCACACGCCGCAGCGGCAGTCTGGATCCGGTGGGGCAGCGTCGTCACGGTACCGCGCATTCCTCACGTTGACCCGCCCGCTGCGTGTGAAGATGGTCCCGGTACGGGCGACACGGGTGGGCAGCACGCAGTCGAACATGTCCACACCACGGGCGATGGCCTCGAGCAGGTCCGGCGGCCCGCCGACCCCCATAAGGTAGCGCGGGGAGTGGGCAGGCAGCCGGGCGGTGACCGCCTCGAGCAGCATGTACGCCAGCGACCGGGGCTCGCCGACACTGAGACCGCCCACCGCGTACCCGGCGAAGCCCAGGTCCACGAGACGGTCGGCCGCGATCCCGCGCAGGGCCGGCGAGAACCCGCCCTGGATGATCCCGAAGAGCATCTGGGACTCGGGAACGCCGACGGCAGCCGACCGCTGCGCCCACCGCGTCGTGAGGCGCAGTGCATCTTCGGCCTCGGCGTCGCCGGCCGGGTACCCCAGGCAGACATCGAGCGGCATGACGATGTCGCTGCCCAAGGCGCGCTGGATCTCCAACACACTCTCCGGGGTCCAGGCGTGCTCGCTCCCGTCGATCGGGGAGCGGAACACCACCCCGGCCTCGCTCAACCGGCGCAGCTTCGCCAGGCTGAAGACCTGGAAGCCTCCGCTGTCGGTGAGGACCGGCCCGTCCCACCCCATGAACCGGTGCAGGCCGCCGGCCCGTGCGATGACATCCGCGCCCGGCCGCAGGTAGAGGTGAAAGGTATTGGCCAGGACGATCTCCGCCCCGAGCTCGCGAACCTCATCGTACGTCAGCGACTTCACCGTGGCATTCGTGCCGACAGGCATGAAGGCGGGAGTACGCACCATGCCCCGCGGGGTCTGCAGCACACCGAGCCGAGCGCCGGCGGGATCGGTGTGCAGGAGCGTGAATCGGAACGCGGACATGCACCCGTGAGTATAGCAGTCACTCGCGAAGCGAGGGACGGTAGCCGAAAAGGATGCACCTTGCGCACCAGAGAAACGGGAGGCTAGCCTGAAGCCATGGAGGACGGCATGCCTGAGCCCACCATCGAAGCGCTGCTCGCCGAAGGACGTCGGTTCGACCCTCCCCCAGCCTTTGCGGCGGCGGCCACGGTCCGGGACGGGTCGCTCTACGAGGAAGCCGCGCATGACCCGGACGCGTTCTGGGACCGCATCGCGCGCGAGCTGCACTGGTTTGAGCCCTGGACCCGCGTCCTGGAGTGGAGCGCGCCCTACGCCCGCTGGTTCGTGGGCGGGCGGACGAACCTCTCCCACAACTGCCTCGACCGGCACGTGGCCGGCGGCCGGCGCACCAAGGCGGCAATCATCTGGGAGGGCGAACCGGGCGACGAGCGGGTCCTGACCTACGGCGATCTCCACCGGGAGGTCGGGCGCTTCGCCAACGTCCTGAAGAAACTCGGCGTCCAGCGGGGCGACCGCGTGGCGCTCTACCTGCCGATGATCCCGGAGCTGGTCGTCGCCATGCTGGCCTGCGCACGCATCGGCGCCGCGCACACCGTCATCTTCGGGGGCTTCAGCGCCGAGGCGCTGCGCGACCGCATCAACGACGCTCAGGTCAAGGTGCTCGTCACCGCGGACGGGGGGTGGCGGCGGGGCAACATCGTCCCCCTCAAGCGCAACGCCGACGAGGCCTTGGCCGGCACGCCCACCATCCGCCACGTAGTGGTCGTCCGCCGCATCGGAGAGGCCGCACCGATCCACATTCAGGAAGGCCGCGACCACTGGTGGCACCGCCTCATGGCCGATGTCCCGGCGCGCTGCGAGCCGGAGGCGATGGACAGCGAGGACCTCCTCTACATCCTCTACACCAGCGGGACGACCGGGAAGCCCAAGGGGATCGTGCACACCACCGGCGGGTACATGGTCGGCACCTACGTGACCACGAAGTGGATCTTTGACCTCAAAGACGACGACATCTTCTGGTGCACCGCGGACATCGGCTGGGTGACGGGCCATTCCTACGTGGTCTACGGGCCGCTCGCCAACGGGGCCACCGTGGTCATGTACGAGGGCACGCCCGACTACCCCGACAAGGAC
>Ga0209751_10005114_pt1 | contig 12429 bp, 13 predicted proteins | sample RifCSP13_1_FD_184019 | JGI IMG/M metagenome (GOLD analysis project Ga0209751, IMG submission 184019) | Soil microbial communities from Rifle, Colorado - Rifle CSP2_sed 13_1 (SPAdes) (version 2) | ecosystem: Environmental > Terrestrial > Deep subsurface > Rock core/Sediment | place: Rifle... | reverse complement strand
ATCCGCCCAGCCAATACGATGCTGGATGGGGACACCTTATTTGCCCTTGCCACCGGCAAGCGCAAAGCTGATGTCAACATTGTCGGCGCCTATGCCGCAGAGGTGGTGGCGATGGCTGTGGTACGACCAGTGCAGAAGGCCAATGGATTGGGCGGAATCCCTGGAATTAGGGACTTGTAAGGTAAGAAACTTTATGCTAATTTGGGGTTAATCTAAGCAGCAATTCCATATCTGTCATTAAAAAAGGAGAGAAAATGTCATTAATGGATCGCATCATTGGGGCCTTCACTTTCAAACGTGAAGTATATGCCGATGTGAAGAAGGACACCTCCTTCACTCCTACGGCATGGGGAATCGTTATCGTTGTTCAGCTGCTCAATCAGTTGGCTGGTTATCTGGCAGCGGGTGCTGTAGCCGCAGCCACAGTAGGTGCGCTGGGTTTGGGCAATGTTGGGACCGCCATGAGCGGTTCTCTTGTTGGCTCGCTCATCAGTGTGGTGATTGCGGTAGTCGCATTCGCCGTTGGCGCTTATGTCATTATGTTCGTGGCCAAGTCCATGTTCCAGGCCAAAGTGACTTTTGACGAAGTTGTCCGCACGGTGGGTTTGGCCAACGTCTGGGGCATCGTCGGCGTTTTGATCATCCTGACTGTTATTAGCCCCGTTTTCCTTTGCCTTTCCGGCATCGTTGGCCTGGCAGCGGCTATCTTGAGTATTATCGCTTCTGCGATTGCAGTCAAGGAAGCCGTTGGTTTGGACTGGACGCAAACGATCATTACCATTGTTATTTCCTGGGTGGTGATTTTTGTGGTCACGGCTATCCTCGGCACCATTGTGGCTGGATTCAGTTTCGCCACCGCAGCCCTATAATCCAGCATCGCTTTGAATGAAAAGAGCGTCTCTTTTTGTCTCGAATTTCGAACTCACGTCCTAGTAGCTTTTTCGCCTTTATCGGGTTTATAATGCAATAGAACAATCTAAATCGCTTTAGCTAAGGAGATCAAGATGGCAGACGAATCTGTTACAAGTGATGACAAGCTTTGGGCAGCATTAGCCTGGGTTTTCACACCTCTCGTACCGATTATTCTTATGCTTATCGAGGATAAGAAAAACCGCCCCTTTATTAAAGAACACTATATGCAAGCCTTGGTCTGGGGCGTCGTGGTGATCGTCGCCTGGTTTGTCTTAACCACCATCACCCTGGGATTTTTTGTCTGCATTGGGTGGCTGATCTGGATTCCGCAGTTGTACTGGGCTTTCCAGGCATTCTCGGGCAAATCTGTTAACATTCCCGTGCTTACAGACTTTGTGAAGAAACAAGGTTGGGGATAATCAGCATCGTTTTTTCGAAGCATAATCAAAAAAGAGACGTGCTCAGCGCGTCTCTTTTGATTCAGCGAACATCCTGTTTTACCCGTTTTTGACTAACTTCAGCATCTTTTGAAGCTCTTCTGCAAACAGTGATTTTGGCACTACCTTGTCTACGCCGGCATGCCTAGCGGCAGCTAACCGCCGCGGGTTCATGTGGGAACCGAATGCCAGCCAGGGAATGCGCTTGGATTGCTTCTCGGCTTTGGCTGCAGGCAGCCATTCTGCCCACGGCAGCGCGGAGTTGAGATCGAGCATGATAAGCTGGGGATTCTTGCGCTGCAAGATTTCGAGGAATTCCTTAGCAGGCTTGTATTCGGACAGCGCCATGAATTCGAATCCAGCCGCTTTGGCAGCTTCCTGCACTCGCGTGACGAAAAACAGATCAGAAATCAGCGCCAGTATCATTGGATAACCAAATTTTAACGATGGTACCACCCTTGCGGCTTACAATTGCATGCCTGATAATATCGCCCGCTATGCCGATTAAAGGGAAATCAACCCGCAGGTCCACGAGTAACAGGCAAAAAGCGCCACCTGCTGAACTCTCAATCAGCAAAGAACAGGCGCGCCAATTCCTTGTGACGCACCATCGCTTGCTGCCCCCGCGCAAACTTGTGGGGAAACAAGGTGTCATTGATTACGTGCGGCACGTGAACTGCATCCAATACGACCCCATCAACGTGGTCGGTCAAAACCCACACCTCGTCCTGCAATCCCGCGTGAAGGGTTACAAGCCCGCCATGCTGGATGAGGCCCTCTATAGCGAGCGCAAACTTATCGACGGCTACGATAAAGCAATGTCAATTTATCCGATTGGAGATTGGCCCTTCTTTGCCCGATATCGTGAACACATGGGAACCTTATATGCCAGTCACGAAAGCACAGTGAAGGCGGCCAAGATGATGAAATGGGTCAAAAAGGAGATTGAAGCTCGCGGCCCGCTTTCTTCGCTGGATTTGGAAGACGAAACGCGCATGGAATGGTGGTTGAGCGGCAGCACACGCGCGGTGCGCATCGCTTTAGATATTCTGTTCACCTCAGGCGAGATTGTTGTACACCATCGCGCAGGCACCCGGCGTTACTTCGACCTTAGCAAACGACTTGTCCCCAGGAAATATCATAACGGTCGGGAACTGCATTCGGACGCCCAATCCTATATGGATTGGCATGTCCTGCGCCGCATTGGCAGCCTTGGGCTAGCACGTTACCGCAACGCTGGACAGTGGGAAGGGTTGCAGCGCTGGATGAGACTCGAGGGCAGTAGTCGCCGAGTTGCCAACTTGCGGTTGTTGGAACAGGGAGGAATCGTCCGGGTAGAAGTCGAGGGAATGGAAAGGCAAGAAGTGGTTATGCATAGGGCGGACCTGCCTGAATTGGAAAACGTTAAGAAATCTAGAATCAAGCAAGGAGCAGCTTTCATAGCTCCGCTGGACAATTTGATGTGGGATCGCGATTTATTAGAGCAGCTGTTTGACTTCTTCTACCGCTGGGAAGTGTATGTGCCCGCGCCCAAACGGCGATATGGATATTATGTGCTGCCAGTGCTCTACGGCGACCGTCTTATCGCTCGCCTGGATCCGGCGTTCGACCGCGCCCGAAAAACTTTCACAATCCAAAATTGGTGGTGGCAGCCCGGCGTAGATAAAAAGGATGGTGCCATGCTTATTGCACTACAGGATTGCGTGAAGGACTTTGTGAAATACTTGGGGGCGAGTGACGTAAAACTTGGCGATGTGATCAAGAAAGATCGTTTGATGAAGGAAGTCATTCGTTAGCTCTCTTAGTTACTCTGAGATCGCCAATTCGCCGGGTGCAGTTCCCGCGACCCAGGTTCGCAATCCATTCAGAGAACGGCTTCCGCCCGAATAATCTACAGTGAACAGCCCGGACATCACCGGGTAATCTTCCAGCCCTTCCAGCGCACCGGCCACGGCTTCCGGGCTCAATGCCTGGAAGCGGCCTTCGAGAATGGCATCTTCCAGAGCGTGCTGCGCTAGGCCAACGGCACCCGCCATTTGGATATAGCCCCAGTCATGCGCGTCAGCGCCGTTTTCAAGAGTATTGAGAAATTGAATGCCCACATTTTCTTCAGCCCACCAAGCCCATGTTGAGGTAAGGTAAAGCCTCTCTGCATAAGCCGGATCAGCCAGGTACTCGAAGAGCTGAGTGCCGTAACCGGAAGCTGGAGTCCCGACCACGAAGCGCCCTCGAAGTCCAAGGGCATTTAGTGCATTCAATAATCCCGCCAACCCAAAGCCGCGCAGATTGCTGTAGATGACGTTTGCATTGGCATCTCGGATCCGATAGATAACGTCAAAAATGTTCGCGTCAGGATCAGTGGGGAGCTCCGCTTGAAATACCACTTGAATACCCAGGTCTTCCAGATCTGCCAAAAATTCCTCGCTGGTTAGTGGTCCGGCAAATTCCTCTGGCCAGGAGATCAGTGCCAATCTGATTTCGCTGCTCGCGCCCTCGGGTTTGCGCTCACTCCAATGGGCGAACAAGTTTTCAAGGAAATACCCAAGGTGTTCCTGCCGGCTTGCATCGAGGCCAAAAATAAACCCATCGCGTTCCGCAAAATCAGCCGGCCCTAAAGCTGGAATTTCATCTTCGTTCAGCATGCCGCTGATGGCCGCTTCTGTCTGCGGGTCGCAAATCAATACCAACGGCCCCTCACCGAGTTCGCGTACAATGCGCGCCAGGGCACGCTGTGCTTCTTCGGGTTTGCCCTCGGAATCCATAACTCGCAAATCAAGTTGCGCGCCAAAAATTCCACCTTGGGCGTTGATCGCGTTGCTTACATCTTCCATTGCTTGGATACGAGCCGTGTTACTGCTGGCTAACAAGCTGGATTGATCGCAAAGCGCTGGCAAGATGATCGTTTCGCCTGACAGATCCGGAATATTCTCCGGGGTTGGAGACGCAGTTTCTGTCGCCGTCGGCGCGTTTGTGGCGGTCTCGGTGGCAGCGGCCGCGGAAGGCTTAGCTGGCTGAACAATCGGCGAAATGGTTGAGGTAGTGCTAGTGGCTGCCGGGGAGCACGCGAAAAGCAGCAGAGCAAAAAATGACCCAGCTAAGACTATAGGTTTTAGCAAAAGGAAATTAGCCCAAATTGGTGTAGAGTTTGTCTGTTTTTGCAGCCATGATGAAATCGTTTTGGTGCAAGCCTTTGATCTTATGCGTCCACCAACTCACTGTTACCTTTCCCCATTCAGTCCTAATGACTGGATGATGCCCCTGCTCTTCAGCTAGTTCGCCAACCTTCTGCGTGAACGTCAGCGCTTCGGCAAAGTTCTTGAATTTGAATTCGCGTTGTAAACGAGGAACGTCTTTGACTTCAAGCATGTCCCAATCGGGGACCTGTGGATGCATGTCTTCGATCTGGTCGCGGGTGAAAGGCGGTTCGTCCCCGCGGCAGGGAATACAGGTCTTTTCGGTGAGTTGTTCCATGGCGTTCATAGTCACAATGACGAACGAATAATACGATTATAATGTCACAGAGTAGTGCCGGTGGCAGCGCACCCGGCTTATCAAATACTGCTAAAGCTATAAAGTATTCTTTTTGTAAAGAATACTTTACGGGTAAAGGACGCTGCGTAGCGTCCTTTTTATTTTGGAGGCTGAATGGCAACGAAAAAGTCGGATCTCAAAAATCTATCCATTTTGGGGCGGCCCAGCAAGCCCAGCAAAAAGCTGGAAGCATTTCCCAATCGGACCCCAGATCGTTATTACCTGGTGAAGCTGGAGACGGACGAATTTACTTGCATATGTCCTGCAACCGGACAACCAGACTTCGCCGAAATCATTGTTGAATATGTGCCGGATAAGAAAATCGTCGAGTCTAAATCCTTCAAGCTTTATCTTTGGTCATACCGCAACGAAGGCGCATTCCACGAATACGTGGTCAACCAGATCCTGGATGATCTGGTGAAAACCTTGAACCCGCATTACTGCAAAGTGACCGGCATCTTCAACATCCGCGGGGGCATCGGCATCACCGTGGAAGCCGAGGATGTAAAGACGCCCAAGGCGAAAGCCGCCGTTCTTTAGGAGCTATAGGATGAAAAACGAACCCGTTTTTCGCTGGTATCCGCTGGTTGCCGCAGTCTTTGTCACCACACTGATCATTTCGAACATCATTGCCGTCAAGCTGGTCCAACTCTTTGGCCTGATCCTGCCTGCGGCTGTGGTTCTGTTTCCCATTGCTTATATCTTCGGCGATATTTTGACAGAAGTGTATGGCTATGCGCGCGCCCGGCAGGTGATCTGGATGGGTTTCTTTTGCAATCTGCTGGCGGTACTGGCAATCTGGATGGCCGGTGCGCTGCCAGCTGCCGATTTTTGGTCTGCAGGGGTCTATGCTGGTCCCACGGAGGCACAGCAGGCGTATCAAGCTATTCTTGGTTTCACTCCGCGCCTGTTGCTCGCTTCCTTTATTGCGTATCTCGTCGGAGAATTCCTGAACGCCTTTGCGCTGGCGAAATTAAAAATTCGCACTCAGGGGCGAATGCTCTGGCTGCGAACTATTAGTTCTACAATTTTGGGTGAGGGTGCCGATTCAGCAATCTTCATTAGCATCGCTTTTTTTGGAGTGATCCCTTCTGAAGGATTAGCGACCGCGATCCTTTCTCAATGGGGATTCAAAGTAGCCTATGAAACCTTGGCGACCCCGTTGACCTACTTGGTGGTCAATTGGCTCAAGAAGGCTGAACAGCAGAATTACTTCGATAAGGAAACTAACTTCAATCCGTTTTCGGTGGGTTGATTTTGATTAGCCGATTAACTGATTAATCCGTTAATCGCGGTCATTATTTCTAGGTTGCTAATCACGGTAGAATGCCTGGCTGATGAACTTCCAACATAAATCCGGAATCTTGATGCATATCACCAGCTTGCCGAGTCCCTATTGCATCGGAGACCTGGGGCAGGGCGCGTACGCCTGGCTGGATTTCTTGGCCGACGTTGGCTGCTGCTGGTGGCAGGTATTGCCACTAGGCCCCACAGGCTACGGTGACTCTCCCTATCAATCATTCTCCTCCTTCGCAGGCAACCCGGTTCTGGTGAGCCCGGATTTGATGTACGAAGATGGTTTGTTGGACAAAGAACACTTGGAAAATCAGCCGGAATTTCCAGCGGATCATGTCGATTTCTCCAAGGTGATCGAATACAAGCGCGGCTTGTTCCAGGTGGCGTTCATGCGGCTCAGCGAGTTGCCGCAACTGCGGGCTGAGTTCGAAGACTTCCGCGGCAGGAACGAGAAATGGCTGGAAGATTTCAGCCTGTTCATGACCATTAAGCAGCAGCAAGATCTGCGCGCTTGGACAACCTGGCCCGGCGACTTGCGCGATCGCGGTCCCGAAGCCATGAAGGCAGTACGCAAACAATTCGCCTCTACGCAATCCTATTTCGCTTTCCAGCAATTCCTCTTTTTCCGCCAGTGGACGCGACTGCGCAAACGCATGGCGGAGTTGAATATTCACCTGATCGGCGATCTGCCTATCTATGCTGCACCGGATAGCGCCGATGTGTGGGTTCACCGTCATCTTTTCGAAATGGATGTGCACGGCAAGCCCTATCGCGTAGCGGGCGTGCCACCAGACATGTTCTCAGCAACCGGGCAGTTGTGGGGCAACCCGCTGCATCGCTGGGATGTTATGAAAAAGCATGGGTACGCATGGTGGCTGGAGCGTCTGCGCGCCAATCTGGATCTGGTGGACGTGCTGCGCCTCGACCATTTCCGTGGCTTTGCAGACTACTACGCTGTGCCGGCATCAGAGCCGACGGCGGAAAATGGCAAATGGGAACTGGGACCCGGCGCGGATTTCCTGCAAACCGTGCGCGACAAGCTGGGCAGTCTGCCGTTGATCGCTGAAGACCTCGGCGGCGAGGGCTCGTCGCTGGTCACCAAGCTGCGCGATGATTTTGCTCTGCCGGGTATGAAGGTCTTCCAGTTCGGCTTCGATGCCGGGTGCCAACACCAATTCCTGCCGCACAACTATCCCGAGAATTGCGTGGCGTATACAGGCACACATGACAATGACACGGCTGTCGGCTGGTTTGCCAGCGCCCCGGAAGCTCAGCGCAAATTCTGCCTGGAATACCTGGGCAGCGATGGCAAACATATCGCCTGGGACCTAATCCGCAGGCTGTGGGATTCGCGTGCCAGTCTGGTGGTGGCGCCGTTGCAGGATTTCCTCGAATTGGGCACTGAGGCGCGCATGAATTATCCCGGCCGCCCATTGGGCAATTGGGGCTGGCGCGTGGAGGCTGGAGTGTTGACGGATGAGTTGGAGCAGAAGATTGCGGCGTTGAATGTAGAAACTAGACGAAGTTAGCTTTGCTAAGCTCTCTACTGTTCTTTCTCCGCGTGACTTTATTGTCTTTTTCGGTTCAGGACCAGTCCACCTAGGCCAGCCCAGAATAATATCGCGGTGGCAATTCCGGCATAAGACCCGGGAAGAAAAGTAAGCGGGAACCGCAACATACGGGGAGATAATAAATCCAGTCTACTGGGATGAGAAAAGTAAAGGCATATATGAAAAGAAACATCAGACTGACTGTAAGTATAGAAGCATATACCCTGCGATCTGGAGGCATATAAACGAACGCGATTTGAATACATGCAAAAATGGTTAGAGTAAATAGAAGAGTCATGCCGAATTGCCCCCAGGCACTGGCGCGAATATCAAATGTTGTACCCGCATAGTGTAAGAGAGCGTCAGTCAACTTGTCCAGTTAAAAATGCGATGATTAATAATGCAAGGGCTGCCCAAATATTAATGCCGTCGCTTTTTCTATTCATGATGTCCTCCTTCTTGATAGTAGCAACATAATTTATCATTATTTGTTTAACGGGTTTATGAACATCACACGAGCAGTTCCCCGTTGTTTTTTCAAAAAAAAAACGACCCCACAAGGGGTCGTTCTAATTACTTCTTCTTTTTCTTTCCGCCAGACTTCTTCTTTGCGATACTCTTGGCCTTGGTAGTTTTCGCCTTGGCTGGCTTTTTGGCGGGCGCTTTTTTAGCACCCGTGGTTTTTACGGGACGGGTTATCTTGGCAGCCGCCTTCTTTGGTGCCGCTTTCTTAGGCGTAGTCTTCGGCTTGGCACTTGTCTTGGGAGCCGCAACTGGTTTAGCCGTCGCGGCCACAGGTTTCGGCGCGGCGGGCGGTGTGGAGACTACAGGCGGTCGCATGGGCATTGTCCCCGGAGCGGCAGGCGCCGGAGTTTTGGCGCCGGGAGCTGACTGCCGCGGCGTCCAGCCCGGGGCTTCGCGTTCCAGCTGGGCGCGGGCTACCATGTTGGGGCGGCCGCAGCGGGGGCAGTAGGCGTTGTAGTGTTTCCAACCCTTCGCCTCGATTTCATCCAAGGCGGCGTACATAGCCTCCTCAGTCAACGTGAAGGGAGTGAAACAGTGGATGCAACGAATGAGCATTGGTTTTTCTCCTTCCTATGCTTGGGATTTTAATTATACACATGGGTAGGCTGGGTGCTCTTTCGAATTGAGTCGATCAGGATGCCAGCCAGGATCAAGGCTGTTCCACCCAGTTTAAGGCCACTGGGAAACTCACCAAGTAGAATAGCCGCCAGGATACTTGCACCCACTGGTTCTCCCAACAGGGCGATAGATACATAGGAGGCAGGCAGGTGCGCCAAAGCCCAATTGAAACTAGAATGTCCCAGCAATTGGGGTAGGAGTGCTAAAAGGAGCAAATACAAGTAGATCATCGGAGAAAAACCGAGGACTGGTTGCCCGGAAACAGCAACCATAGCGATCAAGACTAGTCCCGCCATGCCATAGACCAGGAAGATGTAAGGAGTCAGGGACAGTCTGGGTCGTAAGCTGCGCCCGATAAGGATGTAGCCCGCTCCAGCCCAGGCCCCTGCCAGCGCCAGCAAATCACCCCAAAAGGCCTTTCCCTGGATAAATTCGCTCAATGGTGGGCATCTGAAACCAGTGGTTTGCTGACAGACATCGCTTAGCCCGATCACAACAGTGCCCACCAGCGCCACTAATAGGCCGATCACAACAAATGGCGATAACCGTTCTTTGAGCATAAACGGAGCTAACAAAGCCACCCAAAGTGGCTGGGTGGTAACCAATACGACCGAACTTGCAACTGATGTGTACTCTAGCGAAAGAATCCATGTGGCGAAGTGCAATGCCAGCAGCAACCCGGCGAGAGCAGCCAGCAACAATTCGCGACGCGAAAGGCGCTTTATGTCGGCACTGTGCCGCGGGATAGTGAATGGTATGAGGATTAGGCCGGAGAGTCCCATGCGGTACGCGGCGATCACCAGCGAGGAAACTTCACGTTGCGCGAATCGTATGAGCAACGAAGCTGAAGCGACAGCAAAGATACCAAGCAGCAGCACAAGCTGTGGCGGAAATTTTGGTGGCGCAGGCGCGTTCAAGCGGTTAATTTGTGATTTTCTTGACAAAGGGGTGGGGCACAATTACAATCGTTTTGTTCGCTTCGTATTGTAACGTAGCAATAGGCAGTACGCTTCTGCATCATAGAAAAGGAGCAGCAATGGCCTTCACCCTTCCCGCACTTCCTTATGCATTCAACGCCCTCGAACCCCACATAGATGCCAAAACGATGGAGATCCATCACGACAAGCATCACCAGGCTTACATCAACAACCTGAGCGCCGCTATCGAAAAGCATCCGGAGCTTGCCAACAAATCCGTCGAAGATCTGCTCAAAGATCTCAACGCCGTTCCGGAAGACATTCGCACCGCCGTGCGCAATAATGGTGGCGGTCACTGGAACCACAGCATGTTCTGGGTCATCATGTCTCCCAAAGGTGACGGTGAACCTTCGGGTGCTCTGGCGGATGCGATCAAGAAAGCCTTTGGTGATTTCAAAACCTTTACTGAAAAAATGTCCGCCGCGGCTGTGGGCCAATTCGGCAGCGGTTGGGGTTGGCTGGTCAAGGATAAGAGCGGCGCGCTGAGCGTGGTCGCCACCCCCAACCAGGACAATCCCATGTCCAGTGGCATGACCCCCATTTTAGGCGTGGACGTTTGGGAACACGCGTATTACCTCAATTACCAGAACCGTCGGCCGGATTACGTCAAAGCCTGGTGGAACGTGGTAAATTGGGAAGAAGTGAGTAAACGCTTCGCCGGCTAATGACCGAAGCCGGCGGATAACATTTAGGTCTATCGGAGGTTCATTAGATGACCCATATCATTACTAGTTTGTGCCTGCGAGACGGCGGATGCGTGGATGTCTGCCCCGTGGAGTGCATCGTGCCCGGCATGCCGCAGGATAAGTATCCCTGGTACTACATCGACCCGGCAACTTGCATCGACTGCGGTGCCTGCATCCCCGAGTGCCCATTCGAAGCTATCTTCACCGAGGATGAGGTTCCCGAAGCCTATGCAGCCAAAGGCGGTGAGCGCATCGCTCAGCCCATTGGCACTCCCGGCTTTGATCAGACTTTTGAAGGCAGCAACCATCACGGTCACGCGGTTAAGGTTGACAGCACCAAGGTGCTTCAAGCTGGAGAAAGTGTCAACTTGCGCCCTGATATCCAACCCAACTATGACTATTTCCAGAACGGGCCCGGATACTGGGAAGGCTGGCAGCAGCACGGGAAATAGCGGCAGGTTAAGTTAATAGTCCTTCGCCGAAGAAAAAGAGGAAGCAAGAGCTTCCTTTTTTTGTCTCGCGAGATTGGACTAGAATAATTGATGGTAAGACGAAAAAGAAGGTGACCATGACTGATTCATTCCGAATTGAAAAAGACTCTTTAGGAGAAGTAAAGGTTCCCGCCAATGCGCTCTATAGTGCGCAGACTCAACGGGCGGTGGATAATTTCCCCATCTCTGGGCTCAAACCCTGGCGGGCATTTATCTGGTCCATGGCAGCCATCAAGCGCGCTGCCGCAGATGTGAATAGCACACTGGGTCTGTTAGACAAAGAAAAGGCCGATGCAATTTCCAAAGCCGCAACCGAAGTAATGGATGGAAAATGGGACGACCAGTTCGTGGTTGATCCCTTCCAGGCGGGCGCCGGCACCAGCCACAACATGAACGTCAATGAAGTGGTCGCCAGCCGCGCCACCCAGTTGATGGGTGGTGAAATTGGCAAAAACCTGGTGAATCCCAATGACCATGTGAATATGGCGCAATCCACCAACGACACCATCCCCACCGCCATCCGTTTGGGTTGCCTGTGGCGTTTGGATGAATTGCTGAATGTGGTCGACGGCTTATCCGCTGCGCTTGCAAATAAAGCCAAGGAATTCGACCCCATTGTGAAATCTGGGCGTACGCATTTGCAGGACGCGGTGCCTGTGCGTCTGGGGCAGGAATTTGGTGGTTATGCCAAAGCTGTGGCGCGCGATGGTGAGCGCATCCGGCGCGCTGGCGATAGCCTGCGCCGCATGCCCATCGGTGGCACAGCTACCGGCACCGGACTCAATGCGCATCCGGAATACCATGCGCGCATGGTAAAGCGTCTTTCCGTGATTACTGGGCTGGAGTTGCAAACTTCGGATAATTTGTTCGAAAGTATGCAATCGTTGGCGGATGCCGCCGACTTTTCATCTTCGATGCGCACTCTAGCTTTGACCATGATTCGCATTGCTAATGATTTCCGTTTGCTAGCTTCAGGTCCTTCGACTGGTTTGGATGAAATCCGCCTACCGATCCTTCAGCCAGGCTCCAGCATTATGCCGGGCAAAGTGAACCCGGTGATGGCCGAGATGACGGACATGGCCATGTTCCATGTTATTGGCTGTGACACCACGGTAGCTCTGGCCGTACAGGCGGGGCAACTGGAATTGAACGTGATGATGCCTATCATCGCCCACAATCTTTTCGAAATGATGCAGGTGATGATTGGCTCACTGAAGACCTTCACCGAAAAATGCGTTGTTGGCCTGACTGCCAATAAAGAGAAAGCCGAAGGCTGGCTAGCCCGCAACGCCATAATCATCACCGCATTGAACCCGCTGATCGGTTACCAGGCGGGGGCTGCGCTGGTCAAGCAGGCGTTGAAGGAGAACCGCACCGTTGGCGAAATAGCCGCGGAAAGGGCGAAC
>Ga0209751_10005110_pt1 | contig 12441 bp, 12 predicted proteins | sample RifCSP13_1_FD_184019 | JGI IMG/M metagenome (GOLD analysis project Ga0209751, IMG submission 184019) | Soil microbial communities from Rifle, Colorado - Rifle CSP2_sed 13_1 (SPAdes) (version 2) | ecosystem: Environmental > Terrestrial > Deep subsurface > Rock core/Sediment | place: Rifle... | reverse complement strand
TCCCATGTCGATAGGGCAAGGGGCTCCTATCGAGAGCATTCTTGGGATGTACCCGATCCGGCAGGCCTCTGCGGTCGGACTGATGGAGGCGAGCAACCGGAACGAGAACTACCTGGTCGCCGACGAGGGCGGACGGCAATACGTCCTCCGACGGTATCGCCGCAATCGGGAACTGGCGCGGGTTGCCTTCCAGCTCCGGTTCCAGAAGCACCTCCTCGCTAATGGCTTCCCAACGGCTCCGATAGTCCTCACCAAAGAAGGGACAGACTTCGTCGTTCACGACGACATCCCCTGGGCGCTGTTCGGATTCATCGAAGGCTCGGAGTACGACTTTGAGCGCATGGGTCAGGTCGCTCAGGCCGCGAGGCGGCTCGCGGAGTTCCACGCAATCGCCGACAGCTTCACGGAGCCGCCAGTCGACCTCGAATGGGAGCCTCCTCTCGAGTACTATTGGGTACATAACGCGGACGAGAGGCAGCATCTGCAAGACCTGCTCTATGGCCAAGGAATTGAGACGGAGCTCGCCTATTTGCTTAGCTGGTGGGAAGAGCTTATGCGCCAGTGGCCCGTTGGACGCTATCGGGTGCTGCCGGCGGGTCTGGTCCACGGCGACTACCATGGTCGAAACATGGTGTTCAAGGGCGACAACATTACTGGCGTGTTCGACTTCGACGTTTTGGCGTGGGGAGCGCGTGTCCTCGACCTGTCGTTCGCGTTCCTCATGTTTGGGCGCGAACGTCGCCCCCGGCCGCAGCGCATCCGCCCGGCGGTCGGGCGCCTGTTCGTGGAAGAGTATGCCCGCTATCGCCCGATCATCGCCGAAGAGTTCGCGGCTATTCCTGCCTTCGTGGTCCTGAACCGGGCCCCCACGGCGTCGTGGCTTGAGTACCGGCAGCGCGATGTGGGCGCCGACCCGAGGGAGCTCGTGCGCGATAGCCTGGCTTACATGCGGGAGCTTGAGGCAGAGATGGCGCGGCTGGCGCCGGAGTTCGGCTGGAGGCTCTGAACGCTAAGTCACTCCTCCGAAGCGCCGCATGAGCGCGCGCACCAGCCCCTCCATGGTCTGCTCCTCGGCCTCCACACCCACCTGCTGGCCCAGGTCGCGAACCGCTTGCGAGGTGGCGGGGCCGATTGTGGCGATGAGCGTGCCATTGAGGAGGGACAAATCGCCATCCAGCATTGCGGCCAGGTTTTTGATAGTGGAGGAGCTGGTGAAGACAGCGATGTCCACGGGCCCTTCTGTGAGAAGACGCTTTGCCCTTTCCGCAGACTCGGCCGGTGGCACGGAGCGATAGAGGAGCAACTCTGTGACCTGGACGCCTCGGTCGGCCAGGTATCGCAGCAGCTCGGGCCGACCGCCCTCGGCGCGGGGAAGTAGCACGCGCGCGCCCGTCATCTCTTCGCCATTGAAGGCCTCGATCAGCCCCTCGGCCGTCGCGGCGGCAGGCACGACGTCAGCGCGCAGTCCGTGGCGCTCCAAGGACGCCGCCGTGGCGCGACCGATCGCGGCCAGGCGGCTCGAGGCGAAAGCGCGTGCATCCCGACCCAAGGCACTGAGACGTTGGAAGAAGACCTCGACGGCGTTGGCGCTGGTGAAGATGACCCAGCCGTAGTCCGACAGGGCTGCCAGACATCTGTCCAGGACAGACACGTCCTCGATGGGTTGCACCTGGATCGTGGGCAGCTCTACCGTCTCGGCACCCGCCTCGCGCAGCAGACGCGTCAGCTCGCTGGCCTGCTCCGCTGCCCGCGTCACGAGGACTCGTTTGCCGAAGAGCGGCCGCTTGTCGAGCCAAGCTATCTGCTCCCGCAGCCTCACGACCTCGCCCACCACCACCACGGCCGGCGGGCCCATCCGCGCCTCACGGACCTTGGCGACGACGTCACCCAGCGTGCCGACGACCGTGCGCTGCACTGGCTCGGTGCCCTGCTGGACCACAGCGACTGGCGTGTCGGGTGCGCGGCCGTGCTCGATCAAGTTCGTCACGACCTTCTCGAGCGTCTCGAAGGCCATGAGGAAGACCAGCGTATCAGCGCCGTGGGCTAAATGCTCCCACCGCATTCGGGAGGGACGGTCCCGCGACTCCTGGCCCGTCGCGACGAGAAAGGACGAGGCGTAGTCGCGGTGGGTCAGCGGGATGCCGGCGTAGGCGGGCACGGCGATGGCTGAGCTGATCCCCGGCACTACCTCGAAAGGGACGCCCGCCGCGGCGAGCGCTTCCGCCTCCTCGCCCCCACGTCCGAAGACGAAGGGATCGCCGCCCTTGAGACGGACGACTGTGCGGCCCGCACGAGCGCGTTCGATCATGAGAGCGTTCACGGGGTCCTGCGGCATCTCTGCCTGGCTGGCCGCCCTGCCCACGTAGACCCTCTCGGCCTCCTGCGGCGCCTCGTCGAGCAGACGTGCGTTCACAAGCCGGTCGTAGACCAGTACCTCAGCCCGTCGCAGAAGCTCCAGGCCTCGTGCTGTGATGAGGCCGGGGTCGCCCGGGCCTGCGCCGACCAGATAGACGGTGCCCGTGGCGCCCATGCTAGCGGGTCATGAGGTCGGCGGCGCCTCTCGCGAGGAGCTGGTCGGCCAACCGCGTGCCGATGCTTTCGCCATCGGCGGTCTTGCCTGTCACCTGGCCCCGCAGCGTGCGCGAACCGTCCGGGAGTGACACCATCCCGTCGAGCGAGAGGACATCTCCTTGCACCTCGGCCAGTCCGGCGAGAGGCAGCGTGCAGCCGCCGCTGAGGCGGTGGGCGAAGCTGCGCTCGGCCGTCGCCATGGCATGGAAGACCTTGTTGTCGATAGCGGCAGCGACGGCCAGCGCCTGCTCGTCGTCCACGCGGGCCTCCACCGCCAGCGACCCCTGGCCGACGGCCGGCAGGCAGATGGTCGTCGGCAGGTACTCCGTGATCTCGGCCTGCAGACCCAAGCGGTGCAGCCCGGCTGCCGCGAGCACCACCGCGTCGAGGCCCTCGAAGCCCTCCAGGCCCTTGCGCACCCTGGTGTCCACGTTGCCCCTGATCGGCACGATGACGAAGTCGCCGCGGTAGGCCAGGAGCTGCGCGGCACGACGAGCGCTGCCGGTGCCGATGCGTGCCCCCTGTGGCAGTAGCGCCAACGGACGCTCATCTCTACTGACCAGCACGTCGCGCACGTCCTCGCGGACGGGGATGGCCGCCAAGGCGAGGCCAGGCCCGAGGGCGCTTGGGAGGTCCTTAAGGCTATGCACGGCCAGGTCGATCCGCCCGTCCAGGAGAGCGAGCTCGATGCCGGTGGCGAAGATAGCCTTGCCCGGCTCCACGAGCTGGGCAAGGGTTGTGGTGGCATCCTCGTCACCCCGCGTGCTGATGACCTCGATACTGAACGGGTGCTGCGGGAAGCGCCGCCTCAGTGCCTCCAGCACCTCCTCGGTCTGCCGAAGGGCCAGGGCGCTGCCTCGGGAGCCGATGCGGAATTGGCCGCCCGCTGCCATGGCGACGCGCCTAGGCGCGGTGCTCACTGAGACCGAAGAGCGTCTCGGCCGCCTGGGCCAGGGACGAGTCAGGGCTCGAGGCCTTGAGGCGCACCGTTGGCCGGTGGAGCAGCTGCTTCACGATGGCCCGGCTGAGGGCTTCGACGCGCTCCAACTCTTCGGGGCGAAGGTTCGGAAGGTGAGCTAGCGTCCGGCTCAGCGCACTCTGGCGGACCGCCTCGGCGCGCCGGCGCAAGACGCCCACGAGCGGGCTCATCCGCCGCTCGGCGGACCACTGGCGATAACGCTCCAGCTCCTCCTCCACGATCGACTCGGCCTGGGCGACGACGTCAGGCGGAGGCCATCCGGTCTGGCAGGCGCTCAGGTGGATATCGTCGACATTGAGCAGCGTGATGCCCGGCAACTCGCCTGCCTCGGGGTCGATATCGCGTGGCACAGCGAGGTCAATGAGCAACAAGGGCCTGTCCCCATCACGCGGAACCGTCGCCAGCAACTCGCGCGTCAAGATTCGCGAAGGCGACCCCGTCCCGCTCAGGACCACATCCGCTTCGCCCAACGCCTGGGGCAAGGCGGACCATGGGATGTCGTTAGCACCCAGCGCCATCGCAAGCTGGCGGCCTCGCGCGGCTGTTCGAGTGGTTACCCATAGCCGTCCCACGCCGTGATGGCTCAGAGCTTCGGCCGCGAGCTTGCCCACGCTGCCGGCGCCGATGACGAGCACAGTGCGTGTCGCCAGGTCCGGGAACACGCGCTGCGCCGTGGCAATCGCCGCACCGCTCACGGAGGAGCCGGCGTAGCCGGCGATCCCGGTCTCACGGCGGACGCGTCGCCCGACATGCTGGGCGCGCTGGAAGAGGCCGGCAAGACCGGGCCCTGGGGCGGTTATTGCCTCGGCTAGGGCGCACGCCTGCCCGACCTGGTTCGCGACCTGTCCCTCGCCCACTATCTGCGAGTCCAGCCCGGCGATTACGCGAAAGAGATGGCGCGCCGCATCGTCGCCTTCGTGGAGATACCAATACGGCTCTAGTAGCGACGGTGCAACGCCACGCAGATGGCACAGGACAAGCAACGCCCCCTGCACGTCGCCAGCCTCGCTGGGGCCGTAAACCTCCGTACGGTTGCAGGTGGAAAGCAGTACGACCGGGAAACCCTCGTCACGTAGGGCGCGCAGGGCTTCGGACAGCTGGGAAGCCCCGAAGGCGAGCTGCTCTCGGAGCGCGACGGGCGCCCTCCGATGGCTTATGCCGATGACCCACATGACCAGGAACCTAGTCGGGGGCGAGCAGCCAGGCCCGAAAGGCTGCCTTGGCCTCTTCGCGCTTCCCCTCGCCCAGCAGTCCGACGACCTCGTGGTCGCGGGGGATCTGCCACCGCTCCGCGTCGCTGACCTGGAGACGCTTGCGACGGAACTCGTCTCGCAACTCGATCATAAGCTCGCCCAATGCCAGGAACTCCTCTGGCAGCACTTCTTCGAGGTTGGCCCGCAGCCAACGGGCGTATGCGGGGCTGCGTCCGCCCGTGGACATGGCAATCGTAACATCACCTCTGCGGATTATGGAAGGCGCAATCCAGACGCAACGCGCCGGATCGTCCATACAGTTGACCAGCACGCCACGGGCGAGCGCCTCCTGGTAGATAGCCTCGAATTGGCCGGACACTTCGGGGCTCGCAATAGCGAGAAAGACGCCTTGGAGATCGCCCTCACGGTACGCCCGCTGCTGCCAGGTAATCCTTCCGTCATCGGCCAACACTGCTAGGTCGCGGACCGTCTTCTGGGCGATCAGGGTCACACGGGCCTCTGACTCGAGCAGACCCAGCGCCTTGCGCAGCGCCTCTCTATCGCCTCCAATAACCAGACATGGGCGACCGCGGAGGTCCAGATAGATGGGATAGTACCTCGCCATGGCCGCTCCTTGGCCCTGTCAGGCGCTCCGGTAGGCCCCTACGAGCACCTCGGCTACCTCGGCGCGGGTGAACTCGAGGGGCGGGGTGCGCCCATCCTGCAGCATTGCGCGGACCTGGGTGCCGCTGAGCGCTACGTGGTCCTGATCGCCGTGCGGGCACGTCTTCGACGACGCCATGCTCCCGCACTGTCTGCAGAAGAAGGTGTTCTCGAAGAACAGCGGCGTTATGCCCAGCTCGTCCGGCTCGAACTCCAGGAAGATCTTCTGTGCATCGTACGTGCCGTAGTAGTTGCCGACGCCGGCGTGGTCTCTACCGACGATGAAGTGGGTGCAGCCATAGTTCTTACGAACGAGCGCATGGAAGATGGCCTCGCGCGGCCCCGCATAGCGCATGGCGGCGGGGAGAACCGACAAGACGACTCTGTCCGCCGGATAATAGGGACCGATGAGGGCGTGGTAGCACTGCATCCTGACCGCCGCCGGGATGTCATCGCTCTTCGTTTCGCCCACCAACGGATGGAGCAGCAGCCCGTCCACGATCTCCAGCGCGCACTTCTGGATGTACTCATGGGCGCGGTGGATGGGATTGCGCGTCTGGAAACCAACGATCGTCCGCCAGCCCTTTTCGCGGAAAAGCCTTCGCGTCTCCTGCGGGTCCAGGTGATGATCAGGGAACTCCGCCTCTGGCCGCCGGAGCAGCGTCACCTTGCCGCCGAGCAGCACATCGCCCTGGCTGTAGAGGGCCTGGACGCCGGGATGGGCGGCGTCTGCGGTGCGGAAGACGTTTCGCGCCTCCGCCTCCTTGTCGTAATCGAACTTCTCGTCTAGCGTGAAGAGCGCCAGGCACTCGGCACCACGCCCGTACAGGCCGATGCTCTGTCCCATTCGGAGGTCCTCAGCTTCCTCTCGGCTGGCAGAGAGCGTGATGGGCAGGGGCCAGACGGTGCCGTCCGCGAGGCGCATCTCGTGCACAACGCGCCGATAGTCGCTCCGACCCATGAATCCGCCCAGAGGGCTGTAGGCGCCGACGCTCAGCAGATAGAGGTCCGCCTCCTCGCGTGGGCTCAGATGCAGCGCCTTCGCTGAATGGGCTTCGGCCAGCAGCACCTCCCGCTCCTGGGGCGAAGCCTCCAGGTTGACCAGCTTTCCTCCATGCGGCGCGATGGCGTCGAGGGCATGCCAAAGCCCTGGGACCCGGTCCGTGCCCTTCAAAGTGCGGCGGGGCAGGAAATAGCCGAGCTCCTTCAGCCTCGACATGATCTTGCCGATGCTCTCTTGGACCGTCTCCTTTTCGGTATCCGCCACAACTTCCGGCGCCAGCGGCTCCTCGTACGGGTCGGAGACGCCGGTGAAGTTGGGGATCTCGCCGCGCTGGGCCCGGGCGTAAAGGCCCTTGACATCGCGTCTAGCGAGCGCGTCCAACGAGCAACGGGCGTACACCTCGACGAAGCGACCGGTCTGGGCTCGGGCCTCGTCGCGGATCTCGCGATAGGGGGAGATGGCAGCCGTGATAGCGACGACGCCGTTTCGGGCGAGCATCCCCGCCACGAAAGCGATGCGGCGGATATTGGTGTCGCGGTCTTCTTTGCTGAAACCCAGGCCCTTGCTGAGGTTGTTGCGGATCTCGTCGCCGTCCAGGACCTCAACCTTGTAGCCGTTCCCACGGAGGATATCCGAGACTCCTGCGGCGAGCGTGGACTTTCCCGCGCCTGAGAGGCCCGTGAACCACAGCACATATCCCTCGGACGTCAGCATGACCAGGAGCGCTCCTTGATCGCGGGGCTCAGCTTGGCTGCGAGGCGACCGTCGACTGCACCTGGTCCGTGAGGTCGACGTTGATGCCGCACTCGTCCTTGTCAAAGCCCTGCCACCGGCCGGACCTTGGGTCGTCGCCGGGAGCAACCGCTTTAGTGCAGTACGTGCAGCCGATGCTGGGGTAGCCGCGATCGTGCAGGGGGTTGTAGGGCACCTTGTTGTTGATCAAGTAGTTCCAGAGCTGCTGCTCGGTCCAGTTCGCCAGCGGGTTCACCTTCCACAGGTTGAACTGCGTATCCCAGTCAAGGATGCGCACGGTCTGGCGCGTCGAACTCTGGTCCCGGCGCAGGCCGGCGATCCACGCCTGCTTGCCAGCAAGCGCTCGGTGGTTAGGCTCTACCTTCCGCAACTGGCAGCACAGGTCGGGGTCTCGCGACCAAAGGGCGGGCCCGTACTGGGCTTCCTGTTGATCGGGAGTGAGCAGCGACTTGTAGCCCACCGGCTGGAAGCCGTACAGCGCCGTCGCACGATCTCGGAGCGCGTACGCCTCTTGGAACAGGAAGTCGGTGTCGAGGTAGAAGACCTCCACGTCGCGGCTGATCTTCATAGTCATGTCGAGCAGGGCCATGCCCGAGATGCCCCCAAAGCTGCACGCGAGGCCGAGGTCGGGAGAGAACTCCGCGATCGCCCACTGCAGGATTTCCTGCGGTGTCTGCGACTCGAGCTGACGGTTGAGCTCCCCCAGCTCAGCCTCAGCGAATCGGACGGAGGCAGCAGCCTTCCCCGCCTCATCGATCATCATTCATTGCCTCCTGCTCTCGTAACCGTCCGGCTAGACCGCGCACTCGCCTTCCCCACGTTCGACATTGAAGAGGACGTTGCGCTCCCAGTCCATGTAGAGGGGCAGCGAGTCCATATTGAACTTATCGGCGCTGCGGCTCATGTCCGCCAGCACCGGCTCCAGCGACTTGGGCCCCACCCGGTCAACGAACTCCTTGAAGCTCTCGCTCTCCGAGCGCTCCGCCGCGTAGTAGGCGACGATGCGCTGCACTGCCTCCGGGACCTTCTTGGCGGGCAGCTTCACCTTGATGCGCTGGGCGTACTGCGTGGCGCCACCCTCATACTGGCCGCCGACGAAGACTTCGTACGACGGCACCTGTCGCGCCTCGTCTCCCTTGAAGGAGGCGCCGTGAAAGCCAATGTCGGCGATGTGATGCCGACCGCAGCCGTTGGGACAGCCGCTGATCTTCACGTGCATCGCCTGCACCAGTGGGTCGTCGTAGCCTTGCACCGCCGCCGCGACGGCGCGGCCGAGGCCCATCGCGTTCGTGATACCGAGCTTGCAGCTATCCGTGCCAGGGCAGGACGTGACATCGGTAATCTCGTGCACGCCGCCTTCGCCGAGGCCAACGCCGTCCAGCTCCTCCCAGACGTCGTAGAGGTCCTCCTGGCGCACCCAGCGCAGCAGGACGTTCTGCTCCGCCGTCAGCATCGCCCGGCGGTTGCCGAAACGCCGTGTGATGTCGGCCAGCGCATGGAACTGCTGGGACGAGAGGTCGCCCTGTGGCACCTTCACGTAGACGCCGTAGAAACCGAACTGACGCTGCTCGACGATGTTCGAGGTCCGCCAGCGTGTGTACTCCGATGACGTCTCGCCCGGCCGCAGGCGCCTCAAGAGCGGACGGCCTGGGTCAGGGGCCGGGACGTCCCCCTCGTCCTCCCAGAGGTAGTCCTCAATGTTGATCTCCTCTTGAGCCCACAGTTGTTTGAGCTCCTCCTCCACCATCTCCCGGAACTTGTTGATGCCCACGCGGTTCACCAGCACCTTGATGCGCGCCATCATCCGGTCTCGCCGCAGCTCGTTGGCCTGGTTGAAGACGCGCAACACCGCCTCGCAGACCTTCAGCATGTCCTCGACGGGCACGAACTCGTACAGAGTAGGTGCGAGCTTCGGCATGATAGACGTGCCACCGCCCACGCGGATCTCGAACCCCTTGCGACGGACGCCATCAATCTCCTGAATACGAGCGATTAAGCCGAGGTCATGCATCGACGTGACCGCGCAGTCGCTCGAGCAAGGCGAAAACGCCGTCTTGAACTTCCGTGGCATTGCCTGAGTCACCTCGTGTCGCACGAAGCGACGGGAATAGGCCGCCATGTAAGGCCGGATGTCGAAGGGCTCCGTCTTGCAGATACCGGCCAGAGGACAGGTGATGACGTTGCGCACCGTGTTGCCACACGCCTCGCGGCTCGTCAGTTCCACCTGGCCGATAAGGCGCATGAGGTCGGCCATATCCTCCAGGGGCACGTGGTGGTACTGGATGTTCTCACGAGTCGTCACATGGCCTCTGTTCAGCGGCGCGTAGCGGGCTGCGACCTCGCCCAGCGCGTCGAGCGACTCGTCGGTGACGATGCCGCCGATGATCTTGACACGAATCATCTGGCTGTCGGGCTGACGCTGACCGTAGACCCCCTGCTTGAGACGAAAGGCCATGAAGGCGTCCGGCTCTATCTCTCCTGCCTTGAAGCGTTTCACCTCTTGTTCGAAGTGGTCCACTTCCTCAGGGAGATAGGGGATGATCCCCTTGCTGTGGCGGTCTAGAACGGCCATCGCCTTCCCCTTTCTGAAGCTACCCTGCCGACCGGGCTCTCTCTGCTAATCCAGCTCTTACGCCGGCAGAGGGTTCACGGGCGGCGTCCCTATCGGATGGATCTCGTTGACGCGACCACGTATGGCGCCTTTGTCCTCAAACCACTTGACGTTGATGTCGTAGAACTCCTTCCACTGGTCGGGCACGAGGTCCTCCGCGAATATCGCGTCCACGGGACACACCGGCACGCAGGCGCTGCAATCGATGCACTCGCCGGGCTCGATGTAGACCATGCGGTCGCTTCCCTCGTCGTAGTAGATGCAGTCGACCGGACAGGCGTCTATGCAGCTCTTATCGAGGATGTCGATGCAGGGCTCGGTCACGATGTAGGTCACGGGCGTCTCCGGTATAAACGAGACTCTATCATTCAACTAAGTCAAGAATACTACCGCTGTGCTCGCTCGGTGTCAAGGTCACCGCCAGGTTCCGTGGCCAGACTATCCCCACACGATGTCCCCGAGGTTGGAGAGCAGCAGATGGGACCGGCCCCACTGATCGACCGCGGCCAGGTCCCAGGCAGCACTGCTGGAGGCCGGGCGGAAGCGCAGGCCGCCGCTCCCGCCGTAGATGAGGTAGGCGCGTCCCTCTCCCGAGTCCTCGACGGCGGCGCCGAGCGCCCTTGATGGCGCATTGTCCTCGTTGTGCCAGGCGACGACGTCATAGAGCGCGCCGAGGTCCGATTCGCGGTAGAGGCGGACCTGGCGCACGTCACGCGGACCGTCGAGGGCGCTGAAGACTAGCTGCAGGGAGTCAGGACAGTTCTCCCCTTCCTCGACGTCGATGAACACGCTGCTGGCCAAGTCTGCGGCTCTCTGTGAATCACAACGCCTGGTAGATCGTCCTCAGGCTCAGAGCGATGATGATGCCTCCGACCAGGACCATCAGAAATTTCGCTGGCAGCTTCTGGCAGAGTCGGGCGCCAACGGGCGCTGCTAGGAGACCGCCCAAATACAGGGTCCTACTCGAAGTCGGGCCTCCTCAGACGCGCTTGAAGCCGCAGATACCGCAGCAGGCCGACAAGGAGTAACGCGACCGCGGCAGCGACAAGGACAACGCCAAGGATCCTGACTGGCCACGCCTCGAAGAAGTGAATGAGCACGGCGCCGGCGCCGCCTGCGGCGAGAGCGGTGCGCACATAAGCGAGGAACGTACGCTCGTTGGCGAGGGCCGTACGGTCGATCGCGAGATGGTCCCGGAGAATCATCTCCTCGTCTTTGAGTTGGCCGTACGGAGTGCTGCTCATAGCTGCTTACGGTGAGGTTCGCTCCGCCACTTGTAGCGGGGCCCAGTTTTGAGTGAGAGTTGGAGGCGACGGGCGGATTCGAACCGCCGCATAGGGGTTTTGCGGTCCACTCCCACGCGTCCGCAGGCATCCGCATCCCTGCGTCTCGTGCGTAAATCATACCTCAAACCGCCGCTGCTGTCCGCCCTCGGTTGCCGCCGTCCGTGGGTCTTGCTGTCAAGACTGCTGTCAAATGCAAGGCTCCCTGAGACTCTAGGGCCTTTGGAAGACCCTGTTCCGCCATCCGCTCTATCCCCCTGCGCAACCCTTCAGAAGCTTCAGCCGTGCCTGCAGACCTTTGTCCCCGCGCTAGAGGACTTGGCGAAGACGGGGTACCGCTGATCTGGTCGTTCTTTCCGCCCGTTGCGCGCGTATTCACAGCGTGGGCACACAAGCGCGAACCATCTTCACGAGATGTGCATGTTTCGTCGCTAACCTTGGTTGTGGTCCTCGATCCAACCCACCGATTCCGATGTCGGGCCGCATCGCTCCACACCATAAGGAGGGCCGGCATGACTTACCCAGCGCAGAGTACGGCCGAGGTTCGCGCACGCAAGCGGGTCAAGGATCTCAGTGGCCTGATATGGCATGCTGGGATCTTCTTGGTTGTGAACGCGTTCCTATGGCTTCAGGACATCGCCGTCGGCGGAGGGGTTGAATACGCGTACTGGACCACTATCCCGTGGGGCGCAGGACTCGCCATCCATGCGCTAGCCTTCTTCTTTGGTCCAGGTGCCTTTGAAGAGCGCAAGTATGTGGAGTATCCCGAAGAAGAGCGGCGGCGAGAGGCGGCGGCCATGGAGGCGCGAAGGTAGCATTGGCCTCACAAACGATGGCGCTGCCAGAGCCGTGCTGCGTGGAAAAGAGGCAACGGCGACCATTGGTCCATGCCCATCGACTATCGCTTCCCCTGGAGCTACGAGCCCAAGAGCCGGACGATCCAGGACGCCGACAGCTACGTCATCGCGGTACTCGGGGGCAACAGCCCGGAGCGCGACGACCGTGGTAGGTTCATCGCCTCGATCAGTGTGCTGTGTGAGGCGTTGCAGGAGATCGGCGAGGGCTGGCTGTCGGGACCGGAGAGACATTGGGTGCGGTTCAGAAACGATCAACTCGAACGGCCTAACGATGTGTCTGTTACAAAAAGGAGACTGCCATGAATACACCCCAAGGTTATCGAATTCAATCCGCGCTGGTTTGCCTGACCGTGATGGTCGCGCTGACCATTGGAAACGTCAACGCCAGCCCAACAAAGCAGGCCGAGACGGACTTCGCCGCCATTGACGCCTACGTCACCGAACAGATGAATAACCTGGGCATTCCCGGGATGGCACTGAGCATCGTCCAGGATGGTCAGATCGCTCATGTGCAGGGTTTTGGCTTTG
>Ga0209751_10005108_pt1 | contig 12442 bp, 7 predicted proteins | sample RifCSP13_1_FD_184019 | JGI IMG/M metagenome (GOLD analysis project Ga0209751, IMG submission 184019) | Soil microbial communities from Rifle, Colorado - Rifle CSP2_sed 13_1 (SPAdes) (version 2) | ecosystem: Environmental > Terrestrial > Deep subsurface > Rock core/Sediment | place: Rifle... | reverse complement strand
ACCTCACCCGGAGCGATCAGTCGTTCTGCGGCTGTCCGTACAAGACTGCGTGCAGTCGCCATCAGCAACGCTGCCGGAATACCTTTGTCCGTAACATCTGCGACAATGATCCCGATACGACCATCGGGGAATTCCATAAAATCATAAAAATCACCACTCACGGTTCGCGCTGGCTGCCAATGCGCTCCCAATCGCCAGCCGAGAAGCGTAGGGGTGGTTTCAGGAAGCAGGGTCTCCTGAATCACACGCGCCACTCGTAATTCTTGCTCGACGCGTTCACGCTCGAGGGCCTCAATCTGCTGTAGACGAGCCAGTTGCGCCACACGCAGGGCTGGTGCAGCCTGGGTCGCCAGTGTATTGAGCAAGCGCTTATCATCGGTGGAGTAATCCTGCTCACTACGCCGTGGACCAAGATTGAGCAACCCAATCAATTCCCCCTGACTCACCAACGGCACGGCCAGTTTTACACCAGCCTCTTTCATCACCAACAGCGTTGGTGAGTCAATCTCCAGCTTATCGATATCTACGACCCCCGATGCCTTTAGTAATATGGAAAGAATTGGGTCATCCGGTTGGATATCCAGGTTAATTGTTTGTATCGCCGGCGTTGCCTGGAGGTCCGCTTCCAGCCTGGATTGTGGCTCCTTCGCCGGTTTTGCCTTTGACCACGGCAGTGGTTTGTGTAAAACACCCATCAGTAAAATCTCGAGGCAGTCATGATCAGTCTATTGGTAAATCAATCATAAATTAACCGCGTCCACAAACCGTTACAGACTCCGTTACGAATGGTTCAGCTCCGAGCTTCCCATTCTGCTCCTGGGAGCTCTGCAAGGGTCTGCCATTCAGGCGATAAGGGCTGCACACCTAACTGGCGGACGATACGGCGGGCAGCGAGTCCGAGGATCGATGTGAAAGTCGGGTAGGCAATCTGCAATTCAGCCAATTGCTCCACCCACATATCCGCTGCCATCCCCGCTGCGGCAATCTGGACGACTTCCAGAGCTTGCTCACCGACGACATGCGCACCAAGGATGCGATGCGTTTGTTGGGAGACGATCAGCTTGCACATCCCCACAGGATATCCGTCGATCACAGCCCGATCCAGGTCGCTATAAGGAACTACTGTTACCTCGACATCATATTCTTTGCGCGCCAGTGCTTCTGTCAGCCCAACCCCGCCGTATTCCGGATCAGTAAAGCCGCCATGCGGCACGATTTGATGTTTCAGCCGAGCGCCGACCCCCAGAACCGCGTTCTCGGCGGCGGTGAGAGCCTCATAATTGGCGCTTTGTACCAACATCATCCGCCCGGTGATATCGCCGGCGGCAAAAATGTTCGCCGCGCTGGTGCGTTGAAAGTCATCCACGCGAACATAAGGGCCGACCGTCTCGACCCCCGCGACCTCCAGGTTCAGATCTGTCAGATTACCTACCCAACCTGTAGAAAGGAGCACCACATCGGCTGCGATCTGAAGCGCTTCCCCACCCTTTCGGTAAGTAAGAATCAGATTGTTTTCATCTTGATCAATTCGCTCTACGGTTTCAATCTCAGGGACGAGGGTTACACCTCGTTCTTGGAATGATTGGGTAATCACCTTCGAAACCATCTCATCCTCAAGCCCCAGAATTCTAGGACCACGCTCCAGGATCGTCGCCTGTGTCCCAAAAGCCTCCAAAATCGACGCCAGCTGGCAGCCTGTCGCCGCTCCACCCACCACCACCACCGAACGCGGTAGCTTTTTGAGCGACCAGACATCGCTGTGGATAGAGGCCAGTTCCGCGCCAGGGAAATCCAACCGGCGAGCGCGCCCTCCTACACACAGGATGAACTTTTCCGCCTTGAGCTGCTGCCCATTTCCAAGCTCTACACGAGTCGCATCGATAAAATGCGCCGCTCCGGCCTCGCTGATTACCTGAACACCCAGGTCGCGCAAGCGACCAAGCAACTGCTTCTTTTCGTGAATGGAATAGACCACCTTTTGAGTGCGTTTGATCAGGAATTCAAAATCCAATTCAGGCCGGCTGCTTTGCAGACCGTATTCCGTGAACTGTTCGGAGTCACGCAACAGGCGGGCAGCCTTCGCTAACACCCGTGTGGGTACACAGCCATCATTGGTGCACGTCCCACCCATACGCGCTCGCTCGATCAGGGTCACATTCGCGCCCAGCTCGCGCGCCCGAATTGCCGCGGTCACGCCAGATGGCCCACCACCCAGTACGATAAGATCAGACATTAAAACCTCCTTGGATAGATAGATGATCGAGTAACCTGTATCCAGTGCTTCCCTTCTCGCGCCTCCACCAACCATAGCTCCGCTCCATCTGGTTGTAGCGTCTCCTGGACCGCAAGCAAAAGTCGGTTAGCAAGTTGATCAATCTCCACTTCATCGCGCAAGGATGCGCCAAACGTCGTGACCAGCCTTTCGGAATCATACTTGCGGCGATAAAAGCGGCGATCGATATTTTCCTGGATACGTGTGCGCAGCGGATTGAATGCCGCGGCAATTGCCAGGGTAGAGCCAACCAGAGCAAGATTGTCAGACCGTCCAACCAACCAGTTGAACAGCGCTTGAAGGAGCAACACACTAAAAAAGTAAAGACCAGCCAGGGTCCCAGTTAATACAGTATATGCCAGGGTTCGACGGATCAGGGCATCGATGTCCCATAATTGATATTTCAAAATTGAAATCATGATCGTCAGGGGTACGAGGGTCAAGCAGAACAGGACAAAGGGTATCTCGATCATCAGATAAACCATCAACGCCGAACCCGGCTGGCGTAGGACAGGTAGAAATAAAACCGGCAGCGAGATCGCAAACATACCAACCATAAACATAACAAAACCGAAGACTACCCACTTGGTTTGCTGGCGCTGTATGGGGTCAGAGCCTCGCTTGTACCGGTAGATTTGAGAGAATAAACCTACCCCAAACCAGATGAGCGTGAAGGCCAACATCCGCAACTGAACCGGCGTACGCATATCGGCTGGCACGGCTAATGGCGCAAGGTTTGGGAAGAAAAGCCAGGACAGACCGTTCAGGAACCATAACACAAGCATATATCGTGTCCATTTGGGCACAAAATGTCCATCCGGAAACAAGAATAAGACTGCCAGACCAATCCCTACACCCAGGGCGCGTAAGGCATGGTAACAAAGTGAAATGACCTGGCCGGCTTCGGCCAACACACCCGTGATCGGTAAAGTTACAGCACAAATGGACATCATCATCAATGAAACCATTAGCGCCATCCAATCATCCGATTTGCGTATGAAGATCAGGAAAGCCATCGTCAATAGTGACGAAATGACGATAAAATTGAGAACGAATACGTAAACGACAAAAAAGTGCAGGGACGACCCCATCTGGGCCAACGATTCCTCGAGGCCATACGGATCACCGAGCAGCTTATGCCAGTATAAGGGCAGCGAAACCGCCAGCATGGTCAGATAAACAATCGTCAACCCTAGCGAAAACGCCCGGGCAATGCCCAAACGCCGGCCAGTTAAACGAGTATCTTCCAATCGTGAACCAGCCGCGCTATTCATCATCGATCACTCTGTAAGCTTGCGGACTCGTCTGACCTTACCCTTATTCTGACCATATTGGTGGCTGGTAGCCACAAGGAAACTTGCTCAGGCTGAAGCACATCCTGCACCACTGCCACCAAGGAGGAAGTCAACTTGTTCATATCTGCCTCATTACGAGCCAGAGTGGCGAACCATTCCAAAGCCTTCTCGGCGTTATATTTGTGACGATAAAAGCGGCGGTCAATTGAGTCCTGGATACGGCGCCGTAACGGGTTGATCAATACTACAACCGCTAAAGTCGTACCTGCCAGGGCGTAGTTGGGCAAGCCTTCCATCCAACCGGAAACCAACGCCTGGAGAGATACCACCAAAGCCAGGTAAATTGCCAGTAGTGTCACGCTCAAAATGGAGTAAATCAAGGTGCGACGAATGAGGAGATCGATATCCCATAAGCGGTAGCGCAGGATCGAAAAAGTGATCATGATCGGGATTACTCCTACCAGGACCAAAAATAGATACGGCGCGGCTATCTGAAAGATGATTTGTGCCAATTCCGGCTGAGGCATGACCTTAATGGCTTCCCGGAGCGGTACATACAGGCTATAAGCGATCACCACAATCGTCGCCCCGAAGGTGATGGTTTTGGTCTGTTGGCGCTCCAATGGTCCGGAAACATAAGCAAAGCGATAGATCTGTGAAAAAATTCCTATGCCCCACCAGGCCATTAATAGAATGAAACCCTCGACGCTGATCGTATAGGGGTCCCGAAAACTCAGCAGCGAATCCGGGTATAGAAGCCATAAAACGACCCATACAATCCAACCCAGGAAGAAAAGCCGCATCCAGGCTGGGGAGTAGTAGCCACCTGGGAAGAGGTAAAGGAATAGGAACGCTAATCCAAGCCCGATGCCTTTTGCCAGAATGCCGATCCAGATATGGGTTGGATCGTTACCCATCCAGGTATTCAAGGTGGGAGTAATGTGAAGCGCAAATGCAGTAAAGCCTGCGGCGGACATCAATACCAACCAATCCTCCGAACGCCGAGCGAAGATGAACGCCGCTGTCAAGCAATAAAGAAGCATTACCCCGATCTCAATCACCAAAGCAAAGGGAGGGAAAAATCTGGTGAATGCCTGGATTAGCGAGGGATCCAAGCTGGTTGTGTGTTGGAACACGGAGGCCGTCTGGAGAGCCAGCCGGTTCAGCCAGGCCATTCGAGCGGGTAAGGCTACCAGAAACAGGACCAGACTACCTACAATTACCAGTCCAGAAGTAGTCCTGGCGATCAGGAGCTGGTTGCCAGGCAGGCTTTGCCTGGGTTTGAGCAAGGGTCGCAAGATCCAATTCCACATAATTCTCCAACATTTTACCCGAGAGGCGTCTTCTGTCCGTTACGGTGAGCGTTACAACAAGCTCAAATCCGGACAAAATCCTCCAAAATCTCAGGGGCTAGACAAGTTATCGGGTAGAATTATTATCACCATGGTCCTTAATGCAATCGCTGGAGTCTCGATGTTTTTCTTTGGTGCGCCGCGTATCGAGCGTGGCGGCGTCCCCATCCGGCCCGACACACGCAAGGCTCTTGCACTGCTGGTTTACCTGGTGGTGACCGGCCAGCCGCATACGCGTGACGCATTGGCAGCTTTGCTGTATCCGGAATATGATGAACCGCATGCTAAGGCGGCCTTACGCCGAACGCTTTCCGCCTTGACCACGAGCCTGGGACAGGGCTACATCCGTGTGGCGCACGAGCTGATTTCAATGGCTTCTGGCCCAACGATCTGGGCAGATGTAATCGAGTTTTCTGGGCTGGTAGCGAAGGCCGGGAATTGCCCGCACCCTGTTCAAATGGATGGTCGCCAGGATTATCTGGCAATCTGCCCGGCTTGCCGGCCTTGGCTGGAAGACGCGGTGAAGTTATACAACAGCGATTTCCTGGCCGGTTTTTCGCTGCGTGACAGCCCCGCCTTCGACGAGTGGCAATTCTTTACAGGCGAAGAGCTACGACGTGATCTTGGGTCAGCCCTGAAGACCCTGGCTTACTGCTCAAGCCTGGAGGCGGATCACGAAAATGCGGTTGCATACGCCCGCCGATGGGTGGGACTGGATCTTCTACAGGAAGACGCCCACCGGATGCTTATGCGCTGCTACGCTCTGGCTGGGCACCGCAATGCGGCATTACGCCAGTATCAGGAGTGCGCCCGCATCCTGGAGAAAGAGCTGGGTGTCGTGCCTCTCGAAGAAACCCAGCGCCTGTATGATGACATCCAGCATAACCGCCTGGCCAAAGTTGAGCCGGCTGCCGGGTTCACGGAGCCAATACCCCTGCGGACAGTCCCAGCCAGAGCGGAGGGGCTATCCTGGGTTAAGTTCCCTCTCGTCGGGCGCTCACCTGAGACGGAAAAACTGCTACGGGCTTACCAACACAAAGCTCAGCACGGCCATTTGGTGGCGCTCCAAGGTGAAGCCGGGATTGGCAAGACCCGCCTGGCGGAGGAATTCTGCGCCTGGGCACGCCAGCACGGCGCCGCACTCTTAACCGCGCGGTGTTTCGAAGGCGAAACCAGCCTGGCATATGCCCCGTTTTTCCAGGCGCTCACCAGCGCGCTGGTTGAGCCGGGGTTCCATAGCCGGCTGGAAGAACTCCCAGACGAATGGCTGGACCAGGCAGCGCGCTTGCTACCTGAGGTACGCACTGGTCGGCTTGAAAAACAGCCGTCCGTTGCGATCCCCAGCGCCCAAAGCATCTTTTATGAAGGGTTGCGGCAGGTGCTCTTCAAGCTGACCTACAGCCAGCCACCCGGGGTATTGTTCATTGACGACCTGCATTGGGCTGACCCCACCTCGCTAGATTTCCTGGCTTACCTGGTCAGGCGCTTGCCCGGCAATCCGATGTTCATCCTGGCCTGCTGGCGGGATGAAAACCTGCCTGCCCAGATACGCCTGCGCCAGGTACTGGCTGAAGCGCAGCGCGCCCAGCATGCCACAGGCGTGCGCCTGGAGCGCCTGCCGCCTGCCGCTGTCGCAGACCTGACCCGCGAAGTGATCTCCCAGGTCAAAGGCCAGTTACCAGTAGGCCTCACTGATCGACTTTACCAGGAAAGCGAAGGCCTGCCCTACTTCCTGGTGGAATATTTGGATGCGCTGTTCATCGACCCGGATAGCGCGCTCCATGATGAAACTGCCTCGGAAATATCTCGGCAAGAATGGGAGTTGCCCGATCGAGTGCGGGATCTTTTACGTCTGCGGATTGCCCAGGTGGACGACTTGGCTCACCAGCTTCTGGCTGCAGCGGCGGTTATCGGCCGATCATTTGACTTTGAGACCCTGGTCGCGGCCAGCGGTCGAAGCGAATCCGAGGCGCTGACCGGGCTGGAGACGCTGCTTGCTCATCGGCTGGTAGAGGAATGCGGTGATTGCGACTCGGCCGGTACCCTCAGGTACGATTTTACGCACGACAAGCTACGCAGCCTGGTATACCATGAGACCAGCATCGCCCGCCGTCGCTTGTTACACCGACGTATTGCTGAGGCGCTAACCGGAGTCGCCCGCCGGTCGCTTGAGCCCGGTCTGGTCGCCGGCGCAATTGCTTACCACTTTCGCCTGGCTGGCAAAGAACTCGAGGCGGCAGAGTATCATCGCCAGGCTGGTGACCACGCTCGACGCCTGTATGCGAACCGCCAGGCGCTCGAACACTACGTCGCGGCGTTGGAAGCTGGGGGGACTGAACCTGGCGTGTTGAATGAGGCGATCGGCGATATGTATACCTTACTGGGAGAATACCCTCCTGCAATAGAGCGTTACCTTCTGGCAATGGGGAAGGCAGTGAGCTTCAAGGATTCAGCCCGGCTGGAACACAAGATCGGGGTAGTATACCAGCGTTGGGGTGACTATGCGAAAGGCATTCATCACTTTCAGGAGGCGATGTGCCTCATCCAGTCCGTCCCTACCCCGGATTCGACCCTGGATGCCCTGGCGGCTCGCATTCTGGCCGACTGGAGCCTGGCGGCTTACCTACAAGGGGAAATTGAAGCCGCCCTCGACCTGGCTCAGCAGGCGTTGGAGCGCGCAAGCACAGCCAATGCCCCGCGCGCCTTAGCACAGGCGCACAACCTGCTTGGCGTTCTGGCGCGCCATCGTGGACAGGTCAGCACCGCTCAGGAGCACCTGGAGGAAAGCCTGGCTACAGCCATCCGTTTGCAGGATGAGGGCGTCCAGGCGGCCGCGCTTAATAACCTGTCATTATTATTGAAGGAGAAGGATCAGATCCAACCGGCAATTGTCTATGCGCAGCAATCCCTCGATCTTTGTACCCGCTTGGGCGATCGACACCGCGCCGCTGCCCTGCACAATAACCTGGCTGATCTGTATCACCTCGCCGGCCAGCCCGAACAAGCCATCGACCACTTAAAGCAGGCCGTGAGGATCTTCACCGAGATCGGCGGTGGCGCAGCCGATATGCAGCCCGAAGTGTGGAAACTGACCGAGTGGTAGGTTAAACTATTAGGAGAGACCATGGCACAAAATTTCGAAGATTCCTTGCAAAAATACGCCGATATCATCGTCAGGATCGGCCTAAACCTCCGAGTAGGGCAAAGCCTGATGGTAACGGCGCCGGTGCAATCCGCCTCGTTGGTGCAAAAGATCGCCGCCAGCGCCTACCAGGCCGGCTGCCGCTATGTGGATGTGATCTACCTGGATGAGCTGGTCAAGCTGGCGCGCCACAAGCACGCACCGCGCGATTCCTTTGAGGAATACCCGACCTATCTGAGCGAGGGCATCCTGCAGCACACTAAAAACGGCGGCGCCTACCTGCGCATCACCGGCGAAGACCCGGACCTGCTTAATGGCCAGGATCCAGATCTGGTCGCTCTGGCCGAGCGGACTGCTCGGGTGCATCTGAAGCCTTTTTACGAATTGCTACACCATAACGGCTTCAACTGGGCTATCGCCGGATACCCGTCGCTCTCCTGGGCCAGGGCGGTCTTCCCAGGCAAATCGCACGAAGAGCAAGAGCAACTCCTGTGGGACGCTCTATTCAAAGTCTGCCGTATCGACCAGCCGGATCCGATCGCTGCCTGGCAATCCCATATCGCCGGGCTCGTGGACCGCCGCGAATACCTGACCCAGCGACAATACCAGGCTCTGCACTTAATCGCTCCTGACACCGACCTGACTATCGGCCTGTCCGAGCGCCACCGCTGGATGGGCGGCAGCATCCGCAGCGAGACAGGCATCGACTTCGTCCCCAACCTGCCCACCGAGGAGGTTTTCACGATGCCACATCGCCAACGTATCGACGGGCAGGTCACCGCAACCAAACCTCTCAGCTACAGCGGCAGCCTGATCGAAGATTTTTGCCTAACCTTTTCTGAGGGGCGGGTCACCAGCCTGCGCGCCAGGCGAGGTGAGGAGACTCTGCGCAAAATGATCGAGCTGGACGGAGGCATGGCCAGTCTGGGCGAAGTAGCGCTCGTTTCTCACAGCTCGCCGGTCTCGCAATCCGGGATGCTATTCTTCAACACCTTGCTGGATGAGAACGCTGCCTGTCACATCGCATTGGGCAGCGGCTTTCATTTCTGCTTGCAGGACGGGGAGAGCGTCTCTGAGGAGGAATATGCCAGGCGCGGTGGTAACACCAGCCTGGGGCATACCGATTTCATGATTGGCTCTGCCGAGATAGACGTCGATGGCCTGCTCCCCGACGGCGTGTGCGAGCCAGTGATGCGACACGGGGAATGGGCTTTCCAGCTTTAATCCTTGTCAGACGTGAACTTCTCAGACCTTCGGGATGTGGTTACATTGTAGAAATCGGAACTTCCCGATGACTGTTTTCGTCTAAGGTGAAATTCATCAGCAGGATCACCGGAGAGGAATATGCGCACAAAAACCTGGACCGCTATATTTTCCGCGCTGGCGGCATTGTTGTTCGCCATGCTGGCCTGTAACCGTCCCCAGCCAGACGCCGCGCCCGACCTGGATTTAATGGTCGCCCAGACCCAGACCGCCATTGCCGTGGCTCAGTTGATTGCTCCAACCACGGCTGTACCGGCCACGCAGGCGCCGCCCACCACCCAGCCAACAATGGCGATAACTCCGTCGGCCACAACTGTTTCGACCACCCAGACTGCAACGCAGGACCCGAACTGTACCGACCTGGCTAAATTCGTTAACGAGACGATCCCCGATAACACCGAGTTTGCCCCCACCGCTCAATTTATGAAGACCTGGACCTTCCAGAATGTCGGCACCTGCACCTGGACTCCCGAGTATAAGCTGGTCTTCAAGGAGGGCGAGCAGATGGGCGGCACCAGCCCTGCGCCAATCGGTCAGAGCGTAGCGCCGAATGCGACTGTTCAGGTCCACCTGCCGCAGACCGCTCCGGCTGAGACCGGCGAGCACCAGGGTTTCTGGATGCTGCAAAACCTGGACAGCCAGAACTTTGCCCTGGGTAGCGATGGCAGCAAGGCTTTTTGGGTGAAGATTAAAGTTATCCCTGGCGCGCCAACCACCAGTGGCTCGGGCCTGGGACCTCCCACCAGGACGCTCACTTTTGACGAAAAAAAGGGGACTCCGTTCTATTTGGGCGAGGATTCAGACACCAGCTTTACAATTGAGAATGGCGAGCTGATAATTACCGCCTTCGAGCCGGCAGGCGACCTGTGGCGCGTGGCAGAATTGGGCCAATTCAATAATATCGTCGCCGAGGCGAATTTTCGCACCGGCGCCGAATGCACAGGTAAAGACAGCTACGGAATGATCCTGCGCGCTCCAAGCCAGCCGGATAACGTCGTCGATAGCGCGTATGTGTTCGGTTTCAATTGCGATGGACAATTCCGCGTTTACAGGATGGACAACGGCAGCTACACCGGGATCTCTAACTGGAGCCTGCATCCGAGCCTGCGCCCCGGTGCGAACCAGAAGAACGTCATGACGGCCAGCGCGGATGGCGACCGGTTACAGCTGTTCGCCAATGGAACGCTGGTGTATGAGTTCACAGACTCGACTTACTCGCGCGGCCTGATTGGATTAATGATTGGCTCAAATAGCACGCAAAATTTTCAAGTCGCCGTTGAGCAGCTGGCGTATTGGGAGCTGCCCTGAGCGCGGGTTTACTCAATCACTAAACCGCTCAGATCCTCTTTGGGCAGCGGATAGGACATCTGCAGCCCTTTGAGTGTCTCCACAAGGACCGTGGCGATGACCAGGTTACGGTACCATTTGCGGTTGGCGGGAACGATGTACCAGGGAGCCCAAGTGGTGCTGGTTTTGTTGAGCACATCTTCATAGGCTTTCGTATATTCAGGCCATAGCTTGCGCTCATTTATATCGCCCGGATTGAACTTCCACTGCTTGGATGGATCATCCAGACGGGCTTGAAGCCTTGCTTTCTGCTCATCCAGATCGATGTGCAGGAAAAATTTCAGGATCGTCGTGCCTTCTCTTGACAGTATACGCTCAAAATCGTTGATCTGGTCGAAGCGCTTTTTCCACACCGGCTCCGGCACCAGTTCGTGCACGCGGACCACCAGGACATCCTCGTAGTGGCTGCGGTTAAAGATCACCATCTCCCCCTTGCCCGGGACCTGCTTATGCACACGCCACAAGTAATCGTGAGCCAGCTCATCGGGAGAAGGAACCTTGAAGCTGGCGACGCGCACTCCTTGCGGATTTACTCCTTCGAAGACATGGCGGATGACGCCATCCTTACCGGATGTATCCATGCCTTGCAAGACGATCAGCACTTTATGCTTGCTCTCTGCATACAGAAGCTCCTGCAGTTCCTCAAGCTCTCGATTCAGCGCCCCCAATCGCTCTTCGGCCACATCCTTATCCCCAACAAATGCGCTCCGGTCACCTGGATCCCAATCGCTGAGGATGATCTCCTGACCTGGCTTCACCTGGTATTTATTCACGGTACTCCTCCTGCCTGTCCCGTTCTTCTTTTTGATTGGTTTCTATAAATCAAGTGATATTCTAACATGCACATCCTCTACCTGATCATCAATGGCGTCCGCTTATAGATTTCTCCGGATTCATTAAAGGTTAAAACAGTGTTGGATTTCCAGTCTGAATATCCGGGATGAATATCGTATAATTCCTGTATAATGAGGTATTTCTACAAATATGCAGCAATCGACTGAGGCGTTGTCCACGAACAGACTATCTTTTTACCGGTAACCAGAATGAACGCAGCAAACCAACCCATTGAATACATTCAAATTGGTCCAGATCATTGGACCAAATATGAGGCGCAAATTATCGTCGAGACGCCGGTTTCACTGACGGTGAACGGCGAGGTATGGTTAACCTTCATGTGCACCCCGGTGGACCTGGAAGCGATGGCGCTGGGCTTTCTATTTAATGAAGGCGTGATCAAATCCATCGAGGATGTGGCCTCGGTGCGGTTGTGCGCCAGCGGCGACAATGTGGACGTTTGGCTGAATCACACCGTAGAACAGCCCAGGCAGTGGCGGCGGACTTCCGGATGCACAGGCGGTGTGACGGCAATCGAGGAAGACACCCTTCCGGCAATCTCGGAAGAAAATCAAAAGATCATGGTCAATGGATCTGGGTTACTACCGGAGCAGATTGGCACTTTGATCGAGGCATTGTTCGAATCCCAAGACCTGTATCGCCAGTCGGGCGGCGTACACACTTCGGCGCTCAGCGACGGTGAAAAAATATGCGTGGTCGGAGAGGATATCGGCCGCCACAACACCCTGGATAAAATTGCCGGGCGCTGCTTGCTGGAGCCGGTCGAGATGCAAAGGCGGGTTATCTTAACCACCGGGCGGATCAGCTCAGAAATGATCCAGAAGGCAAATCGCCTGGGCGCATCAGTGGTGATCTCGCGCACTTCGCCAAGCTCCCTTTCAATTAAACTCGCACAACGCTGGGGAATCACCAGCGT
>Ga0209751_10005107_pt1 | contig 12442 bp, 9 predicted proteins | sample RifCSP13_1_FD_184019 | JGI IMG/M metagenome (GOLD analysis project Ga0209751, IMG submission 184019) | Soil microbial communities from Rifle, Colorado - Rifle CSP2_sed 13_1 (SPAdes) (version 2) | ecosystem: Environmental > Terrestrial > Deep subsurface > Rock core/Sediment | place: Rifle... | reverse complement strand
AATTTCCTCCGGGAGCAGGGGCTGGCCCGGGAGATCCGCTCGGACAGCGATTCCTCCTCGCGGTTCGAGGGGAAGTGCCCCCCTCACGCCCATTTCCACTGCACGAAGTGCAATGCGATCCTCGACCTTCCGTTCCCCCAGTGCCTCGAGGAGATCCCGTGGAAAGGGGAAACCCATATCTCCTCGGTGAACTCCCTGGACCTGCACGTCATCGGCGCCTGCAGCCACTGCGGACCGGCGGCATCCTGACGGCCTAGACCAAGCCTCGCGACTTCACCCGCTCTACGCCAAATGCGGCTTCGCCTCCGGGGTCCCCGCTCGCGGTCAGCGTCGGGCGCCTCGGTCGGGCGCCCAGATACGAGGAACCCAACCACCGGGGACCCTGGCTCGCGGGGGGCTTCCGCATCCGCTACGCTCGCGACCTGCGCCCGCTCGCTGCCGGTTCCGCTCGACGCAACTTCTTCCTCGCTCCACAGGCCGCTCTGCGGAACCCCCCGCATCGCCTAAGGGTCCCCGGTTGCCGACGTCTTCCCTACGGGGCGCGTCATGGGGGCGGAGCAGGCCGAAGGAGGAGGGCGGAGTGAGGTTAAGCGCAGCCGTGCGGGTCCATCGCACGGCGAGCCACGAACGGAGCCCCCTCCGAGGCCGCGCAGCCCATCCCGGCGCCCTCGTAACGGGGCGCGCAAATGCGGCGCCCGCCGCAGGGGGTGAAAAGTTTTTAGAACGTCCCTGTTCTTGGGATAAGAAAACCCGCCGGGGAGGGTCCCCCCCGGCGGGTTTCCGTTCTGACCGCGATTTCGCTAACGGATCAACCGAGCTTCCTTCCGCCCTCCGCGGCCCACTTCTCGAGCATGTCCGTGGTGACCGACTTCGGCCGCTCGATGGCATAGCCCAGCGCGCGGTCCCAGGTGAGGTTGCACAGGACGCCCAGGGCCCGCCCGATGCCGAAGAGCACGGTGTAGAAGTCGTACTCCACGACGCCGTAGTACCACTGGATGACGCCGGACTGCGCATCGACGTTCGGCCACGGGTTCTTCGCCTTGCCGTGCTCCGTGAGGACGCCCGGGGCCACCTTGTAGATCATGTTGACGAGCTTGAAGAGCGGGTAGTCCGGCAGGTGCTTCAGGCAGAACTCCATCTGCGAGACGTACCGCGGGTCGGTCTTGCGCAGCACCGCGTGACCGTACCCGGGGATGACCTGTCCGCTGTTCAGCGTGTCCCACAGGAACTTCTTGAGTTCTTCCTCGGAGGGGAGCTTGCCGCCCAGCTTCTGGAACACGCCCTGGCACCACCCCAGCACTTCCTGGTTCGCCAGGCCGTGGAGCGGGCCGGCGAGACCGTTGATGGCGGCGGAATAGGCGTAGAAGCAGTCGGAAAGGGCCGAGGCCACGAGGTGGGCGGTGTGCGCCGACACGTTGCCCGACTCATGGTCCGAGTGGAGGATGAAGTACATCCGGGCCACGTCGTCATAGGGTTTGCCGATCCCCATCATGTGGGCGAAGTTCCCGCCCAGGTCGAGCTTCGCGTCCGGGGCGATGGGGGTGTCGCCCTTGTACTTCATCCGGTAGATGTATGCCCCGATCTCCGGCAGCTTCGCCATCAGGTTGCAGGCGTCCTCGAACATCGGGTCCCAGTAGTCCGTCTTCTTCATCCCTTCGTTGTATCTCTTGACGAACAGGGACTCCCGCTGCATCGCCAGGATGGCGGCGGAAAACATGGTCATCGGATGGGTGTCCCTCGGCATGGCGCGCAGGACATCGAACACGTACTGGGGTATCCGGGAGCGCCTCTTGAAATCCTCCGCCACCGCCAGGGTCTGCTCCATCGTCGGAACATCGCCGGTCATCAGGAAATAGAAGAACCCCTCGACGTAGGGGTACTCGGAGCCGGGAACCTTGGGAATGGCGGCGAAGGTCTCGGGGATCGTCTTCCCGCGGAACCGGATCCCTTCATGGGGATCCAGGTAGGAGATGTCGGTCACGAGGGTTCGGACGTCCCGCGCCCCGCCGATGCACTGCTCGATGGTGACCTGGTCGATGAGCACCTTTCCTAATTCCTTGACGAGCTTGGTGGTGCGGGGTCGGTGGGCCTGAATCTTCTCGAACAGCTTTTCTTTCAACGTCATCTTTTCCGCCACTTGTGCCATGCCGCATTCCCCCTTTCGCGTGATATGGAAAAATGCCCGGACCAGTCATTATCTCACCGAGAAACCGTGCCGGCCAAGAGGTTGCACCGTCGCTCGCCGTATCGAAACGAATGAGCCTGGAACGGGGACCGAAGATTGTATACCGTATACAAAGTTCAGTTCTTAGATAACAGGGAATCCCGGCGGAAGTCAAGCCAAAAGGGCGGCGGTTTGACAGCAGGGGATTTCCCTTGTAGTATGGGGCACTTACTTGTTCCGCGCCGGCGGTGGCCGGAAACGCGACAAGGGGGGGGGATTCATGGGCCTTTTCGAGGAAACCGTTCTCATCTTCGACGGCGCGTGCGGTACGAACCTGCAGCGTCTTTCCCTGCCGCCGTCGGCCTGGGGGAAGCACGAGGGGTGCAACGAGTACCTGAACCTCTCGGCCCCGGAAGCCATCGCGGAGCTGCACGGGTCGTTCCTTGCGGCCGGCGCGATGGTCCTCGAAACGAACACCTTCGGCGCCAACTCCGTCGTCCTCGCGGAGTACGGACTGGAAGGACGGGTAGAGGAGATCAACCGCGCCGCCGTGGAACACGCACGGGCCGCCATCGCGCGGCACGGCGGCCGCGGGTATGTCGCGGGGTCCATCGGGCCGACGACGAAACTGCCGTCGCTCGGGCACATATCCTACGGGGAGATGGCCCGCACGTTCGCCGGACAGATACGCGCGCTCGTCGAGGCGGGGGCGGATCTCCTCGTGTTCGAGACGTGCCAGGACCTCCAGCAGGTGAAAATCGGTCTGGTGACGTGCTTCGAGGAACTTTCCCGGCTCGGCCGGGAGATCCCCGTCATGGTGTCCCTCACGGTCGAGACTACGGGGACCATGCTGGTCGGTACGGACGTGGCCGCGGCAGCGGCGGCCATCGAACCCTTCCCCGTTTTCTCCCTGGGTGTAAACTGCGCTACCGGTCCCGAGGGGATGAGGTCCCACATCCGGTACCTTGGCCGCCACTGGCCGGGCCGGGTCTCCTGCATCCCCAACGCCGGCATCCCGCAGGTCCTCGGGGGACAGACGGTCTACCCTCTCCCGCCGGAGCAATTCGCCGCGGAGCTTGCGGCGTTCGTGGCCGAGGAAGGGGTGAGCATCGTGGGCGGCTGCTGCGGATCGACCCCGGAGCACATCCGCCGGCTGGTTTCGGCCCTGGCCGCCGTGCGCCCCGCCCCGCGCTCCCCGCAGGCGAAGCCGTCCCTGTCGAGCCTCTACCAGGCCGTGGAAATCCGCCAGGAAATCCCGCCGCTCCTGATCGGGGAGCGGGCGAACGCCAACGGGTCGCGGCAATTCCGGGAGCGACTCCTCGCGGACGATTACGAAGGGGCGCTCGCGATCGCCAAGCAGCAGGAGGAGGACGGCGCCCACGCCCTGGACCTGTGCACTGCGTACGCCGGCCGGGACGAGAAAGCGGACCTGGCTGCACTTACCCGCCTCTTCGCCCAGTCCATCCGCGTCCCCACCGTGATCGACTCGACCTCCCCCGAGTGCATCGAGGAGGCCCTGCGGATCCACCCGGGACGGTGTCTCGTCAACTCGATCAACCTCGAGGACGGCGGAAAGAACCTCGAGCGGATCTGCCGGGCGGCGAAAAAATACGGCGCCGCGGTGGTGGCCCTGACCATCAGCGAGACGGGAATGGCGATGACCGCCGACGAGAAGCTGGCCACGGCGAAGGTGATCTACGACCTGGCGGTCCGCCGGCACGGGTTGCGCCCCCACGACCTGCTGTTCGACATGCTGACCTTCACGATCGGCGCGGGGGATACGTCTCTCCAGAACGCGGCGGCGGAGACGATCGAAGCCGTCCGCCGCACGAGGGAGGAACTGCCGGGGGCCAGCACGCTTCTGGGGGTGAGCAACGTCTCCTTCGGACTGTCCCCGCACTCCCGCCGCGCCCTCAACTCGGTGTTCCTCCACGAAGCGGTCGAGGCGGGGCTGACCGCCGCCATCATCGACGCCGCCAAAATCCTCCCCCTGGCGAACATCCCGGAGGAGGACCGCCGCGTCTGCCTCGACCTGATCTACAACCGGCGGGCGAAAGACGCGAAAACGCCCCTGGATGCTTTCCTCGAACATTTCGCCGTGAAGACCCAAGGAGAGGAGAGCCCTGCCGGGGGGACCGGCGCCGCGGTCCCCCCGGAAAGGGCGCTCACCGGGAAAATCATCGCGGGCGACCGGGACGGGCTCGAGGACCTCCTGTCGATCCTGCTCTCCCGCTTGCCGGCGGGGGCGGTGATCAACAACATCCTCGTGCCGGCGATGAGGCACGTGGGGGACCTCTTCGGGCGGGGCGAGATGCTGCTGCCGTTCGTGCTCAAGTCCGCGGAGGTCATGAAGCGCAGCGTCGATACCCTCCAGCCCTTCCTGGCCAAGTCCGACCGGGACACCGGGCGCAAGGTCCTCCTGGCGACCGTTGCAGGGGATGTGCACGACATCGGGAAGAACCTGGTCGACATCATCCTCTCCAACAACGGCTACCGCGTGATCAACCTCGGCATCAAGGTCCACGCGGAGACGATCATCGAGAAGGCCCGTGAGCACGGCGTGGACGTGATCGGTCTCTCCGGCCTCCTCGTCAAGTCGGCCATCGTCATGAAGGACAGCATGCCCCAGTACCGGGAGGCGGGGCTGTCCGTCCCCATCCTTCTCGGCGGGGCGGCGCTCACCGGGAAGTTCGTGGCGGAGGAGTGCGTGCCGGGATACGGGGGGAAGGTGGTCTACTGCGCCGACGCCTTCGCGGGATTGCAGGCGATGCGGGACCTCGAGGCCGGGACGCTGCGCTCCACGACGTACCGGGAGACGGGGCGGCAGGCCGTCGCGCCGGGGCGAAGGGAGGCGCGGATCTCCCGGGACAACCCTATCCCCAAGCCCCCCTTCCTGGGGGCCCGTCATGTCACCGACATCGGGACGGACCTCCTGTTCCCCTACGTCAACGAGCAGGCGCTGTTTCGGGGACGCTGGGGGTACCGTCGGGGGAAGATGGAGGCCGAGGAGTACCGCCGGCTCGTCGAGGGGACGGTCAGGCCGATGTACGAGGAGCTGAAGCACCGGTGCGCGGAGGAGAGGCTCGCCCGTCCGATGGTGGCCTACGGATATTTCCGAAGCTTCTCCGAGGGCGACACCCTCGTCGTGCAGCACGGGGGCCGGGACTTTTCCTTCCCCTTTCCCCGCCAGAAAAACCCGCCGCATCTGTGCATCGCCGACTACTTCCGCACGGCGGCGGAGGGCGGAGACGTCACGGGGTTCTTCGTGGCGACGATCGGCGAACGGTTCGGGCAGGCCGCGCGGGAACTGTTCGAGGCGAACCGGTACCACGACTACCTGATGCTGCACGGCTTTGGCGTCGAGCTCACCGACGCCCTGGCCGAGTACTGGCACGAGGTGATGCGGCGGGAGATTGGGATCGCGGGGCAGATGCCGTCCGGGCCGGAAGGCTATGTCGTGCAGGAATACCAGGGATCCCGGTACGGTTTCGGGTACCCCGCCTGCCCGGATCTTTCGGCCCACCTCCCGGTGTTCGAGCTGATCCGGCCCGACGAGATCGGGGTCACGCTCACCGAGACGATGGAGATGGTGCCCGAGCAGACCACCTCGGCCATCGTCGCGCACCACCCACAGGCGAAGTACTTCGCCGTGTAGACGCCCGAAGGAGCGATGCCGTGAAGAAATACATCTGCACGAATTGCGGGTACGTGTACGATCCCGAGACGGGCGACCCGATGGGGGACATCCCCCCCGGGACGGCCTTCGAGGCGTTGCCGGACGAGTGGGTGTGCCCCATGTGCTACGCGCCCAAGTCCAGTTTCGACGAGATGGAGTAGGCGATGGAGAGGATCCTCGACCGGATGAAGAAATCCCCGCTGGTCTTTGACGGCGCGATGGGGACGATGATCTACGAGCGCGGGGTCTTCATCAACACCTGCTTCGACGAACTCTCCCTCTCCAACCCGAAGCTCATCAGCCAGATCCACCGGGAATACGTGGAGGCCGGGGCCGAGGTGATCGAGACGAACACCTTCGGGGCCAACCGGATCGCCCTCCGGCCGTACGGACTTTCCGAGAAGGTCGTGGAGATCAACCGCCAGGCGGTTCGCATCGCCCGGGAGGCCGCGGGGGATTCGGTGTACGTCGCCGGCGCCGTGGGGCCGTGCATCCGCCCGGACCAGATCATGCCGGACGAGCACGCCGTCGAGGTGGAGGAGGCCTTTGCCGAGCAGATCGGCGCGCTGGTGGCCGAGGGCGTCGACCTCGTCATCCTGGAGACGTTCACCCACCTGAAGGAACTCCGGCTGGCGGCCCGGGCGGCCAAACGGCTCGGCGCGGTGGTGCTCGCGTCGTTCGCGCTGAACGACCGCAGGGAGACGGCCGTGGGGATGAAGGCGGGCGCCATCGCCCGGGAGCTTTCCGCCGACGGGAACGTGGACGCCGTCGGGATCAACTGCGGTACCGGCCCCGCCGGGGTCTTCGACGCGCTGCAATCGGTTCTCCCCCAGGTCGCAAAGCCGGTCGTCGTGATGCCCAACGCGGGGTTCCCCCGCGACGTCGGCGGTCGCCTGCTCTACCTCACCAGTCCGGAATATTTCACCGAGTACGCCAAGAAATACATCGAGCTGGGCGTGCGCGGCGTCGGCGGCTGCTGCGGGACCACCCCGGCGCACATCCGGATGGCCAGCCGGGCGATCAAGTCGCTCTCCGGCGTCAAGAAGCACGTGGAGGTCCGGCCGCTCACCCAGCAGGGGGTCCTGGTCCAGGTCATCCCTCCCGAGAGAAAGTCGCGGCTCGCCCGCAAGATGCTGGAGGGGGGGAAGGTCACTTCCGTGGAGATCGTCCCCCCGCGCTCCAGCGACCTTTCGGGAATGCTCGCCAAGGTGAAACAGTGCGCCGAGGCGGGCGTCGACGCGATCAACATCCCCGACGGGCCGCGGGCCAGCGCACGCATCTCCCCCATGATCGCCGCCATCACCATCCTGAAAGAGGTCGGCATCGAGCCGATCCTCCACTACTGCTGCCGGGACCGAAACCTCATCGGGATGCAGTCGGACCTCCTCGGCGGGTACGCCGCAGGCCTGGCGAACTTTCTGATCATCACGGGAGACCCTCCCAAGGTGGGCGACTACCCGCAGGCTACGGGGGTTTTCGACGTGGACGCGATCGGTCTTACCCAGGTGGCGGCCAACCTGAACCGGGGGTTCGACATCGGCGGGAACCCGATCGACCCGCCCACGGGCATCTTCATCGGGGTGGGCGCGAACCCGTGCGCCGTGGAGCTTCCGCGGGAGATCGACCGGTACTTCCGCAAGATCGACGCGGGCGCCGAGTTCGCCATCACCCAGCCGGTCTTCGACGTGGAGGCCCTCTTCCGTTTCCTGGACCGCGTGGAGGGAACCACACGTCGCATCCCCGTCATCGCGGGAGTGTGGCCGCTGGTCAGCTACAAGAACGCCGAGTTCATGAACAACGAGGTCCCCGGGGTGGTCGTTCCCCGGGAGATCCTCGATCACATGGCCCGCTGCCGGACCAAGGAGGAGAGCCGCCGGGCCGGGATCGACATCGCGAGGAGGACCATCGAGCGGGTCTCTCCCCGCGTGAGCGGGTTCCAGGTAAGCGCCCCGTTGGGCAGCGTGGAGACCGCCCTCGCCGTTCTGGGGAAGGAACGGTAAAAATATTTCCTTGTCGGTTGACATCGGTACCACCCGTCCCTATAAATGTCCTATGGCGGACGAGAGCGAACTGAAATTTTCCGAGGACCATCTCTGGGTCCTGGAAATGGGCGATACCGCGCGAATCGGGCTCTCCGATTACGCCCAGGAACAGCTCGGGGAGATTCTGTCCGTGATGCTGGGCGAGAACGGAAAAACCATCGGCCAGGGGGAGGCGATGGGGGAGCTCGAATCCCAGAAGACCGTCGTCGAGCTGGTTTCCCCCCTGTCCGGCACCATCCGGGCCGGCAACGAAAACGTCGTGGAGGACCCCTCCCTGATCAATGTGGATCCGTACGGGAAGGGGTGGCTCATCGAGGTGGAGATCACCGAGCCCGAGGAGCTGGAGCAGCTCATGAACCACGACCAGTACGAGCTGTTCATCGAAGACTGATCCGGCGCAGGAGCACCGATTGGAGGAATCGGCATTCCCCATGCCTTCGTCCCGGCACGACACCCGGCGAAGCTTCCTCTCCCTTCTCCTCGGAACGGTCGCAGCGGTCTTCTCCGCATCGCTTCTCTACCCCCTTTTCCGGTTCGTGTGGCCGCCGGCCGCCAAGCCCGGGGGCGAAGGGAGCGTCGCGATCCCCGTCGAGGACATGCTGGTCGGACAGTCGCGGGTGGTCCCCCTCCGGGGCGAGCCGGTCCTCGTCATCCGCGAGGAGACCAAGGTCGTGGCCCTGTCCGCGGCCTGCACCCATCTGGGGTGCATCGTCAAGTACAAGGGGGGAGGGGTCATCCTGTGCCCCTGCCACGAGGCCTCCTTCGACCTGAACGGAAACGTGACCGGCGGACCCGCCCCCCGGCCCCTCACCTACTATCCGGTCCGGATCGTGGGGGGGAAAATCGTGATCGAGTCCTAGTGTACCGTCTCGTAAATAGCTTGACGCACCGAGAGCGTCGATGCGCCGCGCCAGCAAGGCGCGCGACTGAGGCATACCGTTGAGTATGGTGAAGAAGCGCAACGAAGCGGGAGCGAGGGGCCTGTCCCCGGAAGGGTCGGCAGCCGAGGCGAAGCGGATGCGCCGTCAGACCGCGAAGGACGACCGAGCACGGCGCAGGCGTACTTGCGGTACGCCGAGCCGGGCGCAGGGAGTCCGACAAAGGGCTGGCGGTGCGTTCCCTCGCCGCAGGCGCCGGTCGCCCACCGGGCTGCCTTTTCTGCTGCGACAAGCGATCCCCGGGCTGCGTCGGGCGTGCTCGTCGCTCGCTTGTGCGGCGTACTTCCCGTACGCCTCCGTACTCGCTCCTGCGCTTGCCCGCCTCGCCTCGGGTCTCCCTTGTCTCGCGACGAAACCCTTCCGGGGACCGGCCCCCTGCAGCGGCGCTCGAATGCCAAGGTATTTGCGAGACGGTGCACTAGGGCGGGCACCGGAGCGAAGGAGATGACGGAAGAAAGAGACAGGGACGCCCGGCACCGGGCCCGGCAGGAGTTCGAGAAGCGCACCGTCTTCACGGAGATCGTCAACCTCTTTTCCCTGGTGGGATTCCTCTACGGGGCGCTCGACGAGGAGCTCCCTTTCCGCGAGGCGGTACGGAAGCAGTTCGAGAAGCCGGTCTGCTTCTACCGGACGAAGCTCGAGAGCAACCTGCTGGCCTGCCTCGGGGGGATCGCGTTCCTCCTCTATCTCTTTCTCCTGGGAACGGGAATCCTCCTTCTATTGTATTACCGCCCCACGACGGCCGAGGCGTACAGCAGCGTCGTCGAGATCACGAACCGGGTCCCCTACGGGTGGCTCATCCGCGGGATCCACTTCTGGGCGGCCAACCTGATGATCGTGACGGTCCTCCTGCACATGATGCGGGTCTTCTTCACGGCCGCCTATCGGCCTCCGCGGGACGTCACCTGGGTCAACGGGATGATGCTGCTCCTGTTCACGTTCGCCTTCGGGTTCAGCGGCTACCTGCTGCCGTGGAACCAGATCTCCTACTGGGCCACGACGGTCGGAACGGACAGCATGTCGGCGATCCCGGTCGTGGGCGACACGCTGAAATACCTCGTGCGCGGAGGGGACGTGGTCGGCCAGCTCGCCCTGACCCGGACCTTCGCCTTCCACGTGGTGATCCTCCCGGCACTGATGCTTCTGTTCATGGTCCTCCACTTCCTCATGATCCGGCGGCAGGGAATCGCCGACCCGCTGTAGGAGGAAGAAATGGCGCAGCCGGAACCGCGCGAACGATACGACAGGTACGGAAGCGAGCCGTTTTTCCCGAATCACGTCATCCGCCAGTCGATCCAGTTCGTGCTGCTCTTCGCCCTCCTCATCCTCCTCTCCTCCCTGGTGCCGGCGCCGATGCTGCCCAAGGCGGACCCGTTCGACACCCCGGAATACGTGAAGCCCGCGTGGTACTTCCTCGGCGCGTACCAGTTCCTGAAGGTGTCCGAGAAACTGGGGTTTCTGGGACCGTGGGCGCCGAAGGTCATCGGAATCCTCGCTCAGGGACTCGGGGCGATGGTGATCTGGTTCCTGCCGTTCTGGGACCGGAACCCCGAGCGTCACCCGTACCGGCGGCCGACCGCCATCCGGGCCGGGATCGCCTTTGTCTTCTTCTTCCTGATCATGACGATCTGGGGGTACTTCTCTTGACCCGGGCGGGGAGCCCCGCGGGATCCGCCGCGAGGATGGCCGGTGCGGCCGCGCTCGCCCTTTTCGCAGCCCTGTTCGCCTCCCCCGCCGCCGCCGTCCAGGAAAAGGTCGACCAGTGCTTCGCCTGCCACAACCGGCTCGGGGGGAAGCTCGGCGCGCCGGCCAAGGAGCACATCGGGAGCGTGCACCGCGAGGCGGGGGTTGCCTGCGTGACGTGCCACGGCGGCAATCCGTCCTTGCCCACCGAGGAGGGGATGGACCGCCGGTACGGATTCCGCGGGAAACCGGCGACCCGGGACATCCCCGAGTTTTGCGCCCGCTGCCATTCGGACGTCACCATGATGCGGCAGTACAACCTGCGGACCGACCAGCTCGCCGAGTACCGGACGAGCCGGCACGGCAGGCTCCTGTACGAGAAGAACGACACCCGGGTCGCCGTATGCACCTCCTGTCACGGCCGGCACGAAATCCGCCGGAAGTCGGACCCGGAGTCACCCGTCTACCGCACGAACGTCCCCCGGATGTGCGGAACATGCCACGCGGACCCGGCCTACATGAAGCCGTACGGCATCCCCACGGACCAGCGGGAGAACTTCGAGAACGGGATCCACGGCCGGATCCTGGCCGGGAAAATCCGGCGGGAGAACCCGACTCTCGCCCCCAACTGCGCCACCTGCCACGGGGTGCACGGCGCCGCGCCCCCGGGGGTCGGGGAGGTCGCCAACGTATGCGGAGGCTGCCACGCCGTCGTGGCCGGATACTTCCGGGAAAGCGCCCACTTCGCCGCGGCCCGGGAAATCGGGGAGCCGAAGTGCATCACCTGCCACGGGAACCACTCCAACCGCAGACCGACCATCAAGGTCTTTTCGGGGTCGGGGCCGGGGGAATGCGGATTCTGCCACGAAAAGGGGAGCAAGCCGCTCCAGTTCGCCGAAAACGTCCGTGATCTGCTGGGGGCGCTGGAGGAAGGAGTCGCGGAATACCAGAAGGAACTCGACGCGGCGACGGCGGCCGGCCGGAACGTGGACAAGCTGAAGGAGGCCCATGAAAACGCCCGCAACAGGCTGACCGAGGTCGAGCCGGTGTTCCACACCTTCTCCCTCGACCGCGTTCTCCCCCTGATCCACGAGTCCGACTCCTTCCTCCGGGAGGCCCGGCAGGAGATCGGGAACTTCCGGGAGGAACAGCGCCAGCGCAGATCGGTGGCCGTGTATTCCGTGACGATGCTCCTCCTGATCGCCGCCCTGCTGGGAGTCAAGCTCGCCCTCCTCCCGAAACACCCCCGCGCGGGAGACGTGAATACAGGTTGAACTCCGCGGGGTGCCGCGGATACAATACCGACTTTGCATGCTGGTTGCAGGAACGATTCCCGGCAAGGAAGGGACCGGCCATGGACGAACCGCAGAAAGGGTCCGGGGCTCCCGCCAGCCATGAGAAAACCCGCAAGAAGCGGGTCATGGAAAAGTTCGGGATGCACATCCCCGAGGGTAAGGAGGACAGGCTCCACCTTAAGCCCCGGTTCTTCAAGTTCCTCGGATTCCTCGGCGTTCTTTTCCTCATCTTCTCCGCGGGGATGTTCGAGTTCTCGACCAGCCCGTACTTTTGCGCCAGCTGCCACATCATGAAGCCGTATTACCAGGCGTGGAAGACCTCCAGCCACAACCACGTGCCGTGCGTGGACTGCCATTATCCGCCGGAGGTGCGGGAGAAACTGATTCTGAAATTCCAGGCGCTCTCGCAGGTCGCCAAGTACGTGACCCGCACCTACAGCTCCAAGCCGTACGCCGAGATCGACGACGCCTCCTGCCTGCGGGTGGGATGCCACGAAACCCGGCTCCTCCAGGGACTGGTCACGTTCAAGCGCGGGATCAAGTTCGACCACCGGCCGCACCTGGTGGACCTCAAGCGAGGGAAGAAGCTCCGGTGCACGAGTTGTCACAGCCAGATCGTCGTGGGGAACCACATGGAAGTCACC
>Ga0209751_10005106_pt1 | contig 12442 bp, 13 predicted proteins | sample RifCSP13_1_FD_184019 | JGI IMG/M metagenome (GOLD analysis project Ga0209751, IMG submission 184019) | Soil microbial communities from Rifle, Colorado - Rifle CSP2_sed 13_1 (SPAdes) (version 2) | ecosystem: Environmental > Terrestrial > Deep subsurface > Rock core/Sediment | place: Rifle... | reverse complement strand
GTTCTCCTCGGGGGCGAGGAAGATGACGGCGTGGATGTGGTTCGGCATGAGGACGAACCCATCCAAATGCGCCCCGCGGTACCTCATTGGCAAGGCGTGCCACTCCTCGATGACCATGGCACCGGCCTCGTTCGCCTGCATCTCGTTGTCTGCTATCTCTCCAAACAGGAATGCGGGGCGTTGCGCGCAAACGGTTATGAAATAGACGCCTTCCTGGGAGTAGTCATAGCCCTTCAGGCGAAGGCTACGACGTTCCGGTCGCGATGCAGTTGACACGTCTACGCCGCCCCCCCACGTTCGCTTGTCTCACGCGCAGCGCGCCGCCGCGAATCCCCCTATCAGCGCAGCAGTCGCGACGAGTTCGCCATGATCCCCAGGTCGGGGATCGACTGCGCCGCCGCCGCCATCGCCGGCGGGAGAATGCCAAGCGCCGCCAGGCTCAGGCCGACGAGGTTGAAGGCAATGGTGAAGATCAGGTTGCCGCGAACGACACGCATCGTCCGCCGCGCCACCCGCACCGCCTCCGGGATCAGGCGCCAATCGTCGCGCATCAGCGCGATCGACGCCGCCTCGGCTGCCACGGCGGCGCCGGCCGAGCCCATGGCGATGCCGACGTCCGCTTGAGCCAGCGCCGGTGCATCGTTGACCCCATCGCCGACCATCAGCACTTGCCGCCCTTGCTGCTGATACTGCCGAACGATGTCGATCTTGTGCTCGGGCAGCAGCCCGGCCCGGAAGTCGATACCCAGACGCTCAGCCAGCGGGCCGGCGGTCCGCTCGCGGTCGCCGGTGATCAGCTGCAGCTCGAACCCCAGGCGTCGCAGGTCGTCCAGCGCCTCGCCGACCTCCGGGCGTTCAGCGTCGGTCGCCGCCAGGATCCCGGCCGGGCGGCCGTCGACCGACACGTGAAGCAGAGTGAAACCTTGCGCCTCGAGGCGCGCGATCTCGCCGTCCCGACGATTTCCTTCGGAAATCGGACCGGCCATCCGCTCACTGCCCACTTCCACCTGGCGTCCGTCAACGACAGCCCGCACACCTTTGCCCGGTATCGCTTCGAACTCGCCGGGCAAGGGTAGCGGCAATCGCCGAACGTGCGCTGCGGCGCGCACTGCCTGCGCCAGGGGGTGCTCCGAATAACGTTCGGCCGCCGCCGCCAGAGTCAGCAACTCATCCTCGGTCAGACCATCGAGGGCCACAATCTCGCGGATCTCCGGCCGACCCAGCGTTAGCGTTCCCGTCTTGTCGAGCAGCGCCACCCGCGCCCGGTCGAGGGCCTCGATCGCCCGGCCGCCTTTGATCAGCAACCCGCGGCGGGCGGCCGTGCCGATCGACGCCAGCATCGCCATCGGCGTCCCCAGGGTGAACGCGCACGAACACGCCACGACCAGCACGGCCGCCGCCGCCAACGGGTCGCGGCGCACGATCAACGTGATCAGCGCCACCCCGAGGACGATCGGCAGGTAGGTGGCGGCGAACCGGTCGGCCATCCGCTGCGACTGACCCTTCCCGCGCTCCGCCTCTTCGACCATGTGAACCACCTTGCCGAAGGTCGTTCCCGGACCGACGGCCGTGGCCCGGACGCGCAACGTTCCCAGGCTGGCCAGGCTGGCGGCGAATACCGTCGCCCCAGGGCCGACCTCGACCGGCATCGATTCCCCGGTGATCGCAGCCTGATCCACCGTCGCCTGGCCGCTTAAGACCACTCCATCGACCGGCACGGCCTCTCCTGGCAGCACTCGCACCACATCCCCGGCGCGGATGTGCCCGGCCGGCACGATCTCTTCGATTTCGCCCCGCTCCAGGCGGGCGGTCTGCGGTGCCAGCGCCATCAGGCTGCGGACCGCCAGGCGTGCACGACCCACGGTGATGCCTTCGATGTAGTCGCCGACGCGCATGAAGAATACGACGATCAGCGCCGTCGCCCACTGGCCGACCAGGGCCGCCGCCACGACGCCCATGGTCATCAGGGTGTGGGCAATGATCCGCCGCTGACGCGCCGCCAGAAGGACTTCGCGGAAGACCGGGTACCCGGCCGCCAGGACGGCCGGCACCCACACGAACCACGGCACGGCGCGGCTCAGCGCTTCGATCCAGCCGAGCTGCTCCCCAACCACGGCCAGAAGCACCACCGCAACCGCCAGCACGCCAACGGCCGCCAGTGACGCTCGGCTCGAAGTCGCGTGCGGCTCGGCGACCGCTTCCTGCGGAATCCTGTAGCCTACGCTCGAGACCGCCTGGCGGAGCGCCGGCATCCCCACTCGGTCGGGGTCCAACTCGATGACGGCCCGCTCCGAGGCCAGCAGGACCTCCACTTCGGTGACACCCGGAACTGCCGCCAGAGCACGTTGCACGTGCTCGGTACACTCGACACAGTCCATGCCCTCAATCGGGACTTCGATCGTCGTCATTGTCATCCTTGGACCGGGAGTCTACCCTGGGTCGGGTCCGTTCCCAGGAATCGATTGGGTTCGCTCAACCACCCGAACGCGGGCCTTGCCATTGCGGCGATGAGCACGCACGGCGTGTCACCGCCTCTCGGCATCCAGCATCTCCGGGCCGAGCCAGGCCGGCATCTGCCCTAGGTGCCGCTGGACCGCCGCCGCCAAGGCCGTGGCGATCGGCACCGCTGCGACGAGTCCGATCGACCCGACCAGCGTTCTCAACACTTCTTCGGCGATGACCGCCCGATTGAGCGCCGCCAGGAACGGTTCCTCGAAAAGGGTGAACAGCAACAGAAGAGGCAACGACGCCCCGACGTACGCCAACAGCAGGGTGTTGACGGTGGCGGCGATGTGGTCCTGGCCGATGACCATCGCCCGGCGGTAGAGGCTGCCGGCCGACAAACCGGGGTTGGCCCGGTTGAGCTCAAACACGGCCGAGATTTGGTTGATGGTCAGGTCATCGAGCACGCCCAGCGACCCGATCAGGATGCTCGCCAGCAACAATCCCCGCATGTTGAGCTCGCTGCCGGCAAACTGAATGAGGAACAGCGCCTCCTCGCTTCCCAGGCCGCTCAGCCGGGCGGTACGGACGCTTACCACGGCCAAGAGTGCCGTCAACGTCAGCGCCGCCAGAGTCGCCACGGCGGCCGTGTGCGCCTTCAGCGTCCAACCGTGAATCAGGTAGAAGGTCACGGCCATCAGGACGAAGCAGCCACTGATCGTCACCAGGACGGGATCGCCGCCGGCCAGGATGGCCGGGAGGACGTAGCCGCCGATGATGGCCAGACTCAGCATCATCCCAATCAATGCCCGCAGGCCTTTGCCGCGGCTGACGACAAGGATCAACGCGACGAAAAGGAGAAACAGCCCGACCAGCGGGCCGGAACGGACGAAGTCCGCGAAGTAAGCCTCCACCCGTCCGTCCGGCGCGGGAGCCGCCGACACCAAGATCTGCTCGCCCGGTCGCACCCCGCTGCCGTCGGGCACGACTTGCCGAAGACCGTAGTCGACGACGAACCGGCTTCCGGCATAGGGCCCCTCGAGGATCTCGACCCGGAAGACCTGAAACCGCTGGGATCCCGCACCGAGATCGGTCGTCCCATCGTCGATGACTTCGAGCACGCGAGCCCGCGTCAGTCCGCTCCCCTCCGTTCCAGAGACCGGGCCCGAGGCGGTGGCGTAGGCATAGACGATCACACCGGCGGCGGCGACTCCCACGATGGGAAGAACGAGGCGTCTCAGGTTCATCGTCGGTCCTCCCGATTAGTGGTCAGTGGTCGGTGGGCAGTGAAAGACGAGGGCGGTTCGGTGACCGTTCATTACCGACGGACGATCGCCTGAATACCTCCGGTCACCACTGACCGCAGGCCACTGACCACTAGCAGGATGCGGAAGAATGCAGTCGGGCGCCAAACCCCCACCCCTCGCCCTCGCGCAGCACCCCTGTGGGGCTCCCCCTGCTTGAACTCGGGCCCGCTTCCCTCGGGATTCTTCGGGGGGAGGGGGTAAGGGGGTGAGGTGGGATCAGGGTTTTTCGGCAAGCTCCTAGGCTTCTAGGCCGTGCGCCGCCAGCAACGCAGCGTCGGCCATCAGCTCGGCCGTCGGCCCGTCGACGACCACCTTCCCCTGGTCGAGCACGACGGTGCGGGCGAACAACTCGCCTACCATGCGTAGATCGTGAGTCGAGACGAGCATGGTCTGCGGCAGAGCCGCCAGCAGGCGTATCAAGCCGCGCCGCCCGCGCGGGTCGAGGCCGGCGGTCGGCTCGTCGAGCACCAGGATCTCCGGCTCCATCGAGAGCACGCTGGCGATGGCAACGCGCTTCTTCTCCCCGCCGCTCAGATGGTGCGATACCCGGCCTCCAGCCTCCGGCATCCCAACCGCCGCCAGCGCCGAGCTCACCCGCCTTTCTACCTCGTCCCCCGGCAGGCCCATATAGAGCGGCCCAAAGGCGACATCATCGCCTACCGATGGGGAGAACAGCTGGTCGTCCGGATCCTGGAAGACCACTCCGACCGAGGCCCGGATCCGCCCGAGGTTGGTGTCTTCCATCGGCAGGCTGCAGACGCGGACTTCTCCCTGCCCACGCAGAATTCCGTTGAGGTGGAGGATGAGAGTCGACTTTCCGGCGCCATTCGGCCCGACCAGGGCCACCTTCTCTCCCGGCGCTACGAACAAATCGACCCCGCGTAAGGCCGCCCGGCCGTCGGGGTAGGTGAAGTGAAGATCACGGACTTCGAGCGTGTGGTGCATGCCTCAAGTGGCTCCCTGCAGGCCGAGACAGCCGGCCGCCAACAGAACGCCGGCGGCGAGGGCAGCCCAATCGCGTGCCGACATCTGGAAGTGAATCAAACTGCGCGTCCGCCCGTCGTAGCCGCGGGCGAGCATCGCACCATAGACACGCTCACTGCGTTCGATCGCGCGCAGGAAGAGCGACCCGATCATCCTGCCGGCCACGCGCGCCTGCCACACAACAGGCGGCGGGCGAGCGCCCGGCAGCGCGGCCGCCCGCGCTTGCCGGGCGCGCATCATCCGCAGAGCCTCGTCGCCGGCCAGGAACAAATACCGGTACATCAACCCGACGACCGCCACCAGCGCCGGTGGAACTTTAAGGGCGCCGAGGCCCCAGAGCAGGTCCGGAAAGGCGGTCGTCGCTGTGAGCAGGATCGCCGCCTGGACGGCCAGCCAGGTCCGCAGGCCGATGCTGAGGAAGAGCACCAGTCCCAGCTCGCTCACCGGCCAGCCAAGCACTGGCAGGGCAGACAAGGTGGGTCCCCGTACGGTGAACGGCAGGGCGGCGGCCGCCAACACGAACGGAACGGCCACATAGGACCGGCGCAGGGCATAGGCGAAGCCCAGGCCGGAGAGGCCAGCCGCGGTGAGTATCACTGCAAGGAATGCTGCGTAGCTGGCCCACGCGCCCGGCGCTGCTAGCGTCAGGCCGAGAATGTAGGTCAGGACCAAGAGAATCTTGACGCGCGGATCGAGCCGATGGACGGGGCTGGTTCCCACCCGGTAGCGGTCGGCGAGATGAAGGTGCATGCGCTAGCCCGCCGTGCGGCTGCCCCGGCGGCTGAGTCGACCGAGGCCAATGGCGACACCACATACGATCAGCGTCCCCAACCCTACCGCAGCGATCGTGGCCCGCGCCGGATCTCCCACCCCGGGCACGAGGTAGTTGGCGGCGGGCCCGGCCCAGATCGCACGCGCCAGGTCGGAGAAGCCTTGCGCTTGCGCGACCGCCTGAAGGCCGTCGGGATTGGAGGAGGCCAACGGGACCGCCAGCGCCAGGAGCAGAGTCAGGGCGACCGCGGTCAGCACGAAGAGGGCCTGGCCCCGGCCGCCTGCCTCCTCCTCCTGGCGCAAGAGTTCAGGTCGCGCAGCCATCAGGATGGTCAGGGCGGCGAGGGTCAGCAAACCCTCGCCGATTCCGATCAAGGCATGCACCGAAGCCATGGCGGGCAAGGCCAGATTGATGTCGGTCGTCCCCGAAGCTGCCAGCTCGAACGATGTGGCGACGGCCCCCGCCTCCACCGACACCCAGGCTGCGGCGAAGGCCGCGCCCAGCCGCGCCGGGCGATGATCCCCGGTCAGGCGGATGACCGCCCGGTGCGCCGCATAGCCGCCGAAGGCCGCCAGGGCGCCCATATTGACGATGTTCCAGCCCAGGGCGATCAGGCCGCCGTCCTGAAAAAGCAGCGCCTGGGTGCCGACTACGACGGTCATGACGACCAGCGAGGCCCACGGCCCGAGGACGATTGCCGCCAGCGCCGCGCCAATCAAGTGGCCGGACGTTCCCGCCGCCACCGGGAAGTTGATGGCCTGGGCGGCGAAGATGAATGCCGCCAGGACGCCCATCATCGGGACCATTCGGTCTCCGAGCTGCCGCCCGGTCTGTCGGAAAGCGAGGGCGAGCACGACGGTGGCGATCACCCATCCCAGCGCGGCGACGGCCGGGCTGAGAAATCCATCCGGGATGTGGAGGTGGGCGGGGGAAGCCGGCATCGTCAGCCCTTCTCGGCCTTGGCGCGTGCCGCGCATTCGCGGCACTGCCCGGTGAGGGTCAGGTGGTGCGTGTGCAGGCGGAATCCCTTCCGCCGCTGCACCTGCTGGGCCAGATCGGTGATCCAGCCCGAATCGAGCTCGAGCTCGCCGCCGCAATCGACGCAGACCAGATGATGATGGGGGTGCGATAGGTCGCGCAGCGCGAAGCGCGCCCGGCCACCGGCGCCGGCCATGGCATCGACCAGCCCGGCGACCTGCAAGGAGTCGAGGGTGCGGTAGACCGTCGCCGGGTTCAGCCCCGGCAGTCGCCGGGCGGCCTCGCGATAGACCTCGGTCGCCGAGGGATGTCCACCGAGATGGGATACCGTCTCGAGGATGACCGAACGCTGCGGGGTGATCCGGATCCCGCGCAGACGCATTTCCCGGCGCAACCGTTCGCTGCAAGACATAGGCCGCTTCCTGCAAGAAGACGCATCTGCATTTTACCGCAGGTTGGCCACCGCCTTCCCAGGTGGTGAGGGCTTATAATCACGCTACACCCTCTGCTCCGGCCTCATCGTCCCGCGCCGGCCGAGAACGCATGCCGAACGCACCCGAAGTTGAACTTGTCGCCTCCGCCCGGGTCCCCACGCCGACGGGTGAATTCCAGCTCTGTCTCTACCATGACTCCAAGGACTCGCAGGATCATCTGGCGCTGGTGATGGGGACGGTGCAGCAGGCCGAGGCCGTCCTGGTGCGCCTGCACTCGGAATGCTTCACCGGCGACGTGCTGGGATCGCTGCGCTGCGATTGCGGCGAGCAGCTTCGCCGATCCCTCGAGCTGATCGCCGCCGAGGGCGGCGGTGTGCTGATCTACCTGCGCCAGGAGGGCCGCGGGATCGGGCTGCGCGACAAGCTGCGGGCCTACACCCTGCAGGACGGAGGGCTCGACACGGTCGACGCCAATCTGGCGCTCGGCCATCAGGCCGATGAGCGAGACTACGGCGCCGCCGCCGCCATTCTCCGCCAGCTTCAGGTGGGCTCCATCCGCCTGCTCACCAACAATCCCCACAAGCTCGACGCGCTGCGGGAGTTGGGGGTGCTCGTGGTCAGCCGTATCCCGCTCCAGATTGATGCCACCGGCGAGAACGCCGCCTACCTGCAAGCCAAGCGGACACGCTTGAACCACTGGATCAACCTGGACTCGAATCCGACCCCGCCGATACGGCCCCCGGCCCGTGGGCGATGACGTCCTGAAAGCGACCGACGCCCGCTTGTCGGCCGGCGGTCCAACCGATCGTCCCTTCATCACCCTCAGCTACGCCCAAAGCCTCGATGGCTCGATCGCCCTCAGCGACGGCCGCCCTCTGACCCTCTCCAGCCCTCCGTCGCTCTTCCGCACCCATGCCCTGCGCGCCCGTCATGAGGGATTGCTCGTCGGCCTCGGCACCGTTCTGGCCGACGACCCCCAGCTCACGGTCCGACACGCCGCCGGCCCCAACCCCCAACCCGTGGTCCTCGACACCGACCTGCGGACGCCGCGCGCCGCGCGCCTTTTTGCCCATCCGCGGCCGCCCTGGTTTCTGGCGGGGTCACCCGTCGCTCCGGCGCGGCGCGCCCCGCTCGTCGCCGCCGGCGCTCAGGTTCTCGAGGTCGGCCGGTCGGCCGAAGGGCTCGTGGATCTTCCACCGGCACTAAGATTGCTGGCCCAGCGCGGTCTGCATTCGGTCCTGGTCGAGGGCGGCTCGCGCGTCTTGCGCTCGTTCCTGGCCGCAAGACTGGTCGACTGGATCATCATCACCTTGGCGCCGGTTTTCGTGGCCGGAAAGCCGGCGCTGGCCGTCGGGAAGGACGACCTGCCTGAGGTCCGATTGCGCGGTTGGGAGCCTTCCGGCCCCGACCTGCTGGTTTGGGGGGAACTGGCTTGACTTTCGCGCGCCGCGCCGTCTACTTCACCGGCCCGCTGCAGCTGCAGACCCGCGAGGAGGCGGTCCATTCGCCCAGGCACGGCGAGGTGTTGGTCCGGACTCTGGTGAGCGGCATCAGCGCCGGTACCGAGCTCTTGATCTATCGCGGCCAGGCGCCCGGCGATTTGCCGGTCGACATGAGCCTCCCCGCGCTCGGCGGCAATCTCGAATTCCCGCTGAAGTACGGGTACGCCGCGGTTGGACGGGTGACCGAGGTCGGACTCGGCGTCAACGAAGAGAATATCGGCACCACCGTCTTCGCTTTCCAGCCGCACCAAACTCACTTCGTCGTTCCGCTCGACCAGACCCTTTTGCTTGCCGGCGACCTTCTGCCGGAGGAGGCCGTCCTCCTGCCCAACGCGGAAACAGCGGTCAACCTGGTGCACGACGGCCGGCCGATGGCCGGTGAGCAGGTAGCGGTCTTCGGTCAGGGCGTCGTCGGCCTGCTGACGACCGCCCTACTCGCTCCTATGCCGTTGGCGAGCCTGGTCACGCTCGATCGGCATGCGCTTCGCCGGCAGGCATCGTTGGATTTCGGCGCACACGATTCCTTCGACCCCTCCCTCAATGAGACGCTCCCCCGCTTGCTCGGGGCGCTGCAAAAGGGATCCGATTATCCCGGCGCGGACCTGACCTACGAGCTCAGCGGCGAGCCGCAGACGCTCGACCAGGCGATCGACGCCACGGGCTTCGATGGCCGCCTCGTCATCGGATCCTGGTACGGCCGCAAGCACGCCGCGCTCGATCTCGGCGGCCGGTTCCACCGCAGCCGGATCCGCCTGATGGCCAGCCAGGTGAGCACCCTCGCGCCGGAACTGCGCGGACGGTGGTCCCATGCTCGGCGGCTGAATTACGCCTTGGCCTGGCTGGAAGCCCTAAGGCCGGCTCGCCTGATCACGCATCGCGTGGCTTTCGAACAGGCGGCCGATGCCTACCGGCTGCTCGTCGAGAAGCCGGGGGAAGCGATCCAGGTCGTCCTGACCTACGGCGACGGCGCCTGAGACACGCCGGCATGTACCAGCTCTGTTTGCAGCGCGAATTCGAGGCCAGCCATTTCCTGATCGGAGGCGACTGGGGCGCCGAGAACGAAATCCACGCCCACCGCTACCGTCTCGAGTGGATCCTCGAGGGGCACCAGCTCGACAAGCACGGCTACCTCGTCGATCTGACGAACGTCGACGAGCACCTGGAGGCCGTCCTTTCCCGATATCGGGGGAAGGTGCTGAACGACCTTACCGAGTTCTCAGGAATCAATCCGAGCCTCGAACACTTTTGTGGTGTCCTCTCGGAGCGGCTCGGGCCCCGTCTGTCCGGTTCAAGCTTGCAGGCGCACATCGTCCGTTTGTGGGAGAGCGAGACGGCCTGGGCCGCCTTGCGACAGGCGCTGTGATGCGCAACGCGTCGGACTCGGGCCGAGATCGGACGATCTTGAAGCAATGACGAGATTCAACTCGGCACCTGGCGGAGCCCCACCGGCGTGCTGCGCGAAGGGGGTACAAAACCTGGGGGAGGGGTCGGGGGCGAGGGTATGGCGGGTACCGCGTTCTCCCGCGGCCGGCTAATGCGTGTTGGCTGGGTGGTCGATGGCAGCCTCGACCAGTTGTCCGGCGGATACCTGTACGATCGAATCGTCGTCGACTACTTGCGCCGCAACGGCGTCGGCCTGGAAGTTGTTTCTCTTCCGGTTGGATCGTACCTCGCCCGGTTAGCCCGCAACTTGCAGGCCGATGTGGATCGTCGACTGGAAGAGGCGGGCTTCGATGTACTGGTCGAGGACGAGCTCTCGCATCCGGCGCTGATCGGCCCCAACCGGCGGCTGGCGCGCCGAGTCCCCCGGTTGCGGCGAATCGGGCTGGTGCACCATCTGCGCTCGAGTGAGCCCCACGGTTGGGCGGCCAACCTCGTGTACCGTCGGATCGAACGCGCCTACCTGGACTCGCTGGATGCCTTCATCTTCAACAGCCGCACGACGGAGCAGGTGGTTCGGGGCATCGTTGGGGTGAGGGCACCAGGCGTCGTCGCGGTTCCCGGGGCGGATCGATTACCGTCGACGATCGACGACCAGGCAATCGCCGCCCGCGCCAGGGATCCAGGATCCATGCGGGTCCTCTTCGTCGGGAGTCTGATTTCACGCAAAGGCCTGCCAACCCTGATCGAAGCCGTCGCCCGGCTGCCACCGGGCAGCGCGCAGCTCACCGTCGCCGGGGATCCCCGAGCGGATCCCACCCATGCGCGCCGGGTACGGCGCCTCGTCCGCAGGCATCGTCTTGACGGGGCCGTCCACTTTGTCGGCGCGCTCGACCCTCGCCGGCTTTCGCAGGTGATGTCCGCCCACCACCTCACCGCCATGCCGTCTTCCTACGAGGGTTATGGGATGGCCTACTTGGAGGGCATGGGGCATGGCCTCCCCGCGATTGCGGGCGCGGCCGGGGGCGCGGCCGAGTTCGTGCGCGAAGGGGAGAACGGCTTCCTGGTCGACCCCGGCGATCCGGTGGCGCTCGCCGACCATCTCCTGACTCTTCACCAAGATCGTGCGCGCCTGGCGCGCCTTGGTCTAGCGGCCCGAAGGACGTACCGGGCCCATCCGACGTGGGACGACACCGGCGCGACGATCTTGGGCTTCTTGAAAAGCCTGATGGCCGGGTACGGGCCTCTCACGGGGCCACCTGTGCTATCCTGATCCGTATCCCTCCCCCGGAGGGTCCAATCCGGATTTGCTGGAGGTAGGAAGATGAGTCAGAGGACTGTGCGGCTGGCGATCCTCGTTCTCGGTCTGTTCACCGGCCTGGTTCACCTCGTGCTCCTGAACGTATCCTTCGTGCAGGAGACCGGATCCCCGGATTTGCTCTTCACCCTAAACGGTCTGGGGTACCTGGCGCTTCTGATCGCCTTCTTCTGGGAGCGAGTTCCCTTCTTCGCAACCCGGCGGCCCCTTCTCCACTATTTGTTCATCGCCTACGCCGCCGTGACCGTGCTGGCGTGGGTGGCCATGGGGGCCAGGAACGCCATCGGCTACACCACAAAGCTGGCCGAGATCCTCTTGATCGCAGCGCTGGTCGTCGACCTGCGACTGGAAAAGAAGGCCTGAGCCCTAGCCCCGGAGGTCGAACAGGCTGGACCAACGCCCCGAGTCGTTCCAGCGCTATCTCGCTGCCAAGAAACCGCTCGACGACCGTTCCCTCAACGCGCATGTCTGGCAGACAATGATCGCCTCGCTGCCGGAGGGAACTCAGTCGCGGCCGCCACGGTTCATCGAGATCGGCGCCGGGATCGGCACGATGATCGAGCGGCTGCTCGAACGGTCGGCGCTGGGCGACGCCGAGTACGTGGCGCTCGAGTCGGAACCGGCCCACCGCGCCCGGGCGGCGCAGCAGCTCCAGGCCTGGGCGGCGGACCATGGCCGAGGCTGGACCCGCCTGAGCGATGATCGTTGGCGGCTGGAGGGTCCGGGCGGGAGAGTCGAGATCGACTGGCGCACGGCCTCGCTCTTCGACGACGGGCAGGCCATGCCGAGCGCCGACGTAGTTCTGGCGAACGCCTTCCTCGATCTGGTCGACCTCGACCGCGCCCTGCCGCGGATCTTAGGCTGGCTCCGGCCGGGAGGGCTCTTCTACTTCACTTTGAACTTCGACGGGGTGACGGCCTTCCTGCCCGAGGTCGACGCCGACCTCGACGCGGCGATCGTGCGGGTATATCACGCCACGATGGACGAGCGCCGCGATGGCGAACATCCTTCGGGCGACAGCCGCACCGGGCGGCATTTGTTGGTGGAGCTGGCGCGTCGCGGCGCGCCCATCCTCGCTGCCGGATCGTCCGACTGGATCGTTCACCCGCGCGACGGTATCTATCAAGGCGACGAGACCTTCGTTCTCCACACGCTGCTCGACATGGTCGAATCCTCGGTCGGTCGACGGTCGGGGCTCGACTCGCGCCGTCTGTCCGAGTGGATCGAGACACGGCGCCACCAGATCGAGGCGGGCGAGCTGATCTTTCTGGCGCATCAGATCGATGTGGTGGGGAGGATGGCGGGATGAGCACAGACACGCACCC
>Ga0209751_10005102_pt1 | contig 12452 bp, 10 predicted proteins | sample RifCSP13_1_FD_184019 | JGI IMG/M metagenome (GOLD analysis project Ga0209751, IMG submission 184019) | Soil microbial communities from Rifle, Colorado - Rifle CSP2_sed 13_1 (SPAdes) (version 2) | ecosystem: Environmental > Terrestrial > Deep subsurface > Rock core/Sediment | place: Rifle... | reverse complement strand
ACAAGATCGGGCAGGCGGCGCCCCGTCTCCGGTATTCATCCACCTTGGCGCGCGCCTCCTCAGGCGTTCCCGAGGCCGTGATCCGCTGGACCAGCTCATCGGACACCAGATGCTGGGCTCGCTCGATCTGCTCCCGAGTTGCCGGCCAGCCAAGGATCGATTGGATTTCGGCCACCACGTCCTTGGAGACCCCGCTGGCTTCCGCGATGTGGGGCTGCTGGGCGAGATACTGCGTGATCAGGCCCCGGCTGCACTCGAGCGCCTTCTTGCGGTCGTGATCGACCGAGCAGACCACCAACTGATAGCGGTCGACCTCATCCAGCGACCTGCCGGCTTTTCGGGCCCCGGCCTCGAGGTGCTCCAGCGCCGTGTCGTTGTACTCGACTGGAACACAGTAGTTGAGCAAGACGCCGTCGGCGATCTCGCCGGCGAGCTCGAGCATGTTCCGACCCACTGCACCGATCACGATCGGCACGCGGCGAGGCGCACGCCTTCCATGCACCACATCCAGCTCCACCCCATCGAGATTGTGGAACTCCCCATGGAAGGTCACCCGCTCCAGGTTCAGCAGACGCCTCAACACCGTCACCGTCTCTCGCATCGCCAGCACAGGCTTGCGGCGCTTGATCCCCACGTTCCGCGCCAGCGGATCCCACCACGCGCCGATGCCGCACAAGATGCGGTTCGGAGCCAGGTCGTCCAACGTCAGGAAGGTCGCCGCCAGCAGCCCGATGTTGCGGGTCCAGTTGTTGATCACTCCGGAACCCACCTTGATCCGGTCGCTGACCGCGGCGTAGGCCGCCATGGGGACGATGGCATCCCTCACCAACCGCGACTCGGCCTGCCAGACGCCCTCGAAGCCTTTTCGCTCCGCGTGGCGCACCCAATCCAGGCCATCCCGTAAGTTGTGCACATCCTGCAGATACAGGCCAACGCGTTCCATCCCTCACCTCACCACCAACCCAGGGCCCGGTAGACCTAGAGACGACGCCACATCTTGGGCGCCAGCTCACGCGAGCGGGCAGAAATCCGCTCAAGATCCAGAGTCAGGATCTTCTTGTCGCGCATCAGGATCTGGCCCCGGCAGACCGTCGTGTCGACCGTGGCGTCCACAAGGCCGAAGATCAAATGGCCCAGGAAGTTGTTCCCGTCAAGCGGCGTCGGGGGCTGGTAATCGAGGATGGCCAGATCCGCCGGCAATCCCTCCCCGATCTCGCCCAGGCGGAGGCCGAACTGGCGCTCGCAGATCTGTGCGTTGTTCTGCAGCAGCAGCTGCGGCGCCTCCAGGAAGGCCACCCGCGGGTCCCGCCGATCCAGCCGCTGCAGCAAGTAGGCGCAACGCATCTGGGCAAGCATGTCCGACGACATCCCGTCGGTGCCCAGTCCCACCAGCACGCCCTTGGCCAGCATCCCAAGCACCTGGCTCACCCCGACGGCGTTGTTCATGTTCGACTCGGGGTTGTGGGAGACGGCAGTGCGCGTGCCGCCTAGGACATCGATCTCTGTTTCGTCGATGTGGATGCAGTGAACGAAGATCGAACGCTCGCCGGTGACACCAAGCCGATGCAGGCGATGGACCGTGGCCAGCTTATACTTCTCCAGCGAGTCCTTTCGATCGGCGGCGTCTTCCGCCACATGGATGTGGCAGCCCACGCCGGCGTCCCGGGCAATCCCTACGCACTTCGCCATCGTCTCGTCCGAGAGGGTGAAGGAGGCATGCAGGCCCATCATGGCCGCGATCTGTCCGTCACCCGCGCCCGTCTTCTTGATGAATCGCTCGTTCTCGGCAATTCCACCGCCGGGCGTGTTCCGGTCCGAGACTTCGTAGCAGAGTGAGGCGCGCAGGCCTGCCTCCCGCACCGCCTTTTCGATCAGGTCGAGCGACCCCTCGCGAAACGACGGGGAGGCATGGTGGTCGATGATCGTGGTCGTGCCATTTCGGATGCACTCGGCGAGAGGGATCTGGGCCGAGAGCGTGATATCCTCCTCGGAGAGCGCTTTGTCGAGCCTCCACCAGAGTCGCTCGAGAATCTCCACAAAGTCCGAGGCCGGTTCACCCGGCGGCTTCATGCCGCGGGCCATGGTTGAGTAGAGATGGTGATGCGCGCAGATGAAGCCGGGAAGGATGACCCTCCCCGCGCACTCGACGACGTCGGCCTGGGGGAATCGTCGAGCCATCTCACTGGCCTTGCCCAGGCCCGCGATCCGATCCCCTTCGGTGACGACGGTGGCATTCCAGAGAACCTGGTTATTCTTCCCCAGTGTGACGACGATGCCATTCTCGAACCGTGTGGCCATGGTTGGTCCTTTCCCTGCCAAGGCGTAGCAGAACGAATCGCGACGCCGCCTCGACGGATGCCTCCGGACGCCTGGTCAGCTCTCCACCAGCGCTTCGATTTCCTGGGGCGTGCGAGCCCGCATCTGGATGGCTCCCACAAAGCACTTCTTGGCACAGATGGAGCACCCGATGCATTTGGCCGGATCCGACGACGGGAGCCCGCGGTCATCCAGCTCGATGGCCAGATAGGGACAGCGGGCGCAGTTACCGCAGGAGACGCACAGCTCATGGTTGAACTCGGAGACTCGCTTCAACGCCGAGAGGGCCATGAAGTCGGTGATGGGGTGCGGCTGGGCGCACCCGATCAACTCGGGTATGGATCCGATCCCGCGATCCTGCATCAGGTACGCCGTGCCCGATTCCAGCTCCCGGATGATCCCATATCCATGCTTGAGCACGATGGTGCAGAACTGGACGGTCTTCACCCCGAGTGCCAGGAAGTCCATGGCTGCCTTATAGTCCATCGGGCCACCATTGCCCGAGATCGCTACGCCTTCCGGCACCGCCTTGGCCAGGGTCAGGTAGGAGATGGGCGTCACACCCTCCCCACTCATCCCCACGACCACTCCTTCCTCCCAAGCGCGCCCGTCGCCGGCCGCCCGGAAGGCGAGCGTGGGAAAGGTGTTGGCCAGGGTGACCCCCGCCGGCTTGCCGGGATAGCGCGCCAGGGCCTCCCGGATGGCGCGAAGGATCGGGACGATCGAGGTCACGGCCGCGGTCAGCTTGAAGAGCTTCGGGACGTCCGGGGAACCGACGGCCATGATCCAATCGATGATCTTGGCCGTCAGCTCGGCATCTTGGGAGACGATGTCGCCTTTGGTCCCATCGCCGCCCTGCGGACAGGACAGGGAGTATTCGATGCCCATCACGCCGGCCGCTTCCAGCTTCCTTGTGTTCGACTGCCAGCCGGCCGCGTCGGAGGCGTCGTTGCCGCTGACAGGCCCGCCGGTGGAGGCCAGCGTGAGACGGTCCGGCCATTCGCGAACAAGCTGCTCCACCTCCCGACAGACACGATCCAAGGGATGCCCGGACACATTGTCGCAATTTCCATAGGTCTGGGGCCCAAAGGTGAACATGTATTCCGACGGGATATGGATGGGGACGTCGTCGAAGGCCGTCTTCATCACCCCACCCGCCCATCCGGCCTGGTATGCCTGAGTCAATTGCGCGTGGCCGTCGGTGGCCGGCGAGGCCGAGAGCAGGTAGGGCGAGCGAATCGGCCGCCCGAAGAACTCGGTCTCCAGGGAGACCGGCAGGGAGCGGAAGCCGGGCAAGGCGAAGTAGGATTTCGTCGCCTTCTCGATGATCGGCTCCTTCTGGGCGCTCAGGTAGGCCTCGATCTGAAGGGCCGCGTTCTTACCGGACGCGGCCGCCTCCACGACGGTTTTCGGGCCCGTAACCATATCACCGGCGTAGAAGACCCCTTTAGCCTGCTCCAGCGGAACCGTCCGGCGCATCCCGATCGCCACGATGACGGCCCGGATATCGGACCTTGCTCCCTCGGTGCCGCCCACATCGCGGACGTGGCTCGGATGGAAGGCCTCGCCCTCCGGAAGCTCAACCTTGATCGTCTCGACGCCGGCGACCCCCTTCTTCCCCTTCACGATTCGCTGGACACGGATCCGGCCGTTCACCTCAATGTCGAAGGCGATCAGCTCCTGCCGCTCCTTCGCCGTGAGCGGAATCTCGGAGAGCTTCTCCAGCATAAAGAGCTCGACATGCTCCGCTCCGCGCGCCTTCGCGGTGACGGCGCAGTCGACGGCGGTGGCCCCTCCGCCCACCACCGCCACTCGCCCGCTGAAGGTATGGGCCCCCGGCGCGGCCAGCAGATCGGTCATCGTAATGGCCAGGTCTTCATTCTCGATGCCGAGACGGATCGGCTGCCAGAGGCCGGCGGCGACACAGACGGCATCGTAGCCCTGCGCGAGCAGCTTCCGGGGATCTTCCACCCTCGATCCGAGCCTCGTGGAGATGTGGCCCAGGGAGAGGATGAACTCGATGTCGGACTCCATCACTCTCTTGTCGAGACGATGCTCCGGGATCAGGGCCATCATCCCGCCGAGCCGGTCGCGGGCCTCGAAGAGCTCGACCTCATACCCCATCTGGGCGAGCGATGCCGCCGCGGCCAGCCCCGCCGGTCCGCCCCCGACAACGGCCACCCTCTTCCCTTTGGCATTCGGCGTCGTGAACTGCGGTATCCCCCCGAGGCGTTTGGCCATTTCCACAACCGTCGCCTGCACCCGGGGGATGTCGATGGCGCCGTCGAAGAGCTTGTGCGAGCAGGCGGCCATGCAGTGCGTATCCGGGCAGACGAGGCCGCACACGCCCCCCAGGGGGTTGTTGCGCATGACCTCGCCCGCTGAGCGCCGGAAGTCGGAGGGCGCCCCCACTCGGGCCGCCATGATGAAATCAAAGGGCGAGCAGTTGCACGGGCAGGCTTCGGTGCACGGCTTCTCCTCGCAGTACTCACAGCGGAGAAGCTCTGCTTGGAACTGGGGCCCGGTCATGAAGTACGGGTCCCCATACGAATGGTGGTTCATCGGGTTCCTCCTGCCGGTTGCGAGGGAGTCGGTGGGTGCGGGCCAGGATGACCTCGAAGTTGCTCCCCGGGGCAGCGCCGTGTCCACCCCGATGCCCTGGCCTGCACGTTGCGGCCTAGGCGAAGCCTCTCGGGGAGTGTGGGCGTGTGGTGCGGGTGGGCAGTCACGCCTAGCATGGCCTAGGCTCACTCCTTTGGGTTTCTGGCGGTCTGCCGCTGGGACTCGAGCGCCAGGCGGAGATCTTCCGGCCCATCGACATCGAGGGCGAGCCCCGGCGTTTCGCAGATCTCCAGGCGGGCGCCTGCCGCCCGCGCGCGAGCAGCGTGGAGAGGGAAACTTGACGGCCCAAATTGATATTGTATCAGAGCGGGTGGGCCGACCAAAAGCGCATTCGTTCCACTGGCGAATCGATCCGGCGCCACGACAACAACCGGCGCCGGGGAGGCCAGGGCCACAAGGGCACGGAGGTCCTCGGGGGCGAGGAGCAGTAGATCCGTGGGGAGCACAAGAACGGCACTCGCCAACTCTCGGACGGCCACCTCAGACGCCTGGCGGAGGGCGTCGTTGAGCCCGTTCCGGCCGGTTTCTTGGAGAGTTCGCGCCCCAAAGGCTTTCCCCTCGGCCAACGCCGCCGGGTCTGGACTGACGACCAGCGTCTCTTGAATCTCCGGGATGCGGCCGATCACGCCCAGCGTCCGTCTAAGCATACTTCGCGCAAGCGCTATCCGTTCCTCGGTCGAGAGCACGGAGCTCAGCCGGGTCTTCGACTCGGCATAGGGTTTCGCGGGTACAACCGCCCACAGCACCATGCGCCTCACCCAGCGGCCGGGGAGGATGCGAACAAGATCACTTCGTCCGCCAGCCTGCGCCGATCGGCCGACGTCTTCATCACCGTGGCCGTCACGCGGACATCAAGCCCCAGCTGGCGGATCCCAGCCTCTTGATCCGCGTCAGCCTCATCGATCACGATCCCCTTCAAGACTTCCCGGAAGTGTACAGCGACCGCTTCCGCCGAAGGCTGGATCCCAAGATCGGAGAACATCTTGGCCGCCGGCCCACGGATGGCCCTCCCGCCGACGATCGGCGACACGGCGACGACGGTCTTGGCGGATAGGGCCCCTCGGATCCCGGGGACGGCAAGGATCGGATCGATGCTGACCCATGGATTGGAGGGGGCGAAGATGACCCGATCCGCCTCCCCGATGGCTTCCAAGACGCCCGGCGCAGGCCGCGCCGCTGCGGCGCCCTCGAAGCGAAACCCCACAACCGCAGGCTCGCATCCTCGCGCCACGAAGTACTCTTGAAATGGAAGCAGGCCGTCGGCCGTCTCCACAACCGTGCCGACCCGATCGTTGGTCATCGGCAGCACCCTGGGCCCCACGCCCAGGGCTTGCGCCACGTGGGCGGTGACATCGCTCAACGACCAGCCCTCGGCGAGGAGGCGCGTTCTCTCCGCGTGGAGAGCGAGGTCTTTGTCGCCAAGGCGGAACCAATCCGGGCCTCCGAGGGATCGCAGGGTTTCGAGGAAGTTCCACGTATCTCCCGCCCGCCCCCATCCCGTCTCCGGGTTTGCCACGCCGGCCAGGGTATAGACGACCGTGTCGAGGTCGGGCGAGATATGAAGCCCGAGGTGCTCAAAGTCATCCCCCGTGTTGACGACGACAGTGATCTCCTCAGCCGGGAGCGTGGCGGCCAGGCCGTCCGCCAGCTTGGCGCCGCCAACGCCGCCCGCCAGCACGACGACCTTCATCGCCAGAGGGTGACCTCTTCCGCTGATCTTCGCCCTTTCTCCCGTCCAGCCTCCGCAGGGAAGCCGAGGAGAATCGCCGCCTGAGGCTCCCAGTCTCGCGGCAAGTCGAGTGCACGGCGCACAATCTCCACGGCGAAAAGGGGGGCGCACATCCAGCAGGCGCCGAGGCCCTCGGCATGCGCCGCTAGGAGCAGATGCCCGCCCGCCAGGGCCGCGCTCTGCGCCGCCATGGCTCGCTCGGCTTCCGTCCTCCCGGCATCCGGGTAGGCGTCCATTCCCTCAGGGGTCAGGCAGAGAATGACAAGCCAGGGCGCGTCACGGAGCCTCTCCTCGCTCCGCTCCAGTCGCCGAGCAATCTCGGCCTCCGACACTCCGTCGGCCTCCAGGTCGGAACGGAAGCGCGCGCTCAACGCCTCGATGAAACGGCGGCGATTCTCCCCCCGCTCCAAGACGACGAATCGCCAGGGCTGCCGGTTGTGCGCCGAAGGGGCCTGACAGGCGACCTCGAGCAGGCGGCGGACTACCTCGGCCGACACCGGCCGCCCCTGGAACCGGCGGATCGACCGGCGGCTTCGCACGAAAGCCTCGAACGCCGCAAAGTCGACGCTCATCCCTGAGCGCTCACTGCGTCGACACGGATCCGGTAGATCACTCTCACTTCTCCGGGCCCAAGCTTCCGGTATTGGGCCTTGCCCGTGTATTTTCCGGCCAGGTGGTTGATGTGATCCGCGGCGCCCTCCTCGGATGAGGCGACCACCGTCCCGCGAATCTGCATGTAGCGGTACATGTCATCGGGGTCCTGGATCGCCAGGGCGACCCGAGGCCGCCTGGCCATGTTGCGGTCTTTCACCCGTCCTCGGGCTGTGTTCACGCGTATATGATCTCCATCAAGATCAAACCAGACCGGCGTGACCTGCGGGCTTCCGTCCTTCATCATCGTCGCCAGATAGGCAAAAGCCCGCTTGGCGTCGGAGAGGAGATCGCGGTGGGATTCGGGGATGGCGCCAGGCATGCGGTTTCTCCTTGCCAAGAGGAGGTGATCGGTGATCAGTGAAGGGTGATCAGTCAAGGGTGATCAGTGATCGGTGATCAGTCATCAGGGATCAGTGACCGTTGGCTTCCGAGGCACCGATCTACGTGCGGACGGATCACCGAGTAACCGATCAGCGACTAACCGACCACCGACTAACCGACCACCGAGTAACCGATCACCGACTAACCGATCACCGGAAAAGGTCTTGTTCTTCCGGCCGGATCAGCTCGCCCAGAGAACCTTCGCGCAGCGGATAGGGAAGCCCGCGGACGTGCACGGCGGGAATGCCTTCGGCCGCCTGGCCGGTGACGACCGAAACGGCCGCAGCCAGTTCATCGGCGATCCCCACCTGCGTGACCTGCAGTCGGTAGCCGAAGAGATCGGGGCGACCCCGCAGATCGAGGAGGGCGGGCATGCCGGAAATCCCGATTGCCACCCCGACGGTCCCCATCCTCCACGCGCGACCGTGGGAATCGAGGATCACCACGCCCAACGGCACGCCGGCGGCTTGCTCAAGCCGTTCTCGAATCCGTCGGGCCGAGGCATCGGGATCCTCCGGAAGCCGGAGGACCCAATCCTCCGGTCGGCCGCCCTCCCCAAGGACATTCGAGTGATCGACGCCGGCGTTGGCGCAGACGAACCCCAGCCGGTGGCGCACGATAATCAGCCCCGGCCTCACACGCATCACCTGCCTGCTTTCCCGGAGGATCACCTCCACCAGGCGCGGATCCTTTTGGGACTCCTCGGCCAGGCGCCTCGCTTCGGGAGAAGGCCTCACCTCCGGCAGGTGGACCAGACGTCCCTCGGCCTTGGACACAATCTTCTGAGTGACGGCCAGGATGTCCCCGGCCTCGAGGCGGACTTCGGCCCGGCCTAAGGCTTCAAGAAGAAGCATCGGGAGGTCGTCGCCCGGGCGGACGCGGGGTATCCCCGCGAGCGGAGTGAGGACGAGCGGGTTGGGCACGCGTGCCGTCAGGCCGTCTGGGCTTTCGGCTCTCCGGTGATCCGGATACCCGCGGATCGAATGCGGTGGCGCTTGTTGATCCCCAGAAGAACCGAGGTGAGCCCTTCGACCACCATCGCATTCTCCAGGGGCCCGGCGTCCCAGGCCACCATGCCGGCCGCCTCGACGAGCTTGATCGCCTGATCCCTGGCCTCCCGATCCACACCACACACCAGAACGTCGCACGGGACGGGCTCGTCCGCCAACAGGTGGACGTGAGAGACATTGTGAAGCGCCGCCGCCACCCTGGCGCCCTCGCCGAGGATTTCCCGTGCCTCCGCGGCAGCGCTCCCCGCCGCAGGCATCCGAACCCTGGTCACCTCCGGTGGCACCAGAGGGACGGTCACGTCCACCAGGAGCTTCCCCTGCAGAGGCCCGCGCAGGGACTCCAGAAGGCTCCGATGCGCCTCGTAGGGGACGCTGAGGACCGCGATATCGCACTGCGCCGCGGCGGCCTCATTCGACAGACCTCTCACCTGCTCCGTCTCGAGGCGCTGGTTGAGAGCGGCGGCGGCCGCCTCGGCCTTCTCGGGCGAGCGCGAGCCGATCACCACATGGTAGCCGGCTTTGGCCCACCGGTAGGCGAGGCCCCGCCCTTCGGGCCCGGTCCCCCCGAGAATTCCGATCGTCAAGAGGAGCCTCTTGCTCATCGGGCCTCCCTCATCTTCTCGCGCCGGCGGTCAGTCGGCCGGGACCAGGTCATCATACCGCCGCCACACCGCCGCTGCCAGTTCGCGTGAGCGGGCGGTGATCGCCTCCTCATCGAGCGTCAACAGTTTGCGGTCTCGCATCAGCGCCTGCCCGGCTACGATCGTGGTCGTGACCATCGACTCATGGAACCCGAAGAGGATGTGCCAGGGCAGGTTCCCCGCGCTGAGCGGCGTGGTGGAATGGTAGTCCACCAGAATGAGGTCCGCGTGCGCGCCGGGCGCAAGGACTCCGATCGGCGCTTCGGGGAAGAACAAGCCGGCCAGAGCGGCGTTGTTGTACACCGCTATCCGGGCAACCTGGTCGCCCGGCATGCGCCGAGGATCCCGGTGCCAGGCCTTCGGCAGAAGATATGCCGCCTTCCACTCCTCCCACATCGAGTTGGAGAAGCCGTCGTTTCCCAGGCCCACCCGCACACCGGCGCCCAGCATCGATTCGACATCGGCCACACCTACGCCGTTGTTCATATTCGATCTCGGCTGATGAGTGACCCAGGTCTGGCTCGACCGCAGCAGCTCGATTTCTCCGGCGTCGACGTGGACGGCGTGGGCGGCGATGGTCCGCGGCCCAAGGATCCCGTGCCGATCGAGGCGATTCACGACGCGCAACCCCGTGCGTGCCAGGCTGTCATCCTGATCGGAGGCGTGCTCGGCGACATGAATGTGAAAGCCGGCCCCCTCCGGGGCCTCCTGTCGGCAAGTCTCGAGAGTCTTCTCATAGAGGGATAGGCTGGCGTGCAGGCCGAACGTGGCGGCCACGCGCCCCCCCGCCACGCTGTCCCCTCGACAACGCGCCAGGAACCGCAGGTTCTCCAGGATCCCGGCTCTGGCTTTCTCCGGCCCGTCCCGGTCGGTGACCTCGTAGCAGAGCACTGCCCGTAGCCCCGCCTCCTCGACCGCCTCGGCGATCACATCCAGCGAGCCGTCGATCGCGTTGGGCGAGGCGTGATGATCGATCAGCGTCGTCGTGCCATGGCGGATCGCATCGATCAGACAGACAAGCGCGGAGAAGCGGATGTCCTCCCCGGTCAGCGAACGGTCGAGCGGCCACCAGAGCTTGCCCAGGATTTCGGGGAACGCCCGGGGTGCCTTGCCCGGAATGCCCATCCCGCGGGCAAAGGCCCCATAGAAATGCGTGTGGGCGCAGATGTTGCCGGGCATGGCGAGCTGGCCGTGAGCGTCGAGCGCCTCCACCTCGGGAAGGCGCGCCACCATCTCCCGCGTCCTGCCCAGCTCCGCAATGCGTCCCTCTGCCAGGAGAATCGCATGGTCATCGAGGATTGCGTTCGGCTCGCCCCAGGTGACCGCGCGGGCATTGCTGATGAGCAAAGGGGAAATCTCCAAGCCGCACCTGCCCCTCAGTCGAAGACGGCCGGCCGTGAGGGATCCCGCACGGCGGCCAGGGCGTCAGCCAGGTGACGCGGGGCCGTGCGGTGGGGCGAGAAGGGCTGAGGAAGGCTATCGAGAGAGAAGAAGCCGAGATCTGTCGTCTCCGGGCTCGGCGTAAGCTCACCCCCCAGGATCTGGCAGAGAAAGACGAGCTTGTAGGCGTGGAAGAGCGGCATGGCCTCCTCCACGCGGTTGGCGTCGTACGCCCCCACCAGACTCAGGGCCCTCACCTTGAGACCGGCCTCTTCCCAGACCTCGCGTTCCACCGCGGCCCGCGGGCTTTCTCCCACGTCGGCCCAACCCCCGGGGAGCGTCCACCCACCATCGATTGCCTCGCGCACCAGCAGCAAGTCCTGGCCGCGGAAGACCGCTCCCCGCACGTCCACCTTCGGCGTAACGTAGCCGGGCTGCGAGGAGAACGCGGTGCGCGCCTGGTCGCTCGTCAGGTTCCCATGCTCAGCGATGATCTCCGCGGCGATCTGGAGCAGCCTCTCCGCCCTGCGGCGCTCAAAATCATCGCGGGCGTAGTGATGGCCCGTCTGGGCCAGGGCCTGGATTTCGCGCGCCCATTCGAGCCAGCGCGGCGCGCCTTCCCCACTCACGTGGCCCCTCTCTCCGCGATCTTCATGGCCAGCCAGTCCTGATCCACCGGCAGACGTCGGACCCGGATCCCGCAGGCGTGGTAGATCGCGTTGGTGATGGCGGCGGCGGTCGGGATGCCCACGATCTCGCCCACTCCTTTGGCACCGTAAGGGCCTTCCGAGGCAGGATGCTCCACGATGAATGAGCGAATCTCGGGGAGGAGGGCCACGGAAGGAATCCGGTAGCGAGCCAGGCGATCCGTGAACAGGCACCCTTCATCCACGATGAATTCCTCGGTGAGAGCCGTCCCCAGCCCCATGATAACACCGCCGTCAATCTGCCCCTGCAGGCCCAGCGGATTCAAGGCGCGCCCGACGTCGTTTGCCGTAACCACCCGCAACACGCGGACCTCACCCGTCTCGAGATCGACCTCCACCTCCGCGGCTTGCGCGGCGAAGGCGAAGGCAAAGTGGATATCGCCTCCGCTCCCCAGAGCCTGTGTGGCCGGGGCCCAGTATTCATAGCGCGCCCGAGGCTCCCGCCCTTCCGCCCGCATCCACTCGACGACTTGGCCGATCCTCACTCGCCGTTCACCAACCTGGGCAAGACCTTCCACGAAGCGGACGGACTCGGGAGGCTGATCCCATCTCTCGGCCACGGTGGCGGCGAGCGCTTCCCTCAGCGCCAACGAGGCGTGCCGGACGGCATTCCCGGTGACGAACGTCTGTCGCGAAGCCGTCGTCGGACCGCCGTCGGGCGTGCGGTCCGTGTCGGAGAGCAGGACTCTCACGGCTCCCGCCGGCAACCCCAGCTCCTCGGCGGCGATCATCTGGAGCACCGTGGAGAGGCCCTGTCCGAGCTCCGCCGAAGACGAGCGCACCTCCGCCCATCCGTCGGGATAGAGCTCCACCTCCGCGCCTGCCTTATCTGGCGCACCGCCGCCAAGCCCCGTGTTCTTGAATCCTACCGCGAGACCCCAGGCACGGCGAAGAGCTGGCTCATCCGGCGGCGTCCGCGGCCGGAATGGATCCCTCCCGTCCGAGAGGTGCCTCACCTCTATTTCCACCCGGTCGATGCACTCCAGGAGGCCGACGCTTTCGCGGAGCACCT
>Ga0209751_10005100_pt1 | contig 12455 bp, 7 predicted proteins | sample RifCSP13_1_FD_184019 | JGI IMG/M metagenome (GOLD analysis project Ga0209751, IMG submission 184019) | Soil microbial communities from Rifle, Colorado - Rifle CSP2_sed 13_1 (SPAdes) (version 2) | ecosystem: Environmental > Terrestrial > Deep subsurface > Rock core/Sediment | place: Rifle... | reverse complement strand
TAAGATCTGCCGGATGAATCCCGGGTATCCACCAGTGGAATCTATCGGTGAATTAGATTGGAAAGCCTACCTGGTTGGAGTACCGCCTCAAGCAGCATGAATGCGCCATACCGGGAGGCGATTTTAGAGGATAAAGAAAAATTCCAGGGCCGGCTCGGGGTCCAGCAGCGGGTGCTGCCTGCTTACCGGGTAGCCTTTTTCGATATGCTGGCTTCAGCATGCGAAGGAGGCATGCACCTGTTCGCCGGTGCGCCGCGGCCTGAAGAATCGATCCAGGTGGCGGACGAGCTCGAAGTAGCTCGTTATTCCCTGGCGCACAACCTATCCTTCATGCAGGTTAATTCGCCTATCTATTTCTTGTGGCAACGAGGCCTCATTCAATGGCTGAAGCGTCTGGATCCGGATGCACTCGTCCTGGAAGCCAATCCCAGATATCTCAGCAACCGCCGGGCGATTCGCTGGATGCATGCCCGCGGGCACCCGGTGATCGGCTGGGGACTGGGAGCTCCACCAATCACGGATAATTTTCTGGCAGATATCCAGCGCGAGCTGCGCAGTAGTTTTCTGCTCTCCTGTGATGCCCTGATCGCGTACAGCCAACGCGGGGCCGAGGAATACCGGGCGCTGGGTTTCCCTGCGGAAAAAATCTTTGTCGCCTCCAATGCGGTCTCACCCCCTCCAGACTCTCCTCCTCCAGAGCGCCCTCCATTATTTGCACACCAACCCGTGGTGTTGTTTATCGGGCGGCTGCAAGCGCGCAAGCGCATCGACAACCTGCTGCGCACCTGCGCTGGCTTACCCTCAGCCTTGCAACCACGCCTGGTGATCGTTGGCGATGGCCCAGCCCGAGAGGAGCTTCAGAATCTGGCGAGAGAGATCTACCCGAACGCCGATTTTCCCGGTTCCAGGCGTGGTAAAGAATTGGAGCCATACTTCCAGCAAGCCGATCTTTTCGTCCTTCCGGGTACAGGCGGACTGGCGGTTCAGGAGGCCATGGCGCACGGATTACCGGTCCTGGTGGCTGAAGGCGATGGGACTCAGGCTGACATGGTCAGACCGGAGAATGGCTGGCTGATCCCTCCGGGAGACGATAACGCCCTCGGACAAACCCTGCAGGCAGCTCTTTCCGACCCGGGTCGCCTCAGAAGGATGGGCCTCCAGTCTTACCGAATTGCGGAGCGAGAGGTGAATATCCAGGCCATGGTGCAGGTCTTCTTACGAGCCATCCATACGGTCAGATCCTTCTCGAGGGGGTAAACATCCATGCGCCTTCTCTTCATCGCCGACGGTCGTTCCCCGATCGCTCTTAACTGGATCGCCGGTTTCACCGAACAGGGGGATGAGGTTCATCTCGTCTCGACCTATCCATGCAACCCTGAACTCGGCCTGGCCTCCTTATCCATAAATCCGGTGGCCTTCAGTCGAACTCGGGGTGAGTCAACCGGCCACGCCGGCTCAGTGAGCAGTAGGTCCTGGCTCGCCGGTGGAGAGGGCGTTCGGCTGCGCACCGTGGTCCGCCATTGGTTTGGGCCATTCACCATACCTTCCGCAGCCCGTCGTCTTCAAAAACTAGTCCGTGATTTACGACCCGACCTGGTACACGCCATGCGCATCCCCTACGAGGGCATGCTGGCTGCTACCGCTCTGGCGAATTCGCCTGAGATACCGCTGGTGGTCTCCGTCTGGGGGAACGATTTTACCTTGCACGCCCCTGCGACCCGCTTGATAGGCAGCTATACTCGCAGTTCCCTGTTACGCGCAGATGGATTGCACACCGATTGCCAGCGGGACCTGCGCCTGGCGCGCAAGTGGGGATTTCCAGGCTCACGACTTGCAGTTGTGCTTCCCGGGAACGGCGGGATCCGCCTGGACGTATTCTACCCATCCCAATCCAAGAAAAACGGGCAAGAATATGTAATCAATCCACGCGGGTTTCGCGCCTACGTTCGTAACGATATTTTCTTCCGGGCGGTGCCGTTGGTACTGAATGCACGCCCGGGGGTCAGGTTCATTTGCCCTGCGATGGAAGGAGAGGGGCAGGCTCACCGCTGGTTGCAGGAATACGGGCTCACAGACAAAGTCGATTTGTTGCCAAAGCTGACCAGGGCTCAGATGGCAGAGCTTTTCCGCACAGCCCTGGTAGCCATCTCTCCTAGCACACACGATGGCACGCCCAATACGCTCCTGGAAGCCATGGCCTGCGGATGTTTTCCGATCGCCGGAGACATCGAATCGCTGCATGAATGGATTACTCCCGGTCTCAACGGTCTCCTGGTGAAGCCGGACGATCCAAGGGCGCTTAGCGAGGCGATCTTGATTGCACTGAGGTCGCCTGAGTTGCGCGAACAGGCCGCACACTATAACTGGAAGCTGGTCGCGGAGCGGGCTGAGCACCACAAGGTGATGCGGGAGGCGCGTAAGTTTTACCAAAAGCTCGTACATGAAGAAAACCGCGGAAGCCTATAACTCCCGCGGAGTGAATAGAAAATAGAATCCAATTATTTATACCTATATATGAATAGAATGCCCTTCCGCGGCGTGGGCAGCCTCCATCAGCACCTCGCTTAGCGTTGGGTGGGCGTGGACGTTACGGGCGATCTCCACCGGGGTGAGCTCCATCATCTGCGCCAGGGTCAGTTCCGGAAGCAGCTCGGTCACCTCCGGGCCGATCATATGCGCCCCAAGGATCTCGCCGTACCTGGCATCCGTAATGATCTTCACCCAGCCGGTCGTCTCTCCCAAACCGAGCGCCTTGCCATTTGGCTGGAATGGGAAGCGTCCCACGACGATATCGAAGCCGCGTTCCTTCGCCACCGCTTCCGTGATTCCGAACGAGGCGATCTGCGGGTCGCAATACGTGGCGCGCGGCATCATTTCATAGTCCAGGACAACAGTCTCCGCGCCGGCGATATTTTCGGCGCACACGATCCCCTGCGCGGAACCGACGTGAGCCAGCAGCAGCTTGCCGGTCACGTCGCCGATCGCCCAAATCCCCGGTACGTTGGTCGCCATGCGGTCGTCGATCTCGACGTCCCCTCGATCGCCGACCTTTACACCTATCTCTTCCAATCCTAAGCCCTTGCCGTTGGGGCGAAAACCGATCGCTATCATGGCCTGTTCGGCCTCCAGGGTCTTCTCGCCGCCCTCACCGGTTACGCGCACGACAGCGCTCCCATCCCTGGCTTCCACCGATTCGACCCGTGTCCCGGTCATGGCTTTGATTCCTTTTTTCTTGAACGCCTTCGCCAGCTCGGCACTGATCTCGGGATCCTCCAGAGGCACCAGGTTCGGCAGCATCTCGACGATTGTGACGTCCACCCCATATGAATTCCAGACGGTGGCAAACTCGACCCCGATCGCCCCGGAGCCGATGATGATCACAGATTTCGGCAGTTTTTCCTGAAGGATAGCTTCAAGGTAGGTTACCACTTTTTCCCCATCCACAATCCATCCGGTCGGTACGATGCTGCTGGCGCCAGTTGCGATCACGATGTTCTTCGCCTTGATTTCGGCGGTCAGGCCATCTTCACCGGTGACGTCCAGCGAATCTCGTGAAGTAACCCTGGCTGCCCCCATTAGAACGTCGATTTTGTTCTTCTTCATCAGAAAGCCAACGCCTTTGACCAGCCGGTCGGATACCTGGCGGCTGCGCTTGACGGCAACGCTGTAATCCAGGTTCAGGTTGTCGAATGAGAAGCCGAAGTCCTTGCCGCGCTCACGCAGCGTCCGGGCGATATCGGCGTTGCGTAGCAGGGCCTTGGAAGGGATACAGCCGACGTTGAGGCATACTCCTCCCAACCATTGTTTATCCACGATAGCGGTCTTCAAGCCTAGTTGTGAGGCGCGGATTGCGCAGACATAACCAGCCGGGCCGGCGCCGATGACGACGACGTCGTATTCAGCCATGAGAGATCTCCTCATCGAAACGAGTTGAATACCCGGGGAAATCGGAGACCAGGCGGAAGGGTAAGACCCCTCTCCCCTTTACCGACATCCCCTGATCGATTATCCCCAGTTCTGCAATGATTCTACCACTTTGGCGAGAAAGGCATCCGCGCTGGCCCCATCCAGAATGCGGTGATCAAAGGTCAAGGATAAGTAGACCATTGGGCGGATAGCGATGGCATCCTCGATCACCACGACGCGCTTCTGGATTGCACCGACCCCTAGAATCCCGCACTGCGGCTGATTGATGATCGGGGTGGCGAACAGAGAGCCGCTGGTCCCATGGTTGGTGATGGTGAAGCTGCCTCCTTTGACCTCGTCCGGTTTAAGCTGGCGCTCCCGGGCCCGCTTCGCCAGGTCATTCACCATCCGGGCGACCCCCAACAGTGACAGGCTGTCGGCGTTGCAGATCACGGGGACGATCAGACCCGCCTCACCCAGCGAAGTTGCCATGCCGAGGTTAATCTCCCTGTGAATATGTATGCCGTCGTCGCCCCAGGATGAATTGACGACCGGGTAAGCCTTCAGCGCAGCGACGGCCGCCGTGACGAAGTACGCGGTGAAGGTCAGGTTAACCCCGTCGCGAGCGAAGGAATCTTTATTGGCCTGGCGGTGCTTGACTACCCGGCTCAGATCCGCTTCCATTACCGTGGTCACGTGTGGGGAAGTATGTTTGCTGTGCACCATGTGATCTGCGATCGCCCGGCGCACCGCGGTATGCGGGATGACCTCGCCCGGTTTCGGCGCTGCCAAAACTGGTTGAGCAGCGACTGGTGTCGCAGCCGGGGGCTGAGCAGGTCGTGCTTGTGCCTGCGCATCGATGGGCAGCTGCTCCTGCCCGCCTTTTTCCAAGTAAGCCAGGACGTCCTTCTTAGTGATGCGCCCTCCCTGACCTGTGCCCGGGACGTTTTTCAGATCGATGCCATGTTCGCTGGCCATCCTGGCAACTACGGGAGAGATAAAGCCCAGGTCACGCTCTCGAGCAACTGTCGGCTGCGCCTCGCCTCTTACCGATCCCAATTCTAGATCGACATCGCCGACTTGCACCGGAACGGACCTCGGAGCCAGCTCTCCAGCCGCCGGGACTTCCTCTTCAGGTTCTCCAATCCAGGCCAGCAACGTCCCGGCGTTGACCGTGGTCCCTTCGGCCACCAGGATATCGAGCAAGGTGCCCGCGGCAGGACTTGGGATCTCGGAGTCGACCTTGTCGGTGTTGATTTCCAGGAGAGGCTCGTATTCCTCGATCCTGTCTCCTTTCGCTTTCAACCAGCGGCTGATGGTCCCTTCCACAACCGATTCGCCCAATTGAGGCATGATGACTTGGACTGGCATGATTCCTCCACTGACTCAGTTCACACTGTTAATCGATTACTGGGTAGCTGCTCGGATCGGATTCGTGCATCATTTCGTAGACTCGCTGGAAGATTTGCTCTGCATTCGGTTTCGACCAGTAGTCGCCATCCGAGCCATAGGCCGGGCGGTGCGGTTTTCCTGAAAGCGTTCGAGGGGGAGCATCCAGCCAGAAGTACCCACCCTGCTTCTCGATCACTTCCTGGAGCATATAGGCGGTCGTCCCACCCGGGACGTCTTCGTCAACGAAGATGATCCGGCTGGTTTTCTTCAAGGATTCGAGGATGCCTCCATGGATATCGAAGGGGAGCAAAGTCTGCACGTCGACGATTTCTATGTCTATGCCTGTTTCTCTGAGCAGCTCGGCAGCTTCCAGGGCGATCCGGCAGCACGCGCCGTAAGTGACCAGCGTAACGTCACTCCCCTCACGGATCACCTCGGGTACTCCAAGCGGCACGGTAAACTCGCCGATATTATCCGGGAGCCGTTCTTTCAAGCGATATCCGTTCAGGACTTCGACTAAGAGAGCGGGGTCTTCAGAGCGGAATAACGTGTTGTAAAAACCAGCCGCCTGGGTCATGTCGCGTGGCACCAGCACGTGCATGCCGCGCACCAGGTGGATAATGCCGGCCATCAGCGAACCGCTGTGCCAGATCCCTTCCAGGCGGTGGCCGCGCGTGCGCACGATCACCGGGGCGATCTGCCCGCCCTTCGTCCGCCAGTGTAATGTTGCCAGGTCATCGGACATGATCTGGAGCGCATACGGTAAGTAGTCGAGGTACTGGATCTCGGCGATCGGGCGCAGGCCGCGCATCGCCATACCGATCGCCTGCCCGATGATGGTGGTCTCCCGGATGCCGGTATCGGAGACGCGCAACGGTCCGTACTTCTCCTGCAAGCCGCGCATACCTTGATTAACGTCGCCCAACTTGCCGACATCCTCCCCAAAGGCGATCAGGCGCGGTTCTCTGGCAAAGGCGGCGTCGAAGCAAGCGTTGAGCACTTCGTGTCCATGAACGGACGGAGATTCTTCCGAGTATTGTGCCGGGATCGCGGCTACTTCTATGGCTGAAGTCCCCGATTGGTTGTACAGGTGGGAGCTATAGCGATCCTCGTTCAGCACTTCCTGTTCCGCCTTCCAGGCGATCAGGTCTTTTTTTACCGGCAGGGCTTCGTCCCTGACGATGGTTAAAGTGCGGATGACAGCTGCCATGATGTCCCGGCGAAGAGGATTCGGGAGGCTGGCCAGCTTTTCCCGAATCCTGGTCAGTTCAGTGGAGTGCCTGGAGTTGGAGGCGATGTTCTCCAGTATGCCTGCCACCTTTCTGCGTTCCTCCTGGATGGGTGTGAGATAGCTCCGCCAGGCTTCTCTGCGCGCCGCCTCCACATTCTGCTGCTCCTCTTTCTCTAACAGGACTAGTTCTTCAGGGGCTGCAAGAGCCTGGTCGAGGATATATTGGCGAAACTTTGTCAGGCAGTCGAACGCCTGTTCCCAATCGAGCCGCTCCCTGGATTTGTAACGCTCTTGGCTTCCTGAGGTGGAATGACCTTGCGGCTGGGTCAGTTCGATGACGTGTACGATGGCGGGGATGTGCTCCGCACGGACTTTTCGGGCTGCCTCCAGGTACATATTGATCAACGCCGGGTAATCCCAGCCTTTTACCTGGTACAGGTCGAAGCCCTGTCCAGGTCCAGGCTCCCGCCGGAATCCCTCGAGCAGTTCGAAGATGTCCTGTTTGACCATCTGGTACTCGTTGGTCACCGATATCCCGAATCCATCATCCCAGATGGAGAGCAGCACAGGCGCCTGGAGGACGCCGATGGCGTTGATCGCCTCCCAGAACATCCCTTCTGCCGTGGTTGCGTTACCGATGGTGCCGAAAGCGATCTCGTCCCCGTTGTTCGAGAACTGGGTATAGCCGTGCAGTTCGTCCAGCTCACGGTATAGCCGGGAGGCGTATCCTAAGCCGACCAGGCGCGGCATCTGTGACCCGGTCGGGGAAACGTCTGCCGAAGAGTTGGCCAGCCCGGTTAAGTCTTTCCAGCTCCCATCTGGGTACAGGCTGCGCGTGCCGAAATGAGCGTTCATCGCTCGACCGGCGGAGGCGGGATCGGCTTCAATGTCCACGTGGGCGTACAGCTGGGCGAAAAACTGTTGAATGGTAAGAGACTCGACTGCGAACATAAAGGTCTGATCACGATAATACCCGGAGCGAAAATCCCCCTTTCGAAATGCTTTAGCCATGGCGATCTGCGCCAGTTCTTTACCATCTCCGAATATGCCGAACTTGGCTTTCCCGCTCATCACCTCTCGCCTGCCGCTCAGGCTCACCTGCCGGCTTCGGTAAGCCAGGCGGTAGTCAGCCAGGATTTCCTCAGGGTCCAGACCGGCAAGGGCGGCGTCTGATTTTTCCTTCTTTTCCCTCGTGCGACTCCTTGGGCTATTCATCCCCTCACCTTTTTTGATACGAATGTCTTCGAATCCTTACGCGTGGTCCGGAGACCGCGCCCAACTTATACTATCGGAATTGAACGGGGAGCGGCGCGCAACGCTCGCCGTACGGGATTCGATGCAATGTCTCGAACCCGAAATGAAAGTGTGTGCCACCCATCCAGAAACTCATGATCGATCCAGTGACTGCAGCACGATTTCAGCCACGTCGAGGACTTCGATATGGCTGCCTGCATCCTTGCTTGCGTCGTTGAGCATCACCATGCAGAAAGGGCAGCCAACGGCCAGCTTGTCGGCGCCGCTGAGCTGCACCTCGCGGAACCGGGCAGCATTGACGCGTTCTTCCCCGTGCTCTTCTTCCTTCCACATCTGGGCTCCACCCGCTCCGCAGCAAAATGATTTTCTACCATGCCGGGGGAGTTCGATGAACTCGACCCCGGTCTTCTCCAGAACGTTGCGAGGATCGATCAGGATGTCGTTCTGCCGTCCCAGGTAACAAGGATCATGGAAGGTCAGACTTGCCTGTCCATCAGTCTTCAACTTGAGCCGGCCTTCTGTGATCAGTTCGTTGATCAGTTGGGTGTGGTGAATGACTGTATAGTTCCCCCCGAAAGCGGGGTATTCGTTACCAATCGTGTGCAGACAGTGCGGGCAGGTGGTCACGATGCGCCTGGGAGCTACCTCGTTGAGCATCTCGACGTTCGCGGAAGCCAGCTCGTTGAAGAGGAATTCATTGCCGGCCCTGCGGGCAGAATCCCCGGTACACTGTTCCATCTGGCCCAGAACGGCATAATCCACCCTGGCAATGCTCAATAACTCGGCAAACGCCCGGGCGGTTTTTTGGGCGCGCACATCCGTAGAGGGTGCACAGCCAACCCACCAGAGGAGTTCTGGCTCCAGATTGGAGTCGATGGTGGGTACGTTCAAGCCATCTGCCCACTTTAGCCGCTCCGGAGGCGGCACGTTCCACGGATTCACTGTGCGCTCCATGCCGCGAAAGGCTGTCTGCAGTTGGTCCGGGAAGTCGTTTTCCATTAAAACCAGTGAACGCCGGATATCTAGAATATCGCGCATCGGTTCATTGCCTACCGGGCAAATATCCACGCAGGCTCCACAGGCCGTACAGGCCCAGATCGCCTCGGGAGGGATGGCAAATTCCGTCAGCAGCTGCTGGCTGGGATCACCCTTCGCCAGGCGGGCGCCTTCATAGTTGAGATAGTAGCGTTTATTGATCTCCATCGCCGCCGGAGAAAGTACTTTCCCCGTATTGTAGGCCGGGCAAACTTCCTGGCAGCGGTAGCACATGATGCAGGCATAGGCGTCCAAGATCAGCTTCCACTCCAGGTCTTCGATCCGGGATGCACCGAATTGCTCGATGCTCTCGTCGTCGAAATCCAGCTTACCAAGCTCGCCCATCGAGCGGCGTTCCGGGCGGATCAGGAAGTTAATCGGGGCGAAGAACAAGTGCAAGTGTTTCGAATAAAGGAAGTAGGGGATGAAGGCGAGGATGGTGCCCAGGGCAAACCAGAAGAAAAGGTGCTCCCCGATGAGCAGGGCTGCCTGGCTGAATCCCTGCCACAAGTTCGCCACTACGGTGGCGAATGGCTGCCAGCGATCGGGTCCGTCGAGGGCGATCTCAAAGGATTGACCAAGGAAACGGGCCCCGACGTGTACCAGGATGAACGTACCCACGATAGCCGAATCCCTGCGGATGCCGGCGCGGGCTTTCTGTGAGAGCAACACGTCCGTACGAGCGGTCAGGTTAGCTGGTTTGAATCCGAAACGGCGGATGAGCAGGGCGACCATCCCAGCCAGGGCAGCGACGCTCAGCACATCACCGATCAACCGGTATACGTTTCCAAGGCCGCCGGTGCCGAGAAATTTAAAGCCGGTAAGAAACCCCTCGATTACATCGCCAAGGTTGACCAGGAAGTAGAAAATAAACGCCCAGCCGACGAAGGCGTGAAAAAGGCTGGGCCAGAACCGGAAACGAAAGACCGGCTGGAAGCTGGCAGTCTTTCCGATCACCCCGGCCAGACGCTTGGGGACGACTCCCCAATCCACCTGACCTTGCCCTCGTCCGATCGTGCGTATAATCCGGATTGCTGCCTGCCAGGCAACGAACAGGGTAAGCAGGACGGCTAGGCTGAATATGATTTTCTCGGGTAGTGTCAGCACAGCTTTCCTCTGCGGTTCTCGGATTTATCCTTGTTTTGTTGCACGAGGAACCACCCCACGCAAAGAAGTTTACCATAGCCAATTTCAGGGTGCAAACCGGTTGCGGGCAACCAGGTTGCACTGCTGCTAGGGTAGGCCATCGAAGTAATCCAGGCTGGATAGGATTGCCGGATCATCGTTCACAGTTGCCTGATCCCACTGATTCGGGACGGTCAGGTCCGGGATGATTCCGGTCTCTTCCCAATTCTGCTCGGGTCGATTAAGGGGCCGGAATGATTCGTGGGCCAGCCAGGCACGCGATTCATCCTCGAAGTCGTAACCCCACAGGGTCTCGACGTTTCCCTCGCTGGTTTCCCCGATAATGTAGGCGCGCCCAATGTCTCTTAGGACTCCCGAGAGGATTTCTCCATAGCTGACCGTGCCGGGCCCGACCAGGATGACGAGAGGCAGGTTCTGTGAGCGAGCCACCTCCCTGCCGTCAACTACCAGAGGTCTCTCTTCGGTGCGGCTGATGAAATGCCCGAGGGTTCCACGGGTGAACAGGCTTAACAAGCCGCGTAGTTCAGAATCGGCTCCCCCGGTATTAAAGCGGTTATCCAGGATCAGACCGTCGAGAGGCGCTTCGGCTGCCATCGTGGAGAGTGCGGTGCTTACCTGTTCATCGATGCTGCTATCGTTCAAGTTGACCACCAGGATATATCCGATCCTCTTCCCATCGGGCGAGGTAATCAGCTGGTAAGGAACCGGCGCAGGCCCGGTGATGCGTTGGCGCTGCAGGGTTAACTGGCGCGGCTCCTGACCAGGTGTTTGTATGGTTAATCTCAAACTGGATCCTTCGGGACCACGGACAACGTCTCGCACGAGACCGTCTTCGTCAAGAATCGGCTCTCCTTCCACTTGGAGGATGCTATCCCGGCTGAGCAAGCCCGCCTCAGCAGCCGGGCTGCCCGGGAAGATGGTCAGGATAACCGCCCGGTCTCTTTCCGGGATGGCAGTCATCAGCACTCCGATGCCGACATATTCATTCTCTCCCGCAAACTTGGCTTCCTCCTCGCGTACGTCATCCGGGCTCAGATAAATCGAGTGGTCGTCTCCTAGCAGGCCAATCATTTCATTCATCAACTGGCTGAACCCGCCCTCGGCCAGCCCGGATTGCATGCGATTCCTATAGTCGTTGTGCACTGCCTCCCAGTCCAACCCATTGAGATCTGCGTACAGGTAATCATCCCGGATCGTTTTCCAGAGCTGCTCAAAGATCTCGAACTGTTGAGCAGCTGGGATTATCACGACCGTTGGAGTAGCGGTCGGGAGAGGCGTGGGTATTAATGTTTTGGTTGGGGTTGCTGAAGGAAAAGCGGTGACCGTCGATGTCGGGCTGGCTGCGATGGTAAGACTGGGAGGCAGAACGGCGATTTCTGGCGAGACAGCTGAAACCTGTCCAGGGCGTGGGAACGTTTGACAGGCTGATGCCAGCCACAGCAGGAACAGCAGGAAAAGTTGGCTTTTTTTTCTCATGTAGAACAGGAACGTTCTTGGGCGATATTTTTCAGGCGCCGCCGTCGCCGTAGAGAGCGGGATCGGTGGGGGTCTTGCCAGATGGGTCCCAGACGTAGACCCAATCCCCTTCATTCGCCCAATCGAATAACCAACGCGAATCGCCCACCGAAAGGTTAACGCAGCCATGTGAGCGCGGAGAGCCGAAGCTGTTATGCCAGTAGGCTCCGTGAAGGGCGCGCGCCTTATCGTAGTACATCGTCCAGGGCACATCCTCTAAATAATAGGCGTCTGACCGGTCCGCTTCGAACGAACCGCGCATCGGGGTCGAGTCCAGCTTATCGTAGATCTGGAAAACACCAGGCCGGGTCCAGAAAGGCTCGATCCCGCTGGCGACCAGCGAAGCGTAGACGAGCTGGTTGTCTTCATAGGCTGCGATAGTCTGGTCCAGGAGATTGACTTCAATCCAGCGCCCACCAACTACACCTTCTGGTGGAACGGGATTCGGAAGGACACGACCGATAATCCGCTGGTAGTCCTGACGCTCCGGGATCCATTCATCCGGGCGGATCATATACCATTCTATCCCGTCGATATTTTCGACCGCGTAGATCTGGACCACCTGGTAGCGGTACAGCTCTCTGCCAGTCGGATCCTCATTCTGAAAGCCGGGGGTCCGTTTGGTCTGGATCGGGAACAGGATCCAGCCAAAAGGCCTATCCGGAGTCAGGTCGAACTGCAATCCCTGAAACAAGGATGGGGAACCGATGCGAGAGACATCGTTGGCTGTCATCCATCCCCCAAATTCGACCATGTAGAATCGTTTTCCATCCACCACCGCTTCGTCGGTGTAAGAGATAAAGCTGAAAGGTGAATCGATGCGGCGGACTACCTGACCTTTCTTAACCGCATCCTCCAGGCTGGCAAATACGGGTGCGTTCTGGTGAACCACCTCTCCATAACGGATCTCAACATAAGTCAGGGAAGGGTCGGGCGAGGTGGCATCCACTGGCTGGAGAGGGAAGGAGATCCCCAG
>Ga0209751_10005099_pt1 | contig 12457 bp, 12 predicted proteins | sample RifCSP13_1_FD_184019 | JGI IMG/M metagenome (GOLD analysis project Ga0209751, IMG submission 184019) | Soil microbial communities from Rifle, Colorado - Rifle CSP2_sed 13_1 (SPAdes) (version 2) | ecosystem: Environmental > Terrestrial > Deep subsurface > Rock core/Sediment | place: Rifle... | reverse complement strand
GGTCCGAGAGGCGGTCAGGCGGATCGAGGCCGATGTCCGGCGGGTGGAGGCCACCCGGGCGGCGCGGGCGCTGGCAGAGGAGCAGCTCCGCGTTGAGCGGAAGCGGCTTGAGGCCGGCGTCACGACCACCTTCAACGTCCTCTCGTTCCAGCGTGACCTGGCCGCGGCCCAGGCCAGCGAGATCCAGGCGATCACGACCTACAATCAGGACCTGGCCAACCTGGAGTTCGTGAAAGGAACGATCCTCGAAGCAAATCGGCTCGAGTTGTGAAGGCCTTATGAGAACGCCTAAAGGGAAACTGCTGCTCGCGATCATCGCGGTGATCGCCGTCCTTGGCCTCGGCGGTTGGGCTTACCTCCGCGGGCAGAACCGGGTCGAGTACCGGACAGCCAAGGTTGAGCGGGGCGACATCGAGGCCACCATCTCGGCCACCGGCAACCCCAACGCCGTGGTCACCGTGCAGGTCGGCAGTCAGGTCTCCGGGAATATCAAGGAACTCCATGCCGACTTCAACACCAAGGTCAAGAAGGGGCAACTGGTGGCCCGGATCGACCCTGAGATTTTTGAGGCCAAGGTGAATCAGGCCAAGGGGAACCTGGACAACGCCAGGGCGGCCATCCTGAACGCACGGGCCATGCTCCAGAAAACCGAGGCCGACGTCGCTAATGCCAAGGCCTCCTTGGAGGCCGCCAAAGCCAATGTGGCAAAAACCAAGGTGGCCGTTCTGGATGCTGGGATAAAGCTCAAGAGCCGGATCGAGCTGTTCAAGGAAGGGGGGATCTCGGAGGAGGAGCGCGATTCAGCCAAGGCCACCTCCGATTCCAACGTTGCAGCGCAGGAGGCCGCGCAAGCCCAGGAGGAGGCCGCTCGCTTCACGATCCGCGCCGCCCAAGCCCAGCACGAGGTGGCTGTCGCCCAACTGGCTGCGGCCCAGGCGCAGGTGAGACAGAACGAAGCGGCCCTCAAGCAGGCTCAAGTCGACCTCGACCATACGTATATCCGGGCGCCGGTTGATGGCACGGTGGTCTCGAGGAACGTGGACGTCGGGCAGACCGTGGCGGCAAGCCTTCAGGCGCCGACCCTCTTCCTGATCGCACAGGACCTGACCAAGATGCAGGTGGACACGAACGTGGACGAGGCAGACATCGGTCGGGTTCGGGTGGGGCAGCCCGCTACCTTCACAGTGGATGCCTACCCGGGCGAGACGTTCAAAGGAACGGTGGTGCAGATTCGCCAAGCGGCGATCAACGTCCAGAACGTCATCACCTACGATGTCGTGGTCGCGGTCTCCAACCCTGATTTCAAGCTCTTCCCCGGGATGACGGCTAACGTCAAGATCCTGGTGGACAAGCGCGAGCATGTCCTCAAGATCGCAAACGCCGCCCTGCGGTTCCGACCTCCCGACCTCAAGGAACGGGCTAAGGGGGGAGGAGATGGGGCCGTGCGCACTGCCCAAGGACCGCCGACCGGCGACGGGGCGCCGGGCTTGCGTGCGGGTCTCAACCCTGCCGGCAGCCAGACCATCTGGGTCCTAGGGGATGACAGAAGGCCACGGTCGGTTTCAGTGAGGCTCGGGATCACGGATGGCAGTGTTAGTGAGGTGACCGAGGGCGATCTCAAGGAAGGGCAAGGAGTGATCATAGGGATCGTGTCCACCGCGGCCCCGCAGACCCAGCCCTTTGGCCAGCGTGGGCCGAGGTTCTAGTAGGATGAGGTCATGGCAGCGTTGATCGAGGTCGAGAACATGGTCAAGAACTATGTGCTTGGCGAAGTGACGGTCCAGGCCCTAAGAGGAGTGTCCTTCCGCATCGACCGTGGCGAGTTTGTGGCGATCATGGGGGCTTCCGGCTCGGGCAAGTCCACCCTCATGAACATCCTCGGTTGCCTGGATAAGCCAACTTCCGGGACGTACCTGCTCGATGGCGTGAACGTGGGCCAGCTCGATCGAGATGAGCTGGCGAAGATCCGCAATAAGAGGATCGGCTTCGTCTTCCAGACCTTCAACCTGCTGGCCAGGACCAGCGCGTTAGGGAACGTGGAGCTTCCTCTCCTGTATAACGGAACGGCTGCCCGCGATCGCTTCGCCAGGGCGCTCAGGGCTCTGCAGTCGGTGGGGCTTGCAGGCCGGGAGGACCATCACCCGAGCCAGCTTTCGGGCGGCGAGCAGCAGCGAGTGGCGATCGCACGCGCCCTCGTCAACGACCCGCACATCATCCTGGCAGACGAGCCGACCGGCAATCTCGATTCAAGGACCAGCATCGAGATCATGGCGATCTTCCAGCGGCTCAACAGGGAGGCGACCATTACCATGATTTTGGTAACCCATGAGCCTGACATCGCCTCCTACGCCGGGCGGGTTGTCTATTTCAAAGACGGCCGATTGGTAAGGGACGAACGGGTTGAGCGGCCGAGAAGGGCGCAGGAGGATCTGGCGGACCGTCCGGTTGAGGCTGGGGAGTAGCGCCTAGATGAACCTCCTGGTCAATGTCCGGATTGCCTTGAGGGCCCTCAGGGTCAACCGGCTCCGGTCGGCCCTCACCATGCTAGGGATCATCATCGGTGTGGCCGCCGTCATCGCCATGGTGGCCGTCGGATCCGGCGCCACGGCCCGGATCTCGGAACAGATCCAGAGCATCGGCAGCAACGTCATCATTGTGCTGTCGGGTAGCGTGACAAGCGGAGGCATCCGGCTCGGGCAGGGCTCCGTCATGACCCTGACCGAAGATGACACCAGGGCAGTCGCCACCGAGTGCCCCGCGGTGGCGTTAGCTGCCTCGAGTGTGCGTGGAGCTGGGCAGGTCGTGTTCGGGAATAATAACTGGTCCACGGTGGTGCAGGGGGTTACGCCGGAATTCTTGGACATTAGGGACTTCAGGGTGGTGTCGGGCCGCCCCTTCACGTGGCAGGATGTGGACGGGGCGACGAAGGTGGCGCTGGTAGGGCAGACCGTGGTGGAGAACCTCTTCGGCGGCACCGACCCCGTTGCACAGATCATCCGGATCAAGAAGGTGCCGTTCACGGTCCTGGGGGTCCTCGCTCGGAAGGGCCAATCGGCCTGGGGGCAGGATCAGGACGATATTATCATGCTTCCCATCTCTACGGCGAAGAAGAAGGTCCTTGGCGTGAGCCAGGCCAATGCGCGTGCTGTAGGGGCGATTCTCGTTCAAGCTCGCGGCCCGATGCTGATGAATGAGGCCGAAGAACAGGTCGTGGAGCTCCTCCGGCAGCGGCATCGCCTCCAGCCTGGGCAGGACAACGACTTTACCGTGCGGAACCTCACGGAGGTCTTTGCCGCCCAAGAGCAGTCGGCCCGCGTGATGTCGATCCTGCTGGGCGCCATCGCATCGGTCTCCCTGGTGGTCGGCGGGATCGGGATCATGAACATCATGCTTGTGTCGGTGACGGAGCGTACGCGGGAGATCGGCCTGCGCTTGGCAGTCGGCGCGAAGACGAGGGACATCCTGACACAGTTTCTTGTCGAGGCGGTCACGCTCTCGGCCATCGGCGGCCTGCTGGGGATTGCTCTCGGCCTGGGAGTTTCGATCTCGATCTCCCACCTCGCAAAGTGGTCCACCCTGATCAGCAGTGGCGCCATTCTGATGGCGTTTGCCTTTTCAGCGCTGGTGGGGGTGTTCTTCGGCTACTACCCGGCCCGTAAGGCGGCCTTCCTGGATCCGATCGAGGCGCTGAGGTATGAGTAAAACCGGTGCGAGGTGCGGGGTGCGAAGTGCGAGGTGCGCGCAAGGAGCGCGAGGGATAGGAGCTCATGAAGGAGTCGGGATTCGAGACGTTCGAGGTCACGGCGGATGTCGGGATCGTGGCTTGGGGCGACAGTCTGGAGGAGCTTTTTGCCAACGCCTCCCGGGGGATGTTTGCACTGATGATCGAGCCTCACACAGCACGCCGTAGCAACGTCCTTCCAATCGAGGCCCGCGGGACAGATCTTCCGTCCCTCCTGGTGGCCTGGTTGAACGAGCTCCTCTACCGCTGCGAGGCGGAGGAGTGGGCGCCGTCCGACGTACGAATTCTATCGGTCGAGAAGGGTTGTGTACGGGGAGAGCTGCAAGGAGAACCCGTAGACCGGGACCGGCATCGGTTCAAGGGCGTGGTCAAGGCGGCCACGTATCATCTCCTGGAGTGCCGGAAAGACGGAGAGCGCTGGCGGGCCAGAGTCGTGTTTGACGTCTAAACAGAAGGGTTCCATGCTGAGACTGCCTGATTATTTCAAATTTGACAAGCCTCGCTCCCTCCCGTACAATCCCCCCAATCTATGAAGCGATGACATGACAGGCAAGGAGGGTGATGGGCCGTAAGCAGCGTGTCCACGAGGATCAACCCCTAGACCTCGCCGAGGCGTTCGAGGAGCTGAAGGGGCTGGATCTCGCCCCCGGAGCGCTCCTGCCGCGCCTTCAACCCTTCTTCGACCATCGTGCCGAAGCGCTCCCGTTGTTGCTCCGGCAGTTCGAGGGCGGGGACGAAGAAGGGCTTGCCCTGGCGACCTCGACGCTGAGGGCGATGGATGATCCGTCCGTTGTTCCACTCCTGCTGAACCTGTTCCGAAGTGCCCACGTTGGCGACCTCGCAAAAGGGTTGCTCCTGAACCTCCTCGAACACTATGGATTTGACATCCATGACCCGTCGCTGATCGGTGCCTCTCTCGATTTCCAGGACGTGCTGAAAGAGCCGGGCCCGTCGCAGGGAGCAGAATGAAGGCACTGATCTTGAGCGGAGGCCGAGGGACTCGCCTGCGTCCAATCACCCATACCAGCGCCAAGCAGCTTGTCCCGATCGCCAATAAGCCGATCCTGTTCTATGCGCTTGAGGCGATGGCGGAGGCCAAGATTCACGAAGTCGGGGTGGTGGTGGGCGACACCAAGCGCGAGATCCAGGAGGCGGTGGGCGATGGCGCGCGCTGGGGGCTCCACGTGACCTACATCGAACAGGAAGAGCCCCTTGGATTGGCCCATGCGGTCAAGATCGCCGATCCGTTCCTTGGCAACGAGCCCTTTGTGATGTATCTCGGGGATAATTTGCTGAAGGACGGAATTCGCTCCCTCGTTGAGGAGTTCATGCGCCTGCGGCCAAACTCCCAGATTCTCCTGGCAAGGGTCCGTGACCCGCAAAGGTTCGGCGTGGCCGAGCTTCGGGATGGTCGGGTGGTTTCCCTGGAGGAGAAGCCGGCCCACCCCAAAAGCGACCTCGCCCTCGTGGGGGTGTACATGTTCGACAAGACGATCTTTGAGGCGGTGCACGCCATCAAGCCATCGCAACGGGGCGAGCTGGAGATCACCGACGCCATCCAGTACTTGATCGACAAAGGATACCGGGTCCATCCCCATATCATCAGTGGCTGGTGGAAAGATACCGGGAAGCTGGAAGACATGCTGGAAGCCAACAGGATCATGTTGGAGGCGATCACATCGAGGGTGGAAGGGGAGGTGGACGAAGCCTCTCAGCTTATAGGCAAGGTGGTCGTAGAGCAAGGCGCGAAAATCGTTGCGAGCACCATCCGAGGGCCGGTGATCATCGGCAGGTGCAGCCGAATCATCAACTCCTACATCGGGCCCTTCACGTCCATCTACCATGACACCCTTGTCCAGAACAGCGAGATCGAGCACAGCATCATCCTCGACCATAGTCGCATCAGCGACATCGGGGGCAGGCTGGAGGATAGCCTCATCGGGAAGAATGTCGAGGTCTTCCGCTCTGACGGGAAACCCAAGGCCTACCGCCTGATGTTGGGGGATAGCAGCCAGGTCGGCTTAGTCTAGAAAAGTGCCAGGTTCCAGGTGCCAAATTCCAAGTTCGAAGGTTATGGCAGGAAAATCGTTATGAACCCGAAACCCGGAACCCGAAACCCGGAACTGGTTTGAGACATGCGCATCCTCGTGACCGGTGGGGCGGGATTCATCGGGTCGAACTTCGTCCGCCATCTCCTCACGAAAGAGCGGGAGTGCAGTGTGGTCAACCTCGACAAGTTGACCTACGCTGGCAACCTCGAAAACCTGGCCGATGTCGAGGGCGATTCCAGATACCGCTTTGTCAAGGGGAGCATCTGCGACACCGAGCTGGTAGATGGCCTGCTCGGCATGGAGCTCGATGCCGTGGTGAACTTCGCTGCGGAATCCCACGTGGACCGGAGCATTCAGGATTCGAGGGCCTTCGTGGAGACCAATGTGGTGGGGACACAGACCCTTCTTGAGGCGTGCCGTAGGCGCCGGGTCCCGAAGGTGGTGCAGGTCTCCACGGACGAGGTGTATGGCTCCATCGGCGCGCCTGGGCGGTTTACGGAGGAGAGCCCCCTTTCCCCCAACAGCCCCTATGCGGCGAGTAAGGCGGCGGCGGACCTTCTCGCCACGGCGTATTTTCGCACCTACGGTTTTCCGGTCATCATTACACGAAGCTCTAACAACTTTGGCCCCTTCCAGTTCCCGGAGAAGATCATTCCGCTCTTCATCACGAACGCGCTCGCCGGCGAACCCCTTCCGCTTTACGGCGACGGTCTTCATGTCCGCGATTGGCTGCACGTGCAGGATCACTGCGAGGCGCTCGCGCTGATCCTGAGGAAAGGGCGTCTCGGGGAAACCTACAATATCGGCGGGAACAGCGAGCGGGCCAATATCGCCGTTGCCCGTCGAATCCTGCAGGCACTTGGCAAACCCGATTCGCTGATCGCCTATGTCAGGGACCGCCTGGGACATGATCGCAGGTACGCGATCGATTTCAGCAAGTTGGAGCGGGAGTTGGGCTGGAGGCCGCGGATTCCCTTCGAGGCCGGCCTACAGGAGACGATTCTGTGGTATAGAGGCCACGAGGCCTGGTGGCAGCGCGTCAAAGGAGGCGAGTATCGGGAGTACTACCTGAAAACTTACGGGGATCCTTCCCGCTTTTCTCCGCAATTCCATTGACTTCCATCTCGTAGTTCTATAACGTATCAGAATCCCGCTCCGGACGCGCCGGGTTGGCTTATTCGGGCAGAGTCCATCGATGGGGTTGCAGTCGGAACCGGTAGATCCACAACAGGCTTCGGAGCCTGCGCGGTCAAGTCCGACCGAAATACGCCCTTGGGGACGCTGGACGGTCCTCGGCGACGGAGAGGGGTATAAGGTCAAGCGGATTGAGGTCAATCCTGGCCATCGCCTGAGCCTCCAGCTCCACCATTGTCGAAGCGAGCATTGGATCGTTGTATCCGGCACGGCGAAAGTGACGATCGGTGAGCGGATCGAGTATGTCCATGCCCAGGAATCGACGTTCGTGCCGGCGGGCACGTCGCACCGGATCGAAAACCCCGGCCCGCATGGTCTCACCATCATCGAGATCCAGAACGGCGCCTACCTCGAAGAAGATGACATCATACGGCTCCAGGATGACTACGGTCGAGGCGATGGGCAGTGAGGGGAAAGCTCGCCGGCCATGGAGATAGGCCACGCCTTCGCCATCGTGCTCGCGGGCGGGAGGGGGGAACGATTCTGGCCGTTGAGCACCGAGACGCGCCCCAAGGCATTCCTCAAGCTGGTCGGACAACAATCCCTTCTTCAGGCGACCATAGAGCGTGTTCGGCTCTTGCTGCCTTGGACGCGGATTGTGGTGGTGTGCGGGCGCGCGCATGCTGGCCTGGTCCGGCAACAGCTCCCTGAGCTCCCCGACGACAATCTGCTGCTCGAGCCGCTCGGAAGGGATACCGCCGCTGCCATAGGGCTGGCGTCTCTGCGCCTGGAGTCCCTGGACCGCGAAGCGGTTATGGCTGTCCTCCCCGCCGATCATCACATCCCGGATGAAGAGGCGTTCGGGGCAAGTTTGCGCCGCGCGCTCGAGTTCCTCGAGCGGCGTCCAACTTGGCTCGTCACTATCGGCATCCCGCCGACACGCCCCGAGACCGGCTACGGGTATCTGGAAGCGGGGGAAGCGCTTTCTGATATCCACGGCGCATTCCGCGTCCACCGGTTTCTGGAGAAACCGGACGTGAAAACGGCCGAGCAACTCGCGCGCGACGGTCGCCATTACTGGAACAGCGGCATTTTTCTCTGGCGTAACGCGACCATTCAAGCTCTTCTCGCGCAGCATATGCCAGAAATGTGGGCAGGACTTTGTCGCATCCGCGACGCAGGGGGGGTGGAGGAGGCGCTGGTTCGCGAGTTCTCGGCGTTCCAGAGGCTTTCGGTGGACTACGGAGTCCTGGAGCGAGTGGAGGGGTCGTTGGCGGTGATCCGGGCTGATTTCGCCTGGGACGATCTGGGTTCGTGGGATGCGCTGGCCAGGGTGGTTCCGGCAGAGGAAAACGGCAACGTGATCATCGGCGACGTCCAGAGCCTGGATACCTCCGGTTCGGTCATCGTCTCAACCGATCAGCGGGTGGCAACCCTCGGGGTTTCGGGCATGATTGTGGTCGCATCAAAGGATGGGGTGCTGGTCTGTCCCAAGGGCAGGTCGCAGGAGGTGAGAAAGCTCCTGGGAGGGAACCAATGACACAGCGCCGCGCCCTGATCACAGGCATCACAGGGCAGGACGGGTCCTACCTGGCCGAGTTCCTCCTGAAGAAAGGGTGCGCGGTTGTCGGGATGGCTCGCCGGGCCAGCACCGATCCGTTCGAACGGATCCACCATGTGCGGGATCTGATCGATCTTCGGCAGGCCGATCTCTTGGACCAATCGTCGCTGATTCATCTCCTCGAGGAGGTCAGACCTCACGAGATCTACAACCTGGCCTCTCAGTCGTTCGTTCCGACCTCCTGGGACCAGGCGGTCCTGACGGCGGAGTCTACCGCTGTCGGCGTGACACGCCTTTTGGAGGCGATCCGTCTTGTGGATCCAGGGATCAGGTTCTACCAGGCCAGCACCAGCGAGATGTTCGGAAAGGCTCAGGAGGTCCCGCAGAACGAAAAGACCCCGTTCTATCCCAGAAGTCCCTACGGCGTGGCCAAGCTCTACGGTCACTGGATCACAGTCAATTACCGGGAGAGCTACGGCCTGTTCGCCTGCTCCGGCATTCTCTTCAACCATGAATCCCCGCGACGGGGGAAGGAGTTTGTGACGCGGAAGGTCACCGACGGGGTCGCGAGGATCAAGCATGGCCTGGCGGCGGAACTTTGCCTGGGGAACCTGGACGCCCGGCGAGATTGGGGATACGCCGGCGATTATGTGGAGGCGATGTGGCTGATGCTGCAACAGGAATCCCCCGATGACTTCGTCATCGCGACGGGCGAGACGCACTCGGTCTTGGAGCTTGTCGAGACGGCTTTTGCCAGGGCTGGTCTCGACTGGCGGCAGCACGTGGTGGACGATCGGAAGCTGAGGCGCCCCGCCGAGGTCGATATGCTGCAGGGTGACGCGTCGAAGGCCAAGCGCGTCCTGGGCTGGCAGCCGAAAGTCGGCTTCCGTGACCTCATCGAGATGATGGTGGATGCCGACCTGAGGCGGTACGCCGAGGGCCTGGTGGCAGCGGGCCGCATGGGGGGAGGTGCGTCTGAATGCAGATCTGCGTAGTCGGGACAGGCTATGTCGGCCTCGTCACCGGGACCTGCCTGGCCGAGATCGGCCACAGGGTCGTCTGCGTGGACGACGACCGGCGGAAGATCGACATGTTGCAGGCTGGAGGAATGCCAATCTACGAGCCGGGCCTCGAGGAGCTGGTGGCGAGGAATCGGCGAGAGGGACGCCTCACCTTCACGGCCGATCTGGAGAAAGGGGTTGGCGCCGCCACCGTGGTCTTCATCTGCGTCGGGACGCCGCCACTGGAGGATGGGTACGCCGACCTGTCGGCGGTGGAGCAGGTGGCGCGACGAATCGCAGAACTCTCGTCGTCCTATAAGCTGGTGGTGGAAAAGAGCACCGTTCCCGTTCAGACCGGGATGTGGATCGAAAAGACCATGAAGGTCTACAGGAATGGCGGCCATGTCGAGTTCGATGTCGCGTCCAATCCCGAATTCTTGCGCGAGGGGACAGCGGTCGCAGATTTCCTCCATCCGGACCGGATCGTGGTGGGGGTGGGTCATCCTCGGGCGGAACGGCTCCTTCGGGAGATGTACGAGCCGATCATTCGCCGGGCCTTTCATTGCCCTCTCCACTCACCGTGCCCCGGGACAGAGCCGGTCCCATTCCTGGTGACGGACATCCGGAGCGCCGAGCTGATCAAGCACGCCTCGAACTCGTTTCTGGCCACGAAAATCTCCTTCATCAATACTGTCGCTGACCTCTGCGAGCTGGTCGGCGCCGACGTCCAGCTCGTCGCGGAAGGGATGGGGCTTGACCGGAGGATCGGCCGCGCCTTCCTGAACGCCGGCCTTGGGTTCGGAGGGTTTTGCTTCCCGAAGGATCTTCAAGCGTTCGTCAAGATCGCGGAGAAATGCGGGCACGACTTTCGGCTGCTTCGGGAGGTCGATCGGATCAACCAGTCGAGGATCCATCAGGCGATCAAAAAGCTCAAGGATCAGCTCTGGATCCTCAAGGACAAGGTCATCGCAGTCTGGGGGTTGGCGTTCAAGCCTGACACGGACGATGTCCGATACTCTCCGGCTGTCGCCTTGATCAAGCAACTCCTGGCTGAGGGCGTTGTTGTGAAGGCCTATGACCCGAAGGCGATAGAGAAGGCGCGGCATGAGCTTCCCTCTCCTGTCTACTGCCAGGATCCGTATGAGGCGGCCTCAGGCGCCGATGCGCTGGTTGTGGCGACGGAGTGGAAAGAGTTTGAAAGCCTTGACCTCACACGGGTCAAAACCCTGATGCGGCGACCGCTTATGCTCGATGGGCGGAATATGTTCGATCGTGAGAAGATGAGGTCGATCGGATTCGAATACCTGGGGATCGGCCGATGAGGATGGTTCACGGTTCACGGTTCACAGTTCATGGCTTCAGGATCCGGAATCTGGGAACAGAATCTTTGCTTAACCCGAAACCCGAAACCCGAAACCCGAAACCCGGGCCATGCCTCGTACCCTGATCACCGGCGGGGCCGGCTTTCTGGGCTCGCACCTCTGTGATCGTTTGATCGAGGAAAGGCATGAGGTCATTTGCCTCGACAACCTTATCACCGGCCGGATGGAGAATATCGCCCACCTCATCGGCCATCATGCCTTCCGCTTCATCAAGCAGGACGTGACAGAGTATCTGTATATCGATGGCCCGTTAGACTTTGTGCTGCACTTTGCCTCTCCTGCCAGCCCCGCCGATTATCAGCGCCTGCCGATCCAAACCCTGAAGGTAGGCTCCCTCGGGACACACAAGGCCCTGGGCCTGGCCAAGGCCAAGGGCGCCCGCTTCCTCCTGGCCTCGACCTCCGAGGTATACGGGGACCCCTTGATCCGTCCTCAGCGGGAGGACTACTGGGGGAACGTGAATCCGATCGGGCCACGCGGCGTGTACGACGAGGCGAAGCGGTTCGCCGAGGCGATCACCATGGCCTATCATCGGTATCATGGTCTCGATACGCGCATTGCGCGGATCTTCAATACCTATGGAACGCGCATGCGACCCAACGATGGCCGAGTGGTGTCCAACTTCATCGACCAGGCGCTTCGAGGGCGGCCAATGACGGTGTATGGCGATGGGTCGCAGACCCGAAGCTTCTGTTACGTCTCCGACATGGTCGAAGGACTATTCCGCTTGTTGATGTCGGAGAAGCCTGACCCGGTCAACCTGGGGAACCCGAAAGAATTCACGGTCATTGAGCTCGCCCACATGGTCCTCCAGGCGATCGGCGGCCTCTCTACCATTGAGTTCCACCCACTACCCCTCGACGACCCGCGTGTCCGTCAACCGGATATCGGTCTAGCAAGGGTGCGACTCGGATGGGAGCCGACCGTGGAGATCGCGCAGGGGCTGGCCTTTACCATCGACTACTTCCGCAAGCAACCCGAACAATCCGACTGAACACCCGTCGCCTTCCTGGTCCATCGATGGGCCCTGATGCAGAAGCCTGGGCTCAATCCTGTCCTTTCGCTGCGTCTTTCGGCTGTTTGCTGATATCCAATCAGTGGGTCGACGGGATAACCCGACCATGAAGGTGCAGATTACGGGGGTGTAATCCGCACCTTCGTCCCGCATTTTCCGGCAGCGCCGTCCTTCTCCTGCAGGGGCTCGGATGGCCTTGTCCGCGGGCAAGCGACGGAACTGACGCCAGCTCCCCAAGCCGCCCCCCAACGCACCGCGGCCCCGAAACCGGCGGCCGTCCCGCGCACTCACGCGGACTGCAAGGGCGGCCATGCGAACGCCGTGCGCATCGTGCGATGCTTTGCCGAGGTATTGGCGACCGGCGATCCCAAGGTGGCGTTCCGTTTTCGCGCGTGGCACCAGGGACGCGCCTTGCCCCGTGCGGGGTAACGGCCGGCGACTTTGCCCGGCCGAAAAACAGCGCAAGCAGATTCCGCTCGGCCTCCCAGGTCCGGCCATCGAGGTTGGGCGAGAGCCAATCGCGCCCAAGACAAAAGGCGGCGGTCCTTGCGGACCGCCGCCCTCGGGTTGT